>Ga0111539_10000983_pt1 | contig 37367 bp, 28 predicted proteins | sample RhiMethybrSRZTD1_FD_79667 | JGI IMG/M metagenome (GOLD analysis project Ga0111539, IMG submission 79667) | Populus rhizosphere microbial communities from Tennessee, USA - Rhizosphere MetaG P. TD hybrid SRZTD1 (version 2) (version 2) | ecosystem: Host-associated > Plants > Roots > Rhizosphere >...
ACACGACCTTGCGATCCGGACAAGCGACTGCAGCGCCAACCGCGAGCGGCAAGCCCGTGCCGATAGCCCCTCCCGGATTGGTGAGCCAGTCGTGCGGCGCCGACGTTCTGGTCGTCGGCATCAACGCCCGTCCCGACGTGATCGATTCGTCGATGACGATGGCGCCCTCGGGCAGCAAGGCCGCAATCACGGCTGCAATGCCCGGCAGGGAGATGGCGCCAGTCGGAAGCTGGGGCAATGCGAGCGATTCGCGGACGGGCTGATGCCCGGCCGCGCCCAGAACATCGGCCAATCGCTCAATCGCATCGATACCATCTTCGGCCGGATCCGCCAGGGTCAACACCTCGCACGTCGGTGGCAACATCAGGCTCGGTTTCCCGGGATAGGCAAAGAACGCGACGGGCTGACGGGCGTTCACGATCACGACGTGCTCGAGATGCTGCAGCCGTTTCAGTGCAGCGTCGATGACGTACGGAATACGGTCCACGAAGACGCGGCCGGCGCCGCGCTCCACGCGCGGCACCTGAGTAGGAGCCAGCAGTTCCGCACCGGTGGCGGCGGCGATGCGTCCGCAGGTTTCGAGCGGTGCAGTCCGGAGCATCGGACCATTCAGGATCAGCGCGGCGTTTGGCTTTCGAAGACACGCCGCTGCGTCGCGCACTCGCGCTTCGTCCGCCTTCGCGCGTCCGGCTACCGGCATCGGCCCGGCGACGTGCGAACTGGATTCGCTCCATGCCGCGTCGGCCGGCAAGATCAGCGTACTGATTCGGCCGGGCGGCACGAGAGCGGCTGCAACAGCAGCGGCGGCGGCCGCACCGGTATCGGCCGGCGACTCGACGGTCTTGATCCACGACGAGTACACGCGCGCCAATCCCTCGATGTCGGCGTGCAGCGGCGGATCATGCTGACGATGGTAGGTGCCGTGTTCGCCGACGATGTTCACAATCGGCGAAAGGGCGCGGTGAGCGTTGTGCAGGCTGGCGAGACCGTTCGCGAGCCCGGGCCCCAGGTGGAGCAGCGTACTGGCGGGCCGGCTGGTCATGCGCGCGTAGCCATCGGCGGCGCCGGTGGCGACACCTTCGAACAGCGCCAGGACGCAGCGCATGCCGTCGACGCGATCGAGCGCGGCGACGAAATGCATCTCGGAGGTGCCGGGATTCGTGAAGCAGGTGTCGACGCCGCAGGCGACGAGCGAACGGACGAGAGACTCGGCTCCCGTCACACTGGACATCCCATCACGGCCTTCGTCTCGAGGAACTCCTCGAATCCGAACCGGCCCCACTCACGGCCGTTGCCCGACTGTTTGTAGCCGCCGAACGGGGCCCAGTAGTCCACGGTGGCGCCGTTCAGATGGACGTTGCCGGTCCGCAGACGTGAGGCGACGCGTAGCGCGCGCTCGGGATCTCCGGACGCAACGTATCCGGAAAGACCGTAGGGGGTGTCGTTGGCGATGCGAATCGCGTCTTCTTCGTTCTCGTACGGCAGGATGCAGAGCACCGGCCCGAAGATTTCCTCGCGTGCAATCGTCATGTCGTTCTTGACGTTGGCGAAGACCGTGGGCCGCACGTAATAACCGCGATCGATGCCGTCGGGACGACCCGGTCCGCCGATCACGAGCTCGGCGCCCTCGACCACTCCTTGCTCGATGAGCCGCTGGATTTTCGCAAACTGCGCCGCGCTCACCACCGGCCCCATCGTCGTTCTCTCGGCGCGCGGATCGCCAACCACCGCACCGCCGGCCGCCTCCTTGGCAATGGCCGCTGCTTCCGCCAGGCGCGCGCGCGGCACCAGCATACGCGTCGGTGCATTGCACGACTGCCCGCTGTTGTTGAAACAGGCCCGAACACCGCCCTTCACGCTGCGCCCGAAGTCCGCATCATCCAGGATGATGTTCGCGGACTTGCCGCCCAGCTCCTGCGCGACCCGCTTCACGGTATCGGCGGCCGCTTTCGCGACCTGCGTGCCGGCGCGGGTCGAGCCAGTAAACGACATCATGTCGATCCCCGGATGCGCGGCCATCGCGGCGCCGACAACGGGCCCTTCGCCGTTCACGAGATTGAAGACGCCCGCCGGCACACTGGCCTCGTGCAACACCTTCGCGGCCATGATGCCGCTGAGCGGCGCAATCTCGCTCGGTTTCAGGACCATCGTGCAGCCCGCCGCCAGTGCCGGCGCCACCTTGCACATGATCTGGTTCATCGGCCAGTTCCATGGGGTGATGAGTCCGCAGACACCGACCGGCTCCCGGTAGATTCTGGTCGTGCCTTTGGCCTCAACGAACGGAAAATCCTTGAGCACCGCGAGCGTCTGCTTGAGATGCCCGAGGCCCGACGGGGCGTGCGCGGCCTTCGCGAGCGAGAGCGGCGCGCCCATCTCGAGAGAGATGGTTTCCGCGATTTCGCCGAGCTTGTCCTGATACGCGGCGATCACCCGCTCGAGTAGCGCCATCCGTTCTTCTCGCGAAGTCCGGCTGAACGTCTCGAACGCCCGGCGAGCCGCGGCCACCGCACGATCGACGTCGGCCGCACTGCCGACACTGATGCGCGCAATCGGTTGCTCCGTGGAAGGATCGATCACGTCGAGCGTTTTCGGCACCGCTGGCGCGACCCACTGACCATCGATGTAAAACTGGAGATACTCGGTCATGGCGACATTGTAGCGAGGCCCGACCGTCGCCACCAAAGGGGTTGGCAAAAACCTGCCTCCCGCACGATGAACCAGTGTATGGTTTTCCCAGTGAAGTCGACGAACCGTCGGGGATGTGAAATGAAGCAGGCGAAATGGACGCTCACCCCGCTCACCGTTGTCGCACTCATCGCGACGAGCGTCGCGATCGGTTCGGCACAGAACTGGCCTCAGTTCCGCGGCGCACAGGCTGGAGTGGCGCCCAACAACCCGGCCTTACCCGATACGTGGAGCGACACACAGAACGTGGCGTGGAAGATTGAGATTCCCGGCCGCAGCTGGAGTTCACCGGTCGTGTGGGGCGATCACGTGTTCGTGACGACGGCTGTGAACGTCAAGCAGCCGGACCAGCCGCTCAAGCCGGTGGTGTCCTACCTGGCGCGCTCCCTCGGCGGCACGATGACGGCCGCCGACATCAGCCAGCCGACCGATGAGCATCGCTGGGCGATCTACGACGTGGACCTCCAGACAGGCAAGGTCCGATGGGAACGCACGATCCAGAGCGCACTTCCCTCGCAAGCCGTCCACCAGAAGAACTCGTACGCCTCGGAGACGCCGGTCACGGACGGTGAGCGCGTCTACGTGTACCTCGGCTACGCAGGCCTCTTCGCGTTCGATATGAACGGCACGCCTGTGTGGTCGAAGCCGATGGACGCGGCCGAGATGCGCACCGGCTGGGGCTCCGCCGCGTCGCCCGCGCTCCACAACGGCCGGCTCTACATCGTCAACGACAACGAAAAGCAATCGTTTCTGGCCGCCTTCGACGCGCGTAGCGGTCGCGAGCTGTGGCGCGTCGATCGGGACGAGAAGTCGAACTGGTCGACGCCGTTCGTGTGGCAGAACGAGCGGGGGACCGAGATTGTGACGACCGGAAGCCGAAAGGTCCGCTCGTACGATACGGACGGAAAGCTGCTTTGGGAGCTTCGCGGCATGACGTCGATTCATGCCGCGACACCGATCGCCGCCCACGGATTGCTGTTCGTGACCTCCGGCTATCCGACCGATCCGCTCAGGCCGGTCTATGCGATTCGGCCTGGCGCGTCCGGCGACATCTCGTTGAGTGCCGGAGCGACGAGCAACGCGTTCGTCACGTGGTCGCATCCGACGCTGGCCTCGTGCTACCCGTCGCCCCTGGTGGTGGGCGATCAGTACTACACGCTCATGGACCGAGGGTTCCTGACATCGAACGACGCCAGGACCGGGAAGGAAATCTACGGGCGGCAGCGGATCTCAGCGGAATCAAGCGCGTTCTCGGCTTCGCCGTGGTCCTACAACGGCAAGATCTTCGCGCTCAGCGAGGATGGCGACACGTTCGTGATGCAGGCGGGCCCTGAGTTCAAGCTGCTCGGCAAGAACTCGCTCGGTGAGATGTCACTCGCGACACCGGCCATCGCCGGCGGGAGCCTGATCATTCGAACCGCGTCGAAGCTCTATCGCATCACGGCGCGGTGAGGCGCCCGAGCTAAAGCTCGGGCCTACGACTCGGGCTTGTCGGGTGAGGCGCCCGAGCTGGAGCTCAGGCCTACGACTCGCGCCTCCGACCTCAGACGCCGGCTTTCAGCAAACGTGATTCGGCGGTTGCCGGGTCAACGCCCGATACCCTCACGCGCTTCTGTCGCGAGCGCTCACCGGCGACGATTGCCACGTTGCGCTTCGGGACACCGAGCGCAGCCGCGATGACGGCCACCAACTCCACGTTCGCCGCGCCGTCGACGGGCGGTGCATTCAATCGGACCAGCAGGCGGTCACCTCGCACGCCGGCAAGGCCCGACCGCCCGGCTCGGGGGATCACGCGAATGTCGACCACAATTCCGTCGCCGATGAATTGGATCACGTCGTTCAGTCGACCAGTTTAGCAGTGGGTCAACCGCGCGACGGCTGAAGATAGGGCGGAGCCTTTGACGGCGGCTCAGCGCCGGGCTGGTTCAGTACCGGTTCCAGGTGAAGGTGCCGATCATCGGGTGCCCGGCGACGTAGAAGTCGCGCGAGAGGCGGCGGTCGTAGTGAATGTTGCCGGTGCCGACGTTGTCAATCGTCTTCGCCAGGATTGAGCCGTACAAATCCTGAGTGCCGAGCAGCTCGAAGTTCGCGTTGGGCGCGTAGATGGTCGCCGCCGACTGACTGTTGCCGCCCTTCATCATGAGGGTCCCGCTACCGCCGTAGACGATCTGCAGAGCCGACGCGTCGTAACTATTCGCCGGCGAATTCTGCTTCCACGTGAGATTCGACATATCGATCGTCGTCATCTCGGTTGCGTCGGCGTTCATCCCCGCGATCTTCAGCACGACCGACTGGTTGGTGTTGCCACTCATATTCGCCTCAACTTCCACGGCGCCAAAGCCACCCAGGCTGTTGATGTTGATATTGTTCGCTGGATTGTTGCCTTTCAGCACGATCTTGAAGGTGCTGGCAACCGTCACACTCGGAAGCGTCACGTCAGACCCGTGTCCGTCGACCGTGATCGTCTTCGTCAACACGTTGACGGTGCAATTCGTGTTCACTGTCAGACCGAGAGTAGAGCAAGCCGTCGCGGGGGGCAAAGCGAGCAGTGCCGCATTGATCGTGACCGCGGTCGTCGGCGGCGTTACCGAAAACGTCGGGACCGGATAGGTCACGGCGGTCGGGAGTTGAACGACGCTACCAGACACGTCGGCATGGCCGGTCTCACTCAGTGCCGTGACGGCGCCCGCCGTGCAGTCGCCGACGCCAGTGCGCGGCGTGTACAAGTTGCCCCGCACGTCCACGTGTCCCTCAATTTCCAGGTTGCCGTTCGTGCCGACATGGCCTCCGCTTGCCGTCGTGCTGTTCCCCACGCCCGTCGGTGGTCCGACGCTGGAATCGTAGCTATCGACGATCACGTTGCCGCTAAAGTGAATGGCCCCGCAGGTATTCGCGGTCGCAAAGGCGGCGTACGAGTTCGCCGGCACCTTTGGTGTCTCAACGGTCGCCATCACCTCCACAGTTGCGCTGCGGCCGCCCGTCAGGGAGCCGGCACCGGTGATCTGCCAGGTCTGCACGACACTCTGCCCGCCACCGTACGACTCGAACACCTGCATGTGGAGCAACTTGGCGTACGCGTTGTAGGTGACACCAGCGGTCCCCGCGGTCAGCGACCCTTGCCCGGCGGCGCTGAACGCTGTCTGGACGGCCGCGACGGGATAGTTGGAGACCTGAGACGCGGTCGCGGACAGAATCACCGGGTCACCGACATGAGCGCACCCCGACAGGCAAATGACCGGCGACCTCGTGCGATCGAATTGCGCGAGCGCCGTCGCACCGCTCGGCAGCGTGTACTGCGACGAGAGCAGAAAATTCGACGCCTTTTGGACCGCGGCTTCCCCGCCGTAGCGCGCCTGCGACATCATCCGATAGTTCATGCTCGCGTAGGTTTCTGTCTGCGCCAAGAACATCAGCGATGCCGCCAGAACAGACATCGCCGACATCAGAAAGAGTGCAAGGACGATGGCGATTCCGCGTTCTTCGTGTCTACGCATAGGTCACATCAACACTTTCACGGTGACACTGGTTCCGGTAACAACGCGGTCACGGTCGCCGGCGTGGATTGAACGCGATCGCTGTAGCCGATGCTCGCAAGCATCCACGCGTTGAAGACGTTTCGCGGCGACACGTTGAGGAGCGCCTTGGTTTCGGTCTGGAACTCCTTGGTGACCGGATCCCGCTGCTGGGTTTCGACAGTCAGGGTCACCGCCACATCGAGAACGAACGTAAACAGCGTCCCCTGCACGGTCACGCTTGAGGTCTGATACGTGAAGCAAGGCGTGCCACCGGGGTTTGGAATAATGTTGCTGAGCAGGATCTGCGAGTTGGTCACCGCCGGCTTGCTTCCAGCGTCGAACGCCATCACATTCCGGTAGAGGTTGCGTGCCACGGTGTCGCAGGTGTACTCCACGTACACCATGTTCCCGTCGCCGTTGATGTCTCCATACATCTTTAGGAGGGTGTCAGTCGACCCGTTGACGACGCCCGTGTTAGGAATGATTCCGGTGGCGAAGCCACCCATCGGTAAGAGGACCGTCCCGGGGGGATGAGCCTTTGTGAAACAGGCGGTAATGGTCGGCGGCGACGTCGCAACCGCCGCGAGCGTGATCGTCTCCTGGTTGTCGCCATCGAGCGTCGTGAGCAGTTCATACGACGCCGGCGGGCCTGCTGAGGCCCACAGCCCCGTCGCCGAACTCACGCTCACCGTGACGGAGTTCGTCAGCGGAGCGGCCTGATCGCAGCTCACCTGGGCGACGACCGCGGCACCCAGCGTCACCGGGTTCGGCGTGCTGACCCGTCCCGCCTGGCCGACTTCCTGCTGCAACAGCTCCGTCGCGCCGCGGATGCCGCTGTGCATTTCGGTCCGGTTCCAGATCGTCGTCTGCGAGTTGGTCATCTGCAGCAGCGCACTGGTGACGATGCTCGAGACGATCAGGAGCACGGCGGTCGACACCATCAGCTCGATCAGCGAGAAGCCAGACTCAGCACGGGCGGCTCTCGTCATCTAGAACTGCGCCGCCTTCAGCGCCACCACGGTCGAGCGTGGAAGAATCGAGCGCGCAACCGAATTGCGCACGGTGCTCGTCACCGTGATCTGTTTGATGCCGCTCGATGGATTCGTGATCTCCCAGACGCGCTGATAGAACCAGTCCGTCGGCGGCGTCGCGCCACCGCCGAGCAACGTACCGTCGTAGGCGAGCCAGTCCACATAGCCCGCGACCGGCGCCGAAGTGTCGATCCCACCACCCACGGCGAGCCCGGTACCGCCGGTGCCCACTGCCGGGAACACCACCGTGTTGGTTCCGGCATCGGTGTAAGCGATCGCGAGCAGCTGCTCCATCTTGTCCTGCGCATACTCGGTCGTGCGCGCTTCGAGGTGGCCGTGGTTTTCCGTAAACGCAGTGGCGAGCGCTGCCATCCCGAGCAGACCAACCGTGACGACGAGCAGCAGCCCGCACGCGATGGCGGTCTCGATGAGCGTCGTCCCGCGTTCGGATGAGAGTCTCGCGATCAATTGAGCCCCCACGTCGGCGTCACGGCGGGGAGCGTGCGCCACATTCTGAGCATGCCGGTCGCCGCGATGGTCACGCCATACACCGCAGACCCGTCGGTCAGGTACAGGGCATCGGCCCCGGTCGGCGCGAAACTCGAGTCGATCGGCACACCGCGCGAATTGAAGATGATGCAGGCGGTATTGAGAATCGGGGCCCCTGCATCGTCGTTGCACAACGAAGCCTGCGCGATTGTTGTCTGCGTGTTGGGGGGCGGAGCACCGACGACACCGAAGCTGAACGTCACACCGGTGTTGAGGCTTGTGGCGCCGCCTTCGGTCACCCATGTCGACGTGGTCTTGTTCCACCATTCGATGTGGTGCGAGCGCGCGCTGAGGTCGACGTAGAGGCGCACGCGGCTGAAATTCGAGGCCGCCCGCATCTTGGCCAGCGCGATCGCATTCGAGACGCTGCGTGCGTCGCCGCTCAATCGGAAACCGGCGAGCGCCTGACCGAACATCGGGACTGCGATCGCACTGATCACGCCGATCAGGCCGACTACGAACACGGTTTCGAGAATCGTGAACCCGGACTCCCGGCTTCGACTGGACATTCGCTTCTCTCGGAGCAAGCGAGATGCCGCGATCGATTGGTGGTCAATTCAGGTTAAAGCTGGTCCTGACAGTCTTTTACGACCAAAACTCTGGGATGGAACGTTCTGGGGCATGTGCTGTTCCGGCACAGCGGATCACAAGTTTGGAGGGACTTCCCTGTCACTCCTCACGGCGGTTTGCTAAGGTATTCGAGGTTCGATACGGCTGTTTTGAAGGAGGCGTCTTAATGCGAGCGTTTGTCGGTTCACTCTTCTTCACTCTAACTATCGTTGGTGCGGCCGGCGTCGCGGGCGCGCAAACGAAAACAATCCTTCCCTACGATCATATTCATCTGAATGAACCCGCGGCCGAGGCGAGCGTGTGGTGGGAAAAGAACATCCCCGGCGGCCGGCGCATCACTGAATCACCCAACCGCATCATGTACGGAGCGGTGCGCCTGATGTTCCTCGGCGGCACCTCCACCGGAGGGAGCCAGGGAAGCGTCATCGAGCACCTGGGTTTCTCCGTGGCCGACCTCGACGCGAAAATGCGGGAGCTCGCGGCGATCAACACCAAGGTGATCGAGCCCGTGAAAGATGTGCCCGGCCTCTACAAGACCGCGCTTGTCGAGAGCCCGTGGGGCACGCGCGTCCAGCTCGTTCAGGATCCGCAGCTGCTCGGCCTGCACCACGTGCAGTTGCGCGTCCCGGATCCGGAAGCCGTCTACACATGGCTCCTCGACAAGTTCGGCGGTGAACGCACGAAGATCAAAGGTCAGGTCGATTCGGTGCGGTATGACGGCCCGGCCGGCTTTACGACTGTGTACATTCTCGTCGCGCGCGGCGAGTCGGTGCCGAGCCAGGGACGCGCAATCGATCATATCGGTTGGCGCTCAGTCGGCCCGGCCGCCGAGACGATGACGATGTTGACGGGCAAGGGCGCCGCCACAGAGCGCGGCGTGACGCAGGCGTCAAACCTGAACCTGCCGAACGGCCCGCCGATTAAATTCTTTTACATCGTCGGACCGAATGGCGCACGGATCGAAATCGTGGAGCGCCCGGGCCTCAAACCCGGCGAGTAGACGAGCGCCTTCCGCGCGATTTCGTCTCGTCTTGGTCGCGTTCTTACGTTCTCCTTATCAATCACTGCGTTTCCTTCCGGGCTCGCACCGCGCGAGCCCCTTTTCACCGCTATTTCCGCAATGTCGGAACGGTATAATTCATCACCCTCATTTTGACGGGAGTCAAAGATATGTCACGAAGAGTGTTAGGGATTGTTCCAGCGCTCGCACTACTAGTCCTCGGGCTCATCTGGGTGATTCAACCAGGAGTCTCCGGTCAGGCAACCGGACAGCCGAGCACGAAGGCTGGCGACTGGCCGATGTACCTTGCAGATCCGCGCGGCAGCAAGTACTCACCGCTCGATCAGATCAACGCGTCGAACTTCAACAAGCTCGAAGTCGCGTGGACACTGAAGACCGACAACCTCGGGGCGCGGCCTGAAGCGAAGCTGCAAGGCGCGCCCGTCGCGATCAAAGGCATCCTCTACACAACCGCCGGGCAGGCCGGCAAGGCCGTCGTCTCGATCGACGGACGGACCGGCGAGTTGCGCTGGGTCCATCGCTACGATGAAGGCGAGCGCGCGAGCCGCTGGTCGCCGCGACAGTACTCCGGCCGCGGCGTCGCATACTGGACCGATGGGCGCGGTGATGAACGGGTCATCTATCTGACCACCGGCTATCAGCTGGTCGAGCTCAACGCGAAAACCGGGCAGCCGGTTGCGTCGTTCGGCAAGAACGGTGTCCTCGACCTGAAAGTCGGCATCATCATCGGCAAGGACAAGCAGATCGACCTCGAAAAGGGCGAGATCGGTCAGCACGCGACGCCCACCGTCGTCGGCGACACGATCTACATCGGTTCGTCGATGTTCGAGGGCCTCGGCTACAACTTCAGTACCAACGCCAAGGGACAGGCGCGTGCATTCGATGTGCGCACCGGCAAGTTGATCTGGCGCTTCAACACGATCCCCAAGCCGGGCGAATTTGGCAACGACACCTGGGAGAACGGATCGTGGGAGTGGACCGGCAATAACGGCGTGTGGGCACCGATTACGGTGGACCCCGTCGCCGGCCTCGTGTATCTGCCGGTGGAAACGCCGACGATCGACGAGTACGGCGGCAACCGGCCGGGCAACAACTTGTTTGCTGAAAGCCTCGTCTGCGTCGACATGAAGACCGGCGTGCGCAAGTGGCACTTCCAGCTTGTGCACCATCCGCTGTGGGACTACGACATCTCTGCGGCGCCGCTGCTCATCGACGCGACCATCGACGGACGGGCGCGCAAGCTGGTGGCGCAGCCGACCAAGCAAGGCTGGCTCTACACGTTCGACCGGATCACGGGCGAACCGATCTGGCCGATCGTCGAGCGGCCGGTGCCACAAACGGATGTGCCCGGCGAGAAGACCTCGCCGACACAGCCGTTCGTCACCAAACCGCCGGCGTACTCGCGCGTCTACGTGTCGACCGACGACCTGATTGATTTCACACCTGCGTTGCGTGCGCGGGCGATTGAAAACCTCAAACCGCCGTACCGTTGGGAGCAGACACCGTTCGTTCCTCCGACCTTCGCCGGCCCGGGGGCCAAGTGGCCGGCCGGTGCCGTCAACATCGCCAACACGAGCGGCGGTGTGAATTGGCCGGGCGCTTCGTTCGATCCTGAAACGGCGATCTTCTATGCACAGGCCGGCAACTCCGCGGTGACGACTGCGAACTTCGGCCCTGAAGAGCTCGAGCTCATCGGACCCGAGAACCAGGCGAAGAACCGGATCCCGTGGTGGGAGTCCCCATACGGGCGTGCCGGAAGGCCAGGCGCGGTGGGCAGGGGCGGCGGCGGCCGTGGCGCTGGTGCGCCCGGCGCTGAGCCAGGCGCGCGCGGCGGCGCTCCCGGTGGCGCGGGTGCGGGCGCAGCAGCAGGCGCTCCCGGCGGCGGCCAGCAGGCTGGCGGTGGTCGCGCCGGCGCCGGTGGCGGCGGACGTGGTGCCGGCGGCGGCGGTGGACGCGGCGGTGGTGGGGGTGCGGCGCCCGGGGGCGCGGCGCCAGCTGCGGCTCAAGCGGGCGCCGGCGGCGGTGGTGGCGGGCGCGGTGGCGGCTACACGGCGGGCCTCGAAGGCTTCCCGCTCGTGAAGCCACCGTACGGCGTCCTCTCAGCGATCGACCTGAATACAGGCACGCTGAAATTCCAGGTGCCGCACGGTGAAACGCCAGACAACTATCGCGCGGCATTCCAGCGTCTCGGCATCAACTACACCGAGCGGACCGGACAAAGCGGAAGCACCGGCCTGATGGTCACGAAGACGATGGTGGTGGTCGGCGACCTCGCGCCAACCTCGCCTCCGGGGCGACCCGCAGGGGCGATGCTTCGCGCTTACGACAAGCAGACCGGCAAAGAGATCGGCGCTGTTCTGATGCCCAACCGCATCAGCGGCTCGCCGATGACTTATCTGGGTAGCGACGGGCGGCAGTACATCAACGTCGCCGTCCAGGGGCAGGGCAACACCGCCGGCACCTACGTGACGTTCGCGCTGCCGGCAGCGGAGATCCGTCCGACCGGAGCGCAGCAGTAACAACAACCTAAAGGGCAGGGGACTAGGGTTGCGGGCGGAAAAACGCCTGGAACCCGGTCCCTGGGACCAAGTCCGAGCCCTTCAGAATCTTCCCAAGGCCCGCCGTCCGCGGGCCTTTTTTTTGGGTTGCGGGTGCCCGAACACGTTATAATCCGCACGCTCTTACGACTTACTGACGGGAGTTCACATGTCACGAAAAGCAATAGGGATAGTGCCGGCGCTCGCACTCCTCGTCGTCGCACTCGTCTGGCTGACCCAGCCAAACGTGTCCGGGCAGGCCACTGGCGTGCCCACCACGAAGACGGGCGACTGGCCGATGTATCTCGCGGATCCGACTGGTAGCAAGTACTCGCCGCTCGATCAGATCAACTCGTCGAACTTCAGCAAGCTCGAAGTTGCGTGGACGCTGAAGACCGACAACCTCGGGGCGCGGCCTGAACAGAAGCTTCAGGGCGCACCAATCGCTATCAAAGGCATTCTCTATACAACCGCCGGACAGGCCGGCAAGGCCGTCGTGTCGATCGACGGACGGACCGGTGAACTGCGCTGGGTGCACCGCTACGATGAAGGCGAGCGCGCGAGCCGTTGGTCGCCACGCCAGTTCTCCGGACGCGGCGTCGCGTACTGGACCGATGGCCGCGGTGACGAGCGCATCATCTATCTGACCACCGGGTATCAGATGATCGAGCTCAACGCGAAGACCGGACAGCCGGTCGCGTCATTCGGCAAGAACGGCATCCTCGACCTGAAGGTCGGCGTCATCATCGGCAAGGACAAGCAGATCGATCTCGAAAAGGGCGAGATTGGTCAACACGCGGTCCCGACCGTTGTCGGCGACACGATCCTCGTCGGCTCGTCGATGTTCGAAGGCCTCGGCTACAACTTCAGCACCAACTCCAAGGGGCTGGCCCGAGCATTCGACGTGCGCACCGGCAAGCTGCTGTGGCGCTTCAACACGATTCCGAAGCCGGGCGAATTCGGCAACGACACCTGGGAAAACGGATCGTGGGAGTGGACCGGCAACAACGGCATCTGGGCGCCGATCACGGCGGACCCGGTCGCGAACATGGCCTACCTCCCGGTTGAGACGCCAACCATCGACGAGTACGGCGGCAACCGGCCCGGCAACAACCTGTTTGCCGAGAGTCTCGTCGCGGTGGATCTGAAGACGGGCGTGCGCAAATGGCACTTCCAGCTCGTGCACCATCCCCTGTGGGACCACGACATCTCGTCGGCCCCGCTGCTCATCGACGCGACCATCGACGGGCGGCCGCGTAAGCTGGTGGCGCAGCCGACCAAGCAGGGCTGGCTCTACACGTTCGACCGGATCACCGGCGAACCGATCTGGCCGATTGTCGAGCGGCCGGTTCCGCAGACCGACGTGCCCGGCGAGAAGACTTCGCCGACGCAACCGTTCGTCACCAAACCGCCAGCCTACTCGCTCAACCATCTCGAGGAGAACGACCTCATCGACTTCACGCCCGCGCTTCGCGCGAAGGCGCTGGAGAACCTGAGGACAAGCGGCGTGCGGTGGGAACCGGTGCCGTTCATCCCGCCGACCTACTCGGGCCCTGGCGGCAAGTGGCCGGCTGGCGGCATCAACGTCGGCAACACCGGCGGCGGCATCAACTGGCCAGGCGCCTCGTTCGATCCCGAGACCGCGACCTTCTATGGCCAGGCGAGCAACACCAACGTGACGTCAGCCAACTTCGGGCCTGAAGAGCTCGAGCTCATCGGTCCCGAGAATCAGTCGAAGAACCGCATCCCATGGTGGGAATCTCCATACGGGCGCGCGGGTCGGCCCGGTGCGGCCGGTCGTGGCGGACGCGGCGGCGCTGAGCCGGCGGCTGGTGCACGCGGCGCAGCTCCCGGAGCAGCCCCCGCAGCAGGTGGCGCTCCTGGACGTGGCGCGGGCGCCCCAGCAGCAGGCGGCGGCGGTCGTGGCGCGGCTGCGGCTGAACCCGCAGGCGGCGGACGCGGCGGCGGCGGCGGAGCCCCGGGCGGTGGTGGCGGCGGCGGCGGTCGTGGCGGCGGGTTGACGGCGGGCCTCGAAGGGTTCCCGATTGTGAAACCACCCTACGGCGTGCTCGCAGCCATCGACATGAACACCGGCACGATGAAGTTCCGCGTGCCGCACGGCGAAACGCCGGACAACTACCGCGCGTCGTTCGAGCGTCTCGGGATTAAGTATCCCGAGAAAACCGGACAAGGCGGAAGCACCGGCCTCATGGTCACCAAGACGATGGTGGTCGTGGGCGATCTGGCTATCACCGCACCTCCAGGGCGGGCTGCCGGGGCAATGCTTCGCGCGTATGACAAGCAGACCGGCAAGGAGATCGGCGCCGTCATGATGCCGAATCGTGTCAGCGGCTCACCGATGACCTACCTGGGCAGCGATGGACGGCAGTACATCAACATCGCGGTCTACGGTGTGGGCACCGGTACCGGTACCTACGTCACCTACGCGCTACCCGCGTCGGAAATTCGACCGACCGGCGCGCAACAGTAGTCAGAGAGACAGACCGGGCCAGGAGCGTAACGGCTAAGGGTGACCTTAGCCGTCGACTCCTGGCCTTTCTTTTTCGCCCCGCACGCCCCCCGGAAAAGTCCGATCTAGCTCTCCACCTAAGTCTGCTGGCGGTTCCGACCACCCCTCCGAGGCTAGATACCCAGCGGCTCAGCTGACTGCAGGGCTTTACGATTTACCAACAACTAGCGTCTAATGATCGTGGCTTCAGTGAGCTATTGGTCTTGTCGGCGCCCGTTTTAGGATGGGCAACGTCTGATATCGGGTGAAGAAGATATGCAGGTCAGGTTCGTCATCGTCACACTATTGGGATTAGCGCTCACCGGGGCGATTGCGGAGCGCGCCACCGTTTCCGCGCAACAGGAACCAGCGACCACGACGGCCGCCGTTCAGGCAAGAAGTCAGTGGGATGGCGTCTTCACGGAGGAACAAGCCAAACGTGGAGCGGATCTCTACGCGAAGACCTGCGCAAGCTGCCACGGCCCTGAGCTGGCTGGCAGCGACAAGGGTGCGCCGCTGGTTGGTTCCGCGTTTGACGGACTGTATGACGGCAAGAAGATGGGCGATCTCTCCGAGCGCATTCGGACGACGATGCCGGTTGACAATCCCGGAGGCCTGACACGCGCGCAGAACGCCGACATCCTGGCATTCATGCTCCAGAAGGCCGGGGCGCCCGCCGGACAGGCCAACCTGCCGACCAACGTCGATCAGCTCAACGCCATCAAATACGTCGGGAAGAAGCCAGGCGCCTAGCCGCGCAGGCGGTGGGCGAGACGATGGAGGAAGAGTCCGACATCGGTGACCACGCCGATCGTCTGCGATGAGCCACGGTCAGCGAGTTTCGTCACGACCGCCGGGTTGATGTCCACGCACACCATCTTCACCCACGACGGCAGCATGTTGCCGACGCCGATACCGTGGAGCATGGTCGAGAGGCCAATCACGAGGCCGACATCCTGCAGCGCCTCGGCATACTGATCCTGGGCAGCACGCAGATCCATGATCGTATCCGGCAGCGGACCATCATCCCTGATGCTGCCGGCGAGGACGTACGGCACGTTGTTCCGGATGCACTCGTACATCACGCCCGACTTCAGCACGCCTTGCTCGACCGCTGAGCGAAGGCCGCCAGTACGGCAGATCGTGTTGATCGCCCGCATGTGATGCCGATGCCCGCCCTCGATGGCCTTCCCCGACTCCAAATCCACGCCGAGTGAGGTGCCGAAGAACGCCTGTTCGACGTCATGCACGGCGAGGGCATTGCCCGCGAGCAGCACATTCACGTAGCCCGATCGAATCAGTTCCTGAAAGTAGGGCGACCCGCCGGTGTGCACGACGACCGGACCGGCGACGACGGCGATCCGGCCGCCGCTCGCCTTGAGTTCGCGCATCATGTCTGCGATTCGCGCGACGCCGACCTCGACACGCCGCTCGGACGAGATCTCGTTCGACATGAACGCAAATCCATGCCGATCGCGGTCGCGAAATTCCGGCATCACACGAACGCCAGACACCCCGCACACCACGCGATCACCCGATCGGACGTCGCGAAGCTTGCAGCACACCGCGCGATCATCGGTGACGACGATGACGGCGTCCATTCGCTGGCGGCTCACCGCCAGCCATTGCCCGCGGTGCCGCACGAAGGTCCGGTGGTTGGTCGTCGAATAGAAGTCGTCGGGAACGCAGCCGTCGCGATCGGCGGGCTTCAGCAGCGCGTCCTGCTGGTCGGACAAGCGGCAGCCGAGTGCCACCAGTTCCTCGAGCACCTGTCCCAACACCAGCGCGGTCGGCGCCGAAATCCGCATCGAGATGGCGGACGGCTCCTCATTGCTGCGCCCGATGTTGAACCTGAGGACCTCGAACGAGGCGTTGCCCTTGACGACCGCGTCGAACACGGTCGTCAGAATCTGTGAGTCGATGAGGTGGCCTTCGGCCTCGACGACCTCAGTGTGGGAGGAGGGGCTCGTCATGATCACGAAAACATCGGCAGCGCGAGAGGAGGCTGGACGTGGTAGTCGCTCTGCGCCACTTCGGCGAGCGCCCGATCGAGCACCGACTCCGGGCATTCCTCGAGCGTGGTGACAAACGGCAGGCGGTCCTTCCGGAACTTCGGCAGCTGCAGCACCCCTTCGATGTTGATGCCGTACTTCGCGTACGACGTCGTAATCTGTGAGAGGATGCCGGGCTTGTCGCTGACCGTAAAGCGCACGTAGTGGGGCGCGACGAAGTCGCCGCTTACCGTGTAGAACTTCGTCGCGGCGGCGTTCGAGGGTTTCCCATCGCCGCGCGCCGCCACCGACAACACGTCGGACACCACGGCGACTGCCGTCGGGGATCCCCCGGCACCGGATCCAAAGAACGAGGTTTCCCCGCCAAAGACGCCGCGAACGGTCACCAGATTCTGACTGCCCTCGACGCGGCCGAAACCGGAGGACAGCGGCACCAGGGCAGGCCGGACAGCAGCAAACACGGCGCCACTGTCCTCGACCGATGCGCGAGCAATCTGGCGAATCGTGCATCCGAGTTCGCGCGCGTAGAGAAAGTCTACCGGCTCAATCGGCCGAATCGATCGCGTCGCGATGTCGGTGACACGAATGGGGCGTCGCAGACCGACCGCGGAAATGATCGCCAGCTTCGCTGCGGCATCGGCGCCGTCGAGGTCTTCACTCGGATCGGCCTCGGCGTAACCCGCTTTCTGTGCTTCTGCCAGCGCGTCGCCAAAGGCGATGGTCTCCGACTGCATGCGGCTCAGGATGTAGGCGCAGGTGCCGTTCAGGATGCCGCGCACTTCCACGAGTCGATCGCCGGCGAGGCCTTCCTGAAGGGCGCGCAGAACCGGAATGCCGCCCGCGACCGAGGCTTCGAACCGCACCTCGAGGCCGCGGCTCCGCGCCAGGTCGAGGAGCTCAGTTCCAAAGTGTGCCATCAGCTGCTTGTTCGCGGTCACGACCGACTTCCCGGCGAGCAGCGCGCCTTTCACCCACTCGTGCGTCGGGCGGAGACCGCCCAGAAGCTCGATCACGATGTCCACATCCGAGGCCAATACTTCTTCGGCCGACTCAGTCCAGGTCACCGATGCCGGCACCCAGTCGACCCGCTTTCGTGCCACCTGACGGTTGAAGATGTGCGTCAGCTGTACATGCGGCAGTTCACCGCTGCACAAAATACGGGCAACCGACTGCCCCACTGTTCCGAAGCCAAGCAGCGCGACGCGAGAACGCCGCGGTGATTCTGTCGCTGTAGAATTCATAAGGTTTCCGCGCTACAACCTATCACGTCTTACACGCCATATCCGTAGCCCGCTTCTTCGGGCGTAGGTTCGTTCAATTCCTCGTGCGCCTCGGGTCGGCGCGCTTCCGACCCGTTCACGCTCATCAGCCTGCGCCGCGCGACGGGATCATCCGGGGTCCCGGCCGGCGCCGTCTGAGTGTTGGGATGTGCCGTACTTCCAGGGTCTTCATTCCGCATGTCATTCCTCTCAAAAAGAAAAAGGCCATCACCCGTTTCCAGGTGATGGCCCTTGTTGAACGCGTTGTTTCAGTTTGGTTACATCACCCGGTCTTGTGCATGCTCGGCAACGGCAGCGTGCCGATGCTAAGGGCGAGTCGCGTCATGTTCGGGAGCGCTGGCAGCACCGCGACGCTGCGAGTGAAATTGTTGCCGGAGGCGGCGGTGTAGCTGGTCGTCATGATCCGAAGCCTTAGGACACCACACCAGCGTTCCCCAAGTCAACTGCCCCCACGTCGCCCGTAGAATGGGGCGTGCCCCGCTTCAAGCTGACCATTGAATACGCCGGGACCCGATACTCCGGCTGGCAGATTCAAAAAAACGCGAGAACGGTGCAGGGCGAACTGGATCGAGCGGCCCGGGAGGTGACGGGGCGCAAAGACTTCGAGCTGTACGGATCGGGGCGCACCGACGCGGGCGTGCACGCCCTTGCACAGGTCGCGCATCTCGATGTGAGCACGACACTCCCGGCCGAATCGCTGCGCCAGCGCCTCAACGAGGCACTACCAGCCGACATTCATATCCTCGACGCGCACGTCGTGCCCCATCGTTTCCACGCCCGGCACGACGCCGTTGCCCGACGGTATCTCTATCAGATCGCCATCCGTCGAACCGCGTTTGCGAAGGCGTACGTCTGGTGGGTCAAGGAGTCGCTCGACGTCTCCCGAATGCGTGACGCGGCTCGTCCGCTCGTGGGCATGCGAGACTTCAGAGGGTTTGCCGAACATCGCGGCGACGAGGATGAGGTCGGGCGATCCGAGAAGTCGACGCTCGTGCTTCTCGATCGAGTGGACATTGCGGAAGCCGGCGACCTGGTGCTGATCGCCACGGAAGGATCTCACTTTCTGTGGAAAATGGTTCGCCGGATCATCGGCGTGCTGGTTGATATTGGCCGCGGCGAGCTGGAGACGTCGGCCATTGGGGAATGCCTCGCAGGCGGCACTGACATGGCGGCCAAGCGCACAGCCCCAGCATCGGGGCTGTTTCTCGAACGGGTCTACTACAAAGGCGATCCGAGGGACACGCTCATCACTCCCGCTATACCGCTCCGATCGATTCGAGCGTCGAAGGCACCGCGGGACCCACCACGGCAGGACTAAAGTCCTGCGCTACGAATACGGCGGTCACCCCGCCCGCGCTACTTCAGAACAGGAGCCCACGCGGCGTCGAATCGCGCCGCCAGCACGGTCCGCACAACTTCCCGGTAACTCGCGCCTCCCGCTTCGACCCGATTCGCCTTCAAGTAGCGGTCATACACCTGCCAGCCCGCGTTCGAGATGCGCGGCCGCACATGGCGACGCAGGCGATCGGCAATCGCCCGAAGGTCGTCGCGCGGACCAGCCGCCAGCAGAGCGGATGCCTCCGTTCGCGCCGGCCGCGGGAGCCCGGGCAGGGCTTCACTATAGAGAAACAGCCAGCCGCTATAACGGTCGAGCGCCGAGCCACGCAGGCACGTGAGCCAGCCCACGAAGTTGGCCTCACCCTCATTCGCAAAACCCGACAGGTGGCTCCACTCGTGGGCGACGACAAAGGGGCGCTCGATCGGAAGCAGGTCCGACGCCAACAACGTCTCGAGGAAGTAGGGATCGGTCATGCCGGCGACGCCGGCCGACGTGAAGTACGGATCCAGGAGTGTTCGCTTGGGTCGGGCGGGGCGCGCCGGCGCATTGACTGCGAGCATCGCTTGCGTGCGCGAGAACGCGGTCGCGAGCGATCCTTCAACTGCCGGCGTGTCGTCTTCGTCTGTAACTGACGCGTGCGCCTCAGGATAGAGCGTATTGACCTCGCGGATGGCCGTCAGCACGAGTTGACGGGCCGCCTCTGGAGTGACACCTTGCGGATTGAGTGCAAGCCTGTCGGTGATCGGCGGACGACGGTAGTTGAAACCCCAGGTCAGCAGGAACAGCACGTACAGCGCAGCCGTCACGGTCAGGGTGCGCGCAATGAGTCCAGTCAACACGCGAAGCCAGCCCCGCACACTTGGCTGACGCCTCGAGATGTCGCGGGCGAAGCGCCAGACCCACCACCCGACCACGACGAGCAGCAGGATGTCGAAGAGTGCGAAGGGTACGAGGTTCGAGCCCCACGTCAGCGCCGACTGGATAACCGGATAAAGGGCGCTCGAATACCATCGCTCGACCGTCTCCGATGGGAGAGGGGCAAGCGCGAGGGCCGTCGCCACCATCACCACGGCGATCCGCAACCGCGGAAAAGTCATCGGCGCGGCCTCCCCCGGATGGGCGAAGGCTCACGTTCACGCATTCAGCATCCAACCCTTTGTGAATCAACAGCTTATAGGCTGTCTTGGTGACGTCTTCCCGGGTCTCTCACTCAACGAGCTTGCCCCGGCCAATCGATAGACGAGACGCCTCGGCCTGAGCCGCCCATAAATGACTATAATGTCTTAAAGAGTCCTATTCAACTGCCTCCTGTAAGGGTCCAATTCAGCCGATAGATAAAGAGCCGAACGAAATGAGTATGCCTCGTCATCTCCTTGCCGCAGCCCTGATCGTTACCAGCGGACTGTCGGCTTTGGCCCAGACGCCGACTCCAGGAGCCGCGCCGGCTTCTGGTGGACCCGGTGGTCGAGTGCCGACGACAGTCGCGCGCAGGACCGGGTTCGGCGAAATTCGAGGAGCCGCGCTCAGTGCAACGAATGGAGCGCTTCCCAAGAGCGTCGTCCGCCTCCGCGACACGAGAACCGGGCGACTCAGCGGCGCCAAGCTCACCGATGAAACGGGGTTGTTCGTGTTCGACCGCGTCGAGCCCGGCAATTACGTGGTGGAGCTGGTCGGCGACCGTGAGAAAGTTCTCGCCGCCAGCCAGTTGATTACTGTTGACTCCGACGTAGTCTCTACGATTGTGAAGCTGCCAATCAAGACGCTGGCGCTCGGTGGTTTGCTTGGAAACAATGTGTCAGCGGCGGCAATTGTCGCGGCAACCGCAGCGGCGGCCGGCGTGCTGTCGGTTCGGGCCAGCGATTGCGTAAGCCCGCCCTGCGAGAAGTAGAGCCCGAACGCTAATGTCGTCCTTCAACCAGACCTCGAGCGTCCCCGGTGCGCTGCCCCCCGGTCCGCAGGCGCCTGCTCCTTCATCGGGTGACGGAGAGGTTCACCTTCTGGATCGCGTGGCGGTCCTCTATCGCTACCGCCAGATAGCCTTTGCGGTGTTCGCGTTGACGGCTCTGACGGTCATGATTCAGGGCTACACCAGCGTCAAGATCTATCGGGCGCAGGCGCGGCTGCTCATCGAACCCGAGCGATCGTCTGCGCTCCCAGGATCGATGCAAAACGAAGCCGTCTTCGAGGATCCAGAGATCTACTACCAAACGCAATACAAGATCATCAAGAGCCGTGAGGTGGGCCGCCTCACCGCCGAACGCTTGAAGCTCTCGACCGTGCCGGAGTTCAACGGCAGCGAGGCTCCGCCGACGACTCCTCTGACGGTTCTTCGTGGCCTTCAGGATCGGGTGATGGGCCTGGTGCGCTCAAAGCCGGTCGTGGACGCGCCCAAGCCAGATGAGACGCCCGACGAGGCGTCGCTCGTCAACGGATTCCTCGGCCGGGTCTCGGTCGAGCCCGTGCGCAACAGTCACCTGGTGGACGTGCTGTTCGACGCGCGGGATCCGAAGTTCGCCGCCGACGCCGCCAACGCGCTGGCCGATGTCTACGTCGAGCAGAATTTCGCGAGAAAGCAATCCAGCACCCAGAACATGATCACGTTCCTCGGGCAGGAGGTTGACAAGCAGAAACAGAAGGTCGGCGAGAGTCAGCGCCGCCTCGGCGACTACCGTGAAAAGAAGAACGCGCTGTCGCTCGACCAGAGCCAGAACGTCGTAACCTCCAGCTTGACGAAGTACAACGACGACTTCATGCAGGCCAAGAACCGGCGGTCGCAGAAGGAAGCGACCTACAAACAGCTGCAACAGCTGCAGTCGTCAGGTGACGTCAACTCGCTGGGTGTCATCGCGTCCGATCCGACGGTGCAGACCCTGAGGACGCAGCTCGATGCACAGAAGAGTGAGCGGGTGCGGCTCCTCGAAACCATGCTCGACGCGCATCCGAAGGTTCTCGAGGTGAACGCCCGGATCACTGAAACGACCCGACAGCTCGAACAGGCGAAGCAGCGGGCGGTCCAGGGCGTTCAGAACGAATTCAACTCGGCGATCATCGAAGAAACCAATGCGAGTCGCGCCCTCTCGGCGGCCAAAGCCGAATCAATGGACTTGAATCGCAAGGGGATCGACTACGGCGTCATGGAGCGTGAGGCGCAAAGCAACGAAGAAGTGCTCAACGCGCTCCTGCAGCGCCAGAACGAGCTCCTGGTGGCGAGCAACAGCAAAGAGAACAACGTCAGCGTGATCGAGCGAGCCGAGATTCCGGGCGGCCCGATGAGCGCGGGCGGTCGCCGCACCTGGCTGGTGGCGATTCTGATCGGCCTTGCCGCCTCGCTCGGCGTGGTCTTTGCCCTCGACTACATGAACGACACGATCAAGACACCCGAGGACATTTCGCAACGGTTGAAGATCCCCTTCCTGGGGTTGATTCCCTCGGTTCGAGGCGACAAGCACCCGTTGCTCACCTCGGCCCAGGTGCCTCATGATTTCGGCGAGTCGTTCCGTTCGCTTCGCACCTCGTTGATCACGAAGTTCCAGAGCGAGGGCGCGAAGGTTCTCGTGGTGACCAGCGCACAGCCGCTGGAAGGGAAAACCACCACCGCCGCCAATATCGCCATGGCGCTTGCCTACGGAGGCGCCCGGGTTCTGCTGATCGACGCCGACATGCGGCGTCCCGGCATGCACCGGGCGCTGCGTCTGACCAACGAGCGCGGGCTTTCGCAGGTGCTCACCGGTCAGGCTCGTGTGCGCGACGTCATTCAGCGTACCGTGGATCCGAACCTGCTCGCCGTCACCGCGGGAAAGACACCACCCAATCCGTCCGAACTGCTCGCCTCCGAGCGCATGAAGACGCTCATCGCCAATCTGGCGCACGGGCCATTCGACTGGATTCTGATCGATACGCCGCCGGTGCTGGCCGTGACCGATGCCGTGATTCTGGCGCCGGCTGTCTCTGGCGCGGTTTTCGTAATTGGCGCCGAGATGACCCGGCGGCGGCTGGCCGAGCGTGCGGTTGAGACGCTGCAGTCGAGCCGCCCGAAACAGATCCTCGCGGTCCTGAACCGGGTCGATTTTGCGCGGAACAAGTACTACTATTCGCGCCATTACGGCCATCAGTACAAGAACTACTACGCTGAAGCGATCTAGACTCGCCCCTGCGTGGCCTGTCCTTTCGGCCATTGCGTGGACCCTCTTCGCCTTCGGCGGCCTCTACGCCTGGACGCTCGTTCCCCTGGCCGCCCTGCTGCTCGTCGGGTTGATCCGTATCCGGCCCCCGATCATCAGCGCTGACTGGCAGGTCGATCTCGCGCTGATCTGCTGCCTTGTCGCCGTCACGGTTCAGCTGATTCCACTGCCGCCCAGCGTACGCGCGGGCTTGTCACCGCACCTTCACGAGGTCGAGCGCACCCTTCAGATTGAGCGCCTTGGCGTCGCCCCATCGTTTCAATCGCTCAGCCTCGCGCCGGACGTGACGGCGTTGAGCCTGGCGAACCTGGCCATGCTCATCGCAACGTTCTGGCTCGCCCGCCATGTCTTCGAATCTGGGGCCGCGCGACGTGTGGTTCGCGCGATCGCGTGGCTGGGGCTTGTCGTTTCGGTCGCCGCCATCCTGCAGCTCGCCGTCTCCACGCTCCTGATCTATGGGTTCTGGCGCCCGGACGATGCGAGTGCCCGCCCCTTTGGTCCGTTCGTCAATCGGAATCACATGGCCACCTGGCTCGTGCTCTGCATCCCGCTTACCTGTGGCTACCTGCTGGCCCACATGCGCGCACGGATGCATCGTCGCGCCGGTCGCGACCTCGCGATCGTCCACGCCATCGATTCGACCACCATCTGGCAAGCCGGTTCGGGAGTGATGATGATATCGGCGCTCTTTGCCTCGGTGTCTCGTTCCGGAGTCATCGCACTCATCACGGCGGCGACGACGGGATTTGTGCTGGCGCGGGCGAAGCTTGGCGTCGTCAGAATGAAATGGCTCGTCGGAGCCGCGGTGTTCGCGCTCGCCATCGCGACCTATCTTGCCAACTTCGACGAACTGGCTGGCCGTTTCGCCGAGGCGCTCGAGCGAGGCAATGATCGGACCGAGATTTGGCGGCAGACCCTGCCCATTGTTCGGGACTTCGCCCTCACCGGCACGGGCGAAGGCACATTCAGCCGGGCGATGCTGGTGTATCAGGAAGGAGATCGTCAGCTCCTGTTCAACCATGCGCACAACCAGTATCTGCAGATCGCGGCTGAGGGCGGTCTGCTGGTGGGAGTCCCTGCGCTCTGCGCGGGCCTCGCCCTTGTCACCGTCCTGTTCCGGCGCCTTAGGGGCGACGACACGGCCCTCTTCTGGATACGCGCTGGCGCCACTGCCGGCCTCGTCGGGGTGGCCGTCCAGAGCTTGTGGGAGACAGGCTTGCGCATGCCTGCCAACGGCGTGCTGTTCGCCGTGTGCGCGGCACTGGCCGTTCACGAAGAAACGAGGACGGATGGTTAAAGTGCGAAGGCGAAGGGCTTGCGAGAGGATCGGAGAAGGCGGGAGACCTCTCAGCTCACAATCGAGCGGAAGAGGAACTGTCTCGCGGGCGGATGTCGGAAGAGCGCGCGAATCAAATCACGATGCTGATTGAACCGCATGGTCGATCGCACGATCGGCATGATGCCGTCGGTGAGTGCCAGGTTGAAGAATCCGTCGATCTCCAGATCCGTCAACCGAGTCACGGCTCGTCGCAACTCGGCCTGGGTCTGCAACTCGTCGGCAATCCGGCACCGCCAGGCGGCCTGGTAGGCAGCCAGGGCTTCAGCGTCCAGGCGATCGCGGCGTAGGGCCTCGCTGGCCGTGTCTGCGGCCAGTTCCGCGCTGAGAATGCTGTAGTAGATCCCGCCCCCCGTCGTCGGCTTGACGAGCCCCGCCGCATCGCCGATGACAAGCACCCGGTTGCCATAGGTCGTGTCGATAGAGCCAAGCGGCAGAATCTTCTGGCGTGGCGTCGTATCAGCGCCAGACACACCGCACCGGTCGCGGACGCGGGCCAGGAATCGACGGTAACAGCCGACGGCGTCGGTCGACGCCATGACGCCGACGCGAACACTCGCGCCGGAGCGCCGTTGGACGGGCACGACCCACGCAAAGCCATCGGGGGCCACGAGGCGGCCAAAATGCAGTTCCACGTCCGCTGGAGGCGCCACAGCCGGGAGTTCTGCTTGCGCGGTCTGCAAATGCATCACTGGCAGGCCGAGCCCAAGCCGCCGCTGAAGCGCGTAGGTGGCGCCGCACGCCAGCACCGCCAGGCGGGCATCGACGAATCGATCCCCGACGATGGCGCGCACCTCGGTGACATCGGTTTCGAGGGAAGCGACGCGGGATCCGGTCAGAATCGTCGCTCCAGCTGCAGTGGCACGGGCGGCGAGCGCGCGGTCGAACGCCGGCCGATCAATCACGGTCGCGACCGGCACACCGCTCGCGTATGGCACAGTCAGGCCGGACGGCGAGACGAACCGTGCGGCTGCGAGTGTGTTCAGTGCGGTCTCGCGTGGGAGATCGAACTCGTCAAAGCTTTCCGAGGCGAGAATGCCGGTGCAGTGGGCCGGATCACCGACGCGATCGTGCTCCTCGCAAACCAGCACGTGGGCGCCATCTTTCGCGAGACGCTCGGCAGCAAAGAGCCCGGCCGGCCCGGCGCCGACCACGAGGACATCGACCGACAGATGGGTCATGCGACGAGACATTATAGAGTTGTTTCGAGCGACTGGCCCGAGGCTAGATGCTCCGCTTTGGCGTTTCCCATTGGCCGCGCCCGCTGATCCAGAACGACAGCGCAATCAGTTTGAGATCGAGACAGAGGCTCGCTCGCTTCAAGTAGAGGCGATCGAGCCGAAACTTGTTATGTCGGGCGATGTCGCGCGGCGCGTACACCTGCGTGAGTCCAGTCAGCCCAGGCCGCACACGATGTCGTTCGGCGTAGCCGGGCACATCGCTCAGCGCCACGAGCGTTCCATCGCCACGGACATCGACTTCACCGGGCCGCAAGGGCCGCGGTCCGACGAAGCTCATGTCCCCCACCAGGATGTTCCAGAGCTGCGGCAGTTCATCCAGCGCCGTGGCGCGCAGGAAGCGCCCGGTGCGTGTGATCCGAGGATCGGCGATGGTCGACTGGACCGCGCCCGTGTCCCGTTCGGCGTCCGGAATCATCGACCGGAACTTCAGCGCCATGAACACCCGGCCTCCACGTCCGACGCGCGACTGCGAAAAGAAGATCGGACCGCCATCCTCGAATTTGATCGCGAGGGCAATGCCCCACCAGACAGGAGCCGACGCGAACAGTCCGACACTCGACGCGATCACATCGAAGAGACGCTTGATCATGCTGCTCGCGCCATACCGGCTACGCGGAGAACGAGGTCGTAGTAGCGCTGGACGGCGACCCGGCGATCGAATTGCCACGCGGCTTTGCGCGCGTTGTCGCCCATGATGCGGGTCTGCTTGGGGTTGTCGTAAAGGGCCGCAATGCTCTCAGCCAGCGCGTTCGGATCCCCCGGAGTCGCTGAAATGCCACAGTGATACTCGCTGGCGATCGTGGCCACCTCGCAGCTGGCGTCGACGGCCGCCACGAACGGCCGACCGGCGGCTAGAATCCCGTACAGTTTGCTCGGGACGATATAGCCCTCGATCCCGGCCTTCAGGGACACGAGAAACGCGTCGGCGGTTGCGAATGACTCCGAGAGTCTGGCCTTCGGCTGATACGGAAAGAAGCGCACGTTCGACAGCCCGCGGCGGGCGGCATCGGCCTCGAGGGACCTGCGTCGGCTCCCCTCGCCGACCACGGCGATGACCAGCTTGTCTCTCGACGTCAGACGGGACGCGGCCTCGAGGAGAACATCGAGATTCTGGGACATGCCCACGTTCCCCGAGTGCATGAGCACGAACTGATCGGTCAGCCCATGCTCGCGCGAGAACGGATTGTCGCGTGGGCCCGGCGTGATCGCTTCGCAGTCGGCCCAGTTGTGAATCACCTCGATCCGCGACGGGTCGGCACCCTTCTCTTCGACCAGCCGGCGGCGCATCCGCTCGCCCAGAACCACAGTGGCGTCCGAATGGGCGAGCAGGTGCCGGTTGACGCGGTTGAGTGTTCGACTGACCAACGAGCTGTGAAAGTCCCCCAGCAAAGAAGCCACCTCGGGGAACACGTCTTCGCAGAGGAAGACGAACCGGGCGCCGGCGCGACGTGCGGTCCACAGGCCGGCAAGGCCGACAATCGGCGGATCGGTCAACGCCACCACGACATCCGGTCGTTTCAGCTGCAAGCCGGCGAGATTCGAGGAACCAAAGTAAGTGAGGTAGTTTGTCGCGCGGCCGACGAAGCGCCCGGGCCAGAAGCGCGTTCCATTCGCGCGCAGAATCGTGACGCCGTTGCGGGTCTCCCGACTGACAAGCTTCGCGCTGCCACGGCTGACCTCGGCGCTATGCATGGCCCGTCCTGCCACAACCGACACCTCACAGCCATGTCGCTGCACCAGATCCTCGGCCAGCTCGGTCAAGAGCTGCCCCGTCGCGGCCTGATCAGGCCAATAGGACCGGTTGAAGAAACAGATATGCATCAAGAGATGGGGCGCCGCATCACTGGGTCACGGGCGCTTGCGATCGCACCGACTTGTACCAGGCGATCGTCCGCTTCAATCCCTCACGGAAATCAGTTGTCGCCGTAAAACCGAAGGCTCCCGCGGCGCGGCTCACATCGAGGCTGCGGCGGGGCTGGCCATCGGGCTTCGCCGGGTCGAAGCGGAGGCGACCGTGGAACCCCGACAGCTCCGCAATCAGCTGCGCCAGTTCGCGGATGCTGATCTCGAACCCTGCTCCGATGTTGACGGGATCGGGACTGTCGTAGTGTTCGGTCGCGTCACATACCGCTTCGGCACAGTCCTCAACGTACAGAAACTCACGCGTCGCACGGCCGGTCCCCCAGCAGACCAGCTCGGAGTCTCCGCGCTCGATCGCTTCGGCGCACTTTCGGATCAGGGCCGGAATCACGTGCGAGGAAGATGGATCGAAATTGTCGTGCGGTCCGTACAGATTGACCGGCAACAGGTGGATCGCGTTCAACCCGTACTGTTGGCGGTACGCCTGCCCCTGGACGAGCAGCATCTTCTTTGCAATCCCGTAGGGAGCATTCGTCTCTTCGGGATACCCGTTCCACAGATCGCCTTCTCTGAACGGCACCGGCGCCAATTTCGGATACGCACAAATGGTCCCGAGCCCGACGAATTTCTCGACCCCTGCGCGACGGGCATGCTCCATGACCATCGCGCCCATCATGACGTTTTCGTAGAAAAACCGGCCGGGCGACGCCCGGTTGGCGCCGATGCCTCCCACGACCGCGGCAAGATGGATGACGATCTGTGGCCGACAGTCCTCGTACATCCGCTGAACGTCGCCGTCGCGCGTCAGATCGTACTGAGCCTTGCGTGGCGCGAACACCTCTGATACCTCGCGCCGTTTCAGTGCGGCGACGACGTGTCGGCCCAGAAACCCTGCACCCCCAGTCACGACAACCCGCCGGCCGGTTAGGTCCATTACACCACTCCAGTCAGATGATGCAGTGACGCAGCGACAGGTACTTTCTTCCGCTGCAGCACGTGAGCGCCAATCACCAGAACGTCCATGTGGGTTCGCAGGAAGCAGTCGATCGCCTGTTCGGGCGTGAGCACAATCGGTTCGTTTTCGTTGAACGACGTGTTGAGCACAATCGGCACTCCTGTGATGCGCTCGAACGCCTTGATCAGTCGCCAGTAGCGGGGGTTGGATCGCTCCGACACCGTCTGGAGCCGCCCCGACCCATCGACGTGGGTCACCGCGGGCACGACGTCGCGCTTGTCGGGGCGCACCGGATAGACCTGCAGCATGAAGGGGTCGGCGACGGCGCCGACGAAGTAGTCATCCAGACGCTCTTCGAGGATCGAGGGGGCGAATGGACGGAACTTTTCTCTGAACTTGATGCGCGTATTGATGATGTCACGCATATCCGCGCGCCTCGGGTCGGCGAGAATGCTGCGGTTGCCGAGCGCTCGCGCTCCCCACTCCATTCGTCCCTGGTACCATCCGACCACCCGGCCGTCGGCCAGCTGTGCCGCCGTCCACGTGTCGAGGGCGTCCGTGTCGCTCCAGGCCTGATGCGCGCAACCGATGGAGTCGAACGCGTGCCGCTGCCCATCCACCGCTGCGGCGATCGCGGCGACGTCGGCATCCGGGCCCCAATAGGCGTGCTCCATGATGAAGCCGCGCGGCGTCGAAGAATCGCGGTGGAGCGCCGCGAACGCGGCCCCGAGCGACGTCCCGTTATCGCCTGACGCAGGCTGAATGAACAGGTTCCGAAACCCTGTGCGTTCGCGGATCTTGCCGTTGGCCACGCTGTTCATGGCGCAACCGCCAGCCAGACACAAGTTCGTGAGCCCGGTCGTCTTCTGCAGATGCGACAGCACATGGAATTCCGCATCCTCGAAGACAACCTGAAGGGACGCCGCGATCGCCTCGTGTCGCGCCTGCACGGGCTCGTCAGGCTGTCGTCGCGCACCCAGGAGAGTCTCGAGTTTGGGCGTGAACACCTGCCCAATCAACGGCTCTCCATCGTCCCATGTCATTTGGACACCGTCCGACCAATGGGAAAAGTACGACAGGTCGAGCTCAAAGCCACCGCCGGCTCGAAGGTGTACGAGTTGCTTCAGCGTATCGACGAATCGGGGCTCGCCATAAGGCGCGAGACCCATGACTTTGAATTCGTCGCCGTATTTCGGGAAGCCCAGGTACTGAGTAATCGCCAGGTACAGAAGGCCTAGCGAGTGGGGAAAGAAGACGCGACGGTCGACCGTCAGAGATGTGCCCTGAACGCGGCCCCACGATGTGCTCACGAAGTCGCCGAACCCGTCTATGGCGCAAACGGCAGCTTCGTCAAACGGGCTGACAAACGCGGCGCTGGCGAGATGGGCCGGGTGGTGCTCGATGAACCGGATTCGGGCTTTGACCGCTGTGGGATCGAGTTTCAGCGATGCGGCGAGTGTGTCCGGCAGGCTCCGTAATCGAACCAGGTTCTTCGCCCGATCGGAGACGGTTCCGCGAGGACGATGCCTCGCCAGAAACAGTACCTTTCGCCACCAATGGGCCTTTGGATCGCGTGACACGGCGAAGAGATCCACGTCGCTCGGCTCGATCCCTCCGATTCGGAGACACGCTGCCGCCGACAGATGCGGGAAGCCGGCGCAGTGTTTGATCCGGCGGAAGCGCTCTTCCTCGACCGCCGCCATCAGGCGGCCGTCGACGACAAGAGCGGCCGAGACATCGCCGTGATAGGCGTTCAGCCCGAGAACGTTCACGCGTGCACCAACGCTTGTGAGAGCTCATGCAGGAGGCGGCCTGCAAAGTGACGGGCTTGGAATAACGCCTCGAGTCGTGCCCTCCCCGACTCCCCCATCGCCGCGCACGTGCGGGGATCCCCGAACAGACGGATGAGCGTTGCGGCGAGCACGTCCCTGCGGGATGGATCCACGATGATTCCCGTGACACCGTCTTCAACAATCTCGGCGGCGGCCCCTGGTGCGGCGATGCACGCCTTGCCCGCCCGCATGGCCTCGAGATAGGCCAGCCCAAACCCCTCGCCGACACTGGGCATGACGAAGAACGCGGCCCCGCGATAGAAGCCTTCGAGCGCACCACTCGTGACCCGGCCGGCGAATGTCACACTGTCCGTCAGATCCATTGATTCGACCTGTGCTTCGAGCCGCGGCCGATCGTCCCCGTCCCCGACGATGAGAAGCTCCGCGGTCGGGATCGACCGTCGCACCTGCGGCCAGATCTCAATGAGCGCGTCGTGTCCCTTGTATCGTTCACTGGCGGCCAGCCGCCCCACGATCAAGGCATAGCCCGATCGACTGAAGGGTTCTGCAGGCGGGGACGGGCTGACGCTCAAGTGACACACGCGCACGTCGGCGGCCGAGTACTCCGGGTTCATGTCCTTGAAGCGCCGAGCGGTCCACTGTGAATTCGCGAGCAGCACGGCCGCGCGATCAAGCGCACGACGCTCGCGCGCGCGAAGGCGCTGCCACACTTCGACCCCGTGAAAAAAGAACGCCAGGCGTGCGCCACGCAGTTCCAGCGGCAAGGCCAATGGCGCAAGGTGAACATGAAGAACGACCACGAGCAGCGCATCGGACGCCGATCGAGCGCGTGCGAGTGCCCAGGCGGATAAACGTGTCCGGCTTCCGTTCGCTGATCGAAAGCGTGCGCCAGGCATCGGCCTCTCCGGCGGAAGACTGCCGTCGAGTGCCCAGACATCAATTTCAATGGCGGGCCCCAGCCCCGCGAGAGCGGCCACGACCTGACGGGACACTTCAGAAATACCATCGGCGCCGTCGATCGCCGGCGTGAGCACCAGGACCTCGCGGATGCCATCCATCAGGCTACCTGCCGTTTCACCAGCAGGGCATCGCTATAGCAGGCGGCCATGGCTGCGCCGATCCGTCGCCAGTCGTACCGAGTGCGCGCCAGGCGCGCGCCGCGAGTGCCCATAGAAGTGGCCAAGATGGGATCCGCGATCAACGATGAGATCGCATCAGCGATCGATCGGCTGTTCTGCGGCACCCAGAAGCCACAATTCTCATCAGCGACCTCCCGCCACGGGCATGTGTGCGTGACCACAGCCGGACAACCAACGGCCATGGCCTCGACGACAGCGGTCCCGAAGTTCTCTGAGTCTGAGCACATGACCAGGGCAGTCGCCTCGCGTAGCAGCGCCCACTTCTCGGCGTCCTGGAGCGCCCCCGGAATCTTGATGGCGGGTCCCAGGCGGGTCAGTTGCGAGGCCATGGGCGCGAGACCGCCCTCGTCGGGGCCGGCGAGCACGAGGGTTGCCGTCGCGTGCTGCTGACGAACCAGCGCGATCGCGTCGACGAGCAAATCCAGGCGCTTGATCGGATGAAGGCGCCCGAGAAACACAATCAACGGATCACCGGGCGGGATGCCGAGCCGCACACGGGCTCCCGGTTGCGCGCCCTCCGCACCGGTGAGATCCACGCCATTGGGAATCGTGACGACACGCGTGGGGTCCACAAGCCGCCGCAGTACGGCAGCTTCCTCTTCAGCCGTCGCGTGAACTCGAACGGCCGCCATGAGGTGATGCCGATCGAGTAATTCAAAGGCCAGCCGCTTTCGCCAGGGCCGGTGACCCAGCGCCGCCGGTTGGAGCATGCCTCTGGGCGACACGATGAAGGGCACACCCAATTGCTGCGCGGCCCGGGCCGCCCGCCACGCTGGCACGGTCCACAGTCCATGGATGTGACAGAGATCAGCCCGCGCCAGTGCCGTGCAAATCGGGTCGGTCACGGCGGCATTGAAGGCTATGCGGGGAAAAGCCCGCCGGGCGTAATGCACCTGAACGCCCTCGTACATGTCTGCGGCCTGCCCACCTGATGTTGACGCCGGCAAATCAGCCGCTCCATTTGCAACCGTCGTCACCACCTCGACTCCGACACCTGCCGTCTGCAGTCCGTGACAGAGAGCGAGAATGTTGCGCGGAGGTCCGCCATAGACGAAGGCCGGCGCAAAGTACGGCGTGACGTGAAGAACGTGCATTAGTGGACGGAGTCGACGCCGTGGGTCGCGTCCGGAGCATCAGGCGCGAGATAGGCCAAACCAGCGCTTCGCGGCGCGGATCCTGTCGCTAGGAGCTTATCGAGGATCACCGCGGGGACTCCCAGGTAGATGATCAGGCTCATCGCGTAGCCAACCATGTTGGCGGTTGAGCGCTCGAAGAGATAGAGGCCCAGCCAGAAAATCACAGTCACGGTGGCGACGGCAAGCTCGCGGTACCGAATCGTTCGGACGAACCAGCCATACGCCAGACCCATGATCAGGCCAAACACCGCGGGCGGGAGGAACATCAGCGGCACGCCGAAATCCACATAGGATTCCGCGGCATACCCGAACGCGATGCTCGTCCCACGTTCGCGGCCGGCCACCTGAATATTTGAATACTTGCGCACCATCTCGCTGTCTGACGGAAGTTCCGCCTTGCCTGGAAACAGCGCTCGAGGGGTCACCACGTGCGTGATTGCGGCAGAAACAATGGCGCCGTTGGTGTGGGGGAGAACCGATGGCACGCGAGCGACGGCGAGGGCCGGGTAGTAGACCACCCACATGCGATCGACAAGGGTATCGAGGGTGTCGAGCAGTTGCCCGAAGTCATTTCTGAAAAAGACGCTGCCGAGCGACGAGATGCGATTCATGCGGGCGCTCTGAGACGTCGAGAACGCGTCGATTTCGCTGAAATCGCGACGGTAGGTGGCGCGAACGCCCATCCACATCACACTCGCCAACACCATCACCAATACAAGCCCGGCGAGTGAGACGAGATGCGACGTACGCCGATGATCGAAGATCTCGAGCAGCGCCATGACGCCCAGGACAAGGGGCTCGCGGAAGCCGGCGAAGAAACCCGTGAATCCGAGCGCCACTTCGACCGCCAGCAACGCTGAAAACGGCGCCCAGCGGAACATCGGATGGCACAAGCGCCTGAAGATCAGAAAGAGCATCCCCATGCGCGCCACCGTCATCGTGACGAAAATCTGGCGCAGCGACGGATAGTCCGACGACAGCTGAATGATCGAGGTTTCGCACACGACGGCGACGCCGTACGCCGTGAGGAGCACGGGCCATGACAAGATGCCATCCGGCCGTTCCGCTGCCTCAATGCCCGGCCGACGCCCCCGAATCAACGTCACCCCGGCTCGAACCCCGATCGCGATCGACAGGACGCAGCCAAGCCCGATGAGGACCATCGGCCGATAGTCGCTCAAATACACGGTCGGAATGTCGCGGGCCAGCAGACCCACGTAGAACACGCCAATCGTGACCTGGGTCCACTGAAACAGAAATGCGAGGAACAGAACCGGAATACGATCGCCAGTCACGAGCAGTTTGAAACCGAGCCACAACACGATGATGGCAGCGCCGGCAATCCAATCGTTGACAAAAAAGCCGGTCAGGCTCGCTGCGACGGCGATGCCGAAGAGTTCCGTGTCTTTGAACCTCAGCCTCTTCACTGCACGACCTCTTCGGACGCGACCCGTCTCTCGATCGCCGCCAACAGCTCATGCGATTGGACCGACGGCGAGACCACGTTCCACCACGATTCCGTGAAAGACCCCAGATCGAATCTGACGAGCGACTCTCGCGCCGCAGCGCCGGCGGACGCGCGCTTCGAGGCGTCAGTGAGGAAGTATGCAAGGCCCTCGGCCAGGCCATCCGCCGATACGTCGGAACAGACCCAGCCGTCACGCTGATGCGTGACGACTTCCGGGAACGCACCCGATTTGAAGACGACTGACGGCACGCCGGCCTGTTTCGCTTCGAGATTGACCAGGCCAAATCCCTCTCGCAACTCCGGCCTGGAGGGCGCACAGTGCACGTCTGCCGTGGACATCAGCCTGCGGACGTCGTCGCACCACCCGAGAAACGTGACACGATCGGCCAGATCGGGCTTCTGCGATCGTGCGCGCAGCGCCTCACGGAACGGTCGGTACTCAGGCGCCGTCCATCCCTCGATATCGCCCGCGACGGCCAGAGTGGCGGTCACGCCCCGCGCATTCAGCAAAGCGACTGCTTCGACCAGCAAGTCGAGACCCTTGCCGGGAATCACCTGGCCCACATAAACCACCCGTCCGCGCTGTGGCTGGGCCGGCAGCGCGGCCTGCGATGCCTCGAAACCCTGAGGCAGCGTGTTGTAGATCCGAATCGTCTTTCGCACGGGAACACCGAGCGCCAGAAGCTCACCCCTTGTGAACTCTGAATTGCAGACGAACTGACTCACGAGCGGATTGACCAGGCGTCGCCAGTACCACCGATAGAACGGACCTTGATCCGGAGCGTTGGCCAGCTTCATGATCACGCGCACGCCGCGGGCTCTCAGCCGCGCCAGCGCGAAGAGGTTCCGGATCGGGGCGAGATGGTCGGGCAACAGGACGTGGGTCGCGCGAACCCGACGGGCGGCCCGCCAGAGCGATGCGCTCGAGACATGCACGTCGCGCAGCATCGCGACGATCCGTCGCGGCGAGAGAGTACGTCGGGTAATGGTGCCTTCATGTCCCCCTTCCGACCACGTGGCACCAACGCCCTCGGCGAGTGAGACGATTCGATGGTTCTCCCAGCTGTTGACAATGCAATGCAGGCGGGCCCCACGCTGACCCAGGGTCCGGAGGACGGTGAACGCCATCCGTTCGAGACCCGTGACCGTGACCATGTTGCCGCAGCACGCAACGACTCTCGGAGCCCCGATGGGAACACGCGCCGCCAGACGGCAGGATTTCACGAGGCCGGCGGTGGCTGCCTCAAAATCGAAGCGCTTGGCTCTGGCGCGACAGGATTCGCCATACGAACGGGTTGAGGCTCGACGACGGACGCGATCGATCGCAACAGTGAGCGCGTCGACATTTCCGCACGCGAACGTGGCCCCGGTCTCGTCGTCCACGAGGTCCGGCGCGCAGCCCACCGCATCGCTGACGACAACGGGGAGTCCGGTCGCCAGGGCTTCGTTGACCACGAGCCCCCAGGTTTCGCGTGCGTCACTTGGGAGCACGAGGAGGTCCGCGGCCGCGTAGGCAGCAGCCAGCTCCGATTGGTTGAGAAAACCCGCAAAGATCGTCTGCACACCGAGCCGCAGGGCCTCCGCGCGACAAGCGGACTCGAGGGGACCCGCGCCAACGATCAAGACAACGGCACGGCGCTGAAGGCGAGCGGCGGCGCGGATCACATCAAGGGGGCGCTTCTTGGCCTCGAGCTTGCCGGCGAATAGGAGAACGCAGGCGTCAGTGGCGAGCCCCCAACGTCCACGGGCCGTCGCGCGGCCCTGCACCGACTGGTGGGGCGTCGCCGCGGTTGCGAATCGTTCGTTGTCGACGCAGTGGGGCGTGTCCGTGATCTGCCAGGAGTCCACGCCCATGTGTTCGAGGTATGCGCGAACCCGTTGGCCGGGGCTCAAGAACCCGTCGAATTGAGAGAGCAGGTATTTCGTTTTTGGGCGCCACAACCGGTGCATCCATCCGCTGGGAGCCGAAGCAAGGTTCGTATCGCCGCGGAACAGCAGGGGAACCCCGAGGCGTCGTGCGGCAAACATGGCGCGAACCAGGGTGATCGAGTGCCATCCCGGAATCAGCACCACGTCGGGCTGGGTCGCGCGAAGCGCGCGGCCAATCGCATGCGCGTCGACGCCAAAAAACGACTCGCTGTCAACCCGGTCCCGCGGGCGCGCTGGACGAAGCACCTGCGAGCGATATCCATCTCGCAGCGGAACATCCCAGGTGAAAGCGTGTCCAAAACCGCTGCCCTGCTGGGCGGCGGTTGGCTCCGTGGCATACAGCACCGTCAGGTCAATGTCTGGTGCATGCGAGGTCACGTACCGGAACCACGGCGAATAGTACTGGACCGGATGCGTCATCACGGCTGTGAGCCGTATCGGTCTCATCGAATCAGCGGCCACAGATCTGATCCAGGATGCCACACAGTTTCCGCGCTAACACCGGCGCGGATACGTCCTCAATGGCGCTCAGATCGAGCGCCGCAGGCCGCAACGGTTGTCTTGTCATCGCCGCCAGATGACGTGCCAGACAGTCAACGTGATCGCCCGTGCGCGGTCCAGCGCCGGCGTAGGTGACGAGCCGAATCACGGACGGGGCGGCACCGAGACGCTTCAGAACGTCCACCACGCTGCTGGCTTCGTGGAACGCCGCGAGGATCGGTCGATCGGCCAGGAGCGCGGGATACAGCTTGCTGGCCGTGTAGTGTGGCTCCGTACTGCCCAGAAGCAAGATGCCGTGAGCCTGCCGCAACGCCGCGAGTGCGCTGGCGTACGGGATTCGCGGCGCAACCTCTTGAACCACATCAGCCACTCCAAGTTCGGTCGCAATCGGCATGACCCGCAGGGGTGCATCCTCGCGGAACTGATTGCTGGTCCCGAGGAACCAGAGACGCAGCCGGCGGTACGCATCGGCGTCCTGTTCGCGAAGGTGCCGGGCAGCCTCCAGCAGCGCACGGAGCGTGTCGATGCCCTTCGGGAGGATGGTCCCGACATACACGACATTCACGTGTCCGCTGCCGGCTTCAAACAACGGTTCGCCCGCGCCCTGGAGTCGAACGAAGTCGTCCCGATCCCAGCCGATCGGAAGCGCTTCCCGAATCAGGCGGCCGGCTGCCGGGACTCTCGCCGCGACCTCTTCGTGCGTACCGGCCGATACGGCTGTAATGGCGTCGGCTGCCTCTACCGCGAACGGCTCGAGCCACGTGGCTAGCCGTCGCGACA
>Ga0111539_10000990_pt1 | contig 37218 bp, 30 predicted proteins | sample RhiMethybrSRZTD1_FD_79667 | JGI IMG/M metagenome (GOLD analysis project Ga0111539, IMG submission 79667) | Populus rhizosphere microbial communities from Tennessee, USA - Rhizosphere MetaG P. TD hybrid SRZTD1 (version 2) (version 2) | ecosystem: Host-associated > Plants > Roots > Rhizosphere >...
AATGAGGCAATGAGGCAATGGGGCAATACAAGCACTTGTCCCGATGTACGTAGGGCGGGCGGTTTCGACCCGCCTTGGCGTCCTCTGAGACAAGAGGTTGTATTGCCCCATTGCCTCATTAACCTCAATTTCCCCGCCTGACCCTGTCAATCGGGACCTTGACGTCGAGCGGTTGCTGGAGCGCGACGGCGATGGACGCGCCGGCGCCGAGCACCACGTCCTTGCCTTCGGTCATCAGCACGTGAGCGGCGCCGGCCCCGCCGCCGATCGCTCCGCCGATCGCTGCGCCCTTCTTGCCGCCGAGGATCGCGCCAACGATCGCGCCACCCGCGGCCGGGAGCCCGATTTTCTCGGCATCCTGCTTCTTCGTTGACGGCGCCGTCATGGCGAAGGGCGCCGAGATCGGATACGAATCGTCGCCCACGACGATCCGGGTGAAACGCATGGCGAGGCTCGCGCGGCCCTTGACCTTCCCGGCATCCTGCACACCAGTGACCTCGCCGCTGACGCGCGCGCCGGCGGGCAGCACTTCGACGCCATCGATGCGGATGGCACTGTCGAGGCGCGCCTCGACCGGATCTTCGACCCGGCTGGTTTCGGAGCTCACCGCCGATTGCAGCTCCAGCGAGAGCCGTGTGCCGTCCGGGACCGTGAACTCGCGGAACCTGGCGATGCGCGGGAGCTCGACCGGTTTCGCCGCGGCGCTGTGATCGACCAGACGGACGTCGGCGATCTCGTCGCGCCGTACCGTGCGCGTCACCCGTCCCGTATCCACGTTCACTTTCTCGTCGTCACGCGCTTTGAGGGTGCCTTGCACCACGCCGCCATCCTGGCGGGTGACTTGTACTTCGGATCCGACCGGCAGTTTCTCGACGTCAGGCTGGCGCGAGCATGCTGCGGCCAGGGCGAGCACCGCGACAGCTGTCCAGGATCGTTTCGTCATGCGGGCAGTCCTCCGTGGATGCGACTTTCACGTGGACGTTACGTAGTGCGGGCTGCTCCGTCTTCGCGTCAGGCGTCAGAGGGCCGGCCGAAGCCTGCAGAAGACGGAGCAGACCCGCGCGCTGAGCAACAGCAATGATCGGGCCAGCACCAACCGCGGTGCGGAGCGGCGATGGCGCGGCACGCTATGTGTGGTGCGACGCCTCTTTTGACCGCCACCGGTGCACAAAGGTGGTAATTGCTTCCGTGGCCCGATCCATGCCCCCCGCGGCCCGGAACGATTTCCGGATCACGGCCGCCTGCGTGCGAAATCCCGGATCGGACAGCAGACCATCCACGGCCGCTCGTAGCCGACTGCCGCTGACCTCCGGAGGGGTGAGCATGCGCCCGGCGCCGAGCTCCTGGACGCGCCGGCCGACGATCGCCTGCTCGCCCATCTGCGGGATGACGACGAGCGGCACGGCGTGCGCCAGACTCTCGCTGACGCTGTTCATGCCGCCGTGCGAGACGAAGGCCGACGCGCGAGCGAGCACCTCGAGTTGCGGCACGTACGGCTGCACGATGAAGTTCGCAGGGACGGGGCCGAGGGCCGAAAGCGCCACAGTCCCGCCGATCGACATCACGACCTGGAACGGCGCGTCCCGAAACGCGTCGAAGCAGTGGCGATAGAACGCCGGGTCGGTGTTGAAGAGCGTGCCGAGCGAGACGTACACGAAATCCCCGCGCACGTGTTCCCACGGAAACGGCGTCGCCGCGGACCTCGGGCCAAACGACGGGCCGACGAATTCGTACCGTTCGTCGAATGTCTCGATGCACGGCTGGAACAGCCGCGACGTGTAGACGATGTTGAGATCCGAGTGACCCATGAGCGTCTTCATCAGCCCGGGCCCGCGCGCGTCGAAGCGCCGGCGCAACCGTCGCCGCAGCAGGGCGGCCTTCGTGATGTACCGCAGCTTGGACAGCAGCACTCCGGCACTTTTCGGCCGGACGCCGCGCGCGACACCGTACGCGAGCACGTGACGATTGAACGCAAACGTCGGCACGGACGTGACCACGGGCAGATCGAGCTTCTCGCCCACCCAGTGGCCCCAGGGGGCCACCGAATCGGTGATCACGACGTCGAACGACCCGGCGCGAATCTCCGGCAGCTCGTGTTCGAGCACCTCGCCGGCCGAACGCATGAGGAGCCAGGCGACCTCGTGCATTCGATCCGGCAGATTCCGGATATCGCGCAGGAACTCACTGCGATAGCGGCGGAATCGGCCGCCCGCTTCTTCGATCGCAGAGGCGAACGGATCGGCGGCGTAATAAATGACGTCGATCCCGCGATCGGCCAGCGCCCGCACGAGCGGGAGCGACGGGTTGACGTGGCCGTGGAGCGGCAAGCTGAAGAAGCACGCCCTGGGCAAGCTGTGAGTCTACCCGCGTTACCCGCCGATCCGGAGGTTGTGCGTCGCGCGTCCGCCGTCGTCGAGCGTGACCTTGATCGACGAGGAAACGAGCTGCTCGAGAAACGCGGGATCCTGCCATTCGTCCTGATCGACGTCGACGAGCACGCTGAGCAGGTACGTGCCTGGCGGGAGTCCTTTGATCGAGTAGCGGCCGTCAACACCGGGACGTACGGCCTGCACGCGCCGTGAGTTCGCTCGCCAGAACGCGCGGTCGGCGGCGTACGCGATCACGAACACATCTGAAGCCGGCTGGCCGTTCGCAGTTTGCAGCGCGCCGTCGATCTCGGTGATCTGATCCGAGAACGTGAGCACGGCGCCGGAAAGGTTCGCGCCCGGGGTCACGACCAGCAACGAGTCGAGGACGTCGCGGCCTCCCACCATCGCCGATTTCAGCCACCAGCCCGTCTGGCCGGGCACGGTCGCGAACACTCGATACGTGTCCGGGGCGATGTTCTTGACCTCGAACGCGCCGTCGGGCTGCGGTTGCGCGGGCATCACGAGATTCCCTTGCGCGACGCCGTTCAGGATCGCGACCCCTCGATTCCCGGCGGACAGCGGCCGCAGATTGACGCTGACACCCTTGAACGCGGCCGGAGGCGTGAGCGTCTTGCCTTCGAAGACGACTCGTCCCGCAAAGCTCGTCGCGGGCTGCAGGTTGAGCGCCACACCGGTGACGTCGCTGCCGGTGACGGAGACATCGGCCAGACCCCAGAGCAACGGCGCCGCGTTGTTGATCGAGACGGTGGTGGACGATGGCGCCTGCGGAGCAGCAGATGCGCGAACGTAGACACGGTAGTCGCCGGGGGCGACCTGGCTGAACGTGAACGTTCCGTCCGGTCGCGTGGTCGCGCCGGGCAGCATCGACGGCTCGACCGTGAACGCGGACGGTGCACCGGCGGCGTAGAGAATCACGCCGACGCCGCCGACGGGCTGACCGTCGAGCCCGGTGACCGCTCCCGAAATCGTCGCCGTCTGCAGCCGCTGGATCGCGAAGTCGATCCCGCCGACGTCCTGTCCCGCGGCCAGGGTGACGCGTCCCGCACTTGCCGCGATCGCCGTGCCGGGATAGTACGTAGCCGCGTAGTCGAACGAAACGATCGGAGACGCCGCGGTCTGCGCGCGCGGCGCGGCGGCGGGTGCCCCGCCCGGCGCCGATCGTCGTTTGAGCGCCTCGAGCGCCGCGTCCACTTCCGCTTCCGCCAGCGCGCCAATCTGACCGAGGCCGGTGGACGACGGTCGCGCGGCGACCGCATAGACGCCAGGCTCGAGACCGAAGATCCGGAACTCGCCCTGATCGTTCGTTGTCGCGGTCGCGTTGTTGCTGAGGGTCAGCGTCGGTGTGGTCTCACGCCGCCGCTCCGGAATCGCCGTCACCGGCACGTCGGCCACCGGCTCACCGCTCTCGTCGCGGACGACGCCGGCAATCGACGCGCCGCGCCAGAGCCGGACGATGAGGTCGTTCGTGCGCTGCCCATCGGCGACGGTGATCGCCGTGCCCGGCCGGCCAGGTCGCTTCGCGCCGTATGTCGACGTGATGAACGCGGTCCGCGCGGCCGTCAGCGTGAAGCGCCCCGCCGGCAGGTTGGTGAACGTGAAGCGTCCTTCGTCGTTCGTGACGGCGCCACGGCTCGGCCGCAACTCCGGACCGGAGAGCGTCACGATCGCGCGGCGAATCGGCTCCGGCCGATCGCCGCCGGTGAGGACAACGCCGGAAATCGACGCGGTGCCGACGGTGGGCCTGAACTCGGCGTCACGCGCCTGCTGCGCTGCGGCGTGACGCGGCCACAGCAGGATCGCGAGCACGAATGCGTCCAGCAGTCGACGTCTCATCGCACCCTTACCTCGACGACCCGCAAGTCGTGCGTCTTCTGCTCGCCCCACTTCACCGCGATACGCGTGGCCGACGTCACGGCGGCCTCGAGGAACTTCGGGTCGCGCCACGCGGTCGCCTGCGGCGACGGCACCGCGACGAGGTAGTACTCCCCTTCCGGCAGATTCTGGAATCGATAGGTGCCCGCGCCGGTCGTCGCCTGCGATCCGATGTGGATCGGCGACCAGCCGTAGTTCATCCACCGTGCGCGGTTCACCGGAAACGCGATGACCGCGGCGGCTGACGCCGGCTGTCCCTGCGGATCGGTGACCGATCCCGCAACCGCGATCACCTTGTCCGTCACCGTCACGATCACGTCGTCGAAATCGGTGCCGCCTGAAGCGTCGAATCCGGCGTCGGTGATATCGCGACTGTTCCAGACGACCGACATGACGCGCCAGGCGCCGAAGGCGCGCTCCATCAGGTACTGACCGGCCATCAGGCCGTCGACGACGAAGGAATACGTCGTGTCCCCGTCCGCAATGTGTGCGTAGTTCAGGCCCAGCGCAGGATCGCCGTTGGCCGGTTCGACGCTGACCATCAGGTGCTCGCGGGCGTTCGGCCTGCGGGTGTCACCGTCGAAGACGACGCGGCCGCGAACCTTCACGGCGGCACGCAGCGAAAACAGGATGTCATCGATGTCGCGGCCGCTCGTCGACACTGGCTGTCGCCCCCACATGCCGCCACCACTCTGAGCAATAGTCGACAGATACGACAGGCCAGGGAGACCGGGACGCGAACCAACTGAGATGCCGCTCGATCTGAACCCCGCCGGCTCCGGCAAGCGGCGATCGGAACTGTCGAACCATACATCCATGAGCGTCGGCTGCGCGACGATCGTGTAGCTGCCGGCCGGCACGTTGAGAAACGTGAAGCGGCCGTCACGATCGACCACGGTCGTGGCGGCCTCCGATCCGAACCCGAGCCGCTCGCTCCCGGCCGGCATCAGTCGAAGCACCATGTTCTCAACGGCGCCGGCCGCGCCCTCGACGTGGCCCGCGACGCGCGCCGCGGCCACGGGACGAATCTGAAAATCGACGTTCGCGCGGCTCGCGCCGCACGCGATCTCGATCGCGTCCGCGCCGGCGAGATTCGTCGCGCCAGGAAAGTAGACTGGCGGATACGCGCGCGCCTGTCCGTTCTCTGCGGCGGGCGGCACGCCGAAATTCGTGACCGCGAGCCGGTGCGTATCCGTCACTGAGACCGTGGGCGCGCCGACTCCTGCTGGACGTCCGGCGCTCGACATGTACCCGCCAGAATCGAGCTGACCGATCGCCAGTCGCGGCGCGGCATCCGCCATGGAGGCGAGCACCGTGGACTGCACCGACAGCAACCCGACGATGTAGGTGCCGGGCGCGAGGTTGGCGATCCGGTACGCGCCGCGATCGTCGGTCGACGTCACTGGACCGGCAACGTGGTAGGGCTGACCGGCGATCAACTTCTGCGCGAAGACGCGGACGGCCATGCCGACGACCGGTTCGTTGTGCTCATCGACGACACGGCCGCTGATTGCTCCCAGTCGCCACAACCGGATGTTCGCGTCGGGGAGCCACTGATCGTCGGCGAGACGTAGCCGCACGGTCGCGGCGTCGGGCGCGGTCCGGCCGTACCCGCCGTTGGCGTAGCCGAAGCGGCTCGCGTTCAGCACGTAGTCGGTCGCCGCGGGCAGGTCACGAAAAACGAAGCGGCCGCGGCCGTCGGTCACCATTCGCGGCACGCGTCCGACCGCGCCTCGGCCCTGGATCGAGAGCGACACGACCGCGCCGGCGATCGGTCGGCCCGTCACGGCGTCGGTCACGACGCCGCTGATGGCGCCGGTGCCGGTCGTGGGCAACGGCGGTCCAGTCCCGGGCAGCATGGGCGGCAGGGCCTGTCCCGGCACGACGCTCTGTTGAGGGGAGGCCGCGGCCGGCGCGAGGCACATCAGCCCCGCGACCAATATCAGGACCATGAGCGGTCGGTGACGCATCGACACCAGCCCGGCTATTCGACTGATTTTCTGGCGCGCCGGTTGGATGTACCAGCCTGAAGGCGCGCCGGGATTCGCTGGACGAACTGCGGGTGACGCTCGGCACGGCCGCAGAGATCGATGAGCGTCTTCGTCCGGCTGACGCGCGTTTCCTCCTTCTTCGCCGAGATCACCCACCAGATGACGGCGCGGCGGTAGGACGCCGGCTGCGCTTCGAAGAACTTCCACCCCGGCTTGTTCTTGCGAACCATCGCGTCGTACGGAGGCGTGAGCTGTTCAGGCCGCTGTTCATACGAGTAGACGCCCGATCGGTTCTCCTGCCGGGCTTCGAATGCCTTGTGGCCGGCGGGACGCATCCGTCCTTCCTTCGTCAGCGCCTCGACGCGGCGAATGTTGATCGCGCTCCAGATACTGCGCGGTTTCCGCGGCGTGAATCGAATCGTGTAGCGCTCATCGTCGAGGCTGCGGCGGATGCCGTCGATCCAGCCGACGCAGAGCGCTTCGTCCACCGACTGCGGCCAGTCCACGCTCGGCTTGCCGGACGTCTTCTTGTAGTACCCGAGCAGCAGTTCGGTGGCGGTGGCGTGGTTCGCGTGGAACCACGCGCGCAACTCGTCGGGAGTGCGAAAAAAGCGCGGCTTCATCTGTCTACCATCTACCACTGTCTACAACGCGGACTCCGGATCGGGCACCGGGACGCGTGGCTCGCGTCCGGCACGGAAGTGCGTGAGCACGAGCAGGAGCACGCCTCCCATGATCGCGACGTCGGCGACGTTGAAGATGCCGGTCCGCACCGAGCCGAGACCCACGTTCATGAAGTCGATCACGCTGCCGCGCGCGATCCGGTCGGCCAGGTTGGACGCGCCGCCGGCAAAGACCAGGCCGAGACCGAAGAGCTCGGTCCCCGTCCAACGGCGGCGAACCGCCAGGATGACGGTGCCGATCAGGATCATGCCGTTCCCGACGGTGAAGAGCATGGTGCGGATGGCCGGCGGCAGATCGGCGCCGAGGCTCAGAAAGGCGCCGCTGTTCTCGACGTATTCCAGGCGGACCGTATCGGCGAGGAACGACTGCCGCGGCTCGCCGGCCAGGCTCTCGGCCGCGAAATGCTTCGTCACGCGATCGCAGCCGATCGTCGCGACGACGAGCAGCATCAGCGCGAGGCGCGTGCCGTAGGCGTTCATGCGGAGGGCTCCAGCATCAGAACAGGTCGAGCGGCCAGTAGACCACAGGCGCCAACGTCTCCGGAGTCGGCCGGCCGGCGCCCAGCTGCCGCCACATCATGACGTCTTTCGACGGCATTTGGCCGTCCACGCGTACCTGAGGCGGGCGGAGCGAGTCGGGGAGCCAGCCGCGGAGCTGCAACGGCGGCTCGGCCGGCGCGCGTGCCGAGAGCACCTGCAGCATGGCGCCGATGCGCGCCCCGGTCGGGTCGCGATCCCCGCAGTCCTCGAGCGCCCAGCCGTACGGCCCGCGCGTCATGACGACATAGGCCGCCGCCTTCATCCCTTCCTCGGCCACGAAGAACTCGACCTGGCGCACGCCGGGCGCGCCCAACCCGGCCAGCAGACGCTTGCGCGCCAGCCCGAACGCCAGCAGGTCCGGCGTACGCTCGAGCGCGAACGCCGCGTCGTCGGCGTAACGTGCGGAGATCTCCGCGATCACCGGCAGATCGCCGGGCTCCCCCGATCGCACCAGCATCGCCGGCGAGCCGGTGAACGGCTTGACTGCAATCGTCACCTGCTCGCGCGGCAGCACCCGAAAGCCGAGCGCCTCGTAGTAGCGCGCGCCGATCTCGGAGAACAAGAGCGCCATCCCGGCGCCCCGCGCTTCTGCCTCGGCCGACATCGCGCCGATGAGCGCGGCCGCATGTCCGCAGCCACGCTGCTCGGGCGGGGTGAACACCGCGCCGATTCCGAGCACTCCGACCGGCCCGCCGAACAGCCGTCCCTCGAAGTCGTAGCGCTTCGCGCTCGCCAGGACTTTCCCCTCTTCGACGAGGGCGACCCGTCGAAGGTGCCCCCGGCCCCACGCCGTCTCCATCTGGCCCTGATTCCACCGGGAGTAGGCCTCGCGGCTAAGTCCTTCTCCCCAAATGGGATAGGTGCCGTTCATGATGTGTTCACGGGTTGGAGCGTCGGCAGTGACGAGGGGCATGGGTTGGGGTATTTTGCCTTTCGTATGGGTACCGGTCTAATCAGTTGTATGACACCTTCCCCACGATTCCGGCGTCTGACGGTGTTCGCGGCAGCCACCCTCCTGCTCGTCGTGACCGGAACGCTGGGCGCACGGCCCGAAGCTGACATCCCGAAGAATGCCGACGCGCGCACGATCGCGCACGTGCTGAACCGCCTCACGTTCGGCGTGAGGCCCGGCGACGTCGAGCGCGTGCAGCAGATCGGACTCTCGGCATTCATCGAACAACAGTTGCACCCCGAGCGGATCGCCGACGCGGCGCTCGCGGATCGGCTCGCCGGCTTCGAAACGCTGACGATGTCGAACGCGGAGCTCGCGGCGAAGTACTACATCCCGGCGCTCGAGCTCCGGCGCGATCAGCAGCTCAAGCAGCAGCGCGCCGAAGCGCAGGCACAGGCCAAGACCGACGAGATGATGGCGACGACGCAGCCGGCGCCGCGGCCGAACGCCTTGCTCACACCCGAGCAGCGGCAGATTCAACAGGGGCAGCAGAACGTCGCCAACGAGCTGATGCAGGCCAAGATCCTGCGCGCGACGCTCTCCGAACGGCAACTCGAAGAAGTGCTCGTCGACTTCTGGTTCAACCATTTCAACGTCTTCGTCGGCAAAGGCCAGGTGCGTCAATACCTGACCGAGTACGAGCGCGACGCCATCCGGCCGTTTGTCCTCGGCAACTTCCGCGACATGCTCGGCGCCACCGCGCACAGCCCGGCGATGCTGTTCTACCTCGACAATTTTCAGAGCCAGGCGCCTGAGGGCGCGATGGTGCTCGCGCCGCAGAACAACCGGATCAACGACCTGCGTCGCAAGCCGAATCAGCCCATCGTGCGGCCCGGACAGGTGCGTCCCGGGCAGGTGCGTCCCGGGCAGGTGAAACCCGGACAGGTGCAGGTCGGCGGCCAGCCGGCGCCGCCGCGGCCGCCGCAGCGCCAGCGCCCTGGACTCAACGAGAACTACGCGCGTGAAGTGATGGAGCTGCACACGCTCGGCGTGGACGCCGGCTACACACAGAAGGACGTCGTCGAGCTCGCACGGATCCTCACGGGATGGACGATCGATCGGCCGCAGGCGGGCGGACAGTTCGTCTTCCGGCCGCAGACGCACGACGCCGGCGAGAAGGTGTTGCTCGGCACGAAGTTCCCGGCGGGCAAGGGACTCGAGGAGGGCGAGCGCGCGCTCGACCTGCTCGCGCGGCATCCGGCCACCGCCCATCACATTTCGTTCAAGCTCGCGCAGCGGTTCGTTGCCGACGAGCCGCCGAAGGCGCTGGTCGATCGCGCGGCGAAGAAGTTCCTCGACACGAAGGGCGACCTCCGCGAGGTGACGCGCCTCATCGTCACGTCGCCGGAGTTCTTCTCGGCCGACGCGTATCGCGCGAAGATCAAGACGCCGCTCGAATTCGTCGCCTCCGCCGCGCGCGCGGTGAACGCGAACGTGGTCAACGCGCAATCGATCATTCAAGCGCTCCGCACCGACCTGGGCATGCCGCTCTACGGCTGCCAGCCGCCGACCGGGTACAGCATGACGGCCGACGCGTGGGTGAACACGGGCGCACTGCTCAATCGGATGAACTTCGCCGTGCAGCTTTTGGCGGGCGGGTTCCCGCAGCGTCAGGCCGGCCCGGGCCGGCTCGGTGCGCCCGGCGCACCAGGCGCGCCGCCCAATCAGGCGGACATCCGGCCGAACGGCCGGCCCGCCGGTCCGCCGCCGCCCGGACGCGGACGTATCGGACAGCCCGGCTCGTTCCAGCTTCGCCCCGGGCAACTCGCGCGCGCGCCGATTCAAGTGGACACGACCGCGCTCGCGCCCGACACGACCGAAGCGACGCAGGACCAGGTCATCCGGATGATCCTCGCGGGCGACGTCTCGGCCGCGACACGCGCCACGCTCGCGCGCGCCGACACCCCGCAGAGCCTGCTGGCGCTGACGCTGGGGTCGCCGGAGTTTCAACGGCGCTGACGAATTCAGGCACTCGGCACTAGTTACGGACTCTTGATGCGCGTGCCGTGAACCGGGAAGTGCCAAGAGCCTGAGTGCGCAGTGCCGAGCGAGTGCCGAGTGCCGGGTCCCGAGTGCCGAACGCCGAGTGCCCAGTGCAGAACGCCGAGTGCCGAGTGCCTGATACAGGACGAAGTAATAGTCGGAGACACTTATGATGACTCGTCGCATCTTTCTCAAGAACGGCAGTGTCGCGCTGGTGAGTCTGGGCTTCGCGCCCGTGTTCATCGCGCGGACGGCGCAGGCGGCCCAGGCGCGCAAGAAGGTGCTCGTCGCGATCTTCCAGCGCGGCGCCGTGGACGGCCTCAACATGATCGTGCCGTTCGGTGATCCGGAGTACTACAAGGCGCGGCCGACCATCGCGATCCCGAAGCCGGGCCAGCGCAATGGCAACGAAGAAGGCGCGGTCGATCTCGACGGGTTCTTCGGGCTGAACCCGAGGATGGCGGCGCTGGCTCCGCTGTTCCAGAGCGGCGAGCTCGCGATCGTGCATGCGTGCGGTTCACACGATCCGACGCGGTCGCACTTCGATGCGCAGGACTTCATGGAGAGCGGCACGCCGGGCGTGAAGAGCACGCGCGACGGCTGGCTCAACCGCTACCTGCACAACCAGGAACACGAGAAGGCGAGCCCGTTCCGCGCGGTTGCGCTCGCCCCGCAACTGCCGCGCACGCTCCAGGGCACGGCGCCCGCGCTCGCCATCGGTCAGCTCAACCAGTTCGGCGTCCGCGCCGGCGGCGCGACGGACATGATGGCGTCGGGCTTCGAGGCGCAATACGCCCAGGCCGCCGATTCGCTGCTGCGTCCGACCGGCCAGGAAGCCTTCGACGCCGTGAAGATGCTGAAAGACAGTGACCCGACGAAGTACGTGCCGGAAAACGGCGCCGAGTACCCGCGCTCGGGCTTCGGCGAGGCGCTTCGCCAGGTCGCGATGCTCGTCAAGAGCGATCTCGGACTCGAGGTCGCATTCACCGAGATCGGCGGGTGGGACACGCACGTCCAGCAGCCCGGACGGCTGACGGGCCTGCTCGACGACTTCGGCCGCGGTCTCACGGCATTCCGGCGCGACCTCGGCGACCGCATGGCCGACGTCGTTCTCGTCACCATGTCGGAGTTCGGCCGCGCCGTACAGGAAAACGGCAACCGCGGCACCGACCACGGCCACGGCAATGCGATGCTCGTCATGGGCGGCAACGTCAAGGGCGGCAAGGTCTACGGCAAGTGGCCCGGCCTCGGCCGCGACCAGCGCTGGGAGGGCCGCGACCTCGCCATCACGACCGACTTCCGCGACGTCTTCGCCGAAGTCGTCACCCGCCACCTCGGCGCCAAGGACATCTCGAAGATCTTCCCCGGGTACACGTACAAAAAACCCGTTGGATTCATTGGTTGATTGAGGGATTGGGGGATTCGGGAATTCGGGGATTGGGGGATTCGCGATTCAGGGATAATGTTGAATCTCTGAATCTCTAAATCCCTGAATTCAAAGAATGTCCGACCTCTCGTCTCTGTCCACTCCGCGCGTCGTCGTCGACCGTTCGAAAGTTCGCGCCAACATCAGCCGAATGCAGTCGCGCGCCTCGGCGGCCGGCGTGCGACTGCGGCCGCACGCCAAGACGCACAAGAGCCCGATCATCGCGCGCTGGCAGATCGAGGCCGGCGCCGCGGGCGTGTGCTGCGCGAAACTTGGTGAAGCCGAGGTGTTCGCCGACGCCGGCATCGACGACATCCGGCTGCCCTATCCGATCAATCCCGCCAACGCTTCGCGCGTCCTCGCGCTGCTGAACCGCATCCGTCTGTCCATCGTCGTGGACGATCTTGAGGTTGCCCGGCAGTGGTCGGAGCGGATGGTCGCGGCCGGGCGGCAACTGGACGTACTCGTGAAGGTGGACGTCGGGACCCATCGCTGCGGCATCGACCCGGACTCGCCCCGCGCGCTCGACATCGTCCGCGACGTCGCCGGACTGGCGGGCCTGCACTTTCGCGGCCTGCTGAGTCATGCGGGCCACAGTTACCTGGCCGATTCGCCTGCCGACGTGGAGGCCGTGGCGCGGCAGGAGATCGAGATTCTGCGGCATTTGACGTCGCGGGCGCGCGAGGCCGGCATCGAGGTCGCGGAGATTAGCGTCGGCGCCACACCTACGGCGCGATGCATCGGCGGCCAGCACGGCGTGACCGAGATGCGGCCTGGCAATTACGTGTTCTTCGATCGCACGCAGGTCGGCCTGGGCGCCGCCGCGCTGGACGACTGCGCGATGATGGTGGTCTCGACGGCGGTCAGCCGGCCGGCGCCGACGCGCGTGATCTTCGATGCGGGGAGCAAGACGCTGACGTCCGACGGCGCGCGCGGTTTTGGCTCGCACCCGGGCTACGGCCTCGTCTTCCCGTCGCTCGCGACGCGGACGCCCGATCCCGCCATCGTCATCGAGCGGCTCTCGGAAGAGCACGCGACCGCGCAGCTTCCGGCGTCCTCCCCGCTCAAGCCCGGAGATCGCGTCCGGATTCTTCCGAATCACTCATGCGTCGTCACGAATCTCGCCGATGAGCTCCTGCTCGTCGAGGGCTCGACGATCGTCGATCGCCTGCCGGTCGCGGCGCGAGGCAGGAACACCTAAGACCAGGCACCGCGCACCCGTAAAAATCGCACCGTGCACCGTGGCACCCAGCACCAGCACCCTGCACTGTGCACAGTGCACCCTGCACCGCTTTCAATGGTAGAGTGATCCCGCAATGAGCGCCGCAAAATCCCAACCACTTCCCGGCGAAGCGCTCGGCATGGTCGAGACGCGCGGATTCGTCGGCATGGTCGAGGCGACCGACGCGATGGTCAAGACCGCGAACGTCGTCTTCGTTGGCTGGCAGAAGGTGGATGCCGGACTGGTGACGGCCATCGTCCGTGGCGACGTCGCCTCCGTCAAAGCCGCGACCGACGCCGGCGCCGCCGCCGCCCGCAAAGTCGGCGAGCTCGTCGGCGTGCACGTCATCCCACGGCCGGTCGACGGGCTGGGTGACATCTTTCCGATCGACTAGAGCCTCTCGCTCGAAAAAGCGTTCGATCCAAAGTACGGAAAGCACTGAGACACGGAGGGCGCCGAGGCCAGTAGGGTTAGCCCTCATGTCTCTGTGTTCTCCGCGATCCCAGTGATCTCCGTGTTGTAGGCTCTTCAGCGCCCCATGTTCACAGCGTTGAAAATCACCCGAAACGTGCCGAACGGCTGACCCCGCCATTGCGGGCGGAAGCCGAGGAGAATCACGTGTCCGGCGCCGAGCTCGACGTCCACGGCGGCCGCTTTGCCTTGAATGTATTTCTCGCCCTGGAGAAACCCTGACGCGAGCGGCGATTCGTTGTCGGGGTACTTCGCGAGGATCGTGCCGCGGAAGCCTTCGAGCGTTTCAAATACCGGGCCGCTGTCGTAATACACGGCGGCGCGCTCCGGCATCCCGGCCATCACGCGATGGCTGACATCGACGGTGACGTTCAGCAGCGAACCGCCGACGAAGAACTGCGTGCGTTGCAGGCCGGTGACGACGTTCTTCACCGGCAACTTGAGTTGATCGACGGCGAAGCTGCTGCTGCGGTTGAAGCAGACGAGCGTGCCACCGGCGCGGACGAACTCGTCGATCGCGCGTACGCGCGCCTCGTTGCCCGCGGTGAGGTCGACCGGCGTGCTTACGCCCTGGCCGGGCCGGAACGAGCCGCCGCCCTGCCCGGCCGCGCCCGCGCCAGCCGCGCCTGCACCAGCCGCGCCCGCACCAGCCCCGCCCGCACCAGCCGCACCAGCGCCAGCCGCACCGGCGCCACCCGCACCGGCCGCCGCGCCTCCGCCCCCCGGTGCGCCGCCGCCAGCGCCGCGGCCGCGGCCGCTGGTCTCGAGCACGCGCGCGTCGTCGGCGAGGACGAGCACGTCGATCTTGTCCCGAAGCGATCCCGCCTGAATGTCCGCGCCGGAGACGCGCGTGTACTCGAACTCGTAGCGATCGAGCACCCAGCGCGTCCAGCCTTCGTCCATGCTCGTGTTGGCGAGGAACAGCCCGATACGCGGCCGCTGCGGCTTCGCGCCGGCCGCCGGTGGCGCTGCCGCATGCTCGGCGTTGAGCGCGAGCGCCTTGACGAGATCCGCCTGCGCTGACGGCGAGAGGCCGGCGATCACGTATCGCGCGCCGGCGGCGCTGCTGGCGGGCCGGTACGACGCCGATCCGCCGGCCTTCCAGGCGCGATTGACCGCCTTGAACGCGTTGTTCTCGGCGGGATTCACGGCGAGCACCGGTCCGGTGCCGGCGATCCTGCCGGCCGGCGGCACGATCGCGCGCGCCGACGGATCGCTGTCGAAGCCCAACCCGGGTGCGCTGTCGAATGCTGCCGCGTCGGCGGAGGCCGTGAGGTTGTACGGCGCGGGCGCGGCGTTGGCCGCGGGCAACGGCGCCATCGGTCGCAACTTCGATCGGACGTCGTCGGCGAGCGGCGAGGTGGCGATGACCGTCCTGACGCCCATCGCGAGCGGCAGGGTCCATCCCGCGGCGTCGTACGGAGTGTCGAGCGGTCCGTTCGGCGACTCGCGGATCTCCGGGTATTTCTGAACGTCGAGGACCTCCCGCGCCACCGCGGCGAACTCCTGATCGGCGGGCACGACCCACGTGCCGGCTGGAAACGTCGTGCCCTCGAGGGTGGCCGGCGCGGACAGTTGCGACACACGCACGCCGTTGAAGGCGAGGCGGCGCAACATTTCGACGGCGGCGACCGGATCGCGCTGCTCCTGCGGAACGACGTACGCGTACGGCGCCTCACTGCGCCCTCTCGCGATCTGCTGGCGCGCGGAGAGATAACGATTGTAGAGAATCGAGCTCTTGTACTTCGACGCGTAGTCCAGCGTCGCCAGCGACGCGGTTTCCATGTAGTCAACGGCATCGCGCAACCGCCACGTGCCGCCGAGCCACGGACTCGCGTAGAGCGCCTGAGGCCGGCGCATGTTCGGCGCGATCGTCTCGGGATTGGTCTCGCGCGGCGCCGCGCCGTTCCCCTGCGTCTCGGTCCAGAACGCCGGGATGTTCTTGAACACAGGCATGTAGTCGATGTACCCGGGATACCACGCGTCGTAGCCCGTCCCCATGTGCGTCGCGCCGACCTTGCCTTCCTCTTCAAGGCGCTGCGCAATCGCCATACCAATCATGTTGAGCTCGCGCGACATCAGGTACGGTGCGTGCTGCGCGATCGGCTCGGCGAACGGCGGCAGCCAGATCCGCGTCGGAAATGGCGCCGACTGATGGTGCACGTATATGATGCTCGGCTCCCACTGCCGCCACGTGTGCTCCATCACGCGCGACTCGATCATGTTCAGCATGTAGGCGTCGCGGTTGTTGTCGTGGCCGACGTACTCCTGATAAAGATTCGGCATCGGCGCGCTCGCGTCCGGCGTCCCGACGTGCGACATGTACCAGTCGGCGACCATCTGGTGGCCGTCGGGATTGATCGTCGGCCAGAGCATGAGGATCACATTGTCGAGCATCGCCGCGATCTCGGGCTCGCTGGCGCGGCGCAGGATGTCGTAGAGCAGCAGCGGCGTGTGCTGCGGACCAGCGACTTCAGACGAGTGCAAGCCGCCGTCGATGTGAACGAACGCCTTGCCTTCCTGCGCGAGCCGTTTCGCCTCCGCCTCGCTCAGGCTGCCCGGGCGCGCCAGCGTCCGCGCGATCTCACGATAGCGATCGATCCGCGCCAGGTTCTGCGGCGACGACACGAGCGCGAAGTAGAAGCTGCGGCCCTGCGTGGACTTCCCCGCCTCGACCATCGTCACGCGATCGCTCGCGGCATCGACTTTCTGAAAGTAGCTGACGACCTGGTCATAGTTCGCCAGCTTCAGATCCGCGCCCGGCTCGAAGCCGAAGACCGACGCCGGCGTCGGGACGGCGGGCGCCTGCGCCGGCAGGACGGCCGGAACGACGAGGAGAACTGCGGGAATCAGCCGGAACAGCAGTCGCATGGTGGTCAGATCATGGACCGGCCGGCGCGCGGCCGCAAGCGCGGCACCCGGCTCAAGCGGTCGCGCCGCCCTTTCGCCGCGTCGTGCGACGACGACGGGCCTTGCCGTGGACCGGGATGAGCGCGAGCCCCTCGCCGGTGACGAGCGGCTGCGTGGGATCCGCCAGCAGGTCGAAGATATGCCCGTGTTTCGTCCGCAGGAAGAGACCACGGCCATCAGTCAGCAGGCGCATCTCTCCCGCATCGTCCAGGGTCTCGGAGAGCCGGCGGCGAAAACAGTCGCGCAGCGTGTCCATCATCTGACGCAACGAGGCCGGCGTGAAGCCGCGGCGCCGCAGCTCGGCGAGCGCCAGCAGCTCGAGCACATCCACCGGCGTGTACCGCCGTTCAGTGAACCCGCCGGAGATCGTCCGCCTCGGCGCGATGGCCGGCAGAAAAATCCGGCCCGCGTCCCAGCCCTGGAGCTGGCGGGCACTGAGGCCAGTCAGGCTGGCGACTTCGCGGGCGCTGTAGCTGGTCTTTAGACGCATTCGCACCGTGGCCCAGGGCCCAGGGCCTTGGGCCAAAGCTAGGCTTTCGTCCCGATCTTCGCGGCAATCATGTCCGATTGCGTGACGCCTGCAAAGTCCTTCTCGGTGATACCGCCGTCGCTGTGTGTGCTCCAGGTCACAGTGACCCGTTTGAAGTTCACGAGGAGATCGGGGTGGTGATCGGCCGCTTCGGCGTCGAAGGCGAGACGGGTGACGAAAGCGATAGCGTCCGGAAAGCCCGCGAAGGTGTACTTCCGCACCAGCGCGTCGCCGTCACGAGTCCAGTTCGGGAGCTGCTTGAGCCGAGTCGCGATGACGTCGTCTGAGAGCTTCGGCATGTGTCTATTTTACGGGTCTTACGACATGAAGGACGTGAAGCTAATGAAGCGCATGAAGAAGACCGGTTCCTTTCTTTTGGTTGCGGTCCCGCTTGATGCACGGGTCCCGCTGTCCCGCTTGAGGCGTGTGGCCCGCCGGCAACGCGCGTCCCGCTCGAGCCAGATGTCGCAGAAACTGCACGGCGTCCGCGCGGCTCAGATTGCAGTTTCTGCAACGTTCCGCTCGCCTCTCCTGCGAAAACCTGTGGATCCACCTTTGCCTTCTATTAGGCCATGGCGCTCATCAGCACGCCGGTGTTCCAGCAGGTGATCGGTTGCGCGATCAAGGTCCACCGCGCCCTCGGGCCTGGCTTGTTTGAGTCGGCATACCACCAGTGCCTGGTGCACGAGCTGACTAGAGCTGGCCTCGTGGTCAAGTCGCATGTGCCGCTGCCGCTGACATATGCCGGGGTCCAGCTCCCGTGTGCGTTTCGTGCGGACCTCATCGTCGAAGACCAGCTCCTCGTCGAGTTGAAGAGCGTGGAGTGCATCCACCCGGTCCATCACGCGCAGGTGCTGACCTACCTTCGTCTGGCCCGAGTTCGACAGGGTCTGCTGATCAACTTCAACGCGAAGCTGCTCAAGGACGGGCTGAAGAGCTTTCTGATGGGCCAGCCGGAGCCAGCGGTCGTACAGATCGGTGGCGCCGATTCAGAGACAAACGGGACAATCAAGGACCAGGACGAGCCCGACAGCTAGAGCCCGTTCTCATTTCCGCGTAGAGCCAAACCGGCAAGCTGCGGGACATCTAAGAGCGCGTTGCAGAATTACCGGCGGTCGGAGGGGCCGGCTTCAGCCGGCCCAGTGAGGGCGGGCTGAAGCCCGCCCCTCCTTCTGCATTTTGCAACGCGCTCTAAGATACGGGCAAGCTGCGGAACGGCTAGATATAGGACAGGCGGGACACGAAAAAACCAAAAGTAGCTCTTCTTCATGAGCTTCATTGGCTTCATGCGCTTCATGTCTTTAGACAAGTAGCCGGTCTGGACTCGTGATCTCGAACACAGGATCACTCTTCCGATCTATCACGTAGTTCGCCACGACTTCCGCCGTGAGCGGCGCGAGCAGGATCCCATTCCGATAGTGCCCTGTCGCCATCACGACGCGCGGGGCCGAGCGGAGCGGACCGATCGCGGGTAAGCCGTCTGGCGTCGCGGGCCGGAGACCGGCCCGCGCCTCGACGAACGCGGCGCTCCGCGCGCCCGGTAACAGTTCGACGACCGCTTCCGTCAGTTTGAGCACTCCTTCGGCCGTCGTCGACTCGTCGAATCCGACGTCCTCGACCGTCGCGCCGACCAGTAGTGCGCCGTCGGACCATGGGACCGTGTAGCAGCGCGGTCCCCAGACGACGCACGGCGGCGGCGCGCCGGCGGTCCACCTGAAATGCAAGAGTTGTCCGCGAACCGGGCGCACGGGCAGCTCGGCGACGCCCTCGACGCGCACGCGCCGGGACCAGCTGCCCGCGGCGACGACGACGGCGTCCGCCTGATAGCGCTGCTCGCCGGCGCGGACCTCGATCTGATCGCCGCCCGGCACGATCCGGATCGCTTCGACAGGTGTCATGAAGACGGCGCCGGCGCGCCGGGCGCTTTGAGCCAGGGCCGACACCAGCGAGGCGACGCCGACGAATCCATGCGATCCGACGCGCAACCCGCCGCGGGCCTCGGAGGTCACGGCCGGGACGACCGACCGCAGCATCGCGGCGTCCAGCCAGGCGTGGTCCACGCCCGCGGCGTCGAGCCAGGCGCTTGCCGCGCGCAACCGCCGCTCGTCATCGTCGTCGAGCGCGACCTCGAGGGTGCCCGACCGCGCGTACTCGATCCGCCGTCCACTCTGCGCCGCCGTTGACGCAATGAACTCGTCGAACAAGTTGAGGCTGCGCGTGCCGAGGCCCAGCAGCGGCGATTCCTCGTGCGCTTCGGTGTACGGCGCGAGGATTCCGGCCGACGCCTGCGAGGCGCCGCGCCCGGGCGCGCGCATGTCGAGGACGATCACGTCGGCCCCACGGCGGGCCAGCGCGTCGGCCACTGCCACGCCGATGATGCCGGCACCGATGACGACGGTCGTCATTGTGGAGGAACGGTTGGCGGCGGCGCGGATGCGCGCCGCCGCCAACGGACACCCGTCAGAGTGCTAGCGCGCTCCCAGATCGTTCCAGTTGAGCAGCGCGTTGAACCACAGGAAGTAGTTGCCGTGCGGTTCGTTGCGCCAGAACGGGCGCATGGCGAAGAGCACGACGTGGCCCTTGCCGAGCGGCGCGTCCACGAGCGCGGCGTTGCCGGTCATGTTCTCGCCGCCGACGAGCTCGCCTGAGAGCAGGAGATCGTTCGCGTCGGCGGGGAATGAGAGCAGCACGCGCGGTCCGGTCGGCGCGCCCGGGGCGCCCGGGGCGCCCGGGGCGCCGCCGCCACGACCGCCACCGGCCCCACGGCCGCCGCCTGGTCCGCCGAAGCCGCCGCGCCCACCGGCGCCGCGGCCCCCGGCGATCGTGCCGGGCGGCGCCGGGGCGGGGCCGCCCTCGAGCGTCGCCAGGGCGGCTGCCGCAGACATTGGCTGCAGGTTGCCGCCACCGACGCCGTCGGGCAATCCGCCACCGCGGCCGCCGCCGCCGCGGCCACCGCCACCACCGCCGACGCTCATGATCGGCCCGTTCTTCATCAACACGGCGAGCGCGGTCTGATCGTAGCCGTAGAGGATGGGACTCGACTTGTCGCCGAGGATCGTCTTGATGACCGACCCGGGCACATAGAGCCCGCTGGTCTCTTCGATCGACACGCCGGGGACGAAGCGCGCGTCCACGAAGGCGGCCGTCGTCGGCCCCTCGGTGATGAGGACGCCGCCCTCTTCGACGAACTTCTCGAGCTCACGCAGGCCGTCGCGGCCGAGCCCGCCGCGCCGGTCGTCGGTCTGATCGGGCGCAGTCGCGATGGTCGGCGTCGCGTCGGTCTTGCGGTAGGGCTGCGCCGCGCCGCCCTGCGGCGCGCCGCCGCCGTCAATCTGCACGCCGGCGCTGGGGTACAGAATCACGTCGAACTTCGCGCGCAGGCCGCCCTTCCGGACTTCGTTGTCGCCGAAGTACGTATAGGGAATCTTGTACATGTCCAGGCCCATCCGGACCCAGCCTTCTTCCTGTGTGTTCTGCCAGCTGTGGATGTAGCCGATCCGCGGCAGATCGAGGTCGTGCATCGGCACGTTCGGCGGGGTGTCGGTCGCCACGGCCTGCAGCCCGAGCTCGCGAATCTGCGGCTCGAGCGCCGCGCGGTTGGCATTCGGGATGACGAACGCGCCGGCAACGAATTTCCTGCCGCCGAGATCGAACGGCTGCTGCGCGGCCGAAATCTTGACCCCGGGGTTCGCCCAGCGGAACGTCGCGAGCGCGTTGTCGGTCGTGTGGTCGATCACGATCGTGCTGCCGTTTCCGGTGATCGTGCCGGCGAACTTCGCGTTCGTGCCCAGCACCGACATCGGCTGCTCGAGGATCGCCTTGTCGTCGACGCGGGTCACCTTGATGTTGTGCAGGAGCGGAATCGCCCAGCCCGTGTCGTCGTACGGCCGCGGGTTTTCTGGCGGATACCACTGCAGCCCGAGGTACATCTCGATGATGCTGCGGTACGGCTGGTCCATGCGCGCGACGTAGTCGCCGGCCTCGACCTGGATGTTGCCCACCTTGAACGCCGACGAGGCGACGCTCACTTCCGCGCCCTCACGCCGGATGATGTTCACGAGATCGGCGATATCGGCCTTCTTCCGCTGGTTCGCCGGAATCACGTACGCGTACGGCGCGGTGGTTTTGCCCAGATTGATCTGGCTCTTCATCTTCGCGTAGTAGTTTTCGAGGAAGAGCTCCTTGTTCTTCGCGACGTGGTTCAGCGTGATGAGCAGCGCCGACTGCTGCATGTTCACGTTCGACCGCGAGTTCCAGCGCACGTCGCCCGGGTTCGGGCTCGGCCGGTACCACTCGCGGCTCTGCGCCGGCGGCGTGCTGACGTTGGCCCCGCCGCTCTGCGTTTCGTAAAACCGTCCAATGGCGTTGTGCGACACGCCGATCCAGAACATGTAATTCGGGACCCAGCCGTCGTAGTAGTTGTAGGTCCAGACGCCCGGCACGCCCTTCTTCGTGAGCTCGACGATCTCGTTCTGCGCCAGCTGCCACCATTCGCTGACCTGAATCGGATCGACGATCGGGTTGTACGGGCCGGTGCCGGTCGAGACGTAGAGCAGGTTCACCGACTCGTGCAGGTCGTGCAGCACCTGCGGGTGGAGATCGAGGAACGCGGCGAGCACGTTCTGCGACAGCTTCAACCCCTTGCCGATGCCGTCGCGGTTGTTGTCGTGCGCGACGTACTTGCCCCAGTAGACCATCGACGGCGCCGGCTGGTTCGCTCGCTGCGCGCGCTGGTTGTCCACCTGGCGATCGTGGCCATCGACCTCGGTCGTCGGCGTGAAGACGAAAATGACGTTGTTCCGAATCTGCTGGATGAACGGCGTCTCTTCGATCGCGAGACGATAGCCGAGCTCCATCAGCATCTCGACGCTGCCCGTCTCGCCGGAGTGAATGCTCCCGGTCGCCCAGTAGATCGGCTTGCCGGTGGCGATGAGCTGGCGGGCCGCCACGTCGGGCGTCTTGCGCGGATCGGTGAGCTGCGCCGTGATGTCCTTGTACTTCTGCAGGCTCTTGATGGTGGCCTCGTCGGCGACGGCGCACGCGCGCGTGTCGCGGCCTTCCTCCGTCTTGCCGATCGACCAGCACGACACCCGCGCTGACGCCGCATCGAGCGCCTCGAGATACGCGTAGACGTCCTTGCTGTAGGTCAGATTCCCGTTCTCACCGGGGATGTAGCCCAGCACCTTCAACGGCGAAGGGACTTTGGGATCGGCCGGCAGCGGCATGTGATCGACGAGGTCGATCTGCATGCGCTTGTCGGGCGTGCTGTCGACGATCTTCTTGGTGTATTCCTGATCGATCTGCTGTGCCGGCCCCGCCGCCGGCTTGGTCTGGTCGCGCGCCGCCAGGGCCCTGGCCCCGGCCGCCGCGCTGATCGCCAGCCCGAGCACGATGGTCGTGCCGAGCGCGTTTCGTACTGATGATGTCGCCATTTCAAAGGCCTCCGGGCCCGAGGTAGGACAGAACAGGTTTTATAGCACGGAGAGCCTCAGGGAGAACCTTGAGCTCCGTCACGGTCGAACGAGGTCGGCGCCGGCGGAGGGGGTCGCTTAACGCGTCACTTATCTCCAGGTTCCCGGGCGGCGCACGCCGCCGAAGCCCCAGTAAACCGGCGCGGGGGCCACCGGGACGACCGGACGGAGGGCGGGAACGCCGACGTAGTAGTAGGGATACGTCGTGTAGAGCGCGTTGTCGTAGGCGCGCTCGCGCGGCGCTTCGACTTTCTGCTCCACCTTCTGCGTGACGTTGATCGTGATGGGCGCGAGCGAGGGCGGCACGCTGATCTGCGTGGACTGGTCCGGCGGCGCGTACTGATCATCGACCGTCACGGTCGGGGCCGGCGGGACAGGTTGCGTGGGAGCCGGGACGGCGGCGCTCCCGGTTCGCGGCGGTGCGGTCATCACCGGCGCCGGGGCCGGGACGGCGGGCGGCCGCTTGATCGCCGTTGCGATCATCGCCATGATGACCTTCTCGCTCAGCCCGTCTTTCCGGATGGCAATGACGTCGTCGGCCTTGAGATGAAAGACGGTGCCGTCGGCCTCGATGAGCGCGATGAGAATCTCGTCGCTGAGCCCGGCCGCTTTCAGTTTGATCAGATCCTGGATGGTGGCGGCCGCCGCGGGCGGCGCGGCCAGGATAGCGAGCAGTACCGACGCGAGCAGGATGCGAAGGGACACACGCATGAGCGGCCTCACTGCAACCTCAGTGCCGCGGCCTCTGGCGCAGAAACCGGGCGTATCATGCATTGTGCTGTGATCGGGGGGTGACGCGCCAGTGTCCTCTCGTGGGGCCCACGGAAAGAGGAACATAGGAAAAGCTGGCCTGGAACGTACGGTACGGCCCTTGCTCCTTGAGGGGGTGTGATGTCTACCAAGTCCCTGGTCATTGCGGCGATTGGAGCAGCTACCGTGGTGGCTGCGGGCGCTGGCAGCTTCCTGGCCTCCCATACCCGGCTGGCGGCCCCCGCGCCGGAGACGAAGACCGCGCCGGTGACGCAAGCGTCCGTCCCGCCCGCGGTGATCGGGACGTCGGTCCCGGTTGAACAGCCAACCACGCCGGCGACGCCAGCCCGGCCGGCACCCGCGCCGCGGACCGAGACGCCCTCAGTCCAGGCACGCCCGCGGGTGGACACCAGCTCCCCGGCGGCTTCCAGCTCTCCGTCCGCCCGCCGGCCGTCGCCCGCCTCTGCGGAACCTGCGGCCAGTCCGTCACCCTCCACGGCGGCTGCAGCGCCGGCCGCAAGCCCGGTGACGCCGGCGGCGCCGGATGTGCCCGCCCCGCCGCCCGTCGCGGCGCCGGTGCCGCCACCGCCCCCGCCCGATCCACCGAAGCCGAAGTTCGAGGAAGTGACCGTGAAGGAAGACGCGGTCATCGGCATCCGGCTCGACGGTGCGGTCACGTCTGAGACGGCCAAGGTGGAGGATCGCGTCACGGCGCGGGTCTCGCGCGACGTCAACGTCGAGGGCCGCACCGCCATCCCCGCAGGCGCGACACTCGAAGGGACCGTCACGCTCGTCGAGCGCGGCGGAAAGTTCAAGGAACGCGCGCGGCTCGGGATCCGCTTCAACACGCTCGTGCTGGCCGATAACGTGCGATTGCCGATTCAGACGGAAACGATCTTCCGCGACGGCGAGTCGCCGGCGTCGGAAGCCACCTCGAAGATCGGCGCCAGCGCCGTCGTCGGCGCCATTCTCGGCGCGGTGATCGGCGGCAAGAAGGGCGCGGTCATTGGCGGCACCGCGGGCGCGGCCGGCGGCACGGCGACGGTCGCCGCGGGCGGCAGAAACGAGGCCAGCATTCCGGCCGGCTCTCCGCTCACCGTGCGTCTGACGTCACCGCTTTCGGTGATGGTCGAGCGGCAGGATCCAGACAAACGCTGAGCGCGTTGCAAAATGCAGAAGGAGAGGCGGGCAGCCCGCCCCTCATCACGGAGATAGGCTGGAGATCACGGAGCAGATCCCAGCTTCGGATCGTTCGACGATCAGCGCTCCGTGTAACGGAAACTGCGTCACGGCCGGGGATAGCGATGCCGCAATCGCCGGCAGGCTGGGCATGTGACCGACGATCATCACGTCGCGCGTTTCCGCCTTCAACACATCGCGCATCCACTCGGGCGGATCGTCCGGCCGCAGCCCGCGCACCATCTTGAATTCGGCGAACGGACTGCACACGCGCAGCATGGTTTCGGCCGTCTCGCGTGCGCGGAGCTTGCCGCTGTGCCAGATCGCCGCCGGCACGCAGCCCGCGGCCCCGAGTTTCGCCGCCAGCGTCTCGGCCTGCTGCCGTCCCAGCGACGACAGCGGCCGTTGTGAATCGACATCAGGACCGACGGCGTCGGCATGGTGGACGAGGAAAATTCTCACTGGACACCTGACACAGGCACTCGGCACTCGGAGCTGCGCCGCGCACCGTGCACGACCACACCGTGCACCCGCGCCCCATGCTAGTCTACGCCCCGCTTCCGTGTCAGAGCCGAACCGTCGGATCCCCCCTCGCGCCGTGGCCTCCTGGGTCGTCTACGACCTGGCCAACACGATTTTCTCGATGGGGGTCATCTCGCTGTTCTTCCCGCACTTCGTCGAGCGCTCGGTCGGGGGGACGCGCGTGGACAGCACGTTCGGACTGATTCAGTCGATTTCGTACGGGATCATTTTCGTGGTCTCGCCTCTGCTCGGCGCCATGACCGATCGCGCCGGCCGGCGAATACCGTTTCTCTTCTGGAGCACGCTCGTCTGCGTGCTCGCGACGGCGTTCATCGGGCGCGGAACGTTCACGATCGCGGCGATCCTGTTCATCATTGCCAACGCCACCTACCAGGCCGGTCTGCAGTTCTATGACGCGCTCCTGCCCGAAGTCACGACTGAAGCGAACATCGGCCGCGTGAGCGGGATCGGCGTGGGCGTCGGCTATCTCGGGTCGTTCGTCGCGGTCGCGATGGGTTTCGCGTTCGCAGAGAGCGGCTTTACGCAGCCGGCGGACTTCTGGCCGCTCTTCGTGTCGATTGCCGTGGCGTTCCTGCTCCTGTCGCTGCCCTGTTTTCTTTTCGTGCACGAACGCGGCAGGCCCGCGGCCGGTCCAGTGCTGAACTGGACGATCATCAAGAACTCGACCCGGGAGACGCTGGCCACGCTGCGATCCACGCAGCAGTACCCCGGACTCCTGCGATTTCTCATCGGACGGGTCTTCTACACCGACGCCATCAACACGGTCATCGGCTTCATGGGCCTGTTCGTGATGCACGTCTCGGTCGGCGGCGGCCTGTCGCAGGAGGACGCCGCCACGCAGCGCCTGATCGTGATGGCGACCGCGATCGGCTTCGCCGTCCCCGCCGGGATCGTCTGGGGACGGGTGACGGATCGGCTCGGGCCGAAACGGACGCTGACCGGCGTGCTGTGGTTGTGGATGTTCTTCTTCGCGCTCACCGCGGTCGTCGCGTTCCTGACCCTGCCGGTGCTGTGGCTCTACGTCATCGCCGTTCTCGCGGGCATTGCCATGGCCGGCACGTGGGCGGCCGATCGGCCGTACATGCTCCGGCTGACGCCGCCCGATCGCATCGGCGAGTTCTACGGGCTGTACGGGATGGTCGGCCGCTTCTCCGCTGTCACGGGCCCGGGGCTCTGGGCGCTGACGACGTACCTGCTCGTCCAGTTGAGCGGGCTGCCCGTGCTCGTCGGTGAGGGCGCGGCGATTCTCGTCCTGCTCGGGATGATCGTGGTGAGCTACCGGATTCTGCGACCGGTCACGGACGAGCCGCGGAACTGGGAGCAGCTTCGAGCGCGGCGATGACGTCCGGCTCGATGTCTTCGGGTGTGTTGCGCGAGCCGTAGCGTCTGACGACCACGCCGCTGCGGTCGACCAGGAACTTCGCGAAGTTCCACGTGATGCCCTCCAGCCCGAAGATGCCCTTCTTCTGCGACTTGAGAAACTTGTAGAGCGGGTGCGCGTCCGCACCGTTCACCTTGATCTTGCTGAACATCGGAAACGTGACGTCGTAGGTATCCGAACAGAATTCCCGGATCTCGGCTTCGGTGCCCGGCTCCTGACGACCGAACTGGTCGCAGGGAAAGCCGAGGACGACGAGCCCGTTTGCCTGATGCCGTCGGTAGAGCGCCTCGAGCCCGCGATACTGCGACGTGTACCCGCACCGGCTGGCGACATTCACGATGAGCAGCGTCTTGTCGCGAAAGACGTCGAGGCGCTCGCGGATGCCGTCGATCGTGGTGACTTCAAAGTCGTAGATAGCGGGCATAGGTCTTTCGCGGCGCGACGCCCGGGCCGCGCTACTGCTCCGCGAGCTTCCCTTGCGCGAGCCGGGCGAGCAGTACGGCCGCGCGTTTTGTCTGAACCGCCAGTGTTCGCAGGTCCGCCGTCTCCGACGGCGAGTGATCGTCGCGCCCTTTGAGGCCGACCGCGTCGATGATCATCGGCACGTGCGCGGCGATGAACGACACGTCGGCAGCGCCGGCGCGATCCGGGTTCACGGCCTCGACCGCGCCCAGCCCGAGGTCGCGGCTGGCCCGGTCGTACATCACGAGCAGTTGCTCGTTGCCGGCGGTCGGCGCGAGCGGCGGGTAGCCATCATCGAACGTGATGTCGGCTTTGGTGCGCGGCAGCGACGCCGCGACCACGGCGCGCATCGTGGCCTTCGCCTGGTCGAATTGATCGATCGTCAGCGCGCGCAAATCGCCCGCCACCATCGTCCGTGCGGCGACCACGTTCGTCTTGCCCGACGCGGTGCCGCGTCCTTGACCGAGATCGGCGTCCACCGCCGTGCCGCCGACGATGACGCCGGGGTTGAACGTCAGGTGAGGCTGGCCGGCGAGCCGCTCGCGGAAGCCGTTCAGAATCCGGGCAGTTTCGAAGATCGCGCCGGCGCCGAGATCGGGGCCGAAAATCTGCGACGAATGTCCGGTGGTGCCCTGCACGGTCAACCACCACGAGGTGGTGCCGCGCCGCGCGACGACCGCGTGCGACGGATCGCCGTCGCCGTCCTCGAACCCGATCGCATAGGCAGCGCCCTTCGCGGCAGCGACCAGCGCCTCGCGCGCGACCGTGAGCGGCCGGCCCGCGTCTTCCTCGTCGCCGGTCATCACGACGTGCACGTTCATCGCGTCGAGCAGGCCGGCGGCCTTGAGTGCCTTCAACGCGTAGATGATGACGACGTCGCCGCCCTTCATGTCGATGATGCCGGGACCGCGGGCGGTGTTCGCGTCGAGCCGTTCGAATCTCTGGAAGGGGCTGTCGCGCTCGAAGACGGTATCGAGGTGACCGATCAACAGGATTTTCGGGGACGTGCCCGGATGGCTGGCGACGAGGTGCCCGGCGCGCTGCCACGCGGCGCCGTCCACCCACCGGGTCTCGAAGCCGAGCGCATCGAGCTCCGCGCGAAACACGGCGCCGACCTGCCGAACGCCCTCGTGATTCTGCGTCCCGCTGTTGATGTTGACGACGCGCTCGAGGAGCGCGACGGCTTCGGTCTGGTGCGCATCGATGTGGCTGACAAGCGTGCTTAAGGGGACGGGCCTCTGATTGTGGAAAACTTCCGGGACATTGCCCGTCGCTTCTTGCGGGCACGGTCCCGGAAGTTTTCCACAATCAGAGGCCCGTCCCCTGCCGTCGCTTACGAGAAAGCCAACCGTCAAGAGCACCGCAAACGCAACACTACGATTCATGCTTCGTTTTTTCCCGGTCTGCGCGGCGGATGATCTCGACGAGATCGTCGTAGCCGCGGACGGCGGCGAGATCGAGCGCGGTCTTGCCCTCGAATCCCGGCGCGGCGGAACCCTTGATGGACCGGTCCGCGCCGGCATTGACGAGCGCCTGCGCGACCCAGCGGTGGCCGCGAATCACCGCGAGCATCAGCGCACTCAGGCGGTACTTCGCCGTGTGGTTGAGGTTGGCGCCGCGCTGCGCGAGGAACGCGACGGCGCGTTCGTGGCCTTCGAGCGCGGCCAGCATCAGCGCCGTCTGTCCGTGCTCATCGAGCGCGTCGATGTCGGCGCCGGCGGCGAGCAGCCGCTCGAGCGCCGGCACGTCACCCGTCCGGGCCGCTTCCTGCCACGTCTGGACGCGCGCCGTATTCACGGGCCAAGGATCTCACAGGTCCTGCACGATCCCGGCGGCAATGTGCTCGGCGAGCGCGGCGATCGTGCGTGACGGATTGAGTCCGATCGCCTTCGGGATGATCGCGCCGTCCGCCACGTACAGATTTGAATGTCCGAAGACCTGTCCACGGGCATCGACGACCCCGGTGGCCGCCGACGACCCCATGTTGCACCCGCCCAGCGGGTGCGGCGTGACGAGATCGCGGCCCATCGTCCACGTGAGCGGGGTGAGCGCCAGGCCGCCGGTCAGCATCGCAAGCTTGCGATGCACGGCCGCCACTTCATTAATCGTCTCCTCGGACGCTTTGATGTCCCAGGCGAGGAACAGGTTGCCGTCTTTGAGCGTACAAATCCCGTCTGCGGCGTCGCGCGCCTGCGCGAACCACGGCATGACCTTTCGGACCAGATCAATCGCGCGGAGCACCGGCAGGAGCGTGTCGGTCGCGTTCCGCACCAGCTCCGGCGCATTGGGATTCGCACCGGCGCGGTCGAGTTGATCAATCGCCAGCGGCGGGAAGCCGCCGTCTTCGACGAAAATCGCCTTGCCCTTGTACTCACCGTCGAGCAGGTCGATCGCGCACGTGATCGTCGGGCCGCGCGACGGGAGCACGTCGCGGCGCGGATGGATCGCCGGCGTCAGGAAATCGCCATTGCTGCTCCAGCCGATGCCCAGCTTGCTGCTGACGTTAGGCAGGCCGCCGCTCGCCTTCGACCGCAGCATCAGCTCGGTGGACCCGAGCGATCCGGCCGCGACGATGACGCGCGGCGCGGTGAACGTTCTGGGCTGCAGCGTGTGGCCGACGATCTCGTCCACCTGTACTTCGTATCCCTCCGCGATCGCCTTGATGTTCCGCGCCAGGTGCAGCGGCAGGATCCGGGCGTTGTGCTTCCTCGCGACGGCGAGATAGTTGAAGTCGAGCGTGTTGCGCGCTTTGACGGGGCAGCCGATGTCACACTCGCCGAGGTGGATGCACGTGCCCTGCTCGACATCGTGCAGGTTGTTTTCGGTTTTCGACCGCGCCGGGTCGTGCGAATTGGGCTCGCCGTACCTCCAGGCGTCGTCGAAGCGGACCGCGAGCTCGAGCGGGCGGAAGCGGTTCTGCCAGCCGGCCTTCGTGGCGGCCTCATGCATCAGCTTCGTCCGTTCGGGCCACTGCGGCTGCGGCACGCGCTTCACTTCCATCATGCGGCCGACTTCCGCATAGTGCGGCACGAGCGTGTCGAAGGTCATCCCGGCCGGCCAGCCGGAGAGAAACGTGTCCGGCTTCGCCTCCACCGAGATGTTGGCGTAGACGAGGGACCCGCCGCCGACGCCCGCGCCGGCCAGCACGGTCATGTTCGGGAACATGCGGACGTCGAACCACCCGTGCGCACGCTCCGGCCTGGCCGCGTCGTACACCCACGGGTCGTTCACCTGGCGCGGAAAATTCTGGACGTTCCACTCGCGCCCGCGCTCGAGGACGAGCACCGTCGCCCCGGCCTGGGCTAGACGGCACGCCGTCACCGCGCCGCCAAATCCCGATCCGATGATGATCACGTCAGCGTCAGCCATGAGTCACTCCAAGGGAGATTTGCACGTGCATTGTCAAAACCTGTTGTCTAACGACATGAAGCCAATGAAGCACACGAGGCGCATGAAGGAGAGCACCAGACTCGTGTTTCATGCTGCGCCTGGCGCTCGGTGGACATCAGGCCCACCGCGTGGATGACTGACGTGCTGTCACTCGAGAACTGTCAGTCATCCGCGCGGTGGGCCTGATGTCCACGCGGCCGGAGGCCGCGGGCGGGCTGAGCCCGCCCGCGCCAGGCGCGTGCCCCTTCGCCATGGGTGGTCTTCTTCATGAGCTTCATGTTCTTCAGTAGCTTCATGTCGTTAGACACGTCATTGGACACCAGCACTAATTCGGCGCCAGGAACCCCCCGTACACGTCCGCCAGCTTGCCGAGCCAGAGCGTCCCGAAGCGTGCCAGCGCGCCGATCGGATCGGGGCCCTGCAGGCGGAATGTCGTGAGCTCGCGCAGGAAATCGAAGAACAGGATCTTGAGGATCCCCGTCGCGATCACCGTCGCGGCCGCTTCCTGTCCTTCCGCCACGCGGCCGCGATAGAGCGTCGTGTACAGAGTCGTCGTGTCGTCCCAGATTTCGGGCTGACTCTGATCGTCGGCGATCTTCTTGTGCCCGATCATCGTGTACTCGGTGCCGTCCGCGTGACGGCAGAAGAGCCGGTAGCGCATCTCCTTCTTCCGCGGATCGCCCGCTTGTACCAGCAGGTTGAAGACGCCAGGCTCAATCTGACGTTGGCCGCCGAGGAGCGGCGAGTCCAAGAAGCCGGTCGCCGTCATGACGTGGCTCGCATCGGTAATGAACTTGTTGACGTCCTCGGTCCGGATCGTCAAGTGCGCGTGGAACTTGTTGCCCTGCTGTTTGCCCAGATCGGCGCCGGTCTGGTACTCGGTCGCGCCCGCGCCGAGGAAGCCCCGCATGTCCTCGGTGAACTCGAGGCTCGTCTTCGCCGTCGCCGGCGGCGGAGTGATCGTGGTGGACGCGCCCGGAGTCAGCGGGATGCCGTTTTCGCGACACCACTTGCGCGCCGTCTCGACGCCGAAGTTGACCGCCTCGGCCATCCGGTCGCGCGAGAAGTTGAAGAGGTAGTGGACGCCCACTTCCTCCTGGATGAGGTGCTGCTTGATCGTGCGTCCGTACTCGCCCTGCCGTCCCGCGGCGATCTCGGCGTTGTTCTTCGCGATCCGTTCCCAGATTCTGAAGAAGTTCGTGTCGGCGGCCGTTTCGATGATGTGGAAGTACTGCGCCACGAAGCCCGGGCGCCATTCGTCACGCGTGCTGACCGTCCAGATTGCCCAGATCTCGTCGGCCCCGCGACGGATCGCCTCTTCGACGTTCGCGTCGGTGATGTAGACAGCGTCGATGTAGGAGTCACCGTTGATCTTCACCGGCGGAAACCACATCGGCAGCGAGACGGCGCTGACCAGCCGGTCTTCGTCCATCTCGGCGTTGGTCACGACCTCGAGCCGCTTCTTCGAGAAATTGAAGAGGTTGAACGTGCCCAGCCGCTGGCCGGCGCGGATCGCGTTCCAGTCGATGCCCCACTTGGTCAGCACGTTGCGCCGGAAGTTGTCGTGCGTGAAGTACGACAGCGAGTGCGCGAACTGGCCCGGGCCGTCGAGATTCACGTCGACCGGCAGCCACGGATCGTAATCCCGCCACTGGTCGGCGATCTTCTTGCCCGAATACCCTTGGCAATACATCGCCAGGTTCAGACAGCCGCCGCTGGCGCCGTCCGCGTGATCGAACTTGAGTCCGGCTTCGTCCAACCAGACTTGCAGTACGCCGGCTTGGAATCCCACTTTCAGACCACCGCCGGCCAGGATGAGGGCGCGCTTCGGCATGAGAGGCCTCCGAAGCTGGGGAGGGCTAAATCATATTCGGATTGGCGGTGTTTACGTTGCTCTTGAGCATGACCCGCCCGTCCTGCTTCCAGAAAAAACTGACCCGGCCGTCCTGCGACGCGACAAACGCCGCCGTCGCCTCGGCCACCCCCACGCAGCGGAGGGCCGACCGGTGGCGCATGCCGAAACTCTCGCTGTCGACCTCGGGCCCCAGCCCGGCGCGCGAGAAATGCGCCGCGGCCTGATACGCCGCCACCGGCACCGCGGCGTCGAGCACGATCTCGGCGCCGAATCCGGGCACCCGCAGGTCGGACGTCAGCACGAGGGCCCCGTCGACCGCCGTCAGGCCGGCCACCACGTCGGCCGCGTCGGCCAGGCTTTCCTCGGCCGCAAACGCCGCGTTCTGCAAGTGGGACAACGCCGCGTCCGGCACCGTTCCTTCACCCGTCCGCTTGCGATGCAGCCGCGCTTCGGTCAGGACATGCCGCGTATTGAGGAACTCGACGAAGCGATCGCTCAGGACGGAGCGCGATTCGTCCACGCTGAACTTCGCGCGAATCGGCAGCGTCGCCTCCGATCCCGGCGCGACCAGCAGCACCGTGCCGCCGTGCCCGTGGGCTTTGACGCCGTTGACGATGCAGAGGATCGTGTTGAGAAGCGCGGTCCACTCGAAATCAGACGTCTCGCGCGCCGGCTCGTGATCGGGGGCGACGATGCGCGGCCGGAGCGCGTCCTCGCCGCGCGCCAGCAAATCGGTGATCGGGAGGAACTCGAGCGCGGAGTACGCGACCTGATCGTGCAGCCGGCCCGCCTTGAGCGACGCGAGCTTGATGCCGCCCTGATAGATGTGCAGCTCGCCAGCGTCGCGGACGTCGATCATCAGCGCGAACGGCGCCGGGCGGTAGTAGAACGACCGGCCGGTGCGCGCGCGCGACAGGTTGCTCCCGACGTGCAGCACGCCGGCGATCTCGCACGGACCGGCGGGTGCGTCCGCGCGCGGGCATCGCACGAGGATCGCGGCATTGTCCGGACTCACGGCCGGCGCCAGCGCGCGGAGCGCCTCGACGCTGATCGGCCGGGTCGGCGACAACGGCACGACGGGCACCGCCTCGCCGAATCCGTCCCGCAGCACTTCGATCCCCGGCGCGCAGCACAAGACGAAGCGCAGGCTCCGGCCCTCTTCGCGCTCGAGGCTGGCGAAAAATGCCGTGGCGAGGATATGACGCAGGTCGGCCGCTGCCGGCAACGCCGGCGCCGGACTCTCGTGGCGCGCAACGAAGTGCTCCCACCGCTCGATGACCTGCGTCGCGAGATCGTCGGGGAAAGCGTACATGAGTGGAGAGATTGTATGGGTTCCGGGGTTCCGGGGTTCCGGAGTTCCGGGTTCCGGAGTTCCGAGGTTCGGTTCCGGGGTTCCGAGGGTTCACTGTCCGGACGGCCCCGGAACCCGAACGCTGAACGCTGAACCCTGAACCGAACCCCGGAACCCCGGAACTCCGGAACCCCGGAACCTACAAGCGACGCGTCCGATGCCTGTCGACGTAGTACCCAGCCGCCACCAACAGCCACATCGCTTCGGCCGTCCACGCCACGGCCCTGGCGCTCGGGGGCGGAGGGCCAAAGATGTTCGCGAGGTTCACGACGTAGAGAAACAGCGCCAGGCTCCAGAGTCCGATCGATCCGGCGCGATCGCGAGGCGTGGTCGCCCACGCATAGAGCGCGAGCCCGGCAGCGAACATCAGCGACTCGACGACGATCGTCAAGGGGACGGACTGCCAGAGGCCGAATCCGATCTTCGTCTGGCCGTTGACCGTAAACGGCATGTCGGCGCGGTGCGTCGCGACGTCGAGCACCCAGTGGCTCAGCACGAGCGACGCGAGGAGTAGCGCCGGCGCCAGCGGCGCCTCGCGGATCGCCCGGTACGCGGCGCCGACCACCAGTCCCCAGACGGCCAGCGCCGCGAGGCTGTGCGAGTACGGATAAAAGGCAAACCGCAGCGGAGTGTAGGCGGTGTTCCCGGGCTCGACGATGACGCGCTCGACACCGAAGAGGACGAGCGTCGGCCAGAGGAGATCGGCGAACTGACAGGCTAAAAACAAGGTGCCAAGCGACACCCTGGGATTGAATCGCTTGGCACCGAATCCGAGCGCGAAATGGCCGATAAACACAGAGGGTTCCGGGGTTCCGGAGTTCCGAGGTTCCGGAGTTCGGTTCGGACTTCAGCGCCCAGAACCGCACCCCGGAACCGCGGAACCTCGGAACCCCGGAACCGATAGGTTACTTCCCTATGACCTTCCCATTCGTATCAAACGTCTCGACCGTGCCGTACTGTTTCAGGATCTCGCCGACCTTCGTCGGATCGCCGACGGCGACGATCTGCAGACGCGTCGCGTCGAGGTACTTCTTCGCGGCGGCCTGGACGTCGGCGATCGTCACGGCCATCACCCGCTCCGGGTATTTGTCCCAGTAGTCGGCCGGCAGCTTGTACTGCCAGCGCGTGACGTAGCTGTTCAACACCGCAGCGGGCGATTCGAGGGAGAGCGCGAAGCGCGCGACCATACCGCGCTTCCGATCCTCGAATTCCTTCGTCGGCACGGGCTCGTTGCGCATTCGCGTGATTTCGGCCACGAGGTCGCGCAATGCGTCCTGGGTCACTTCCGTGCGCACGTCGGTGGATGCGATCCAGTTGCCGCGGAAGGGACCGGCCGAGATGTTGCTGTACGCGCCGTAGGTGTAGCCCTTCTCCTCGCGCAGGTGGGTGAACAGCCGTCCGGCCGGCCCGCCGCCGACGACTTCGTTCATGACCTGCACGATGTCGTAATCCGGGCTCACGCGCTGGATCGCCTGCGTGCCGACCCAGAGGGACGTCTGCACCGAATTGGGCCGGGCGATGAACGTGACGCGCGCCGGGCCGATCGCCGGCGGGTCGGTCACGGCCGGTGCCGGCGTGCCCGCCTTCTTCCACGTGCCGAGCTTCGCGTCGATCGCCTTGCGCGCGTCAGCCATCGAGATGTCGCCGGAGATCGCGACGATGGCATGATCGGGCACGAAGCGCGCCTTGTGCGTTGAGACGAGCGCGTCGCGCGTGATCTTGCCCAGGCCCTCGTCGGTCAGCGAGGTGCGCGACGCGGGATGCGTGCCGTACAGGATTTTCGACATCATCTCGTTCGCGAGGAAGCCCGGGCTCGTCCGTTGCGACACGAGGCTGGCGCGCGTCCGCGTCCGGTAGCGATCCAGCTCGTCCTGCGGGAACGACGGATTGAGCAGGATGTCGGCCGCCAGCGCGAACGTGTCCTCGAAGTTCTCGGTGAGGCTCGAGCCGTTTACCGTCGCGTTCGTCGACGACAAGCCGCTCGTCACGGCGACGGTCGCCGCCTTGGTCTCGAGCAGCTCCGAGATCTGCTGCGTCGTGCGCGACGTCGTGCCCTCGCGCATCATTGCCGCCGTCACCACCGCAAGGCCGGGCAGATCGGCGGGATCGAAATACCCGCCGGCGCCGGGGATCAGGATCTGAAACGAGACCTGCGGCAGGCGCCGATCTTCGAGCACCATCACGTGCAGGCCATTCGGCAGGTCGGCTTCCGCGGGCCGCGGCAGCTTGATCTTCAGCACGTCCGTCGAGACGGGCGCGCGCCCCTTCATCACGACCGCCTGCGGCTTCTGTTGCGCGCGGACCTCGCCGCCCGGCATCGCAAACGCCGCGGCCAGGCCGACCACCACCGACGAGATCACGAGATGTCTGCGGCTTACCATGACCCGCCTCCGTTCGTGCCGGCCGCCGCTTTGTTCATCGTCGTCACGACCGTGCGGTTGGTGGCGACGAAGTACTGTTTCGCCACGCGCTGCACATCGGCCGCGGTGACCTTCGCGATGCGGTCGGGATACGTGTTGATCAGATCGGGATCGTTCCAGAAGAGCGCGTAGCGGCCGAGGGTGATCGCCCGCTGCAGCGAGCTGCCCAGCGCGGAGACCGCGTTGCGCTTCCAGTTGTTGCGCGCCTTTTCGATCTCCCAGCCGGCGATTGGCTCCGTCTTGACCTTCTCGATCTCGGCGTAGATCGCCTGTTCGAGCTCGGCGACGTTCTTGCCGGGCAGCGCCGTGGCGCCGACCGTGAACAAGCCGGGGCCGCGCGTATCGGCCGCCGACGCGCCGACGCCCGAGCTCAACTGCTTCAGGCGGACGATGTTGTCGTAGAAGCGCGAGCTCCGGCCGCTCGACAGCACGGCCGCGAGCACCGTCAGCGCATCGTCGTCGGGCGCGAGCGCGGCGGGCGTGTGCCAGGCGATGTCGACGCGCGGGAGCCGCGCGAGGGCGTCGTCGATCGTCTGGCGGCGCTCCGCGGTTTGCGGCGGCTCGGTCATGTCCACGGGCGCGGGCGCCGGCTGGGACGGAATCCGCTCGAAGTACTTCTTCATTTTCTCGAGCACTTCGGCGGTCTTCACGTCGCCGACGATCGTCACCACGGCGTTGTTCGGCGCGTAGTAGGTCTTGAAGAACGCCGACACGTCCTCGACCGTCGCGGCCGAGAGGTCCGCCATCGAGCCGATCACGGAATGCTCGTACGCGGGGTTCTCGTAGGCCAGCTCGTCGATGAGCTCGAACGTCCGGCCGTACGGCTGGTTGTCGAGCCCGAGCCGCCGTTCTTCCTGGACGGCGTTACGCTGATTGTCGAGGTTCTCTTTCGTGATGTCGAGCGACCACATCCGGTCCGCTTCGAGGAACAGCCCGAGATCGAGCTGGTTGGCCGGCAGCGTTTCGAAGTACAGGGTGCGATCCTTGTTGGTCGTCCCGTTCATCGTGCCGCCGTTGTTGAAGACCAGCGTGAAGTGTTCGCCGGGCCCGACCTGCTCGGATCCTTTGAACATCATGTGTTCGAACAGGTGCGCGAACCCGGTGCGACCCTTCCGTTCGTCACGCGATCCGACGTTGTAGGTGACGGCGATCGAGTAGACGGGCGCGGTGTGGTCTTCCGAGATGATCACGCGGAGACCGTTCTTGAGCTTCGTGTCCGTGAACGTGACGCGCGGGGCGGTCATCGCCGCGAGCGTCATGCCGCCGGCCAGCATCGCGAAGGCCGCCGGGGCGACCAGGCGAATCCAACGTGGCATAGGAGGTCCTCCCTCTCTCGAGTGTGTGTGGAGATTATAGAGAGATAGGCGGCAGGGCGGACTCAGTGACGCCAATTGACCGATTCCGGACGCCAAGCGCAGGAATCGCGGGACGGGACAGACAAAGCTTC
>Ga0111539_10000995_pt1 | contig 37116 bp, 26 predicted proteins | sample RhiMethybrSRZTD1_FD_79667 | JGI IMG/M metagenome (GOLD analysis project Ga0111539, IMG submission 79667) | Populus rhizosphere microbial communities from Tennessee, USA - Rhizosphere MetaG P. TD hybrid SRZTD1 (version 2) (version 2) | ecosystem: Host-associated > Plants > Roots > Rhizosphere >...
CGCGAAGGCTTCCGCTTCGCCCCGCTCCGCTAGCGACGCCTCAGGCCAGGAGCGACTGCAGCGCCTTCGGGTCGACCGGCTTGACGAGGTGGTGGTCGAAGCCGGCGAGGCGCGCGCGGTCGCGGTCCTCGAGCTGGCCGAAGCCGGTCACGGCCGCGAGCGTCGCCTGGTAGCCGGCCGCGCGCAGGCGCCGCGCGACCTCGTAGCCGTCGAGGTCGGGCAGTCCGATGTCGAGCAGCACGAGATCGGGCCGGAAGCCGCGCACGGCCTCGAGCGCCTCCCGGCCCGAGCTGACGGCCAGCACCTCGTGCCGGCCCAGGCGGAGCAGCATGGCGAGCGAGTCGGCCGCGTCGCAGTTGTCGTCGACGATGAGGACGCGCTTGGCGCCCCGCGCGGCGGCGCGCGCGGCGAGCCGCTCGTCCGCCGCGTCGCGCTGCGCGGCGGAGACCCTCAGCCGCGGCAGCCGGATGACGAACTCGCTGCCGCGCCCGACGCCGTCGCTGAGCACGCTGACCGTGCCCGAGTGCAGCTCGGCGATCGTGCGCACGAGCGGCAGGCCCAGCCCCAGGCCGCCGTACGACTGCGACTGGTCGCCCTGCACGAACATGTCGAAGACCCTGGGCTGCATGGCCGGCGCGATGCCGACGCCCGTGTCCTTGACCGCGATCTGGGCCTCGTCCTCGCTGGCCCGTGCCGTGATCGAGATCCGGCCGCCCTCGGGCGTGTACTTGGCGGCGTTGTTGATCAGGTTGCCGAGCATCTGCACCAGCCGCGCCACGTCGCCCAGCACGCGCACGGACTCCTTGGGCAGCGTGACGTCGAGGGCGTGGCGCCGCGCGTCGATGAGCGGCCGGCTCGTCTCGACGGCCCGCGCCACGACGGTGAGCACGTCGACCGCCTCCTTCTGCAGGTGCAGCTTGCCCTGCCGGATGCGGCTCATGTCGAGCAGGTCGTCGAGCAGCCGCGTCATCTGCTGCACCTGGCGATCGAGGACCTGGCACAGGTGCTCCTGGTCGGGGTCGCCGACGGCCCGGCGCCGCAGGATCTCGGCCACGTTGCGGATCGGCGCCAGCGGGTTGCGCAGCTCGTGGCCGAGCATGGCCAGGAACTCGTCCTTGCGGCGGTCGGCCTCCGCCAGCCCGCGCTCCGCCGCCCGGCGATCGGTGATGTCGCGCGCGACCTTGCTGGCGCCGATGACGTGCCCCTCGGCGTCGTGCACCGGCGAGACCGTGATCGAGACCTCGCGCCGCTCGCCGTGCTTGGTCAGGCGGATCGTCTCGTAGTGGTCGATGCGCTCGCCGGCGCGCAGCCGGGAGAGGATCGTGGTCTCCTCGTCGAGGAGCTCGGGGGGGATGAGCGTGGTGATCGGCCGGCCGAGGATCTCGTCGGCGGTGTAGCCGAAGAGCCGCTCCGCGCCTTCGTTCCAGGAGGTGATGATCCCGTCGAGGGTCTTGCTGACGATCGCGTCGTCTGAGGACTGGACGATCGCGGCGAGGAGCGCGTGGGCGTCGCCGGGCAGTCCGAGCGGCACGCCGGGCCGGCGCTCCGGGTCGGTGCCGGCCGGCGCGGCTGCCGGCGCGGCTGGGCGCTCGGCGGCCGGCCGCGGACGGTCGGCCGACTCCTCGTCGCGGACGGTCTTCGGCATGGTGCGGAGGGGCCTTCTTCAGTTGCCGGTCGGGCGGCAAGCGCTCAGAGCGGTCGGTCCACCGGACGCAAACGACGGGCCATCAGGGCCGCTCCGACGCGTCGCCCGAGGGCGGGCGACCAGATCCGGTTCCGTGCCGCGGGGCGGCCTTTCTACACATTCCCGGCCCCGGCGTGTAGCCGGCGCGTCGCTCAGCGCCGCGCCACGAGGGCCTTGAGCACGTGCCGCGCGATCTGCGGGTTGCGGCGCAGCCGGCGCAGCGAGTAGGCGTGCCAGTCGCGGCCGTAGGGCACGTAGATGCGGACGTGGTGCCCGGCGTCGCGCCATTCGGCGGCGAGCTCGCGGCGCACGCCGAGCAGGAGCTGGAACTCGTAGCGCCGCTGCTCGGCCGGCCCACGGTCGAGGCCGCGCTCGCGCAGCTGCTGCAGCACGCGGCCGCCGAGCGCCGCGTCGTGCGTCGCGAGGCCGACGAAGGCGCCGTCGTCGAGCAGCCGGCGCGCCAGCTCGAGGTAGCTCTTGCAGATGTCGGCGTCCTCGGTCCAGGCGATCGACGGCGGCTCGAGGTAGATGCCCTTGACGAGGCGCACGTTGAGCGGCCCCTCGGCGAGCAGCCGCTCGAGGTCGCCCTGCGTGCGGAAGAGCCGCGCCTGGAGCACGCAGCCGAGGTTGGCGTGCCGGCCGCGCAGGCGCGAGAACACGGCGAGCGTGGCGTCGACGGTGGGCGCGTCCTCCATCTCGAGGCGCACGCGCCGCCCCTGCGCGGCGGCGGCCGTGCAGAGCCCCGAGAGCAGCTCCTCGCACAGGCCCGCGCGCAGCGCGAGGCCGAGGTGCGTGGGCTTGACCGAGACGACCGTGAGCGGGTCGACGCCGGGCAGCTCGACGAGCGCATGGTGGTACTCGGCGGCCGCGGCGCGCGCCTGCTCCTCGGTCTCGACGCCCTCGCCGAGCACGTCGAGGATCGTGCCGAAGCCCTCCGCGCGCAGCCGGCCGATGACCGCCAGCGCGTCCGGCAGCTCGTCGCCGGCCACGTAGCGCTGCGCGACGGTCCACAGCACGCGCCGCGGGATGAGCGGCAGGCTCGCGCGCATGAGGCCGTCGACGAGGCTCACGGGCGCGCCCGCCGCCGGCTCACTTCCCGATCTCGAGTCGCGCCGCGCACAGCTCGGGGATGTTCGGGTTGTCGTAGATCTTGCGCTGCACCGTGGCCACGTCGTAGTCGGTGCGCAGGAAGCGGATCGTGCGGTCCTCGACGATGACGCAGCAGGCGCGCGGGTCGCCGTCGCGCGGCTGCCCCACCGAGCCGACGTTCACGATGGCCGGCTCGCCGGTCCACTCGTAGACGTAGTCGAACTGGCTGGGGTCGCGGAAGCGCAGGTCGGGCGTGAAGACGCCGGGGAAGTGCGTGTGGCCGACGAAGCACAGCTTCTCGACCTGCGTGAAGATGTCGCGGATCTTGTCGGGCACGAAGATCACGTCGGTCTTCATGATGTACTCGTGCACCGGGTCGCGCGGCGAGCCGTGCACCATGAGGAAGTCGCCCTCGACGTGGCGCTCGGGCAGCGTCTCGAGGAAGCGCCAGCGCGCGCGGCGGGCCGCCCCGGCCAGCAGCGACGGGCGCAGCGTGCGGCGGTTGTACTCGATGACCTGGCGCGCCACCGGGTTGAAGTCGTGCGCGCCGTGGATCAGGGCCTCGTCGTGGTTGCCCTGCAGGGTGAGCTGGCAGCGCTCCATGACCGTGTCGATGCAGTGCTCGGGGTCGGGCCCGTAGCCGACGACGTCCCCCAGGCACACGATGCGCTGGATGCCCTCGCGGTCGAGGCGCGCGAGCACCGCCGAGAGCGCCTCCATGTTGCTGTGCAGGTCGGAGATGATCGCGAAGCGGCTCACGGGGGCTCAGCCGGCGCGCAGGGCCGTGCGGATGTCGGCGATCAGCGCGCGCATGCGCGTCTCGGCCTGGTCGGCCTCGAGCGTCATGCCGGCCGCGTAGGCGTGCCCGCCGCCGCCGAAGCGCCGGGCGATCGTGTTCACGTCCGGGCCCCGCGAGCGCAGGCTCACCGAGATCGAGCCGTCGGGCAGCTCGGTGAAGAGCGCCACGACGCGCGCCTGCTCGCCCGAGCGCAGCACGTCGAGGATCGGGTCGGCGTCGATGCGCTCGACCTCGAGGTCCTTCACGCAGGCGTGGCGGATCACCGACCACACGAACTGGCCGTCGAGCTCGGCGTGCAGGCTGCGAGTCGCGTGGCCGAGCAGGCGCAGCATCGCGGTGCTGTTCGACTGGTAGATGCGGCGGTACATCGCCGGCAGGTCGAGGCCGTAGGCGGCCAGGTCGGCCCCCAGGCGCATGACCTCGGCGTCGGTGTTGCTGTAGCGGAACCAGCCGGTGTCGGTGGAGACCGACACGAAGACCGACTCGGCGATCTCGCGGTCGATGCGCCCCTCGACGTGCTGGATGTAGTCCCACACGATGCGTCCCGTCGCGGTGGCCTCGGCATCGAGCAGGTTCACGTCGGCCGGTCCCTGGTCCTCGCAGGGGTGGTGGTCGATGCAGACGGTCTTGCCGCTCCCCTCGCGCACGGGCGCCTCGAGCGCGCCGAGCCGCGCGAGCGACGAGAGGTCGCACATGATGAAGACCGCGGCCTGGCGCACGAGCCGGTCGTGCCGCTCCGGCGAGTAGATCTCGTGCCGCTTGGCGAACTGCATGAAGGCGTAGCGGGGCGAGAGCGGCTCGAGCAGCAGCGCGGTGACCTGCCGCCCCTCGAGCTCGAGGTGGCGCCGCACGGCCGCGACGGCGCCGACCGCGTCGCCGTCGGCCTTGGTGTGGCCGGCCACGACGACCGCCTCCGCGCCGTCGAGCAGCGTGCGCAGCTCCTCGAACCGCGGGGCCAGTCGCGACATCCGGGAGACCCTAGCCCTGCGCCCTGTGTGCGTCAAGGAAAGCAGCGAGGCTCGCGGGTGACGCGCGTCCGGCGACGATGCGTCCGCCGTGCACCGTCGCCGCGGGTTGCGCGGCGCCCGACAGCGCCCAGGACGCGACGTCGCGCGCCATCCACGTCTCGACGGACGGCGGCGGCGCGGCGAGCAGCAGCGCGTCGGCACGCGTGCCGGGCTGCCAGTGCGCGGCCTCGGGCTCGAGCCCGAGCGCCCGGCGTCCGCCGGCGGTGGCGCACTCCAGCAGCGCCAGGGGATCGAGGTCGGGGCGATCGGCCGCCAGCCGCAGCAGCTCGGCCCACAGGTCGACGCCGCGGTTGCTGAGGCCCGAGTCGGTGCCGAGGGCGACGTTGACGCCGGCCGCGAGCAGCTCGCCGATGCGGTGCGGCGGCCGGCCGAAGTGCGCGTGCGTGCCGTGGCAGTACACGACCGAGGCGCCCCGCGCCGCGAGCCGCGCGACGTCGTCGTCGTCGAGGTCGTTGCCGTGCACGACGAGGCAGCCGGCCGCGAGCAGGCCGGCCGCGTCGGCCCATGCCACCGGACGCAGCCGCGGCGGCGTCGCGAACGGGCGCCCCGGGCCGAAGCTCGCCAGGAAGCGCTCGAAGGGGCCGTCGCCGCGGAGCAGGTAGCGCGTCTCCTCGGGCGTCTCGGCCAGGTGCATCGCCAGGCGCAGCCCGCGCTGGGCGGCCGCGCGAACGATCTCGGGCACGACCTCGCCGTGCACCGAGTAGGGCGCGTGCGGCGAGAGGCCGGTGTGGCGCGCGTCGAGCCGGTCGACGAGCTGCAGCGCGGCGGCCAGGCGCGCGCGCACCGGCTCGCGGCCCACGCCGACGATCTCGACGTAGGAGACGCCGGCCAGCCCCGCCGCGCGCCGCCCGCGCGTGGCCGCGCCGCCGCTGGCCTCGATGTCCCCCACCGCGGTCACGCCGGCGCGGCCCAGCGCCTCGGCCTCGCCGCGCGCGGCGCCCTCGACGTCGCGCCCGTCGCCGCGCACGGCGCCGACGCCGAGCAGCCAGGCGGTGAAGTCCTCGCGCGCCGGGATCGGCGCGGCTCCCGACAGGTCGAGGTGGCTGTGCGCGTTGACCAGGCCCGGCAGCAGCACGACGTCGAGAGGCGGCGGGTCGCCGGCCTGCGCGCGCCGCAGCTCGAGCGTGCGCCCGCCCGAGACCGACCACAGCGCCGGCGCGATCCACGCGCCGCCGGCGGCCAGCGCGCCGCGCGCCGCGAGTCGCCAGCCCGGCGCGCCGCTCAGAAGGCCTGGTTCTCGAGGACGAAGCCGACGCGATCGACGCTCACGTCGCTGAACTGCGTCGAGCCCGCGAAGGCCTCACCGTCGATGAGCAGGCGGAAGCGCAGGAACAGGTCGCCGTCCGCGATCGAGGCGGGTCCCTCGGGCAGCAGCACGCCGAAGAAGGTGAGCACGGTGCCCGCGCCCGTCCCGCCCGGGTCGACGTCGCCCTGCGTGAGCTGGCGCACGCGCGAGTCGCCGCGGTCGACGGCGTGGGTCAGGAACAGCGAGTTGCCGTCGAAGCCCACTGCGCTCGGCACCACGCCCTCCTCGGCCGCCGGTCCGGGCGGGTCGTGCGTCAGGGTGCTGAAGGCGCAGAGCACGGAGACCGAGACACCCTGGCTGCCGCTCGCCATGCTGACCTGGAACAGCCGTCCGGCGCGCGCGTCGGTGCACCACAGGGTCTGGTTCACCGCGTCGTAGGCGAGGCCCACGATCTCGGCGTCGAGGAAGTCGGCGTCGCGCCGCAGCGGGTACTGCGCCTCGGGCGCGCCGGGCGCGTAGTCGAGCGTGAGCGAGCCGCCCGGGTCGCGCGGCCGGAAGATCAGCAGCTGGTCGTTCTGGTTGTCGGCCACGACGAGGCGGTCGATGTCGGGCAGGTAGGTCAGCGCGCCGGTCGCGATCACGGGGAGCTGGATCGTGCGCCGAAAGAGGCCGGTGGCCAGCGAGACGACGTGCACGCGGGACGTGTCGCGCTCGAGCAGGAACAGCTCGTTGTTCGGGCCGCCCGCCGCGATGGCGAGGACGTTGAGCGTGTCCGTGCCGGCCGACGGGACGATCGGGAGGACGATCGTCTTCGGGCCCACGGTCACCGGCTTGAGGTAGTTGGCGCCGCCCGGGTCCGAGAGGTCGAGCCGGTGCACCTGGTGCGCGCCCTCGCCGACGCAGTAGAGCAGCACGCCGGTCGTCGGGTCGAAGGCCAGCCCGGTGCGCGCCGAGACGAGGTCGTAGGGCTCGTAGAAGACGCTGCTCTTGGCGTCCTGGTCGAGGAAGCCGTTCTCGTCGAAGCCCACCGAGTTGAACAGCACCCGGATCGGCGGAGCCGCGAGCCCGTCCGGGAAGGGCGCGGGCGCGCCGGGCGACGGGTTCGTCGTCGAGACCGCGCCGGTGTCGGTGAAGCCCCACGTGAACGGCTCGGTGACGAAGTCGCCGTCGGTGTCGGCGAAGTAGTCGACGTCGACCGACTTCCACTCCGGGTGCGCGAAGACGGTCTGGTAGAAGAGGCTCTGGCCGACGCCCTGGAGCGAGCCGAGCATGCGCCCGACGTTCTCGGGCTTGACCTCGGTCGTCGTGTACTGCGAGAGCACGGCGGGCGAGAGCGTGTCCTGGAAGTTCTCGAAGCGCAGGTAGCCGGCGCCGCCCGCGCCGCCCTGGCCGAAGCCCGGCTCGCTGCCGCCCGGGCCGCCCGCGACGGAGATGCGCGCGCCGAGGAAGGCGTCGAAGGACTGGCCCGCGCGGATCACGAGGTTGCCGCCGCCGCCGCCGCCGCCGCCCGCGTACTTGGCCTGCAGGTCGAAGACGAGCCCGCCGTCGCCGCCCTCGGCGAGGATCTGGGCCAGCGGGCCGAGCTGCATCGCGCTGGCCGTCTCGAGCAGCAGGCTGCCGCCGCCCGAGCCGCCGCCCGCGCCCGGCGTGAGCTGCGGCAGCACGCTCGGCGCGCTGTTCACCGTGCCGGTCACCGACACGCCGCTGCCGCCGCCGCCGCCGCCGCCGATCTCGAGCGAGGGCAGGACGAGGAAGTCGTAGGTGAGGCCCGGCGACAGCGCGGGGCCCGCGAGGCCCGGGCCGTCGAGCAGATCGATGCTGTCGCTGCCGGCCGTGATCGACTCGACGGTGAAGGTGGCGCCGTCGAAGCCGGCGAGCGTGAAGATCCAGCCGTCGCTGGCGGTGTTCGGGACGAGCAGGCTGCCGGCGAGCTCGCCGCCCGCCAGCTCGTCGAGCGGCCGGCCTCCCGTTTGGGAGACGAGCGTGAGCGTGAGCGGGCCGGTGCAGGTGGCCGTGCCGCGGACCGCGCCGAGGCCGCCGGCACCGCCGATCGAGTCGTCCTTGGCGATGCCGTGCGAGCCGCCGCGCTGGTTCACGCTGGGATCGGAGTCCGGGCCATCGCTGGCGCCCGCCGAGCCCGGCTCGAGGGCGCCGCCGCCCCCGCCCCCGCCGCCGGTCGTGGTGATGCCGAGCGCGCCCTCGTTGACGACGACGTAGGGCTCGGCGCCGGCGCCCCCCCGCGCGAAGCCGGCCACGTCGCCGCCGGAGCGGCCGTGCAGGCGGCCGACGAGGTAGCAGTCGCCCGCCGCGGCGATCGGCGCATAGGCGGTGCCGAAGTCCTTGCTGGGCTGCGTGAGGTCGCCGAACTGCGGGCCGATGGTCACCGTCTCGTCGTTGGCCACGCCCTCGAGCACGAAGGTCGGATGGTTCTCGTCGATGTTCTCGTTGGGCGTGCCGGCGTTGCCGACGAGCGAGCTGCCCACGCCGAGGTTGGGCTGCAGCCGGAGCTCGCCGGCGGCCAGCAGGCCGGACAGCACGGGATCCGCGCCGAGCTGGCCGAAGGCCTGCGTCGCGTCGGTCAGCGCCGTGGCGCTCAGCGCCGTGGTCTGCCCGGTGACTCCGCGCAGCTTGCCGTCGCTGCTCTGGAAGTCGGGCGAGGGCGCGACGAGCGGAAAGGCGATCGCGCCGTTCTGGTCGAGCAGGAGCACGTCGCCGCCGTGTCCGCCCGCACCCGCCGCGACGTCGGCCGGCCCGCCCTCGGCGCCCTGGCCGAGGTAGCTGGCGAAGGCCGGATCGCCCGGGCCGGCCGGCCGCACGAGCGTGGCCGGCGCGCGGCCCGAGACGTCGATGCTGCCCATCACCTCGATCAGCCCGGTGCAGCGCAGCAGCAGCGGCGCGCCCTGGCCGTCGAGCGGATCGCCCGGGCTCTGCACGACGTATTCCCCGGGGTCGGGCGTGCCGTCGCCGTCGCGGTCGGTGAGGATGCCGAGCGTCCATCCGACGGGAATCGAGATCGTCGAGAAGGACCACTCGCGCGGCGCGAAGCCGCCCGGCGCGGCCTCGACCGTCGGGAGCTTCACCGTCTGGGCGGTGAAGTCGATCACGGCCGCGGGCGGGACCTCGGTCTCGCCCGGGTTCGCCGCGGTCGCGCCGGCGGTGACGACGAGCAGGCCGTCCTCGCCCGTGCCGCCGCCGAGCACCGGCGCGAGCACGGTGGCCGGCGAGCCGCTGGCGTCGTCGACGAGGCCCCACTCGGCGGAGGTGGCCGCGACGTCGCGCTGGCTCGTGTCGTCGAAGGGCTCCTCGAGCAGGTCGCTGCTCACGCTCGAGCTCGCGATGTGCAGCGAGCCCGTCAGGTCGGGCTCGCCCGTCGCGAGCAGCGACTCCTTGGAGTTGCCCGCCAGATCCTCGACCGTCGGCAGCACCTCGACGAACAGGAAGCCCTGCGGCGGGAACTCGACGAAGGCCGTCTGCCAGAGGACGAGCGTGAGGTCGCCCTGCTGATGGATGACGGCGTATTGGGCCGGCAGCTGCTTGGGCGCCAGGCTGGGCGCGGTCGCGGCATTGATCGCCACGTGCATCGACGGGCTGTCGTGGTTGAGCGGGTTGACCACCGTCGAGGGGATCACCGCGTCCTCGAAGACGAACAGGATCGCCGTCGCGGTCGTGCTCGCGAGCGTGACCGGCGAGGTCGGCTGCGTGATCTCGAGCGGCTCGCCGCCGGGCGCGCCGCTGTCGTTGAAGACCGCCACGACCTCCTCGACGAGGCTGCCGTCGCCGTCCTGGTCGACGAACTCGGGCGGCAGCACGACCGGCGGCGCGGCCGGATTGTCGGGATCGTCGACGACGAAGGCCCGCACGTGCGGGTAGCCCGGGTTGAAGTCGAAGCCCTTGTCCGGCGTGCGGAAGAAGAACGTCGTGTCGGGGTTGCTCATCGCTTCGTGCTCGAGCGAATGGACCGACAGCGGCGCCGTCGGCGGCGCGAAGGCGATCTCGTACAGGGCGTTGCCGAGGAAGCCGTACTCGACCTTGTCCGGCTTGAACTCGACGTCGGGGACGATCTTGACCGTCGCGCCCGACACGTCGTAGGTCACGCTGGCGAGGTGGCCCGGCGGCGCCGTGGCGATGCCGGAGGGATCGGCCACGCTGACGACCTTGATCGTGACCGGCGTCACGGTGGCCGGATCGACCGGCTTGCTGAAGCTGAGCGTCACCGGCAGGTTCAGCCCGCCGATCTTGCCGCCCTGCGGTCCGCCGCTGACGCCGAAGCTGCCCGGGGGCAGGGTCGTCGTCCCGTTGCCGCCCCCGCCGCCGCCCCCGCCGCCGCCGCACCCGAAGGCGGACGCGGCCAGGATCAGGCCGAGGCAGACGCGAACGGGCGAGACGATGTGCATCAGGACCGTGGAGGTTGGTGCGATCACCGCCGGCTGGTTCGGGAGCGGCAGCGGGGCGTGTGGACCGTCCCATAGAATGCCATCTGACCGGTCGCGCCGCCCAGGGGCCGGGCCCTTTCCTGCTCCGGGAGAGATGGGATCACGCTGCCGAGGCTGGTCGACACGCACTGCCACCTGACGGCCGAGGCCTTCGCGGCCGACCGCGCCGCGGTCGTCGAGCGCGCCCGCCAGGCGGGCGTCGCGGCCTGCGTGGTGGTGGCCGTGGACGCGGCGAGCGCCGAGGCGGCCGCGGAGCTGGCCGCCGGACAACCCGGCTGGGCCGTGGCGACGGCCGGCGTGCACCCCACCGAGGCCGCCGTGGCCGACGCCGACGAGTGGCGGCGCGTCGAGGAGCTGCTCGGCTCGGGGCGCTTCCGGGCCGTCGGCGAGACCGGCCTGGACGACTTCCACAAGGACGTGCCCCTGACGGCGCAGCGGCCCTCGCTGCACCGCCACGTCGAGGCCGCCCTCGCTTGCGACCTGCCGGTCATCCTGCACTGCCGTGACGCCTTCCCCGCGCTGCACGACGAGCTGCGCCGCTATGCCGGGTCGCCGCTGCGCGGCGTGCTGCACTGCTTCACGGGTGGCGCGGCCGACGCCGAGCGGCTGCTCGCGCTCGGGCTGCACCTGGGCGTGGGCGGCGTGTCGACCTACAAGCCCAACGCGGAGCTGCGCACGACCCTGCGCGCGGCGCCGCTCGACCGCCTGCTGCTCGAGACCGACGCGCCCTGGCTCGCGCCGCAGGCCGTGCGCGGGAAGCGCAACGAGCCGGCGTTCGTGGCGCACGTGGCCGCGGCGCTCGCGGCGGACCGCGGCCTCGAGCTGCCCGAGCTCGCGGCGGCCACCACGGCCAACGCCGAGGCGCTCTTCGGGCTGCGACTGGCGGTTTGAGCTGTCGGCTGGCGAGGCGCCAGGGGGCGCTCGCGCACGGCTTCGCGCCCTCGGCGCAGGAGTCGAGACCAAGGCCAGCTGACGATGACGCCGAGGGCGCTGCAGATTGTGCGCTCGACCCCCTCGGCGCCTCGCCTTGCCGACGTCTCGAACTGTCAGGAGGCACACAGAACGGCGCGACGTGGCTGGCGCTGGTCACCGTGCCGGTCACTCCCACGCCGCGGCAGCCACGACCGCCAACGCCTCCGCGCTCCTCGGGCTGCGACTGGCAGTCTCGAACCCCTACTCCTCGTCGTCCTTCGGCTTGAAGCCGGCCTGGATCTCGTGCTGGATGTTGGGCGGCACGACCTCGTAGTCGTGCAGCGCGGTCGTGAAGCTGCCCTCGCCGTGCGTCAGCGAGCCCAGCGCCGTGGGATAGGTGAGCACCTCGCGCTGCGGCACGCGCACCTTGACGAGCTGCATGTCGCCCAGGCTGTCCATGCCGGTGATGTGGCCGCGCCGGCTGGTCAGGTCGGAGGTGATCGCGCCCATGTACTTGGAAGGCACGGCCACCTCCATGTCGAGCAGCGGCTCGAGCAGCACCGGGTGCGCCTTGACGAAGCCGTCGCGGAAGGCACGGCCGCCGGCCATCTTGAAGGAGGCCTCGTCGCTGTCCACGTCGTGGAATTTGCCGTCGGTCACCTTCACGGTCACGTCGACCACCGGGTAGCCGGCCACGACGCCCTTCTGCATCTGCTCGCGGACACCCTTCTCGATGGCCGGGATGAACTGCTTGGGCACCGAGCCCCCGACCGTGTCGTCTTCGAAGACCAGGCCCGCGCCGCGCGCCGCGGCCTCGACCGTGAGGTAGACCTCGGCGAACTGGCCGCGCCCGCCGGTCTGCTTCTTGTGCCGATGGTGTCCGTCGCCCTTGCGCGTGACCGTCTCGCGCAGGGCGACGCGCGGCAGGTCGACCTTGACCTCGACCTTCTGGCGCTCCTTGATGCGGCGCAGCACGGTCTCGAGGTGCATGATCGACATGCCGCGCACGACGAGCTGCCCGGTGGCCTCGTCGCGCTCGTGGATGAAGGTCGGGTCCTCGGCCGCGGTGCGCTTGAGCGCCGTCGACAGCTTGGCGTCGTCGGCGTGGTTGACCGGCTCGATCGAGCGCGCCACCATCGGCCGCGGGAATTTGAGCGGCGGGTAGTGCCGCGGGTGCGTGGCGTCGCAGAGCGTGTCCGAGGTCTCGATCGCCTCGAGCTTGGGAATCGCGACGATGTCGCCGGCGCAGGCCTTGGGCACGTCGATGTGCTCCTTGCCCTGGCTGAGCTGCAGGTGCGCGAGCTTCTCGGGCTTGCCGGTGCGCGCGACGACGAGCGAGGCGCCGGCCGCGAGCTCGCCGGTGACGACGCGCGCCAGCGAGAGCCGCCCCACGTAGGGGTCGATGATGGTCTTGAACACGAAGGCCGAGGTGCCCGCCGCGGTCGGCTCGACCGGCGCGCCGGCCTCGTCCTTGAAGACCGGGCCGTCGGCCGGCGAGGGCGCGCAGCGCGCGATGAAGTCGAGCAGCTCCTCGACGCCCTTGCCGTCCAGGCTCGAGACCGCCAGCACGGGCACCAGGGTGCCGGCCACGAGCGAGCGTCGCAGCAGCGCGGTGGCTTCGTCCTCGGAGGGCCGCTGGTCCTGCTCGAGGAAGCGCGTGAGCGCCGCGTCGTCGACCTCGACGATGGCCTCGACGAGCGCGTCGGCCAGCGCCGCGTGGGGCCCGCCGCCCGCGCCGCCGAGCGGCACGCGCTCGACGCCGGCGAAGGACTTGCCGCCGCCCTGGGGGGCCACGACCGGCACGCAGCGCGCGCCCAGGCCCTCGCCGAGCGCCGCGACCCACGGGCCCCAGTCGAGTTCCTTCTCGTCCATGCGCGTGACGACGATGCAGCGCGCGCGGCCGGCGGCGCCGGCCAGCTCCCAGGCCTTGCGGCCGGTGAAGCTGAGCCCGCGCACGGCGTCGACGCACCAGATCGCCGTCTCGGTCGCGGCCAGCGCCGCGGCCGCCTCGCCCACGAAGTCGGGGTAGCCGGGCGCGTCGAGCAGGTTGAAGCGCTTCCCCTTCCAACCCGCGTGAAGCACGCTCAGCTCGCTGCTGTGCTGCTTCTCCTTCTCCTCGGCGTGCCAGTCGGAGGCGGTCGTGCCGTCGGCCACCGCGCCGAGCCGCTGGATCGCGCCGGCCTTGAAGAGCAGCGCCTCGACCAGGCTCGTCTTGCCCGAGCCCGGCCCACCGATGAACGCCAGGTTGCGCACATCACCCGTCGCGGGCTGGGTCATGGCGCCAGAGGCTATGGGCGGCGCCGCGCGGACGTCAAGCGGGACGCGCGCTCAGCCGGCCCCCGTGAGCCGCCCGAGCAGCGCCCACGCGAGGCCGGGCGCGAACAACTCGGCGAGCATGCCGAGCGCGAGGAAGGGACCGAAGGGCAGGCCGACGGGCGTCTCCTGCCCGCGCAGCTTCGCGACCGGGATCATGAGCAGGCCGACGAAGGCGCCCGCGAAGCAGCCGATGAGGATCGCCCCGAAGACGCTGCCCACGCCGAGGAAGGCGCCGGCCAGGCCCATCCACTTCACGTCGCCCCAGCCCATGCTGTCCTGCAGGCCGGCCTCCTTCATCTTGCGGCGCATGAAGAGGTTGCCGAGCTGCCCGACGACGACGAGGCTGCCGGCCCCCGCGCCGAGGCCGAAGAGCGAGGCGAGCAGCGCCGAGCTGCGGGGCGCGTCGGCGCGCCAGCCGAGGTGGCCCTCGTGCAGCGCCGGCAGCACGGCCGCGGCGAGCACGCCCAGCGCCATGCCCGGCCAGGTGATCGTGTCGGGGATGATCTGGTGCTCGAGGTCGATGAAGGTCACGATCACGCAGGTCGCGATGAGGTAGAAGGCGACGAGCAGGCGGCCGGCGCCGTCGGCGTCGACGGGCGGGAAGCGCAGGGCCGCGACGGCGAAGAGCAGCGCCACCGTCAGCTCGACGAGCGGGTAGCGGGCGGAGATCGGCGCGCGGCAGGCGCGGCAGCGGCCGCGCAGGAGCAGCCACGAGAGGAGCGGGATGTTGTCGCTCCAGCCGATCGCCGCCCGGCAGTGCGGGCAGAACGAGCGCGCCGGCCGCAGGCTGCTGAGGCCCTCGAGCGGCGAGCGGTAGATGACCACGTTCGAAAAGCTGCCGACCGCGGCGCCGAACGCCGCCGCCAGCAGCGGCACGCCCCACCCGGTCTCGCCCACGGCCATGGTCGAGGATCCTAGGGTGCGGCGACCTCGGCCACGAGTGTCGGTTCGGGAATCCCGCCCGAGAGGTCGCGCCAGCCGAAGCGCCGCAGGTCGAGCTGGAAGCGGCCGTGCTGGTCGCCGAGGCCGAGGCGCAGCTCGAAGCGCTCGCCGGTGCAGCGCCAGGTCACGGCCGGCCGCAGGGGCGATGAGAGCACCAGCCCGTTCTCGAGCGGGAACAGCGGGCAGGTCTCGGGGCTCAGCGAGGCGGGGTCGAGCACGCCGTCGAGCCGGATGACGAGCGGGCCGGCGGCGACGATCTCGAGGCCGGGGGCCGGCGCGTGCCCGTCGATGTCGAGCAGCCGCGCCGGCGCGCTGCCGCGCGGCTCGAGCGCCGCGGTGACGCGGAAGCGGAACGTCGCCGGCGCCGCGAGGCGGCGCCCGTCGAGCGTGGACACGGCGTGCGGCGAGGGCAGGCCGAGCAGCCGCACGACCACGGTGTCCGGCGGGTCCGCGAGGAGGGCTTCGTCGACCTCGAGCTCGACCACGACCTGGCCGGCCGCGGCGCCCATGCGGCTCGCGAGCGGCCGCCCGTCGTCACGCGCGGCGACGACCGACGCGGCCGTGACGCTGAGGGGGTCGACCGTACCGTCCAGGCCCACGACGAGCGCGCTGTTCAAGGCCACGTCGCGCCGGCCGGCCAGCTCGGCCGTGGCCGTCGCCCCCGCCCCGCCGCAGCCCGCCGCCGGCAGCGCCAGCAGCGCGAGCCAGACCGCGCGCGGGCTCAGTACGCGGCCCGCACGCGCAGGGAGTCGACGCCCGGCTTCTTACTGTCGGGCGCGAAGGGGAAGTTCGGGTTGACGTCGAGGTCGAAGGTGACCCGGAAGCGCACGAGCGGGTAGCCCGACAGGTCGCGCAGGTCGCTCACCCAGCCGGTCAGCGTGTCGGGATCCGGCACGTGGCTGCCGGCGCGGATCGCGTAGGCGCCCTGGAACTCGACGCGCACCGAGGCGTTGTCGGTGATCACGTTGTCGAGGGCGTAGTCCGGAGAGTCGACCTTGATGTCGTTGAAGGGCGGGCTCGTCGAGGGCGGGTCGGCCTCCGGGCACAGTCCCGGATCGAAGGTCGGGATCGACCCGGTGTTGTCCACGAAGTGCGCGGGCGTGCTGCCGGGCGGGTTCGAGACCGGCGCGCCGACGACGACCAGGGCCTCCTTGCCGGGCGGCGGCACGCCGAGCACGTCGTTGTAGGTGCCGTTGAAACCGGGGAAGAGCGGCGGCGCGAGGCCCGCCGAGTCGCGGAAGCGCAGCGCCACGCCGTTGAAGTCGAGCCACTTCGAGGTGCCGCGGCTCACCGAGCCGAGAGTCGGAGCGGCCTTGCCGACCGGCACCACGGGCAGCCGGTCGATCGTGCTGGCGTGCGCGAACTCGGCGAAGGGGTCGACCGCGTCCGGGTCCTCCTTGAGCGGCGTGCCGTCAGGGCCTTTGATGAAGATGCTGAGCGGGATCGCGTCGGTCGGCGCGTAGAGCACGCCCGGCGGGTTGTTGAGGTACTTCTTCGGCGTGCACGCCTGGCACCAGTTGGCCTCCTTGAAGGTCAACGGGTCGTAGCCGAAGTAGAAGGCGATGAGCTGCTGGGGCTTGGGCTCGCGCACGAGCCGGCGGCCGAAGTGGTCGACCATCTTCGAGTCGAGCTGCATGGGCCGCGCCGGCACGACCGGGTCCGGCGTGATGACCGGCGGGTCGGAGCCGTTGAGCACCGCCCAGGTGAACTGCGGGCCGTCGGTCGGCCCCTGGGTCGGGTCCTCGTACTTGAAGTCGCGGTACTCGAGCATGTCGATGTAGCGCAGGACCGGGTCGGGGCCGCCGGTGCCGTTCTGGGGCCAGCTCACGTGCTCTCGCTGGTTGTCCTTCGTGCCGCCGTTCCAGCCGCCCAGCTTGACCTCGACCTTCTGCCGCGCGAACAGGAAGGCGCCTTGGTCGATCTTCGGGGCCCCGCTCTCGGCGCCGGACTGCAGCTGGATCAGGCCGAAGCCGCCCTGGCCGCCGTCGCTGCGCGTCACGGTCTTTTCCGGCGGGGGCGTCGTGCCGCCGGGAATGTCTCCCGGATCCTCGACGGCATCGAAGCCGAAGCCTCCCGAGACGTCGAGAGCCGCGCCCTGCGCGAGGCTCGTGTCGACGAAGCCGGGCGTCACGTGGTTCGCGTCGGCCTCGATGAGGACGTCGCCGCCGGCCTGCAGCACGATCGCGCCGCCGCTGCCGCCGCCGCCGCCGCCGGAGTAGTTGCTGCCGCCGATGGTCTCTCCGCCGAGCCCGCTGCCGCCGCTCGCGTCGATGTGGCCCATGCGCGTGAGGCGGATGTCGCCGAAGGCGCGGACGAGCACCGAGCCGCCGCCGCCGCCGCCGCCGCCGCCCTTGGCGTCGAAGAGCGACGGGGACCAGAAGATGTTGTTGAAGAACAGCGCCGGGTAGTGGAACGGCGGATAGGGCTGCGAAGGCGGCGGGTTCTCGGGGGTCGCGAAGCGGTCGAGCGACCAGATCGAGGCGTTGAAGCTGTCGAGGCGCGTGCCGCCGCCGCCGCCGCCCTGCCCGCCGAGGAGGACCGGCAACTCGCCGCCCGGCCCGATGTAGTCGTTCGACGGGTCGCCGTCGGGGAAGAGCTCGACGCCCGGCAGGCCGCCCGGCTGGAAGCGCTCGGGGCTCGCCGGCGTGCCCTGCAGGTAGACACACTGCAGGTTCGGGATGTTGAAGTTCAGCGGCGTCATCCGGATCTCTTCGTTGCCGTACACCGCGTCGTTGATCCAGTCCTGCTTCGTGCAGAGCGAATACGGCGGCCACGTGCTGCTGCTCTGCACCCGGTAGGCGCCGCTGCCGCGCGGCGCCTGCATGCCGCGGAAGTAGTAGCTGCCGCCGCCGCCGCCCGGCGGCCGGTTGTACTCGGTGTTGTTGCCCGAGTTGTTGATGATCGTGAAGCCCTGCGGGTTGGGGTTGAACCCGGCCGTCGACAGGCCGCCCTGCCCACCGACATGCCCGAGGAAGACCTCGCCGGCCGCGCCGATCACGGGGCCGAGCCCGTCCTCGGCGCGCTCGGGCGTGACGTACTGGGCCGCCTTCCAGGCCGTGGCGCCGATCGGGATCAGCCCCTGGTACTTCGGGTTCCACAGCGTGGGCTGGGCGTCTCCGCCCCGCCCGCCGCCGGCGCCAGCCAGGCCGCCGGGCACCGGCAGGAAGCCGGTGTCGAAGGTGACGTCGTCGAGGCCGTCCGCGCCGGAGACGTCGATCAGACCGGCGATCTCGACGTTGCCCGTGGCCGTGATGCGCAGCGGGTTCGTCCCGCGCGCCACGATCCACACGCCCTCGGGGATGATCACGTCGTGGAAGTTGAAGGTGCCGCCGAAGACCGTCACGTCCGAGATCACGCCCGGCGTCGAGCCGTCGGCCAGCGGGAAGTGCTGCGCGTCGGTGTCGAGGAAGATGACCCGCCAGTTCGCGTTGCTCACCGCGCCGGACGACGAGGAGTAGGCGTCGTCGGGCGAGAAGTCGGCGTTGGGCTGCGGGCGGAAGTCGCCCAGCTCGGTCGTGCTGCTCGAGCCGCCGGCGGCCGTCAGGTGGCCGCTGGTCTGGGCGCCCGGCACCGCGCCGCCCCAGTCCGCCAGCGGGTTGAGCGAGGCGAGGCTGGTGTCCTCGAGCGCCTGGTCCTCGAACTCCTCATGCAGCACGTCGTGCACGCGGCCTTCGGGGTCCGGGTCGCCGCAGTCGTCGGTGGCGTGCGCCGGCGCCGGCGTCTGCACCGTGATCAGGCGGCGGCTGCCCATGACGTAGAGCGGCGCGTCGGGATCGACGTTCGCCGCCGACACCCCGCCGAGCGACGCGAGGTTGGGCCGCCACATGAGCTCGTAGCCGGTCTCCGGCGCGAGGACCGACACCGGATCGAGGATGAACTCCGCCGCGTCGGGCTGGTTCTCGACGAGGTCGACGGAGAGGTCGAGGTCCATGTGCGCCACGAGGATCGCCAGCGCGGGGCTGGGCTCGCCGAAGCCGAGCTCGCCGAAGCCCGCCAGGTTGCTGACCACGCGCTCCGCGCCGTTGCTGGTCAGGTCGAGCAGGTCGACGGCGTCGTCCTCGCGCTGCAGGGCGAGGGCCGTCGTCTCGGAGAGGAACTCGACGCCGTCGTACGGGCCGGCCGCCGGCAGCGGGATCGCCGCCGAGCCGTCCGGCAGGCCGTCGTCCGCGCCGATGCTGCCGTCGGTGTCGAAGTCGATGATCTGCAGCGGCAGCAGGCTCGAGCCGCCGCCCCCGTCCGCGATGAGCGCGTAGAACGCGCCGGACGGCGCCTGGGCCAGGTCGCGCACGTCGAGCGCGGGGAAGGCGGCGCTGACGAAGCCGGTGCCCACCGACACGAGCGTCGGGGCGTCCAGCGGCAGCGAGCGCGTCACGACCGGCTGCAGCTCGACGAGCTTGCGCGTCGTGCGGTCGAAGGCCACGAGGCGCCCGTCGAGCAGCGTGATCAGGCCGACGGCGTCGTCGAGCGGCACGGCGACCGAGGTCGCGGCGATGCGCGCGAAGTCCGGGTCGCCCAGCGTGTGATCGATCACGCCGAGGCGGTCGGGGCCCGGCGCCGCGAAGAGCGCGAAGGTCAGCGAGGGATCGGCGCCCGCGGCGAGCGCGGTCGGCGTGGACGCCAGCGCCGGGTCGCCGCCCGGGAACGGGCCGGTGCTGTTGTGCAGGAAGATGTCGCCGCCGTTCTGGTCGACCACGAAGCTCGGGGCCGCGGCGTTCTCCGTCAGGCCCGACAGCGCGGCGAAGGGCGGCTCGCCGGGCGTGAAGGCACCCTCGGGCACCGTGTGCGCGACGATCAGCTTCGTCGCGCGGCAGCGCAGGAAGAAGGTCGCGTCGACGATCCCGTCGCCGTTCCAGTCGCGGCCGAGCAGGTTCTCGGTGGTCGGGTTGACGCCGTGGTCGAAGACGAGGTCGAAGGTCGAAGGCCCCTGCGGCTCGAAGGTCGGCAGGTCGGAGCCGACCGGCATGTTCGAGAACAGGCCGGGGTAGAAGTCCGTCGCACCGTCGGCCGGCACGCTCGAGACGAGCGCCGGCGGCAGGTGGTCGTTGAAGTTCGAGAAGTAGCCGCCGGGGAGCGACGTGATCCCGAACTGCACCGCGCCGCCCGCGCCCGCGAGGTTCGTGATCTTGAGACCGGGCGTGGTCTGCACCTTGGCCGTGTACACGGCGCCGGGGATGAAGCCCGGGATCGAGTCGGGATCCGCCGACGGGTCGAGCGACAGCGGCTCCTGCGGCAGGAAGGGCCGGAACTCGATCGTGAAGTCGTCGACCTTCACGTACTCGCCCTTGGCAGGAATCAGCGGCCCTCCGGTGGGCGGGATGGAAGCCGCGGGCATGTCGGCCGCCGTCGTGTAGACGGGCAGCGTCGTCTGCGTGAACGGCCCCGCCGGCGGCGCCTTGCTCGAGTCGAAGTGGAAGACCACGACGAGGTCGATCGGCGCGCCGAGCTTGGGCGGCGAGGCCGACAGGTCCTCCATCGGCGGCGTCGTGAACTCGACGGGCGCCGACGTCGGGCCGGTCCGGAAGGAGAAGCTGGTGAAGCCGGCCGCGCCGGTCTGGCCCGTGCCTCCTCCGCTCGTCTGGCCGCCCGTGCCACCGCCGCCGCCGCCTCCGCCGCCGCCCCCGCAGCCGGCGGCCGCGAGCAGCGACCCGGCGAGGAGCAGGACGCGCAGAGCCAGTCCCGTTCGCGTGTTCTTCGCGTGCCTCACGGTTCGAGCCGCTCGTAGGGGATGACGATCGTGTCGATCGAAGGCGGCTGCAGCAGCCCGTTCGCCACCGCGAAGGTCGCCTTGAACTTGACGAACACGTGGTCGAAGTTGCTGCCCGACAGCCCGGCCGCGAAGCTCGGGTCGGTCGGGAGCAGGTAGCCCGATTCGAGCTGCGGCGTGGCGAAGTCGAGCTGCGTGCTCGAGCGGAACTCGACGCGCAGGCCGGCCTCGGGGCTGACCGCCGAGAGCGGCGGGTCGATGATCGGATGGCGATACACGAGCCCGAGCTGTCCGGACTGGGCCTGCACCGTCGGCGACTCGATGATCGAGACGCGCTTGCGGTACTTCCACATCATGTAGTAGCGCGAGTTGTCGCCGTATTCGGCAGGCAGGCAGACGTAGGAAGGCTCGATCGTCGCGCCGGTCTGGTTGCCGCCGATGCCATAGCCGTAGAAGAACGTCGGCGGCGCGCCGGTGGGGCCCGGGAACTCGACCAGGTTGGGCAGCGGCAAAGCCTGCATCCCGTTGGCGAAGTACCAGTTCATGTCCGGGTTGGTGTTGCAGGTGGGAATCACGCCCGGGCTCGGCATCGGCGGGCCGGTCGGGCACTGGCCGATGATCGCGTCCGGCGCGGGCTGACCCGGCGAGCCCGTTTTCGCATCCGGCTTCGGCGGCAGGATGTACTCGCTCGGGAAGATGGTCGGCATCTGGTTGTTGTGCGGCACCGGCGGGTAGATCGGGACGACGAGCGTCCCGGGCTCGATGAGCGGTCCGCCCTCACCCGCCTTGAAGCCGCAGGGCGGCGTCGGCGGCACCGGGGGGCAGCCCAGCGTGGCGAAGTTCGGCACGCAGTTGGCGAGCGGGTGCTGCCCCTGGCTGAAGATGCGGAAGCGCGGCAGCACCGACGAGAAGATGCCCGGCGAGAAGCGGTAGACGTTCTTGTTGGACGGGAAGGTGTTGACCGCTGGCTCGAGGTGGTACTCGACGATCATCGGGAAGCGGCTGTCGTACGGGAACGAGTGCACGTCGGTCTTGCCGAAGGTCAGGTCGACGCCGGTGTTGAAGCTCGGGTAGTCCAGCCACAGGTTGTACTGGCCCGTCTGCAGGTTGATCGCGTTGGCCGGCTTGAAGAGCCGCGCGTTCGAGATCGGGTAGGCCGTGCCCGCGTGCACGACCTCGGTCAGCTTGGGCTCGGCATCGACGAAGGGCTGCAGGCCGGGCGGGATGTCCGTGCTGCCGAGGTCGCAGTTCACCCGCCACTCGAGCAGGTTGCAGTCGAACTGCTTGATGATCCCGGTGTTGCCGTTGCCGGCGGGGATGCCGCTCTCCTGGTTGGTGTTCGGTCCCTTGGTGTTGTTCACCGCGCTCAGGCCGACGAGGATCGACATGGCCTCGATCGTCTCGTTGGTGACCTGGTTGCCGATCGGCGCCCAGGCCAGGCCGACGAGGTCGAGCGTGACGCCCTCGTAGTCGAAGAAGGCGGGCGAGGCGTCGCCCTGGCGGAACACGTGCTGGAAGCGGCACCCGAAGGGCGAGTTGAGCGGCACGCTCACGCCGAAGCCGATGGTCGGCAGGAAGTCCTGGCCGTTCGGCGACGAGAACGGCGCGGGCTTGGGCTTGTTGAAGTCGTCCATCAAGTGCTCGATCGTGTTCGCGGGCGCGCCCGTGAGGCGACCGGGCAGGTTCAGCCCGATGTCGGGCAGGAAGGGACCGTAGATGTAGCGACGGTCGATCGTGCCGTTGAGGTCGGTGTCCTCGGGCGGCCAGTCGTGGTACTCGACGCCCTTGGTGATCTCGTCGTGGACGCTGCCGGTCGGGTAGCTGAACACCGACGAGGTCGCCTGCCCCATGAAGCGGTGCACGACCACGCCGAAGTCGGGGTCGTCGCTCGGGAGGGTCTGGAACGCGACCGCGAAGTCGACCGCGGGCGGGTAGGCGCCGCGTCCCGGGCTCGTGGGCTGGAGCAGGAAGACGTTCGGGTTGCCGCTGTCGAGCAGCGCCGCGGGCAGGCCCAGGCCGCGGCCACCGAGGTCGATCAGGCCCAGCACGCCCGTCGTGTCGAGGTCGACGAGCTGCTGCAGCTGCTGCGGGCTCGCGCCGTCGACCAGCGCGGTGAGCTGCGCCGGCTCGGGGATCGAGCGCAGCACGAGCTTGAGGCTCGTCGGCGTGCCGCCGAAGCCGATGAACTCCGACGCGCCGGGCTCGAACTGGTCCTCGAGGAAGGGCTCGAAGGCGATCGTCCGCAGATCGGTGCTGGCGACGCAGCGTCCGACGCGCTGCTTGCGCAGCGCCGGATCGCTCTTGGCCACCGCCGCGTCGGTCACGTAGCAGGTCTCGTACGGGCGGAAGGACGAGGGCTCCATCGGCTCGCTGAACTGCAGGCGCACCGTCGTGCGCGGCGGAATGGGCCCGAACTTGCCCTTGACCGGGCCGAACAGGTTCTCGGCGGGGTTCCAGACGTCCGTGCGCTCGACGCCGGCCTCGTCGTACATGCGCACGAAGAAGCGCAGGTCGTGGTTGATCAGGTCCTGTGCGTCGAGCGGATCGCGCGGGTGGTTGGCCGGGTCGACGGTGATGTCGGCCAGCGCCGCGGGGTCGACGGGCAGGGGCGGCGGGATCGGCTCGTAGTACTCAGTGCGCGTGATCGTGTAGGCATCGCCCTGGCCCACGACGCCGGGGTCGACGGCGCCGTTCGACACGTCGATCTCGAAGACCGGCAGCACGTTCCCGTCGACGACGACCGCGGTGTTGCCCGTGACGACGTACTGGCTGACCTCCAGGGTCTCGCTGTCCGTCACCTCGAGCAGCGCCCCGGCCCACTCGCCCTGACCCTGGTTCGCCGCCGTGTTGGCCGCCGGCGTGAGCAGCGCGCCGGTGATGGAGGCCTGCGAGGCGTCGAACACCGTGCCCGTGAGCGCGACGGGCCGCACGATCCGCGGCGAGGTGAGGTCGGGCAGGAAGCCGTTGAAGTGGATCGCGCCGTCCTCGGTCTGCAGCGCCAGCGGATCGAGCTTCGAGTTGCCCGGGTTGAACGGGAGCGGCACGTCGAGCGAGCCGAGCTTGTCGGGCAGTCGCGCCACGAGGGCGCTGCCCGTCGCGGAGAGCAGCTGCAACGGGCCGACGCCGTCGCCCATGACGATGCGGAGCGTGCCCGACGGGTCCTCGACCGCCAGGCCGAAGGTGTCGAAGACGAGCGGGCTCGCCTCCCAGCCGACCTGCGTGGGGCTCTGCGCGAAGAGCGCGATCTGCTTGCCGTCGACGACCGCGCGCGCCGCGACGAGCGAGCCGTCGGCGCGCCGCACCTGCAGCGGGCTGGCCGCGTTGAGCTTGCCCGGCGCCGCCGGATCGGTGTTGTCGAGGTGCAGCGAGGCCGGGTCGACCGGGAAGCTGAAGCTCAGGACGATCGCGGCGTTGCGCGGCACGAGCGGCACCTGCGGCGTGACCGGGTCGAGGATCTGCGCGAAGTTGATGGGCGTCAGCGTGCCCAGGTCGATGCCGGGCGTGAGCGGCTTGGGGAAGCCGGGCAGCGGCAGGCCCGTGAGCGGATCGACTTCCCAGAGCGAGGAGGGATTGATGAGCGCCTGCAGCACGCCGTTGTGGTCGAAGATCGGCCGGGCCAGGTAGGCCGACTGCAGGATGAAATCCTGCGACCCGTTCGTCGTGGGCAGGGTGCCCCCGTCCCCGCCGTCACCGCCGCTCGTGCCGGGCAGCGACCCGCCCCCTCCGCCGCCCCCACCCCCGCCGCAGGCCGCCAGGAGGGCCAGAGCCACGGCGCACGCGGCTCGTGAGACTCGGCTCCGGGGCACGGCGAGGCGGGTTTTGGGAGTCACGTGGCTCGTCACTTCGATCGGGGAGCGGACGGCTCGTCCGGTCAGGTGTTCGGGGTCCCGGCCGGCCCCACCAGCCTATCAGGGTGCCGCCCGAGTCCGCGTCCCGACGCCCTGCTGGAGGCTCGTCTGACGAGCGCTGTCGCAATGTGCCGGGAAGCGATCATGTTCCGGACGAAGGACAATCCACTGAGTCTAGTGGAACTAGCCGCCGCGGGTCTAGGCGACCAGGATCTTCAGGTCACCGCTACAGCGGCCATCCGGCCCAGCGCGCGATGCCGCGATGGACGAGGTCGGGCTCGACCCTCACGCCGCGGTGGCGGGACGCGGCGGCCCAGTCGGCGCCCCATCCGCCGGTGGCGATCAGCCGCGGCGGCGGGCCGGCGGGCAGCGCGGCGAGCGCCGCGTCCACGAGGCGGTCGACGCCGCCGACGGCCATGCCCCACAACCCGGCGGCGAGGGCGGTCGCGGTGCTCGTGCCTGCCGCGATGGGCGCCGGCTGCCCGTCGAGTCGCGGCAGCTGCGCGGCCGCCGCCGACAGCCCGCTCGCCGCGGCCGCCGGTCCCGGACCGATGAATCCGCCGGCGTAGCGGCCGCTCGCCTCGACGATCTCGACCGTGACCGCGGTGCCCGCGTCGATCACGACGGCCGGGCCGGGACGCGCCGCGAGCGCGATCGCGACGCGGTCCGCGCCGGCGCTCGCGAGCAGCTCCGCGGGACCGAGGTCCGCCGGCGCCCGCCGGAGCACGAGCACGTCCTCGGCACGTTCAGGCGTGAGCGCCTCGAGCAGCGCGTCGAGGCGCTCGGGCGCGACCGACACGACCGCCACGCGTCCGGCCAGGCGTGCGGCCGCCTCGCGCGGGTTCGCGAAGCGCTCGACCGTCACGCGGCCGTCGAGCCAGCGCCCCACTCCGATCGACGAGTTGCCGACGTCGACCGTCGTGCCGCTCGACGTCACTTGTTGTAGATCGTCATCTCGTGCGCCTCGCCGGCGCGCTCGTACTTGATGACGTACTCGTGCAGGTTGTCGTTCGACTTGAACCAGCTCGCGGCCGCCGACACGCTGCTCAGCGGGATGCCGTTGACCGAGATGATGCGGTCGTGGGCCTTCACGCCATACGCGGCGGCCAGCGACCCCTCCGGCGGATCCTCGACGACCTCGAGCGAGCTGCGCCCGCCGCTCGGCGGCGTGATCGTGCGGACGTTCAGCTCCTTCGACAGGAACGACTGCGCGTCGCCCTGGATGCGGGCGATGTCGTCCGTGCCGATGACCCACTTGCCCGGCGAGAGCTGCACGGACTTGACGGGCGCCTCGGGCAGGTCCTTGAGCGGGTCCTCGCGCGGGGCCACGGCGAACTGGTCGAAGGGCAGGCCCTTGCCGCCGGTGCCGAGCTGCGGCGTGAGCGTCACCTCGCCCTCGCCCCAGTGGAAAGTGACCTCCTGCGTCTTGATCGACGTGACCTTGCCGTTGTAGGGCGGCCCATCCCACGGCGCCTTGAGCGGATCGCCCTCGGACAGGTGCAGCCCGCGCAGCTTGCCGGCGCCGGTCTGCGCGGAGCCGGCCTCGTCCTTGTAGATCAGCGCGACGAAGCTCTCGATGCCGTCGCCGCTGTACAGCACGGTCGTGATCTGGATCACCGTCGAGAGCTCGGGCACCACCGGCACGGGGGGCGCGGTCTCGACCGGCGGGAGCTCGTCCTCGGGGCCCTTGCGCAGCTCGCCGTTGAGGAGCGTCTGCCAGAGCTTCTCGTAGCGGTCGGCCTGGTAGCCGACGACCTTCGGCTTGGCCCGCGCGGCCGCGTCCTTGTCGCGCGTGAGGATGTCCTCGAAGACCTTGAGCTTGCGCGGCGTGTAGTCGCCGGCCTGCTTGGCGGAGTAGATGTCGTAGAAGGTCCAGCCCGCGTAGGCGAAGGCGAGCACGCCGAGCAGCCACAGCGACTGCTTGAGCTTGCGGATGTTGACGCGGAGTGCCATGGCGGGCGCTGAGGCCCAGGGTGCCCGCGGTCCGGGCGCCCGGCAAGCCTCATGTCGGCCTTGGACGTCCGGTGGCCCGAGCCTCTTCCTCACGGCCCCGCCCGCCACGCGAGGCCTCGACGAGCTGCGCCAGCCGGCCCAGCACCACGGCCACGCCCTGGCCGGTCGCCGCCGAGAGCAGCGGCACCGGGCCCCCGCAGGCCCGCTCGAGCGCCGCGGCGATCGGCGCCGGGTCCTCGACGAGGTCGCAGCGCGAGACGGCCACGAGGGTCGGGCGGTCCTGCAGGCCGAGGCCGGCGAGGCGCAGCTCGTCGCGCACGGTGTGGTAGCTGGCCAGCGCCGCGTCGGGGCCACCGGCGGCGTCGACGAGGTGGAGCAGCACCCGCGTGCGCGCCACGTGCCGCAGGAAGCGGTCGCCCAGGCCGGCGCCCTGGTGCGCGCCCTCGACGAGGCCGGGCAGGTCCGCGAGCACGAGGTCGCGGTCGTCGACGAGCGCGATGCCGAGCACCGGGTTCAGCGTCGTGAAGGGATAGTCGGCCACCTTGGGCCGCGCGGCGGACACGCGACGCAGGAAGGTCGACTTGCCCGCGTTGGGCTCGCCGACGATGCCGGCGTCCGCGACGAGGCGCAGCTCGAGGCGCAGCCGCCGGGTCTGGCCGGGGCGGCCCGGCGTCGCGCGCCGCGGCGTCTGGTTGCTCGCGTGCTTGAAGCGCGTGTTGCCCTTGCCGCCCCCGCCGCCGGGCGCGACGACGAAGGCGAGGCCCGCCGTGTCGAGGTCGCGCAGCACGTGGCCGCGCTCGGCGTCGCGCACGATCGTGCCCACCGGCAGGTCCAGCGTCAGCGAGACGCCGTCCTTGCCGCTGCGCTGGTTGGGGCCGCCCGGCTGCCCGGGCCAGGCCTTGTAGTGGCGGCGGTGCTGCAGGCCGGCCAGCGTGTTCAGGCGCGTGACCGCGCGCAGGACGACGTCGCCGCCGCGTCCGCCGTCACCGCCGTCGGGGCCCCCGAAGGGGACGAACTTCTCGCGCCGGAAGGAGACCGCGCCGTCTCCGCCGCGCCCGGACGAGACGAGGATCTCGGTCTCGTCGATGAACATGCCGCCCCCTTCTGATCGGCCGGGGCGGCCGGCTCAGTTCTCCGCGATCGGCGCCGCGTCGACGTGGACGCGCTTGCCTGCGTCGAAGCGCACGACGCCGTCGGCCAGCGCGTAGAGCGTGCAGTCGCGGCCCTGCCCGACGTTGTGGCCCGCTCGGAAGGGCGTGCCGACCTGGCGCACGATGATGCAGCCGGCCGTCACGCGCTCGCCGCCGTAGCGCTTGATGCCGCGGTGCTGCGCGTTGCTGTCGCGCCCGTTGCGGGTGCTGCCCTGTCCCTTCTTGTGTGCCATGTCGAGGCCTTCCGCTGCTTCAGGAGATCTGGGTGATCGTGACCCGCGTGTACTTCTGGCGGTGGCCGAAGCGGCGCCGGTAGTCCTTCCGCCGCTTGAACTTCTGCACGTAGAGCTTGGTGCCCTTGACGTGGCCCTCCACGCGCGCCGTGACCTTGGCGCCGTCGACGTAGGGGGCGCCGATCTTCTCGCCCGAGACGAGGACCTGCTCGAAGACGTGCTCGCTGCCGGGCTCGGCGCCGGCCAGCAGGTCGACGAGCAGCGACTGCCCGGCGTCCACGAGGTACTGGCGTCCCCGGTCGTTGATGATGGCCTGCACGCGTCGGCTCCAGTGAAGGGCGCACCATGCTAGCCATGGCGGCCCCCCGGTCAAGGCGCGGCCCCCTAGCCGCGTCGGTGGTCCATGTCGTCGGGCAGGGCCACCATCGGCCGCACCTCGACCTCCTCGTAGGCCAGCCGGTGGTCTCCGCGGATGAAGATCGTCTTGCGCCCCAGCTTCTCGAGCTCGCACAGCGTCTGGCGCTGCTGGTTGACCACGGCCTCGGCGACCTCGGGCCTCACGGTCACGACGAGCACCGCGCCCGGCCGCGAGAGGTTGTCACGGATCGTGCGCACGACGGCCAGGCACGAGGTCTCGTCCGACGGGATGTAGCCGGTGCCGCTGCAATAGGGGCAGCTCTGGTGCACGGTGCGCTTGAGGCTGGGCCGCACGCGCTGCCGCGTCAGCTCGATGATGCCGAAGGGCGAGAAGCGCGCGACCTTGATGCGCGCGCGGTCGCGGCGCAGCGCCTCCTTGAAGGAGTTCTCGAGCGCCTTGCGGTGCTTCTCGCTGCGCATGTCGATGAAGTCGATCACGACCACGCCGCCCAGGTCGCGCAGCCGGATCTGCCGGGCGATCTCCCCGGCCGCCTCGCTGTTCACCGTGAAGGCCGTCTCGTCGATGCCCTTGCCGGGCTCGGACTTGAAGCGCCCCGAGTTCACGTCGATGGCCACCAGCGCCTCGGTCTGCTCGATGATCAGCGAGCCGCCCGACTTGAGCTCGATGCGGTTCTCGAGCAGCCGCGTGATCTCGTCCTCGACGTTGTAGAAGTTGAACAGCGGGCGCTCGCCGTCGTAGAGCTGCACCTTGTCCACGCAGGCCGGCATGATCTCGCGCATGAACTGGCGCGCCTTCTCGACCGTGCCGCGGTCGTCGATGATCACGTCGCCCTGGCCGTCGTAGAGGTCGCGCAGCGTGCGGATGACCAGGTCGTTCTCCTGGTAGAGCAGCACCGGTGCGCTGTGCTCGCGGACGCGGACGAGCAGCTGGTCCCACAGCCGCAGCAGGTAGTCGAGGTCGCGCTGCAGATCCTCCTTCGTGGCGCCCGTGCCCGCCGTGCGCACGATGAAGCCCAGCCCCTCGGGCACCGCGAGCTCGCGCACGATGGCCTTGAGCCGCTCGCGCTCGGCGACCTCGCTGACCTTGCGCGACACGCCGCGCTTGTTGATGCCCGGCATGAGCACGACGTAGCGGCCCGGGATCGAGAGGAAGGTCGTCAGCGTCGGGCCCTTCGTGCCGATGCCGTCCTTGATGACCTGGACCACGATCTCCTGCCCCTTCTGCAGGATCTCCTGGATCGGCGGCATCTCGCGCGGCGCGCGGGTGGTCTGCGGCCGGCCGCCGCGACGGCCCCGGCGGCGGCCCCGGCGGCCGCGTCCACCGCGACGTCCGCGCTCGTCGGCGCCGGCGGGCCCGCCGTCGGCGACGGGGGCCGCGCTCGTCGCGCCGGCGCCGTCGGCGCCGGTCTCGACCTCGCCCTCCTCGGTCTCGACGTCGTCCTCGCCTTCGTCGTCCTCGTCGACCTCGCCCTCGGCCGGCTCGTCGGCGGCCGCCCCGTCCACGACAGGCGCGGCCTCCCAGTCGTCCGCCTTGGCGAAGGCGACGCTTTCCGACTTGCGCTCCGTGGCCCCGTCGAGCTCGCCGCCCGGCGCGTCGCCGTCCTCGCCGTCGTCCTCGTCGGAGACCGCGCCAGGCTCGATGACCTCGGGCGCGCTCGCGAAGCCGGGCGCGTCGGCGTCGAGCTCGTCGGTGTCGTCGTCCTCGGCCTCGGCGGCCGCCGACCCGACGGGCGGCGCGGCCGGCTCGCCGGCCGGCGGCGCCGCGCTGGCGGCGGCTCCGTTGCCCGAGCGCAGCACGATGTCGATCACGTCCTCGTCGTGGGCGTCCTCACGGGCCTGCTGCACCGAGGCGAGCAGCGCGCGCTGGTTCTCTCCCACGGCCGCCATGCACAGGTCGGAGACGTGCAGGAATCCCTGGCGCGAGTGGCCGAACTCGACGAAGGCCGCGCCGATCGAGGCCTCGACGTTCGTGACGCGGGCCTTGTAGATGTTGCCGAGCGTGCTGCCCAGCGACCCGCGCTCGATGTAGTACTCCTCGAGCCGCCCGGCCTCGAGGACCGCTATCCGGCTCTCTTCGCTCTCTCGGGAGTTGATGAGCAGCTTTCGGCCGATGACGCGCTGAGCGCCTCCGCCGCGACGACGTCGTCCCATGCGATCTCTTTCCGACGGCGCTCCGGCTCGGACTGCAGCTTCGTGAAGACCCCGAAGACCGGGGGCGGAGCTCCCGACTCGCGAGCCAGGGCGGCGAGCGCCCCGGCCACGAGCGCCGGCCGCGGGGCGGACCCCGGGTCGGCAGAGAGCTCGACCTCGATGAAGCCGGCGCCGGCGAGGCCGGCCGACAGGGCGGCCCGCACATCGATCGGGCGGCCGCGGGCGTCGTCGAGCACGAAGTGTTCACGTTGCAGCAGTACGGAGAGCGCGTCTTCTGCGGATCGGGGGTGCGCGGTGACCGCCAGCCGGTAGCGCACGCGGGAGGGTGCCGGGGCCGAGCCTCGGCGGACCTCCACGAGCCGCACGCACTCGGGCAGTGCGGGCTCCAGGCGCTCCCGGAGGGCCTCCGGTGTCCGATCCTCGTAAAGCGACAGGGTGAACCATTCCCCCTCCGAGGCCACTCCCACGGGGAGCGCGTCGATGAAGGACACCTTCTGTCGCGGGTTGAATCCTTGTGTGTTCACGATCGGCAGGCCGCTGCGGCGGAGCGAGCGCTCCACCAGGCGGGCGAAGTCGAGATGCCCGAGGAAACGCGTATCCCCGTCCTTGGACAGGCAGACGGCCATGGGGAAGCGTTCCGGAGCGGCGGCCATGCTCGACGCCATCCTAGACAGGGCCGCCGGGCCGGACAACCGCCCACCGCCAATCTGGCCGGCGCGGCGCCGGGCGGTCAGGTCTCGCCGAAGCCGCCCGCCACGAGCTGAGCGAGCGCCTCGAGCACCTCGGCGGCCTGCCGGCCGTCGGCCTCGACGACGAGCTCGGCGCCCTGGCCCGCCGCGAGCGTCATCATCGAGAAGATGCTGCGCCCGTCGGCGACCGTGCCGTCGGGCCCGCGCACCGAGACCGAAGCCTCGAAGCGGCCGGCGGTCTGCACGAAGCGGCTGATCGGCCGGGCGTGCAGGCCCTGCGGATTCACGATGCGCACGACGGCCCGCTCGGGCATCGGGCCCTCCGGCTCAGCCCGCCCGTTCGTGGAGCACGTCGAGGATGTCCTGAGCCGTGCGCGCCTGCCGGATGAAGCTGGTGAAGTCCTGATCCCGCGCCAGGCCCGAGATCCACTTCAGCGCCCGGAGGTGATCCTCCGGCCGCGACTCCGGCGAGATGAGCATGACGAGCACGTGCACGCGCTCGCCGTCGATGGCGCGGTAGTCGACCCCGGCCGTCGAGCGCGCCACGACGCCCGCGTGCCGCCGCAGTCCCGGGATCTTGGCATGCGGGATGGCGATGCCGCGCCCCAGCCCCGTCGAGCCGCGCTCCTCGCGCGCCTCGAGGGCGGCCAGCACCTGCGCCTTGCGCGCGCGCGGGAGCAGGCCGCTCTCGACCGCCGCGTCGACCATCTCCGACAGCACCGCGCCCTTGGTCTGGCCCTCGAGCTCGGCGACGATCGCCTCGAGCGAGAACATGTCGAGCAGCGACTCGGGCGGCGTCATGCGTCGCCGTCGCGCCCGTGCGGGCGCTTGTGGTGATCACGCAGCCGCTCCTTGGCCTTGACCACCTGCCGCTCGAGCTTCTCGGCGGCGGCGTCGATCGCGGCCAGCACGGACGACGCCGCCGAGTGGCCGACGAAGCGCTTGTTCGGCGTGGCGGTCACGATCATCTCGGTCGTGTGCTGGCCGTGCTCGCGGTCGAGGACGATCGTGATGTGGTTCACGCCATCGAAGAAGTGGGCCAGCTTCTCGGCCTTCTCGACGGCGTAGGCGCGGACGGTCGCGGGGTGGTGCTCGTGACGGTCCGTGAAGTCGATGCGCAGGGTCATGGCGGCCAGGATATCAGGCCGCGCGGCCCCGTTCCGTAACGCACGCGCAGCAGGAGCAGGCCCTGGGCGGGGAGCGCGGGCGGGCCGCGCGAGCGGTCGGCGGCCGCGAGCAGCGCGGGCACGTCCTCGGGCCGGCGGCGGCCCGTGCCGACCTGCACGAGCAGCCCGCAGAGCAGGCGCATCATCCCGTAGAGGAAGCCGTCGGCCGTGGCGACCACGCGCAGCCCGTGCGGGATGCGCAGCACGCGCACCGCGTGGAGGGTCTTGACCGGGCTGCGGCCGGCCTCCATGACCTTGCTCAGCGCGGTGAAGTCGCGCTTCCCGACGAGCAGGCGCGCGGCGGCGCGCATCGCGGCGACGTCCGCCGCGCCGGGGATGGCGTGGAAGGTGCGCCGCCGCAGCGGCGGCAGCTGGGCCTCGACGGCGCGCCGGCCGCAGCCGCCCGCGGCGAGATGGAGCTGGTAGACGTAGGTCTTGTCGCGCGCGCTGCGCAGGGCGTGGAAGCCGGGTGCGGCCTCGCGGAGCTCGCGCACGCGCACGTCGGGCGGCAGCCGCGAGTTCAGCGCGGCGAGCAGACGCACCTCGGGCAGCTCGTCCACGGCGTCGAAGTGGGCCACCTGCCCCAGCGCGTGGACCCCGGCGTCGGTCCGCCCCGCCCCGAAGACGCGCACCGGCGCCCCCAGCGTGCGCTCGAGGGCCTCCTCGAGGCTGCCCTGCACGGTGCGCCGCCCGGGCTGCACCTGCCAGCCGGAGAAGTCCGTGCCGTCGTAGGCCACCGTCAACCGCCGGCGGCGGAGCGCTGCCATGGCCCCCGTCAGTCGGCCCGGTAGACCCGGCGGTCGCGCGAGCTGCCGATGCCCAGCGCCTTGCGGTACTTGGTGACCGTGCGCCGGGCGATGTCGAGCCCGTGCTGCTGCTTGAGGATCTCGACGATGGCCTCGTCGGAGAGCGGCTGGTGGCCGTCCTCGCCCGCCACGATCGAGCGCACGAGCTCGCGCACGCCCGCGCGCGAGGCCGGGTCCTCGCCGGTGGGCGCCCCGCCGTCGGCCGTGGCCCGGGCCGGCACCTCGCCCGTGAAGAGCAGCTTCATCGGGACGATGCCGCGCGGCGTCTGCATGTACTTGCCGCTGATCGCGCGGCTGATCGTCGAGACGTGCACGCCGAGCGCGTCGGCGACCTCCTGCATGCGCAGGGGCCGCAGCCCCGCCGGGCCGTGCTCGAGGAAGTCGGCCTGCCGGTTCACGAGCTCGCTCGCCACGCGGAAGAGCGTGTTCTTGCGCTGCTCGATGGCCTCGACGAGCGACTGCGCGCCCTCGATCTTGCCGCGGATGTGCTTGCGCAGCTCGGGGTCGATGCGCCGGTCGGCGGCCATCTGCCGGTAGCTGCGCGACACGACGACGTCGGGGATCCAGTCGCTCTCGATCGAGATCTCGAAGTCCTCGCCGACGCGGCGCACGGTCACGTCGGGCCGCACGTGCGGCGCCGGCACGCCGCCGAAGCGCCGCCCGGGGATCGGGTCGAGGTGCTGGATCGTCTCGATCGCGTCGAGGACCTTCTCCACGCCCGCCCCCGTCTCGCGCGCGATGCGTGGGATGCGGTTGTGCGCGATGTCGTCGAGGTGCTGGACCACGAGCGTCACGAGCAGCTCGTAGTCGGGCTGGTCGGGCCGCAGCTGCAGGAGCAGGCACTCGGTCAGGTCGCGCGCGCCGATGCCCGGCGGCTCGAGGCTCTGCACGAGGTGCAGGACGTGCTCGAGCTCCTCGGCCGTGGGCCGCGGCTCGAGGTCGACGGGCACGTCGGCGAGCGGCACGGCCAGCCAGCCGCGGTCGGTCAGGGCGGCCAGGATGGCGCGACCCAGCACGCGCTCGCGCGGGTCCAGGTCGAGCAGATCGAGCTGCCGTCCGAGGTGCTCGGCCAGCGTGACCGGCGCCACGGCGGTCGCGGCCATGACCTCCATGCGCGTCGGCCCCGAGCCCGGCTCGCGCCGCTCCCACTCGGCGTCGTCCCAGTCGTCACCCGAGTCCTCGCCGGCCTCGGGGGCCTCGCCGGTCGTCTCGGGCGGGCCATCCTGCACGAGCTCGAGCGCCTCGTTCTCCTGCAGCTCCTGCTCGATCATCTCGGTCAGGTCGAGCGCCGGGAGCTGCAGCACCTCGATGCGCTGGAGCATCTGCGGCGAGAGCCGCAGCTGCAGCTCGGGTCGCGCGGTCTGCTGCATCGAGAGCTTCATGCCGAGTCGTCCAGGCTGGTGCGGCCGGACAGCGCGTCCGACAGCATGGCCGCGTTGCTGTACTCGATCGCGCTGCCGCTGGCGATCCCGCGCGCGATGCGCGTGACCGCCAGATCGAGATCGGCCAGCCGGCGCCGGATGTGCAGCGCGGTGGCGTCCCCTTCATAGTCCGGGTTCGTGGCGATCACCACCTCGCGCACCTCCGGGGTGAGGCGCAGGCGCTCGAGCAGCCCGTCGATCGTCAGGTGGCCGGCCTCGATCCCCTCCAGCGCGTTGATGTGTCCGAGCAGGACGTGGTAGCGGCCGCCCCAGCCGGCCTCCTCGAACGCGGCCACGTCGCGCGGCTGCTCGACCACGAGCAACCGGCCGGCGTCACGCTGGGGGTCGGCGCAGATCGGGCAGGGATCCTGCTCGGCCACGTTGTGGCACTGGCTGCAGGCGACGACCGTTTCGCGCAACGCCACCAGGGCCTCCGCCAGCTCGCGGGCCTCGACGTCCGGCGCGCGGAGGAGGTGGAAGGCGAGCCGCTCGGCCGTGCGCGTGCCGACGCCGGGGAGCGTCTTGAAGGCCGCGATGAGGCGGGTGAGGGTCGGCGGCAGGGCCATCAGAACTCCGGCAGCTTCAGCCCTCCCGTGAGCGCGGCGCGCTGCTGCTCGCGGTAGCGCCGGCTGGACTCGGTGGCCTGGCGGAGCGCGGCGAGCACCGTCTGCCCGACGAGGTTGGCGTCGCCGCCCGCGACGAGCTCCGGGGCGATCTTGAGCGCCGTCACGTCGCCCGCGCCGTTGACGCGGACCTCGACGGCGCCGCCACCCGCCGTGCCGGTGCTCTCGTGCTTCTTGAGGCGCTCGTCGGTCTCGGCCAGCGCGCGCTCGAGGTTCTTGGCCTGCTCGAGCAGGTGTCGCATGTCCATGTCAGGCGCTCCGGAATCCCGCGGCGTCAAGGGGCTCGGCCGCAATCTTCACCCACCGGCACGCGCTTGTCGACCGGCTCAGGAGTCGACGCGTTCGGCGCCCGGCCACTCGGCGCGGATGCGCGCCTCGAGGTCGCCGGCGGGCGGGCCGGCCCGGCCGGTCGCCGAGGGTCCGTCGGCGACCCGCAGCCGCAGCGTTCGGCCCGAGACGGTGCGTGCGGCCGCCTCGAGGCGTGCGCGCAGCTCGGGATCGGTGAGATCGAAGGCCGCGGGCGAGGGCGGCAGCACGACGAGCTCGTCGCCCTCGACGCGGATCGAGCGGTAGCGCTGGAGCTCGGCGCGGAGCGAGCGGCTGCCCTGCCCGGCCTCGGCCACGAAACGGGCGGCGAAGTCGTCGAGCGGCGCCGCCTGTGGCGCCGGCGCCGCGGCGGGCGCGCCACCCGGCGCGGCGGCCGAGGCGGCGGCGGCCGCTGCGGCGGGAGCGCGCGCCGCGGCCGGCGCGCTCGCGCGGGCACCCGGCGGGCGGGGCGCGGTCGCGGCGGGCGCCGGCGGCGGCGCGGGCGGCGCGCCGAGCAGGGCGCTCACCTCGACGAGCCGCGGCAGCCGCGCCAGGTTCACGACGGCCAACTCCACGACGAGGCGCCCGTCGGCTCGCTGGCGCAGCCGGCGCGAGGCCTCGACGAGCACGTCGAGCATCGCCATGAGCTGGTCGACGTCGCAGCCGCGCGCGAGCTCGGCGAGCTGGGCGCGCTCTTCCGCCGTGCGATCGGCGGGCTGGCCGCCCGCGGCCGTGACGAGCAGCCCCTGCGCCAGCTCGGTGAGCTGGTCGACGAGGTCGGCCGCGCGTGCGCCGCGGCCCAGCGCCTCGTCGGCGGCGGCCAGCGCGGCGGCGCTGTCCCCCGCCAGCGTGGCGCGCAGCAGCGCCGCGAGCAGCTCGGGCGGCAGCCGGCCCGTCAGGCGCTCGAAGTCCTCCAGGCTCGGACGGCCGCGGCCGAAGGTGATCAGCTGGTCGAGCAGCGAGAGCGCGTCGCGCAGACCGCCCCGCGCGTGGCGCGCGATGCCCTCGAGCAGCCCCGCCGGCGCCTCGACCGACTCGCGCCGGCAGATGTCGGCCAGCCGCGCCGCGATCGTGCCCGACTCGAGCCGCCGGAAATCGATCTGCTGGCAGCGCGAGCGGATCGTGTCGGGCACCTTGAGCGGCTCGGTCGTGGCGAGGATGAAGCGCACGTGGGCCGGCGGCTCCTCGAGCGTCTTGAGCAGCGCGTTGAAGGCCGAGGTCGAGAGCATGTGGACCTCGTCCACGATCGTGACGCGGTAGCGCGCCTCGACCGGCCGGAAGCGCAGCTTCTCGATGAGCTCGCGCACGTTCTCCACGCGGTTGTGGCTGGCGCCGTCGATCTCGACCACGTCGAGGCTGTCGCCGCTCTCGTCGATCGAGCGGCACACGCCGCAGGTGCCACAGGGCTGGCCGCCCTCGCCCTTCAGGCAGTTCCAGGCCTTGGCCAGGATGCGGGCCATCGAGGTCTTGCCCACGCCGCGCGGCCCGGAGAACAGGTAGGCGTGCGCCGACCGGCTGCCCTCGACGGCGGCGCGCAGGACGGTGGCGGCGTCCTGCTGGCCGACCACGTCCTCGAAGGTCCGCGGACGGTAGCGCGTGGCCAGGACGGAGTAGGCGCTCATGGCGCGAGCCTAGCCAGCGGGCGGCGGGCCGTCGAGCCGCGACCAGGCGGCCCGGCCCGACGGGCCGCGCCTGCGCGGCGTCGGAGGAGCCGGCGGCACAACCGAGACATCGCTTAGGGCTGCTCCCGTCAGGGCCTGACCCGGTTCACGCGCTCTGCTTGCCGCCGGCCCCACCGTCGCCGCGTCGCACGGCCGGGAGCATGGCGGAGAGGGTGGGATTCGAACCCACGGAACGGTTGCCCGTTCAACAGTTTTCGAGACTGCCACAATCGACCACTCTGTCACCTCTCCATCGACGTCGGTGGCGGAGAGAGAGGGATTCGAACCCTCGGAACGGTTTCCCGTTCACTCGCTTTCCAAGCGAGCACAATCGGCCACTCTGTCATCTCTCCGCGAGCCTCGCCGGGTCCGGCGCGGTCTGGCCGGCATTATAGGGATGCGCAGGGCCCGGCCCCTCGCGCGCGGCGGCCGGCCGGCGCGCGCGGAAGAAGTCGGTGAGCAGCGCCCCGCACTCGTCCTCGCGGCGGCGCGGCAGCAGCCCGACGCGGTGGTTGAGGCGCGGGTCGCGCACGATGTCGCGCAGCGATCCGCAGGCGCCGGCCTTGGGGTCGAGCGC
>Ga0111539_10000997_pt1 | contig 37088 bp, 34 predicted proteins | sample RhiMethybrSRZTD1_FD_79667 | JGI IMG/M metagenome (GOLD analysis project Ga0111539, IMG submission 79667) | Populus rhizosphere microbial communities from Tennessee, USA - Rhizosphere MetaG P. TD hybrid SRZTD1 (version 2) (version 2) | ecosystem: Host-associated > Plants > Roots > Rhizosphere >...
CCCGACTTCTTGCCAGACCTGGGTGAGGCGGTCTTCGGAATCTCAACTACCTCCGCCTCTTCATCGGCCTGGTTGATCTCATCGCCCCTCTCCGCAGTCCCATTCGCAACCTCGCCGCGCTGGCCAAGGAAGTGAATGTCGCTGGCGTTGACTTCAGCGCTGGTCCGCGGATTTCCCTCGCGATCCGTGTACTCTTCAAGGCGCAACCGCCCCTCGACGTAAACCTGCCTGCCCTTTGCCAGGTATTCGTTAGCCACCTCGGCCTGGCGTCCCCAAGCAGTGACCCTGAACCAGATCGTGTGCTCCTCCGTTTCGCCCCTGGCGTTCCTGCGTTTTTCGGTTGTGGCGACGGAAAAGTCGCAAACAGCAGTGCCCTGCGGCGTGTAGCGCAATTCAGGGTCGCGACCCAAGTAACCGATGATTGTGATCTTGTTGAATGACATCTTTACTTACCCCTTTCAGATTGAGATTGAAATCGTTGAGCTCCAGGTGAGGCGCTTGCCCCACGCTGCTCACGATTTATCCGCAGCTCCAGCCTATGAATTGGGTAGATAGACCGATGAGGGAACAGAAGGCATCGCCAGAGGCGGCGCTGCGGAAATGAGGTTGGTTATTGCTGTCCACAGGATGCCGCTTCTGCGCGTGATTTGGTGGCAGCGCCTCTTTTCATGTCTGAGGCGCCGCGCATTGGAGCGGCCGGCTTTGGTGTCGAGGAAGGCTTTTGAGCATAGGCTCGCCGTTTGTTCCGAACGACGCTTATCGCTTTGCGCAGGCGCGGCAATTCAAGGAATTCTTTAAACGCCACTGGGAGGATGAACCAGGCGAGGGGTAGCGCCCGCCCCCAAGTAGAGCAGAGTCTCGCATAGAGTCGCGGAAGCAGGATCGTCGCTTTGCGAGCCGTGATAACTTCCCAAACTCGCACTTGTTCCTGCGAGTTAAGTGTGTGAACGGGATGTGAGGGATTGTTGTCGCCATACATTGCCCAGCCCAGATAACTCAGTTTCTTCTCTGACGCCGTGAAGATCTCCGCTATAAGCTGATATGCGGTAGCTGACAGCGGCGCCGACAACCGCCGCTCACGTTGATTATCCGCGGCCGTATTGAGGGCGATAAAATGCTTGACGGAGAGATTGTCATTCTGGCGGGCCTCGTACGCCTGCTTCATCAGCTCGCCGATCGCCCTCGTATCAGTCGCGCGCCGAATTCCCGTGTAAAAACGGCGATACGAACGGTTATTACGCATTGCTGTCAGGTGGTAATTGCCGAAGCAGTCTCCGAGGATCGCTTCAAGCGCGTCACGTGTAAGGCATTGAAGTTCGAGATTGGCTTGGGAAAAGAATCTGCCACCCTCCGCAGTCTGCCCTTTTACAGGGAAGAGAACGTCGAGATGCGCGTTGATCTCATCCCAGATTTCGTCGATTTCAACTCCGGACGCATAAGCGCGGAACAAGTCGCCAGCGAGAAAGCGCGCATGTTCTGGCAGATCATCGGCTGTAAACTCATGATCCGCGCGGCCACATGCGAAAGTGCGCTCGTGCGCGGACATACGGACGATCGCGCCGCCCTCGTCATATTGGTCCAAGGCTTCGACATGCCTGAAGACATCGTCGAGTTCCTCGACGGTCGCGCCGTTCGCCTCCAGGTCGTTCAGCCACTCTGCCCAGTCATCGTGGACCAGGCCTGCGCACTTCCGGCGACCACGGACCATCCGCTCGATCTCGGCCACCTCCCGATCGAAGAGCGATCGCGGCTTCGATCCCTCGCGCAACGCGCAGCCAATTTCAATGTCGCTCTCCGCCTCTTCCGTGACCGGATTGAGGCTGGCGAGATGCATGGCGATGAGAGCCATCTCCTTGAGCACAGGGGCCGCTCCGCGCTCAGCGATCTCGTCGTAGTAATAAGAAGCCGCGACCTGCCGGTATCGGGCATCGCCCTCTTCGCAGATCGCATTCAAGCAACGCATGAATTCGGCGGCGTCTTCCTGATTGCCGAGTTTCTTGAGCGCATGGGCCAGCGTCGCAATGCGCGCCTCCTCCTCTTGTTGGCTGGTGGGCGTCAAATCGCCGTCGACTGTGTAAAGCACTTCGCCCGCGGCCGCATAGCGCTCGAAGTCGAGCCGCGCCAGGCCGAGACCTGCGATGTGTTCAGCCATGTCGTTGAAGGGCGAGCCGAAGTTTTGCGGTAAGAAAATGCTGTGATTCGAACGACGAGCGTTCTCGGTTCTGTGTGACATATGTTATTCTCCTTTTGACTAATATTTAGTTTTGAGCGTGCCTGCGCTTTGCCTGGCCACGCTCGTTTTTTTATTCACAGCAAAAATCTGAGACTCACAAAAAAGACCGGCTGAAGAAACGTGATGCTTTAAGGGGATATTGGCCGTTTTGAAGCCATGACCTGGCCAGCAAAGTTATCCTTCAAAATTCACGCGGCTATCAGATGTTCCAGATCACTGGGGGTATCCTGGGGGTTGGTTTCTTAATCACGTAAAACTATGGATGACGTGGTCAAACGTTTAGCTACCCATCTGCGGTGGAACAAGAAGAGCAAGGACGTAGTTGGCGGCATTTTCCGGGCTTGCCCTCCAGCCGCTGAAAAAGACATCATCGCTACAGAGCAACGACTAAATTTCAATCTTCCTGAAACGCTCAGGAAAATTTACTTGCGCGTTGCTAATGGAGGATTTGGGCCTGGCTATGGCGTAATGGGTGTTGAAGGTGGGTTTATGGATGATTTAGGTCATACCGTTGCCGATTTGTTCGAGGTTTACCGGCAACCGGATCCAGAAGACCCAACGTGGGAATGGCCAGAAAGATTCTTACCTATTTGTCATTGGGGCTGCGTTGTCTACTCGGCGATTGATTGTAGCCGAAATCCTGCCCCGGTCTATTTCGTTGATGTAGGTGTGAAAGAACCGAATGAGCCAATGGAGAGCATCATCAAATTTCACAAGCCATCAATAGAGGTTTGGCTGAATGATTGGCTGGACGGCAAAGACCTCTGGCATGAAGTCTGGGGATAACACTTAAAACTCAGGAGAACGAATGGGAACGGTGATCGAAGACGCGGCGAAGGCATCAGCATGGATCGCGACGGCCTTATCGTCATCCGGGTACATCGCCGACTTCAGTCCGGCAAGCCTATGGCAAATCGACCGTTTCTTTGATGAGCAAGCTCAGGGCGGAATTGCGAAGCCGGGTGGTTTACTTTCCCAGGATCTGGGCTCCAGGCTGTTCGCGATCGGCGCATATATTGGCGAGGTCATTCGGCGAGAACGTGGTGGCGAGTGGGTAGTGGACGACAACGCCCCCCAGGCTGAGATTAATATCTCTGTGCGCTTGGCAGATGGCACAATCTGCTGGCCCGTCCAACGGGCGATGAAGCGATTCAAGAATGGCCCGGAGGATGGTATCGCGGCCTATGGAGTTGGGATGGGACTCAATGTCGGCCCTCAGCCTGTCCGCGTGGAGCGCCGGCCGTGGTGGCGCTTCTGGCGCCGGGATACCGGCTGATATACATTTTAATTGAACTCAAGGCTTGCTTTGAGACTTGGAGAAGGCTTTTTCCTTTGCATCGAAACCCAAAGTGGTTCCATGAGCCAGGCGCAGAAAGTAACAATTCGGTTCTCGATTGAGTCGGACCTCGGAGCCGACAATATCAGGCGACTTTCGGACTTGATCAACGAAGTCTATGACGAGGCTGAATCGGGCATGTGGAAGCGGAAGGGCTTTCGGACCAATCCCGCCGAGGTCGAGCTTCTTCTTCGCGCTCAGGCGCTGATTCTGGCTGAGATCGACGGCGCGCTCGTTGGCGCGGTGAAGGTCAATCTCATGCCCGACCGAGTCGGAGAATTCGGCATGCTCGTGACTGACCCTGGCCATCGCGGAAAGGGGATCGGTTCCGCGCTGATAGGTCGCGCGGAGAACTGGGCGCGCGAGCGGACATGTCACACGATGCGACTCGAACTCCTGACACCACGCCATTGGAATCACCCGAGCAAGGAGTTCCTGAAAAAGTGGTACTCCAGGATTGGGTATAAGCCGCAGGAGACGGAGCCCTTTGAGATACTCCATCCTGCGTTGGTCTCTGAATTGGCGACGGAGTGTGACTTCACCGTGTGGCATAAGTCACTGGCCTGACCATGATTTACGTAGCGTCTAAACCAAAACGCCCCACGCCTGCGCAAATTGCCTGTCAATCTTCACCAGTCAATCCGCGAAACGCTGAATGAGCGCGCGGTCTAAGACGATATTGCCCGTCCATCAACTCCGATATATACTCCGCGCCTTTCTTGAGCTTTGGAGGGGTAATAGGTATGTTGACTTTCACCTTATTCCTTATCGGCTTTTTGCCCACGCTCTTCCCGGCCATTTATTCACGCTGTTCCAATGGGGTAGGTCTCAAGGAGTTAATACAGACAAGATTTTATGAAATTATCCCGGTGCGCGCGCTTCTTTGGTTGATGGTCGGAGTGGCGATCGAGTGCTGTATGATATTCATATATCTGCTGGGGCGCGAAGCTCTGACCTTATATGACCGGGAATTACTGTTCACCTCGTCTTCAGTATCATTGCTTCCTTTTATCTCGTTCGCATGTATATCGGCAATTGACTTGTACGGCTGTCCTTGACTAACGCCTCTGATGAGCGTATACGAGCACCCTCCGTAAACATATCGCTGTCGTTCGCCTCAGGACGGTCGGCTACCGGTCGCTTGTATCTTGCTGTGAGTCAAGAAGGACAGCGTGATTGATTGCAGTTCATCAGACAATGGAGGAAATCAATGCTGGATAGACGCAGTTTCGTTCTCGGGGCGGCGACAGGCGTCGGCGCGATGACGGTCATGTCATCCAAGATAGTGAAGGCGGCAGCGGAACAGACGATGAGTCTGAACGTGATCTATCCGAACCACGATGGCGCGCGGTTCGATATGCGCTACTATCGTGACACCCACATCCCTCTGGCGATGAAGGTCATGAAGGCCGACCGCGTCGTTCTCATCGAGGGAGTACCGATGGGCGCCTCCGCGGCGCCCTATGCGATGATTGCTCATTTCCAGTTCGCGTCACCAGAGGCCCTGAAGGCTGCTCTCGATAATCCACGCATGGCTGAACTCCGGGCCGATGTCGCCACCTTCACTGATATCAAGCCGACGGTCATGCTGGGCAAGTCGTCGTAACACGCATCTATGTCGACCTGTTAGATCCGTAATTGATGCTTTGCCTGTGCATCCGGGAGCCACTTCACGTACGTGGGCTGGCTGGCAAAGGGCAGGCTGGAGACTTCTTGCGCCATCGCGCGCAGCGCCGGAAATGTGAGCGCGGCGTCGACCGGCCCGCGCATCCGCGTCAGATCAATAGGCAGATTCTCAAAGCCCGCGCGCGGATGCCGTATCGCAGAGACATCAACAGGGAAATAGAGGGGCGCGTTCATGCGCGTAGGATACGGCCCTCATTTGACGACCACAGAAGGACTGGGGACGGGGTGTACGCTAAGGCCTCTTTTTCGGCATCCTTAGCGTTACATTTTTCTTCTACTATTCCTAAACACCAGGTTGGAGCGCAACGCCCTCGAGACCGTTGACGAAGCCTGTCGTCGTTTCATTGAGGCGATTGCGGACAGGACGTTGATCGACGTCGTGTCCAAGGACGAGGAGGCGCGGCGATCACTACCCGATGGCTTCGGCGATCCGGGAATAGTGCTCTACCCCATTCCGCCGCCAATCCCACCGGATCTCGTCTCGGGAATGTTCGACGCCTGAGCACTGCCTAACGGCATGTTCGGCGCTATTTCTGGTGAACCACAATGATCATAAACTTTATCCTTGTTCTGACGATTTACCTAGGACAAAATCAAAGCAATCTCCCTTCCGATTTTTCAACTCTTCAAAAGATGAGCGTTGAGGAACTTGCGCTCAAGACACAAGCCCATAAGGAAGTGTGGGGGTTGGGAAAAATTGATCGTTGGGACTTAAGTCAGGATACAGGTGAGCTAGTCTTTTCCTTGCCCGATGGAATGAAGGCAGTCTGCCCTGCACAAATCATTGGGACTTACAATAACGAGGATGGCACCTGGCTGTGGGCGTGGGCCAATCCTTCTATTGATGAGAAGTTGAGAGCGGATGCGCTGAAATTACGAAAGTACGGTGAGGAACACCACATCGACCGGCTGACGAAATCGAAGTGGAAGGGAACGGAAGAGGACGCGTGGGCGATGGCAGCCTTAGCCGTGAAGTTATGTGGAGAGCAAGGAGCGTATCGCGGCCCGTCGGGTACGACATATGTGTTCATCGCCTTTGGTGAAGTAAAGTTGAGCAAGAAATGATGAGCACGCAGTACACTCATGGCGCCGGAGTCGTCGTCTCGACGACATGCGTTTGACTCTAAATCTTGTCGGCGGCCTGGTGAATACTGTCGTTAGGCCGTAAATATCGGTTACTATTTTAGAAGTGGTGGAACAATTGCTCAGAAGATTTTTTATTCTCGTTGTCATCTATTTACTGATGAGCGGCTCGATTTGTTTGGGCCAATCGCCGCCACCCCCACCGCCTCCACCTCCGCCACCTGCTAAACCGGTCAAAGTCGTGGGCAATGCAGAGGTCTTCTATTTCAAAGAGACAAATCGTTCACGTGTCAATTCCAATTTCACCTTATTGGGTAGCGTGAAAAATATTCTACGTGAGGATGTTTTCCAGGTTACTGCCAGTTTTACAGTGCCGGGCGCAAAAACCACACGTCCACATGCAATTAATTTAATGCTGTACTCTTATATCCATGGGACTGACTATCGGTATAAAGATGATCACCAGGTGGAACTATTGATTGACGGCAAACTGATGGGGTCCGGCCTAGCCATGCCAGAGTTTCACGCCATAGACCCGCGTGGCGGCGTGACAGAATACTACAATATTGGGATGCCTTTCGAGGTGTTGGCCAAAATACTCAATGCTAAGTCCGCAAAGCTGAAGTTCGGCAAGACGATGTTTGATTTGAATGCTGAGGCGATTGCAGCCCTGAAAGACCTTCAACGGGCCATTGAATAACAAACATCGGCCAAACACCCATTCCGCCGGAGCGCGAATCAAGCTATAGTTCTTGATCAGTACCATACACGACCGGTAAACATTGTCGTTGGGCAGCATCTTGAGTGAATGAGGCATGCTGACAAAGCGGACATTATTAATCGCAGTTGGTATTGTCTTTTGTGCGGCGATTGGCTTTGCCGCGCTGCGGTCTTGGTCACGGTCTTTTGAGCGCAGAGTCATGGAAACGAAGTCCGTTCGAGAGCTGACCGGTATTGTTAAGAGCAAAGGCTACCGCAAGTTCACGAAAGATAACGCCAATCGCGTCGAAAATAATCAATACTTTTACACCGATGACGAAGGCCATTTGGTTCAACGATACCCCGGGGACGAAGATTGGCTCATCTACTACGAAGTTGAATATTTCAGTCATCGAGACGAACCAATGAGCGGCCGTCTGATGACGAACGAGAAGAAGAGGGTCGCTGCAGGAAAGCTCCGTACCGCAATTGTAGCAAAGGAGCTATACGATCAAATAAACGTCGGCGATCGGATCTCTGCCAACTATCAACGATTCAGTGAATCTGACGTGATGATCTGGGGTTGCAGAAAGGAATCGCAAATTAATGTCGTTCGTTGAACGCTAATGCTACTGCCCAACAATTCGTTGGGCGCGAGCGGCGGGAGCGTGCTTCGCAACTTGATTGATTCGGCGGAAGGTGCTTTGACTCGCGCTGCCGCCTCAACTCAACCGTTCGGCGGCAAGACATGGCACTCAATCTCGCCACAATGCATGGTTTCGTCATCAAGGAAGTCACTTCCAAGCGAACGTTGCGCGAATCGATGGATCGTGTCATTGCGAGGTGCGCCAAAGGTCGTCCCCACAAGGATTGGGAGAGGCTCGCGGCTTTGCCATACGATGACTTGGACGATCTTCGCGAATGGATAGAAAAGCCGTTTCGAGAAGAACCATCAAAGAAAAAGCTTGCCGGGTTGTGGTTCGGACTTTTCAATCCGGTTTACTACGGCAAGCCAGTAGCGGATATTTACGTGTGCGGTTCGACGCGATTCGACCCAAGCCCGGATGACAACTCCTGGGCGGTCGGGCCAGATTGGTGGCCAGAAGGCAGATACGCGCATTCATCAGTTCTGGTGAAACTATACAAGATCGCCTATCGGAAGGACGGACTCGGCAACGACGCAGAATATCCATTGTGCTTGGCGTATGGCAGCCTTGCTGTTCGAGATTTGCTTCGCGACGCCGACCCGTCTGTATTGCTTGGGTCGTCGCGATCACTCGGAATCGCAGTCGGTTTCGACAGCGGGGATTTTGTCCTGGTCGGAAAGTTGAGTAAAGTCGGGCTTGTCAGCCTTTCGTGATTGCAACGTGGTTGCCGCCAAACCAGGCACTACAGCTGATCAGCAGGGCATGTAGGCTTTTCGAGATTCATAGTCCGCTCAGCCCCGCCGGCAGGTGAACTCGGTCGTTAGACGCGAATCAATCTTGAAGGGAGATCCATGAATTACTTGGTCACACTTGCGCTGATCGTGGTTGGCGCCTGGTTATCACCTGCGACAACTGCCAGGTGCATGATTTCGACGCCGTCAGAAGCATTCCAGAAGGCGAAAGTAATTTTTGTGGGTAAGGTAATCAGCGTGGAAGATCCGACGCTGCCCGCAGCGCCGCTCCAAGTGGAAGATGTGACGCTGCCCGCAGCGCCGCTCAAACCCCGAATCTATGATCTGGTGCGGCCCATCAAGGTTCGTTTTACGGTAGAGCGCGTTTACCTTGGTAAGAAGCTCAGTGAAATTGAGATCGGGACCAGAACCGGGGGACTAGAATGGGGTTATGAGTTCAAAGTGGGAGAGACGTATCTCGTTTACGCGCAAGAAAGCGCTACTGAACAAAAAGTATTGATCGTGAAGGGTTGCGGTCGCACGCGACTGATTGCAGACGCTACAGAGGATCTACGACTACTGGATGCCAAGGCAAAAGACCAGCAAGGCCGCTAGGACGCCCCGCTTCTTGAATCATGATTATTCCACTGACCAAGTTAAGGCTATGAATAGCTCTGAGACCGTTAAATCTTTCTCCCACGGGAGAGTCACCATCATTGTAGGCGACATAGCACAACAGCACGTTGACGCCGTAGTCAATGCTGCTAATTCTACCTTGTTCGGAGGGGGAGGCGTTGACGGCACGATTCATTATGCGGGTGTGCCGCAGATACTAGAGGAATGCAAGGAGATACGCCGCACTCGTTATCCTGGAGGTTTGCCCACTGGGGAGGCCATCATCACAAAAAGAGATCTGGAGGAGTTGTTCGATTTCCTCAGGAAACTTTGCCAAATATTAAATAAACAAACGGTACTGACTCCTGAAAACGTGCCTGAACTTTGGATCTTTCGTTTTATTCCGGGGATCAATGAGCCGGAATATCAAACTAGTTGAAAACTATGCGTGACCTACCATCGGCATGTTACGCTGCCCTGCGACCAAACTCTTTCTCGAACTCGGGCCAGAGGCCGATTAACGCCTCCAGATCAGCGGCCCGCGTCAGAAGAATATCGCGATTACTCGCCTCGGCGGGCGTTGAGGCTTCGGTGTTGCGCACACGGTCGCGGAAACGAGCTATCTGACCATTCATCCAGGCAATCAGATCATCGAAATCCTTGACGCCGGCAATTGCCGACTTCTTGAAAACAAAACTGACATCCCCGTTATCCCGCGCGGCAAAGAGGGGGCCTGCGATTGTGAGCTCAAGTTCCACCCAGCAATCGAAGTATTTCTTCTCAGTCAAGCGAGGCGGCCGACGAAAATACGTGTCGTACGCAATACCGAATGGCGTTTCCCCGATTTTTCTCCTGCGCTGATCCTTCCAGCAGGGCTTACATAGACCACCAGTTCTCTGGAAAGTGTCGTCCAGAATCTTTGCCCCGCAACTGGTACATAGCTTAGTCATTCAAAGCGGCCTAACGATACTGCTGTACCCAAGGTTCCATCGCGACTGATGCGACGGTCAAGATTCCACTTTGACCACATTGACTGTGAACCTTCGGCGGATTGGTTTGACATCCTGTTTGATGCGTCAACCCTGCTCACCGAAGATTCACAGTCTATCTGTAAAGCAACTTTGGTTAAACTAAATAAGATCTGGAATGACGACCACATGCCATACGATCCAACTATCTACCGTGGTAGCGCTGCTTATTACGCTCGGGGGCGGCCTCCATACTCCCGATCTTTAGCCTCCACGCTCGCAGCCGAGGTGGGACTTGACGGCCAGGGCCGCCTCCTCGACGTCGGATGCGGCCCTGGCACACTCACCATCGCGTTAGCCGACCGTTTCGAGGAGTCTGTCGGCCTCGACCCTGATGCGGAGATGCTCGCCGCCGCCGCAGATCGGGCGATTGCAGCAAAAAATATTCGGTGGGTACAGGCCCTCGCCGAAGACCTCCCTGTCCTAGATCTCGGGAAGTTCCGGTTGGTGACCTTCGGCCAGTCATTCCACTGGACCGAGCGAGAACTGGTCGCTGAAGCGGTGTTTGAGATTCTCGAACCAGGGGGCGCGCTGGCGCTGATCAGTCACGCGCATGAAGGCCGCCCGCAGCCCGCCGGTCCGGAATTCCCGCCAATTCCACACGATGCGATCCGGGCGCTGATTGACCGCTACCTTGGGCCGCGCCGACGCGCGGGGCAAGGTTATTTCTCACGACATGCGGATCGCGATGAGGATGCGCTCGCTCGTACACGGTTCGGCAGGACTCGAAGAATCTTCTGTGCGGGTTGCGCTGACATCGTCCAAGACATTGATGGCGTACTCGCCAACTACCTGTCCATGTCTTTCGCTGCGCCGCATCTGTTCGGGGAGCGACTGCAGACATTTGAAGCCGACTTCCGCGCTGAACTCGCTGCACGTTCGCCGAGCGGCTTGTTCTGGGACTGGCCGGGTGATACTGAGATACTCCTGGCGCGCAGGCCGAGGTGACCGGCGTGAGATTGAGAGGCAATATAGGTATACAAACATCGTGCAGATTACGATGGGCGCTCGGCGAAATGTCTTGACGGTATTATGATAAAAATCTAGACAACTCGCCGAAAACTCACGGTGCAAGCATTACAGGATGTCAAGCCTGCTCACCAAAGGCTAACGCTGGATCGAAGCGAGGCGCAGGGCTGAAACAGCGATCAATAACTGCGATGCGCCATCCGAAGGCTGCCGCGCCTCTTGCACCAAAAGCTCGGGAGAACCGCGGTCGGTTCTCCCGAGCTTTTGGTGCAAAAGGCGCAGTGGGCTCCGCACTTCTTTGGCTCGGCGCATCAGCGGTATTGATCATGCTTCAGATTCCAGTTGTAGAAGTTTAGGATCGGCAAACAGAGACGCTGTATTCATTAAGAATGAATAGAAAAAATCTTGTTTGCACCAAAAGCTAGGGAGAACCCGGTCCATCGTGTGCTTGCGGGAAACGAGGTTGAAAAAAGCAAAAATGGCTCGCTAGCTCTCGCCTCCGAGCGGCTCGCTGCGTAGAATCAGCGCCGTTGCCGATGAAGAAAGATCCTGATCACAATTCGACTGACTCCGCAGAGATCGAGGCCCTTATCACACGGATCGAGCGGGGACAACTTCGTGATGAAGACGCGCAGTTGCTGGCCCGCCTACTGCGGTTACTGCTTCGTTTGATCACGTTGCTTCAGCATAAGAACGCTTCGCTCTCACGTCTCAAGCGGCTGCTGTTCGGCCCACGATCGGACAAGCGCAGTGAGGCTAACTCATCATCTAGCGCTGGGGCGGAAGGAGAATCCGACTCCGCATCTTCAACGTCAACTGAAAATTCTTCTCCTGATATACCCAAAGGAGCGCGATCCCAGAGCCCTCCCGTAAAGGCGGGCACGGGAGGATGGGAGCGGAAGCCTACACCGGCGCGCGCCTGATACGTTGTCGGGACGCGGAACTTACGCATGGAACTCGCTGTCCACATGATGGGTGCAGGGGCAAGCTCTACGACACGAAACAGCCGGCGATCTTCATTCGACTGACCGGGCAGCCTCTGGTCGGCGCAACCCGATACGAACAAGAGGTCTTGCGGTGTTCGGCCTGTCAGGAACGTTTCACGGCGCCGTTACCTGCGGATGTGAAGCCTGAGAAGTACGATGAGACCTGTGATGTTTCGCTGGCCCTGGCCAAGTATGGAGCGGGACTTCCCTGGTACAGGCTGTCGCGGTTGCAGGAGAGCTTCGGTGTACCGTTGCCGGAATCGATTCAATTCGAACGATGTGAAGCGGTGGCCGATGCGGCGCTACCCGTCTTCCGTTATTTACATCGGCTGGCTGCAGATGGCGATGTCATTTACAGCGATGACACGCGGGTGAAGATTCTCTCCTGCTTGAAGGAGAACAAAGAACTCAAGGAAGAAGAGCGGCGCGGAACTCATACGAGCGGATTGGTGATTGAAGTCGGGGGACGAAAGATCGCGATCTACACTAACAGCCGGCGGCACGCGGGCGAAAACCTCGACGAGTTGTTAAAGGCGCGGAGCGCGGAGTTGGGCAAGCCAATACAAATGTCGGACGCGCTAGCGGCGAATTGGAGCGGCCAGAAGGAGACGGTCGAGGCGAAGTGTCTGGCGCATGCGCGGCGAAAGTTCATCGATATTGAGCGGGCTTTTCCAAAAGAGTGCGGCCGTGTGCTTGATGCGATCGCGAAGGTCTATCGAGTCGAGGCGGAAACGGAAGGAATGAGCGCCCAGGAGCGACTCGAATGTCATCAAGCCCGCAGCAGTCCGGTGGTGGCGGAATTGCGCGAATGGATCGAGGAAGAGTTTGCCGAACGGCGGACGGAGCCCAATAGCAGCCTGGGTCAGGCGTTCCGGTACATGTTGAAACACTGGGAAGGACTGACGCGATTTTTGACGGTCGCAGGATCTCCGATCGATAACAATATCGCCGAGCGAGCGCTCAAGCGCGCGGTGTTGTTGAGAAAAAACGCGCTCTTTTACAAAAACGAGCACGGAGCGTCAGTGGGAGCCATATTGCAGAGTCTGATCGAGACATGTCGATTGAACGGCGTTAGCGCCTGGGAATATTTGTTGACGCTGATGCGCAACCGGTCTGAGGCGCGCGCCAATCCTGCGGCATATCTGCCGTGGAGCTATGCGCGTGAGGAGCCTGAGGAAGAATACGAATTGCGGGCGGCCTGAGAGACGGAGCCGGAATCAACCTTTCGCCATTGGTCGGCGAAGCCCGCCTGCTCAGGTAATCCATTGTAGAGTAAGACCGAGAGTTGTTGGGCTTCCAGCGGATGTATGGGCGCGCCCGAAGGCTGAGGCCACCAATGAAGGCGACCTTTAGAGAAACGTTTCAGGCAGAGCCAATATCCCTGGCCGTCGTAAACGAGCAGCTTGAGCGCCGTGCCGGAGCGATTCCTGAAGACGAAGAGAGCTCCAGAGATAGGGTCTTGATCGAGGCGTGTTTTGCAGAGGGCGACGAGCGAATCAATCCCCTTGCGAAAGTCGACGGGTTCGTAAGCGAGTAGGATGTTGAGTTGCGGGACAATTTGAATCATCGGCGTCAGGAGCGCAGGAAATCGGCGCAGAGCCGGCTGATGGAGACCAGATCGAGAGACGGCAGCGTCAGCGTGAGGCGTGAGCCGTCAGGCCGTTCGATTTGAAGCCAACAGCCAGTTGGGATTTGCGGTAAAGGCGATCCGACTTCCGGCAATGCACTCCCGCTCGGTAGCTGGAAGAAAGTGGCCTGTGGCTTTTTCCGAACGGAAGTGCGCGGCGATCGTTTAATCAGGAGCTTTTTCAATCTACTCGGATCAAGCTTCAAGAATCGGCCCACGAGCGAAGGCGGATAACGCCGACTGAGGTCAGCTGCCGCGCTCCAAAGTTCATCGGGAATCGGCTCGCGCAGGTATTTCCGATTCGCGCGCCAGGTTTCAAAGCGGGCCTTGAGTTCGAGCAGGTCGGCAGGAGTGGTAGACGTCATGACTGAACCTCCAAAGATAAAATTTCGAGATCGGAGGAGAAGATAGATGATTGAGAGTTGCGGCGTCACGCCACCCTGCCGAAAGTGGTCTGTCGGGGCGAATGACGATGATGTCATTGCCCACGTTGATGAAATCGAGAGCAGAGCCCCGAACTATCGAATCCTGATGGAAAGTCCACTTTAAATTCAAGAAAGTTGCCGGCAGTTGGGTCGATGATGGAACTTTTCACGCATTAAATAATGATGGCTTCTAAATCGAAACAAGCAAGATTGATATCGCTAACAATGGGGACAATAATTAGCATAATGCTATGTTCGCTACTCTTCCATGAAGTGAATGGGGAGGAGATCACCACCAGGCAAACGGATACCGTCACCAAGGAGATGGAGGAAAAGATTCTCAATAATGATTATTCTGTAGCCAAGAAAACTCTTGATGATAATAAGGAGCAAAAATCGGTTAAAGCAATACAGATGAGCCTGAAGAGTCGATTTTTGGACATAAGAAAGCAGGCTGCTGATGCCATTAAGGAACTTAATGACAAGCCTTCGATTCCCGCTTTAATAGAGGCCCTGGAAGATAACTACCAGGCACGTTACTCAGGAGGATTAGAGATGGAATCAAGGAAGTCGCTATTGAATAAAAGCTTGCTCTCGGCATTGGAAATGCTGACCGGATTGACACTTCCTGAAGGACACGAATTGTCACCTGCTCAGGCAGCATTGCAACCGATAATCGGTTCGAATGCTGAAGGACACGAATTGTCAGTGGCTCAGATCAAAGAGGTAATTCAAGAATTTAAACGCTGGTGGAATGAGAATAAGGACACGATCAAGTGATCCGTGTCCCTTCGGCAGAATGGCGTCAGCACAGGTTTTACTAGGGCTGACGCCATTCTGCCGAAGGGACACCATTGACTTGCTGCCCGCCATTGGCAGCAATATTGACCTGCCGAGGGTTATTGATTTTGATTGGCGTTGAGTGGCGCCTCACCTGGCGGTTGGATTCTTCATCGCGCAAAATCAGTCTTCACAGACGAACGCCGCTGTTTGGTGAGTATGAATGGTTCTGGTGCAATTTTTCGAGGGAAGGCAGACTGAGTCTATTTCAACTTCTCCCTACGCGGCAAGCACTGCTTCCCATACCTGCAGGATCATGGCCCTCGGGTTGGTGATCTCCGATGTGTCGAACTGCCCTTTTTTGATTTTGTTTGCCAACTCGATTCCGCTCAATGTTACTTCCGCATTCCCAAATATCTTGAACCCCAGCATCGGGTAACACCTCTGCTTCACCTTCCGGTGATCCTGTTCAATCATGTTATTCAAATACTTGTTGGTCCGGATGAGCGTCTGAGCGGGCAAGACACCTTCGGCCTTCAATTCGGCGACGGCTTGATGAGACGCCCGACTGCCGTCGAGTGTGATCTTCTCCGGGGCCTCATTATTACCGATCGCCTTCTTGAAGAAGCGTACGGCGGCCGCTTTATCTCGATTCTTACTCAGCAAGAAATCGATAGTATTGCCTTGCTTATCGACCGCGCAGTAGAGATAGCGCCATTGACCATTCACTTTGATATAGGTTTCATCGACTCTCCAGGATGAACCGACAGGGCGCGCGTAGTTCTTCAATTTTTTCTCGAAGGAGGGGACGAAGCGCTGGACCCATCGCAAAACGGTGGTATGTACGACCATGACGCCGCGCTCCGCCATCAGATCGCACACGTCACGATAACTCAGCTTGTATGTGACATACCATCGCACAGCCTGAATGATAAGAAGATGATTGAAATGACGGCCTTTGAAGAGTTCGAGCTTCTCAAAAGGGAGTTGGGTCATGCCCACGATTATCCATAATTATCGGGTTTGCACCAGAACCTTTCGGGGTTCTCCACATGTTTTCGGGAGGGACAGCGACTCAGTCACAGCGCAACGCAACCATCGGATCAACTTTCGTAGCCCGCCGCGCCGGAAGCCAGCAGGCCACAAAGGTGACGATGGTTAGCAACAACACGATTATGCTGAAAGTCAGCGGATCGGCCGCGCTCACGCCAAACAACAGAGTCTTCAGCAAGCGGGTCAGCGCCAGCGCGCCTCCCAATCCGATCACTTCGCCGATCAGCGTCATCGTCATTCCCTGTTTCACCACCAGCCTGAGCATATCGTGTGTTTGCGCGCCTAACGCCATTCGGATGCCGATCTCGCGCGTCCGCCGGGTGACGGAATAAGAGATCACGCCGTACAAGCCGGCAGCCGTCAGGAGCAACGCTACGCCGGCGAAGATCAGCAACAAGAGCGCGTTGAAGCGCGGATGCGCCACCGCTCCGCCGACATACTCATTGAGCGTCTTGACCTCGAAGAGAGGCAGTTCCTTGTCCAGCGCATGAACTTCGGTCCGGGCGGCGCTGATGAGGCTGCGTGGATCGGCGTCGGTTCGCAGCGCGACCCGCATCCCGGCGGCGATGGGGATTTGCGGGTACGGCAGGTAAACTTCGGGCGGAACATCCGCCGTCAAGCTGCGGTACCTGACATCGCCGACAACGCCGATGATTTCGCGCATCGGGACGTCGCCCGGCCCGGCAGCGATGTCAGGGCGGAGGCGTTTGCCAATGGGGTCTTCGTTCGGAAAGAAGCGCCGCGCGAGCGTCTCATTGATGATCGCAACAGGGCGCGCATTCAGATCATCGCGCGCGTTGAAGTCGCGCCCTTTGATCAGGCGAATACCCAACGTGCGGAAGTAATCCGGCAGGACGATCTGGCAATCAATGTGCGGACGATCGCCAGACGCGAAGGGCCGCCCTTCAATGTCAAGATCGGTCCCGATACTGCCTCTACCGAAGGGCAGCCCGAAAGAGACGCTTGCGCTACGCACTCCAGGCAGATTCTGTAAGCGCGCTTGCAAGCGTTCGAAGAACGCGACGGCCTGCGAGCCGGAGTATTTGCTCTCCGGTAGACTGAGCCGGAACGCGAGCGTTTGCCGCGGATCGAAGCCGGGATTGACCTGCGACAAGCGCCAGAAGCTGTTGAGCAGCAGCCCCGCGCCTACAGTCAATACAAAGGCGATGGCGACTTCGGCGACCATCAATGCGCCGCGCAACCTTGCGCCGCGCGCGACCCCGCCGCTATGCCCGCCTTCCTTGAGCGTTTCCGTCAATTCTGTTTTGGCGGCTTGAAGCGCCGGAGCCAGACCGAAGATCACCCCGGTCAGGAGCGAGACCAGCAAGGTAAAACCGAAGACGCGACCATCCAGGCGGATGTCTTGCAAGCGCGGTATGTTTTCCGGGCTGAGTGAAAGCAGTGATTCCAGGCAACCCCACGCCAACAGCCAGCCACACACACTCCCGGCCAGAGCAAGCATGACGCTTTCAGTCAGCAATTGCCGGACGACGCGCCCGCGACTCGCCCCCATCGCGGCGCGCAGCGCGATTTCACGCCGTCGCGCTGTCGCACGCGCCAGCAGCAAGTTGGCGACGTTGGCGCACGCGATCAACAAGACGCATCCGACTGCGCCGAAGAGTACCAGCAACGGCCTCCGCACTTCGCCCACTAAATGTTCGCGCGCGGGCACAAGACGCGCTCCTTGATGGGCGTTGCTATCGGGATATTGCCGCTCCAAACGGCGCGCAATGCCGTCTATCTCCGCTTGCGCCTGGGTGAGGTTCACGCCGGGTTTGAGCCGCCCGATCGCGCGCAGATAGCCCAACCCGCGCTGCGCCGTCATCGGATTATCGCCGGTCGCGTCGTAAGCAATGGTCGTCCATAAGTCGGCCGGCTCCGCCGCTATTGGAAACTGAAAATCGGCAGGCGTCACGCCGACGACGGTGAGGCTGCGATCGTCGAGTGTGATGTTTCGCCCGATCACCTGTGGGTCAGAGTTGAAGCGGCGGCGCCACAAGCCGTGACTAAGTATAACAACGGACGCGCCGGCATTGTCCTCTTCCGCGCGGAAGCTTCGTCCCAGACTGGGCGAAACTCCGAGCAACGTGAACAACTCCGCCGAAGCGACGGCGCCATTCAAGCGCGCCGGCTCGCCGCCGCCCGTGAGCGTGAAGTTGCGGTGGCGGAAAGCCGCCAATCGCTCAAAACTCCCGCTCTGCGCACGCCAGTCCACAAAGTTCGGATAGGAAATGTTGCCGGGGCCGTCGCCTTTGCGGGTATCTACCCCCCTCAGCATCATCAATCGTTCTGCTTCCTGAAATGGCAGCGGACGCAGCAAAACTGTATCGACCACGCTGAAGATGGCGGTGTTGGCGCCGATGCCCAGCGCCAGCGTCAGCGTCGCAACCAACGTGAAGCCCGGTTGCTTCAATAACATTCGCGCGCCGTAGCGTATGTCTTGCCATAAGTCTGCAGTCATATTTTCTCCGCCGAATCTAAGCTCGACTTTAGCATTTTTGATCTTGAAAAGTCATTTAAGTCGCTGGCTTTAGAAAAGTGATTTTAAAACGCGTTCTAACCCGGCGAAACCTAAACGGAGGAACCCCAGGAAGTTCTCGTGAACCTCTGCGCGCTCCGCGCGCCCACAGATCAGAATAAACAGCCGGATCGCGCCTGGCTTTCGGAAAAGTTCCGTGACCTACAACTGCACGATGTTATGTCGGAAGGAATGGTCGAGTTTCTCTGTCAGTTGGGGAACCAACTCCACCGAGTAGGGCCACCCTGAGGTTCTATAGATCGTCGGATAAAAGTCCGGCTGAACTTCGACTTTATATCCCCACTCACGATGCGTCCGAAACGCCTCGGTGCCGGGGAAGAGATGAAGGAAGTTGTGGTAGTACTCATCGATATCGATTTTGCGAAGATAGTCTAGCGTTTCAATTGAATCGGGCAAAGACTCCCCCGGAAGCCCGAAAATGGCGCCGGCCACCATGCGGAAGCCTATACTCTTGGCCAGGCGAACGATACTCGCGATTCTTTCAAGAAACTCTTTTTCCGCAGCGTAATCATCCTTCGCGCCGTCCGTCGTCCGCACCTTCTTGATCAGGTTCAAGACGCGGGGATTCGCCGATTCAAGGCCGAATTTGAGTAACCTGAACCCTGCCGCGTACATACTGCGGAGGGCTTCCTCGGTGAGATGTTCAATCCTGGTTTCGCATGCGAAATACAGGTGGCGGGGAGGATCCTGCGCCAGACGATCGCAAATACGAATCGTCCGTGGCACATTTAACGCAAATATATCTTCGTTCAACAACATTATGCGTTTTCCGGTGAATCCGCTTGAGGCTACGGCGGCATCGATTAACTTAATTTCGGACAATACCCGCTCGTCCGAGTGGTATGCGATCTTGTAGCCGGCCATTGCCGTCGGATTACAAAACGTACAACGGAAAACGCATCCTCGGCTTGTGCTCAAGCCGACTTTCAATCCCGCTTCCGGCGGCAATACGCCGCTAAGGTATGGGGATGGTAAGAAGTCAAGGTCGTGCGCCGCCGGTACCTTCTGTTCGGCGTTTTGCAGGAACGACCCTTCCGAAAGATAGCTTATGCCCGGCGTCTTCGACCAATCTCGTCCGGCGAGGGCTCCTTCCACAAATCCGTGAAAGCTGTGTTCCGAGTAGCCGCGCAGGCAGACGTCGATTGCCTTACATTCTCTCAGCATCAGTTCATCAGAGAATGTGGCTGTTAACCCCCCAACCGCCACCACTATAGAGGGATCGATGCTCTTAATCGCATTCGCCGCCCACCTTACGGCGTAAAAATTGGTGTCCTTGACTGAGAAGCCCAAAACCTTCACGCCGTCCGAAATCACTAGCCGCGCAAATTCATCTGGAGAAATGGATTTGGTGATGTACTGCTTTGATCGGATACCCTTGGCCTCCAAATAGGCGGCCAAATACCCACACCCTAGGTGATAATCTGATGAAATCCGCATGGAGGCGTAGTCGTTCTCCGACGGAGTAATCCAAACCAATCCGACAGGCGGTTGAGTCATCATTAAATCCTCATGCCATACTGCATGGCCAGTTCTAACTTTTCTCCGACTCTACCCTCCGTGAAGTAATAAAAAGCGGAAAAAATCTTCGGATGGGATCGGATAAGCTCCTGGATTTCAGGCGTGAGAACATTGAGCAGCAAGCGACGGGCCCGTTCTTGATATCTCGGAAAGACCATCCCGCTCACCAGCTCAGGGTGGAATTCTTTCTTGAATGTTTCGTCGCTGGTCAGTTCCGCCTGGGGTAGAGGGCTGAGAATACTCATCTGTGGTTTTGCGCCCTGATCAATGCAGTACATCTGCAATAACAGGGTTTCATGGAACTCCTCAATGCTTTCGAAAGGAAATCCCATTATAAAGGAGGCAGTCACTTCAAAGTGGCGCGAAGTCTTTGCGATGACCTCTTCCACATTGTCAATTTTGAGGCCCTTTCCGGCGAGATTTCGGACGCGGCTAGATCCTGACTCGATCCCGAGGAATATCTTCCGACACCCCGAGGCATACATGAGTTCAATCAGCTTGTCGTCTAACAGATCGGCCCGACACATACAACTCCAGTGAAAATTCATCCCCGTTTCAATGACTCGTTGACAGAAGGCTGTCACTCTTTTCCTGTTCAGCACAAATACATCGTCCAGTATCGAAATAAAACTCGCCGAAAACTTACTCTGTAAAGTCTCAATCTCCTCCAGGACGGAGTCGATCGATCGTTGGCCTACGAGGCGATCCCAATTAGGAGCGATATCACAGAACGTACAGCGGTAGGGGCAGCCCCGGGCGGTCAGCACAGGGAAATTCAGATACTTGCTCAAGTCCAGGTGGTGATAAGCGGGATATGGAATGGTGTCGACGTCGAATCGGCGGGGACGAGTCGGATTCTTTTGGACGGCGCCGTTCGGCTTGTAGATGAGGCCGAGGATCGAATCCCATGTCTTCTTACCTCGACGCGCTTCCAGGATCTCGATAATCGCCTGCTCCCCTTCGCCCGCGACCACGGCGTCGACCTCGGCCCCAAAGCTCGTCAGGATTTCCGGGGCGACGCCGCTCGGCCCAGAGCCGCCGAGTATGACGTAGCTTTGGGGCCGTTTTTTCTTGAACAGACGCAGGCCGCATAGGAGAAATGGGAGCATGTTGGTCATGCAACCGATCCCGATGACGTCGGATCGCGCCTGTTCCAAAAAATTGCAAACAGCCTGGGGGGAGTATGGATTTTCTGCAGTCTGGTGCTGATAGTCGAGAAAATCTACCGAATAACCCGCCTGCTCCGCCGCCGAGCAGAGGTAGAGAGTTCCCATCGGGATACAAGCATACGCGCCGCCGTTGGGCGGATGGTGAAGGAAAAAATTGACAACTGTTATGTCCGTCATCATTGCCTCTCAAGCTTCTCCATCTCGAGTCCCATGGAGTATAGGTAGGCGAGTTTCTCTTCAAACAGGTTGTCGGCGAAGGTATAGAATCCCGGGAAGATTTTTGGATGCTGGCGGATGAGACTAACCAACTCAACCGGTTTACCATCGACCAGCCCGCTGCCGTCGGGAAGGTAGAAACGGCTGGAAACGACGCTCGACTGATAGCCGTCGCGCAAGAGGAGGTCAAACTCGCCGCTCTCGTAAAGGTGACTCAACGGGAGGGGCGATAGCAGCGATATGCTGACGTCGCAGTTGAGGTCTCGAAGGTAGAACAGTAATTGAACCGTCTCTTGGAGGTCCTCCATGGTCTCGAACGGAAAGCCCCATATCAGGTTGGCCCGTACTATAAAGCTCTTGCTCATCCTCCTCACCATCCGGACGAGGTGCTCGTGATCTAGAGGCTTAGATATCCGCTGCAAAACTCGGTTCGATCCGGATTCAATACCCAGGAAAACACGATAGCAGCCGGACGCTGCGAAGGTATCGACCATTTCGTCCGTCAGAAGATCCACTCGACAATAGGCGCTCCACTCGATGTTGAGGCCACGGGCGCGGTAGGCGTCGCAGAATTCGTTGACTCTCTGACGCTTTAGGATAAATGTATCGTCCAGGATGGTGACCTTGTCGAATCCGAAGCCTTCCAAAATCGCCATCTCGTCCATGACCGGTGAGATTGAGCGGTACGTTGACGTTCGCCCCCAATACGCGGAGACATCGCAGAAAGTACAAGGGAATGGACATCCCCGCGCTGTCTGAATGCCGACTGTCTCGTAGCGGCTCATGTCCACGGCGTCATAGGCAGGGAACGGAAATTGGTCTAGATCTCTTCGCCGTTTGCGAGGTGGCGTGGCGACGTAACTGCTGTCTGGCATACGGACCAGGAGCCCGTCCACGGTCGTCAGCGGGCGATTTTGATCCAAGGCGCGGAGGATGTCCGCGAAGGTTTCTTCACCTTCCCCTTTCGCTATGACGTCGATATGACGGAAATTTGGCATGAGTTTCTCTGCGACGCCGGAGGGACCGATTCCGCCGAGGATGATCTTCTTCTCTGGGTATTGGCGCTTAAAGATTTCCGTAGCTCGCAGAACCAAGGGGAGAAGATTACTCATGCAACTGATAGCGACGATGTCGGAATCGTCTTCCAAGAACTTGGCGAAGACCGCCGTGTTCAGAGGGTCTTCTAATTTCTGTGTCTGATAGTCGCGAAAGGTTATTTCGAAGCCGGCCTCTCTAGCGGCGGCGATCAGATAGAGGCATCCCTGGGGCGCTCGAGCTCCGTCGTGTTCCTTGCTCGTCCTAACGCCACAGTTGATGAGAGTAATTTTCATGGGAATCTCCCTATTCGTATTGGGACACTGCCGCCCTGGAAAGGTCCATGTCTTTCAAAGCGGATTTTAGATCGCGGACGCTCACGCGTGGCGTCTCGAAGTCGGCTTTCTTGTTGACGAGTACACCCGCGTTAACAAGTTCATTGCGAACTCGCTGGATTTCGGCGAAGAGATCAGCGTTCGGATCTGCGACAAAGGCGTCCCGAAGAAGGCTCACGATCAGATCGTCAGAGTCGCCTCGCCGTATCCCCTCTAGGATGACCTTGGCTGTATAGTTGAGCACAACAACCTTGCCTTTAGTCTCATTGACCACTACGAGATCTTCTCCCATCGCTTTGAAGGTCGCGGTCGGGTCAGCAATTAAGTTGGCAGTGTTCGACTTTAAGGCCACGATTGGGCCGGCAATTGAGTAGGCAGTTTTTGACATAGCTTTGTCCTCATGCACATTAATTTCGCGCTAGGCGCAGGTCTCAAATAACCCATGTCTACAAAGAGATCAGTCAACGAACGGCAATTTGGGCAGGCAGGATTGTCTCCAGCCCTCATATATATATGTATATAAGGCAAGAAATAAGGTTAAACCGGCTAATCGGCGCCGAAAAAAAATTTCTCAAGGAGGCCGAAAAAAGCGGGGTAGATAATCGAAATCGCGCAGAATCAGAAAGATAGAATGCAGATTGCGCCGAGCCCTTCTCCCCTGAAGGGTTTGAGTGTCTGCGGGAGGGGTGGTGATTTGACTGCGGTCAGTGACGGGGTATGTAAAGTCTGGCGCGGATCTCCACCGTTTTTTTGGCCTCGGGTCATCGCGGATAGCCCGAAAGAAAATCAGCGTCAATCCGTCGCCGTCCGGGTCGTCCGCGTTCTATTTATTTCCGGCCGGCTGAGCTAAGCCGCGGCCTGCGACTGTTTGGGCAATCGGAGGAATCCGAACAGCGCGAACAGAACCAGCATCGCCGCGCTCGCGAAAAAGATGTTCTTGATTCCCAGCACCTCTGTCAACGATCCCGAGATGATCAATCCAAGAAGTTGCGAGACCGACGTTACGGACATGAAGCTGCTGCTGACGCGCCCGACCAACTCGACCGGCGTCTCCTGCTGCATCAACGTCTGTGTGGGCACGATGATGAAGATCGCTCCGAAGCCGATGCCGAACGCCCCGACCGCAGCCACCGCCACGTGGCCGATAGACACCATGACGATCACGGCCACTCCCATTCCGAGTAACCCGGCAACCACCAGAAGGCCCTTCGACCGGTTTTTCGCAAACCTTGTGATGAACTGCGTGGCGAAGATCATGCCGACGCCGATCATCGAGTTGATCACGCCGAAGTGAAATTCGGCGCTCTTCAACGTGTCTCTGACGTAGATCGCAATCAGTGGCGTGAAGCAACTGAGCGCGAACATCCCCGCCGTCATCGCGAGCATGGCGAACGAGATCGCGGCGTGGGTGAAGATGAATCGCGTCCCCGCCATCAGGTCATTCAAGATCGATTTCAGCTTCCCGTTCTCGGGCGGCGCGGAAGGTTCTGTCGCCTCGGCCGTTCGCTTGGTCAAAATCGCCGCGATGATCGCGGCGGAGAAGATGAAACTGGCCCCGTCGAAATAGTAGGCCGGCCTCGCGCCGACCCAGTTGACCATCGCCCCGGCGGCGGTGGGGCTGATGATCCTCACTACTTGGAACGCCTGCTGCATCAGCGCGTTCGCGGCCATCAACCCCTCGCGCGGCGTGACGGAGCGGATCATGATCGTCTGCGCCGGGAGGAAAAACATCGAGACCGCGCTGAGCGCGAAGAGGATCGCGTAAATCTGATTGAGGCCCGAAGCGAACAGGAGGCCGAGCGCGAGGGCCGCGCGGATCAGGTCGCTCCAGATCATCGTCCGCTTAGCGTCCCACCGGTCGACGAAGACTCCCGCGACAGGGCCGAGCAGCGCGAACGGCATCAGGAAGGCGACGCTGATCAGGGTGACCTGCGCCGGGGTCGCCTTCAGACGAAACGACACGTCGCTCAAGACCGCGAATAGCGCCAGGAAATCCCCGAAGATGCTGACCAACCGCGCGATCCACAAATACCGGACGGGGCGCAATGCCAGAACTTCGCCAAAAGATAATTGTTTTATTTCTGCCGCCATAATTGGAAAGTGTCAGTGGCTGACATCAGAGCACTCCACATTACCAAGACTTACCCTCAAAATTACCAACGCGCGAAATCTCCGCATGACCGGCGCTCCCGATCGAATGTTTTTCGCCCCCACTTACTCAGGCGATCTCGTTGCTTCTTCCTGAACCGTTCTATGAATGGGGCTGTCAAGGTCTTCGGTTGTGTTTGTAGGATCAACTTCACGGCTTGGGATACTAGCATAGGATGCAGGTTCTATCAGTTGTTTTTTTTACCTGAAGCCGGCGTTAACCCTATGTTCGTCGATGGGCCAGGCCCTTCAACTTACATACGGTCTCGATCGATTCGCCACGGACCTCTCTCTACTTGCCTGGCCGCACTGCAGCGCTTTTTTATCCCCGCCATAAATTAATAAAATTGCGATTGTCCATTTACTCCGCACTTTCTGCCCTATTAAGAAATAGAAACAACAAAGGAGAGAGCTATAGAGAGCAATATAAAAACTGCCATTGATCTTCGAAACCCCGAAGACAAAGGGCTTGGCGGTCTGCAACCGGGAACGGCGGATGATATCCGCAAACCTTTAAGAGTATGAACTTTGCTTTGCCATTCTTGGCTCCTGAATAAGTCCTTTGAAGAAAAAATTTCAAAAATACCGCCGGCCGGATGAAATATGACGCCCTGTTTTCTCACAGTATTTAGAAAATTGGTGAAGGTGAACGGCGGGCAGGTCGAGTCCGTACATTGGCAGGGACAGACGCGGAGTCAGAAATGACGCGGCTGTCGTAGTGTCTGCTGGTAGAGGCGCACAGCAATGGACGATGGGAAACGCGCTCGGCGCAACATGCGGTAGCCTGTGTACACAGGTATACGATTTTGGCCCGGTCATTCCTGTCTTGCCCCGCTTACGGCTACGCCTCTATTCATTCAAATGGAAACGGCCAAAGGTAACATCGCTCATGAATAGTAACGACATCATAAATGCCTATTGCTGGTATGCAATTCACACGCATCTGAGGCAAGAAGAGCGTGTCTATAGTAACCTGTCTGTAAGGGGAGTCGAGACTTTTCTACCTCGCATCAAGGAGCGTAAGTACAATCATTTTGCGGATAAGGTGACATACATCATCAGACCATTCTTTCCCCGATACATTTTCGCCAGGGTCAAGATCGCGGACATGCTACATAAAATCTCCTTTACCAGAGGGGTTCACAGTGTGGTCGGCTACGGCGGAGATCCTGCTCCGATCAGTGATGAGATTATCTCCGTAATCAAATCTCGAACCGGGGAGGGCGGGTGCATTATGCCTAGAGAGCAACTGGCTCCCGGCGATGAGGTAATAATAGAAGAAGGGCCGTTAAAGAGCCTGAGGGGGATATTCGAGCGTGAGACCAACGGGGCCGATAGAGTCAGGATACTTTTAAAGGCAATCAGTTTTCAGGCGCATCTGGTAATAGGGCGGGAAATGCTTAAAAAGGCGTCTAACGCCTGAAGAAGCCGGCTGGCGCTTTATCGAAGGGGCGGCCGAAGACCGGCGATTTCAGATCGCAAAGTCAGTCAAAGAACCAAGGCGACTACTAAGCCCAGACGCCGCTACCACGGCGTCTGGGCTTAGTAGTTACGAACCGACAAGAGGATTTCTAAGGAGGTAGTAATGAGTTTGTATGATCCTGATAGAGAAGACACCACAGTTTATAAAGTGCTAGTTAACCATGAAGAGCAATACTCCATCTGGCCGGAATATAAGGAATCTCCTCTCGGCTGGAAAGAGGTAGGAAAGAGTGGTCCGAAACAGGAATGTCTGGCTTACGTTAAGGAAGTATGGACTGACATGAGGCCGCTCAGCCTGAGAAAGCACATGGAGGAACTGGCCAAAAATCCGCCGCCGCCTCCCCCCCCTCCCGACCCGAACAGGCCTCGTGAGAAGAGTCTCGTCGATCGGCTCTGTGAAGGCGACCATCCGGTTGAAGCCAGCTTGCGGCCGGAGAAGACCGTTATAGCGCTAAAAGACCGGATAGACCTCGGGTATGTTCACATCAAATTTACAGGCACACGGGGCGGCACTGAACTCGGGGTGAGGCTCGATCGGGACGCCATGGATCTGGGCATGGCCGATTTCGGAAACCAGACGGGCACAGTTCATCTGGAAGGAGATCTGACGCTCGATTATGTAAAGGTACGATGTATAGCAGACATCGACCTTCAAACATTAAACGGCAAAGGGCGCCTGGCGAAGGTGTGAGGTAGCCTCGGCCCGTCTCGAAGGACCGCTGGGGTGGGGTAGTCGTGGTTACAATCCCAGCTTGCGTCACGGAAGGAACCGTCGCAATGGCTTTATCGGTCTTTGCCGGGGAGAGAACCGGAAGACCTTCCCGCCTATGATAAACGGTTATTCGGAAATCTCAGCTACAGATCGTAACCCGGTTACAGTGGGCGACCTTCTCCGCCGAAATGCCGTCCGCCGGGGTGAACGGACGGCCTACACGTTCTTGGTCGATGGAGAAGAGGAGAAGACGTCACTGACATATGCGGAACTCGATCAGCGAAGTCGCGCCATTGGCGCCTCGCTGCAACTCTCCGGATTGAGTGGCGAGCCGGTGTTATTGTTATTTACTCCAGGTTTGGAATTCATCGCCGCATTTTTAGGTTGTCTTGATGCCGGCGCCGTCGCCGTGCCGGCGTACCCTCCACGACCTAACAGGTCACAGATCAGGTTACGAGGGATCATCGAAGACAGCCGGGCGGCGGCGGTATTGACGACGAAAGCCGTCCTGGCAGGCGTGGGACACATCCTCGGCGAATCGCCCTCGGCGGAGAGCCTGAAATGGTTAGTTACAGACGAGATAACAGACCGGCTGTCGGAAGAGTGGCGTGACCCGGCGATCAGCGGCGACACGCTCGCGATGCTTCAATATACGTCGGGCTCCACATCAGCTCCGAAAGGCGTAATGGTGAGCCACCGCAATCTTCTGAGCAATGAGCGGATGATCAATAGCGCCACTCGCCAGACCGAGGACGCCACTCTGGTCGGATGGTTGCCTCTCTACCACGACATGGGCTTGATTGGGATCGTGCTGCATTCACTCTTTCTCGGCGCAAGAAGCGTGCTCATGGCGCCGACTGCCTTCCTGCAGAAGCCGTCCAGATGGCTGCGGGCAGTCTCGGAATACAGGGCCACACTGAGTGGCGCCCCGAACTTCGCTTATGACCTGTGCGTCCGTAAGATCGGCCATGAAGAGCGGGATCGGCTGGACCTCTCAAGCTGGGAGGTTGCGTTTAACGGCGCGGAGCCTATCTTTCACGAAACCATGGAACGATTCGCCGCAACCTTTGCGACTTGTGGTTTCAGGCCTGAAGCCTTCTACCCCTGTTATGGGTTGGCGGAAGGAACTCTCTTCGTTTCCGGCGGACAGAAAGAGAGGGCGCCCATCGTCAAAACATTTCGGGCCTCGTCACTTGAGATCGACCGCGCGATTTTGGCTGACGACGAGGAAAAAGACTGCCGGCGCCTGGTAGGGTGTGGCGCCAATCTGCCCGGGCAACGGATTCTGATTGTCCAGCCCGAGGATTTGACCGAACGCCCGGAGGGCGAGATCGGCGAGGTTTGGGTGTCGGGGCCAAACGTCGCGCAGGGATATTGGAGACGCTCTCCAGAGACGGATCAGGGCTTTCGGGCCTACTTGCCGCAAACGGGCGAAGGGCCATTCTTACGGACCGGAGACCTGGGGTTCATGCTGGAAGGAGAACTCTTCATCACCGGCCGGCTTAAAGATCTCATCATCATTGACGGGCGAAATCATTATCCTCAGGACATAGAACTGACCGTAGAGAAAAGCCATCCCGTTCTCAGGCCGGGATGTTGCGCCGCCTTTTCGGTCGATTTCGGCGGCCGGGAGAGATTGGTAGTCGCCGCGGAACTCGATCGCCGATGTCAAGACCTGGACCCGAATGAGATTGTCGATACGGTACGCCAGGCGGTGGCCGAACAACACGAACTGCGTGTCGATCACCTCTGGCTTCTGAAGATGGGCGGCGTGCCGAAAACTTCGAGCGGAAAGATTCAAAGACACGCTTGCCGGGCCAATTTTCTATCTATGATGAAAGGCGACTCTGATGTGGGAGGTGTGCCGAATTGGAAATAAATACTGTAGGTGTGGTCGGGGCCGGCGTCATGGGCGTAGGCGTGGCGCAGAATCTGGCGCAGGCTGAGTTCCGAGTTCTCCTCATCGATCTCACTGAGGAGATTTTGGCGCGCGCCCGTCAGCAGATTAAAGAAAATCTCCGGCTCCATACCTTGCTCAAAAAAAGCGGGGCGCAGTCGCGCCCCGGCGCCGTCATTGACAGGATTACATTCTCTGCCGACTGTCGAATTTTGGAAGAGGCGGATTTCCTGATTGAGAATGTGGTTGAGAGGTGGGACGTCAAACGCGACCTCTATCAGCGGATTGACTCCGTCTGTCCCGGCCGCACGATCTTCGCGGCGAATACCTCCGCCATTCCCATCACGCGGATCGCCTCGGCCACGAAGCGTCCGGCGAAGGTCCTGGGGATACATTTTATGAATCCCGTACCGCTAAAACGCTCGGTGGAAGTCATTCGAGGCTACCACACCTCCGAAGAGACAATTGAGGCCGCGCGGGGCCTGCTGGCCAGAATGGAGAAGGAATGCATCCTCGTCAACGACTCTCCGGGGTTCGTCTCTAACCGGGTCTTGATGCTGACGATCAATGAAGCCATCTTCCTCGTATCCGAGCGAGTGGCCACTCCCGCCGAAGTGGATCGGATTTTTAAAGAATGCTTCGGTCATAAGATGGGCCCACTTGAAACTGCGGACTTGATCGGGCTCGATACAATTCTTCTTTCTCTAGAGGTGCTGTACGAGTCTTTCTCTGACAGCAAGTATCGCCCCTGTCCGTTGCTCAAGCAGATGGTGGACGCCGGATTGTACGGCCGCAAGAGCGGCGCAGGTTTTTATCCATACCGGGCCGTTGGCTCGTAGGCGAGGGAGGGTTACCAGTTTTGATGGACGATGCCAAGATCAAGATCAGGGAATTTCTATCGCGCTTCTTTCAGACCTCCAAATTGAAGGACGACGACGACATCTTTGCGCTAGGTTTCGTCAACTCTCTCTTCGCCATGCAACTGGTAACGTGGGTGGAGAATGAGTTCGGCATCCAGATCGAGGATGAAGATCTCGACGTGGAGAACTTCAACTCGATCACTGCCATCGCCGGCTTGATCATGCGGAAGAACTGTTACGCGCAGGGCGCTTAAACTTCTAAATCGAGCCGCGCGACATTGAGACACCGTTGCAGCGCCGCTTACATACGCGCGTGGCGCTGCGCCGATGTTGCGTGGCTCGATTTAGCGCCGGTCTTTCAAAAGATCGTCGACGCCGAGGGGGCAGGCATGGAACTCGAATTGACCCACGAGCAGCGGAGAGAACGGGCTGATTTCAGGCGCTTCGTGGACGCCGAGATTGCCCCGGGGGCCGAGCGGGCGGATCGAGAAGAGAGGCTTTCGCCCGAAGCGCTCAGGAAGATTGCCCGGAACGGGTGCCTGGGCGGCATCCTACCGCGTGAGTGGGGCGGCAGGGGAATGGATTTGATCACCTACGGCCTTCTGCACGAGGAGATAGGGAGGGCATGCTCGTCGGCCAGGAGCGTCATCACAGTTCACGACATGGTGGCCCTGGCCATTCTCAAATGGGGAAATGAGCGGCAGCGAAAGTTGCTGCTGCCGAAGCTGGCGAGTGGCGAAATCATCGGGGCCTTCGCCGTCAGCGAGCCGAACGTCGGGAGTGACGCTAAGAGCATCGAGACGACGGCGGAACGCGTGGGCGGCTCCTACATCCTGAACGGAACGAAGAGATGGATCACGTCAGGCCAGATCGCCGACCTCTTCCTGGCGCTGGCCCGCTGTGGGGATAAGCCCACCGCTTTTCTCGTCGAACGTGGCTGCCCGGGATTCTCAGCCGAACCGATCTCCGGACTCTTAGGAGTGCGGGCATCGATGGTTGCGCAGATCAATTTCCAGCGATGCGAAATCCCGCGTGAGAACCTGGTCGGCCGGGAAGGGTTCGGGCTGATGTCGGTCATTCTGACGGCTCTCGATTTGGGGCGGTACGGCGTGGCGTGGGGCTCGGTGGGAATTATCCGGGCGTGCCTCGACGCGTGCGTCAGGTATACGAGCCGCCGCCGTCAGTTCGGCGCACTCCTGAAGGAGCATCAATTGATCCAGGAGATGATTGCCGAGATGGCCACCAATCTGAGGGCGGCGCGACTACTCTGTTGTCAGGCCGGCCGGCTGAAACAGGCCGGCGACTCGCGGGGGATCATGGAGACCTTCGTCGCGAAATATTTTGCGTCGCGGGCCGCGATGCGGGCGGCGGCCGACGCCGTCCAGATCCATGGCGCCAACGGGTGCTCAGGTGAATACCCGGCGCAGCGATACCTGCGTGACGCCAAAGTTATGGAAGTGATCGAGGGGAGCAACCAGATACAGCAGATGCTGATAGCGGAGTATGCCTTTCAGGAGCACGCGCGGTCCGAAGCGGAAGACGCAGCCGCGGCTTCGATCGCCGAGGCGCAGTGACCTGACGACGGTCGCGGGCCGGAGGATCGGGACGGAGCGTCATATGCGCGACTCGGGCGCCTGAGTACTCTGGAAACAAAGTTCTCTTCTATTTTTCTGTCTACATTTTTCTGTTGAAAGATCAAGACAACAGAAAAATGTCAGATAATTCTGTATTTTTAGCGGGGCCGCCCTTTGAGTCTTGGCCATTTCAGTGAAAGAAATTTTGTCTGCCCACCTAAAAGCTGTATCGAGTCTGGAGTTCTGTGACAACCTTCGAGTTTTTGTCCTATCTGCGCACGCTGAATGTAAAGGTTTGGGCCGAGGGCGCCAAACTGCGCTACCGGGCGCCCGAGCGCGCGCTGTCGCCGTCATTACAGGCTGAATTGGCCCAACGGAAACCCGAAATCCTCCGGGTCTTGAATGAAATGGAGATGAGCGCTCAGCCTGCTCGTCTACCCCTCCGACCAGCCCCCCCCGGCAGTGACTTGCCTCTCTCCTTCTCACAGCAGCGGCTCTGGTTTTTAGACCAGATGGAGCCGGGCAACGCTCTGTACAATGAGTCAGAGGCGGTGCGTCTTTTGGGGCCGCTCGACGTCCCTGCGTTAGAGCGAACGCTTGGTGAGATTGTGCGACGCCACGAGGTACTACGCGCAAACTTTCCGGCGGTTGACGGTTACCCCAGGCAGATTATCGCGCCTGCTTATTTTCTCGACCTGCCCATCACTGACCTCAGTGAATTGCCCGAGGGTCAACGTGAGGACGAGATTCGGCGGTTGATAAAGGCTGAAGCGCAGCGGCCATTCGACTTGTGGAAAGACCGGTTGATTAGAGTCCGCCTGTTGCGTTCGGGGGCGGATGAACATCTGCTGATCATAACCATGCACCACATCGTCACCGATCGTTGGTCGATAGGAGTGTTGGTCCACGAGGTCGGATTACTCTATCAGTCTTTCGTTTCGGGTAATTCATCACCTCTCCCCGAACTGCCGATCCAGTACGCTGATTATGCTTATTGGCAGCGGCAGTGGCTAAGCGGGGAGGCGCTGGAATCGCAGCTTGGTTACTGGAAGCGGCAGCTGGCCGGACCTCTGCCCGTCCTGGAGGCCCCGACCGATCGGCGGCGGGCGCCTTTTCGGACGTTCCGTGGGGCGCGCCGGAGCGTGATCCTGGCTCCGGCATTGTGCCGAGAATTGGAGAACCTGAGTCGAGAGCGGGGCGTGACGCTCTTTATGGTTTTGTTGGCTGCTTTTCAGACATTGCTCCACCGTTACACGGGGCAGACAGATATCATCGTAGGTTCGCCGGTGGCCAACAGAACGCCGGTAGACGTTGAGGTGTTGATCGGCTGTTTCGTCAACACGCTGGTCTTGCGCACCGATTTATCAGGCGCCCCGAGTTTTCTCGAGTTGCTCACTCGAGTGAGAGATGTGGCGGTGGGCGCCTATGCGCACCAGGATTTGCCATTTGAGAAACTGGTCGAGGAACTTCAGCCGGAACGTGATTTGAGCAGGACGCCGCTGTTTCAAGTGATGGCTGTCTTGCAAAATGCGCCGCTGTCCATCCCGAAGCTGAACGGCCTGGAGTTACAACCGATAGAGATTGACCCTCAGACGGCGAAGTTCGATTTAACGCTATATCTGACGGAAACGGCAAAGGGGCTAAGGGCCGATGTCGAGTACAACACAGACCTCTTTAACGAAGACACGATAACACGGGCGTTGGGCCATTACCGGAGATTGCTGGAAGAGGTTGTGGTCAATCCCGAGCGGCGGCTGTTTGATATACCGCTATTGACCGCGGGCGAGCGCGCGCAACTGTTGGCGGCCTGGAACGAAACCGGGCGCTACTACCCGCAGGATTGCTGCCTGAGTCAATTGGTTGAGACGCAGGTGGAGCGGGCGCCGGACGCGGTCGCGGTGGTGTTTGAGCAAGAATGTATAACCTACCGGGAACTCAACCGGCGGTCTAACCAACTGGCGCATCGCCTTTGTAAGTCGGGAGTCAAGCCCGATGCGCGAGTGGCGCTGTGTGTCGCGCGCGGTCTGGGCATGGTGGTAGGGGCGCTCGCCATTGTGAAGGCCGGCGGCGCGTACGTGCCGCTGGACCCGGAGTACCCGATTGAGCGCCTCACTTACATGCTCGCGGACAGCGCCCCGATGGCGGCGCTCACGCATGCTCAAGTAGGGGCTGAAGCGCGTTCGGCGCTCGTCGCAGCAGGGGCGCCGGTGATCGATCTGGAGGCGGACTCCGGAAGTTGGGAGAGTGAATCCGACGACAACCCGAACCGGGCGAGTATGGGACTGACGTCGGAGCATCTGGCCCATGTGCTCTATACCTCAGGCTCAACGGGCAAGCCGAAAGGCGTCATGGTCCGGCGCCAGGGAGTCGTCAACCTGTTGCGCTCCATGCTTGATTTCACAAACATTACCTCGGCCGATTGCGCGCTGGCGCTGACGACATTGGTGTTTGATATTGCCGGGCTGGAACTGTTCCTGCCGTTGATTTGCGGCGCGCGAATCGCATTAGTAGGCGCCGCCGAGGGTCATGACCCTGAGGCGCTCGCCCGAACGATCACAAGGTGTGGAGTGACGATGTTGCAGGCGACACCGGCAACCTGGCGGATGTTGCTGGAGTCGGGCTGGAGAGGCGCGCCGTGGTTGAAAGCCTTGTGTACAGGGGAGGCGCTGCCGGTCGAACTGGCCGGGCGGATCGGGAAGCGAGTCGGGAGACTGTGGAATGGGTATGGGCCGACTGAGACCACCATCTTTTCATCGACGGCGTTAGTTGATGCGACGACTGGCGCCAAAACAACTGTGTATGAATCCATCGGCAGGCCTGTCGCCAACACCAAGATCTACTTGCTCGACCGGCGCTGTGAACCGGCGCCGATAGGGGTGGCGGGGGAGATCTATATTGGCGGAGTGGGTGTGGCGCGGGGTTATATGAACCAGCCGGAGCAGACGGCGGAGCGGTTTGTGGCGGACCCGTTTGCGGACGAGGCGAACGCGCGTATGTACAAGACTGGAGATGTGGGTCGCTACCTTCCGGACGGCAGGATCGAGTATCTGGGGCGGAATGACTTTCAGGTGAAGGTGCGAGGCTTCCGGATCGAGTTGGGCGAGATCGAGGCCAGGCTGGCCGAACACCCCGGCGTCAGAGAAGCAGTCGTAGTGGCGCGGGAAGAGGGCCCTGGCGACCGGCGTCTGGTGGCGTACTACACCGAATCCACTGCGGTCGCAGTCAATGCGGAGACGTTGCGCGCGCATGTGTCGGCGGCGCTGCCGGAGTACATGGCGCCGGCGGCGTATGTGGCGCTGCCGGCGATGCCTGTGACTTCGAACGGTAAGCTGGATCGCAAGGCGCTGCCGACGCCCGAAAGAGAGGCGTACGCCTCACAGGGCTACGAAGCTCCGGCGGGCGAGATCGAAACCGCGCTGGCGAAGATTTGGGCCGAGGCGCTCAGGCTCGAGCGCGTTGGACGCCACGACAATTTTTTCACAATGGGTGGACATTCACTGCTGGCCGTCGGCCTGATCGAACGCATGCGGCAAGAAGGATTGCAGGCGGACCTGCGCGCGCTTTTCACCGCGCCCACACTGTCGGCGTTGGCTTCAGCGGTGAGTGGCGACGTTGGAATAGTTGAAGTTCCCCCGAACCGCATTCCCCCCGGATGCGATACGATCACGCCGGAAATGCTGCCCCTGGCGCGGCTGAGCTCAACCGACATCGAACGCATCGTCAGCGCAGCGCCGGGCGGCGCGACCAACATCCAGGACATCTACCCGCTGGCCCCCCTGCAAGAAGGCATACTGTTTCACCATTTGATGGCGAGCGAAGGCGACATGTATTTGGCGCCCTCGCTCTATAGCGTCGGCAGTCGCGCCCAACTAGACGCGTACCTGCGGGCGCTGCAGGCGGTAATCGACCGGCATGACATGCTGCGCACGTCGATTCATTGGGAAGGGCTTCCTCAGCCGGTGCAAGTAGTATGGCGGCAGGCGACCGTGGCGGTGGAAGAAGCGCGCTTCGACGCGGCCGGCGGAGACATTGCCGAACAACTGAAGGCGCGGTTCGACCCGCGGCGGTACCGGCTCGATGTCCGCCGGGCGCCGTTGATGCGGGTGTGCGTCGCCGAGGATGCGCCCAACCGGCGCTGGGTAGTGTTGTGGTTGAGCCATCATTTGTTAGGGGATCCGATCGCGCTGGCGGTCATGCGGGAGGAGATTCAAGCGCATCTACTGGGGCAGGTAGAGCGATTGCCGGAGCCTCTGCCGTTTCGGAATTTCGTGGCGCAGGCGCTGCTGGGGGCGCCCCGCGAGGAGCATGAAGCGTTCTTCCGCCAGATGCTGGGCGATGTGGACGAACCGACGGCTCCGTTCGGGCTGACGGATGCGCGTGGGGATGGGTCTGGCATCGAGGCGGCGTGGCGCCAGGTCGCCGGTCCGCTAGTGGAGCGCTTGCGTGGCGTGGGGCGCGGCCTCGGTGTCAGCATTGCCAGTCTGTATCACCTGGCCTGGGCGCTCGTTCTTGCGCGGGTCTCAGGACGAGACGACGTGGTGTTCGGCACGGTATTGTTTGGGCGGATGCAGGGCAGCAAAGGCGCCGGCCAAGTGGTCGGCCTGTTGATGAACACGCTGCCGGTGCGGATCCGGATCGGCGATGAACGTGTGGAAGATGGCGTACGGCAGACCCACAGGTTGCTTGGGGAGTTAATGCGCCATGAGCATGCGCCGCTGGCGCTGGCGCAGCGCTGCAGCGGGGTGGAGTCGCCAACGCCGCTGTTCAGCGCGCTGCTGAACTACCGTTACAGTATAGGCTCGGCCGCGACCCTGGCTCAGGCTCAATCCCAAGAGCAAGGCCGGGCTGGGGCGGCGTGGGAAGATATCCAGTTCGAGGAGTCGGACGAGCTATATAAGCGGACTAATTATTCGCTGACGCTGAATGTGGACGATCTGGGTGAGGGATTTTCACTGAATGCGCAGGCGCAATCGCCGATTAATCCGGAGCGAGTCTGCGCATACATGCACACTGCTTTAGAGCGGTTGGTGGAAGCGCTAGATGGCGCCGCCGGGACGCCGTTGCGCGGCGTGGATGTGCTGCCCGCGTCGGAACGCAGGCGGATGCTGGTGGAATGGAACGCCACACAGTCTGAGTATCCGCGCGGGAAGTTCATCCAGGAATTGTTTGAGGGGCAGGCGGCGGGCGCGCCTGAAGCGGTGGCGGTGGCGCATCAAGGCCGTCAACTGAGCTACGGAGAATTGAACGCGCGAGCTAACCGGCTGGCGCATCATCTGCGCAAACTGGGCGTCGAACCCGATGCGCGGGTGGCGCTGTGTGCCGAGCGGAGCCTGGACATGGTGGTGGGGCTGCTGGCCATCCTGAAGGCCGGCGGCGCCTACGTGCCGCTCGACCCGGCGTATCCGATCGAACGCCTCAGGTACATGCTCGAAGACAGCGCCGCCATGGCCGCGCTTACGCATGCCCAGGTAGACCGCGAGATTCGTTCGACGCTTGCGGGGACTGGCGTTCCGGTGATCGATCTGGAGGCGGACGCCGGACGTTGGGAGAGTGAATCCGACGCCAACCCGGACCGGGCGAGCGTTGGATTAAGCTCCGAGCATCTGGCCTATGTGATCTACACCTCAGGTTCCACCGGCAGGCCAAAAGGCGCGATGATCCCGCATCGCGGCATCTGCAATCGTCTTTTCTGGATGCAGGAACGG
>Ga0111539_10001001_pt1 | contig 37000 bp, 38 predicted proteins | sample RhiMethybrSRZTD1_FD_79667 | JGI IMG/M metagenome (GOLD analysis project Ga0111539, IMG submission 79667) | Populus rhizosphere microbial communities from Tennessee, USA - Rhizosphere MetaG P. TD hybrid SRZTD1 (version 2) (version 2) | ecosystem: Host-associated > Plants > Roots > Rhizosphere >...
CATAGGCTGCCGCTCCAACGATTTTTTCACTCTTCATCCCGTTCTTTATTTGCCCTAATACGTAAAATATCTTCAGCAATACTTAACCTGATATCTTTCTTCGCATAACCTGGCAGATCGATTTTAATTATTAACTCATTGTGTCACCGTCTTCGAACATATCTATAGCAGGCATAGTATATTCATAGAATTCCCTTGAAAAATCACTTAGCCCCTTGGATATCCATGAGCACGTCATATGCTTTCTTAGGATCTATCATGTATAAACATTAGTCACGTCATGGTGAAGTCATGTCAGAGTTATCTCCTGACGTTATTAGAGAACTTGACTATATCCATTTGGACCATTTAATTGGAATCAAGAATAAAACACAGATATAAGTAAAATAAAGAACTATTTTATAAAGAACACAATGAAGCCAATTGAGACATTATTTTGGTTGGGCACTGCGGGGTGTGCTGTATATGACGGCCAATACTATTGTAAAGAATGTGGCTAGAGACATAATTCATGATTTTTGAAAAACACGATATTGAAAGAAGAGAACGTAGACGATGGTTAGATTGGTAGGCCCCGTATGCACGATTTTGCGGTAAATATTCCCTCTCAAAATAGCACATTCTCAATCCTACCATGTTATTGTTTTAGATACGCACATTGAGGATATTCCTGTCACCCGGGTCGCCAAGAAGATAATCGATAAGAAACCAGACCAACAGATTATTTTCACGACCACACTAACAACTGATGACCTCAATCAACCATTTGAGCTTAATGAACACAGTAATATTACTGAGACTATACTAACCAAACCCGTTAGGCATTAATCTCTGTCCTCTGCAATAGACAAGATCATTTTAAAAGTCTTGAGGCCCCAATTAAATTATTATTATTTCCTAATCTCCTTTCTGGTAACATCCGTGTATTCTATCTATTGTTTGGCTTATAGATAGTATTACTATGCGTAGAATTGTGAAGTACTCACAATTGCAATATACAGTTCTGTACTGATCCTGTTATAAGCCTGCTCTAGTGTTTATAATTTCCTACTTTAAATCTCTGACACTCTTATAACCAGTTTCTGTATCTTCTTGCTCTGTGATGGTTCCGCTAGTAGGTCTCTCGTCTATTACCCGCACGGTCTGCTCATAATCAGTGCGAGAGGGTGCTTTTTCCCCATGCCCCGTCTTAAAGGTCTCGTAGTCTTTTGTATATTGTTCAGCCGGAGGTTCTTCTCCATAAAGATATCTCTGTAATAAATGTTCTTCACTTACGAGAAGCCACAACCTTTTACCATCGTAAGCATCGGCCAAATATTTCGGGATCCAATACTTATCCTTTTTAATGGTCCCCTTTTCTATTCGTATGAAATTTTGTGAAATTTCTTTGATTTCACCAACGTCTTTGCCCTCATTAGTTTTAACCTTTTTTCCCTTGAGCATATTCCACAATACAGTAGGTCCTTCACTTTTACTAGGTGTTGTCAATATTTGGCACTATGAAGCATATGTTTTAATGATTTTAGAAGAGTTTTCTATTAAGCAAGGATTCGATGGAATGTCGTTTCATAATACTATTTGAATCTTTCTCTCTAAAGTATAACTGATAAATTAGATGATGGACAATTATCATCGTATGTGTGCCAATGTTATCTCCTGGGACAAAGCTATTGATAAGGAGGTTAAATCTAGTGACGGGAAAAGTGTAGGAAAAATTCAATCCGTGACGACAGAATATATACAAACAAAGGATGGTCTTGTATCCAAGAAGTATTATTTCATTCCAAAGCAATACGTTCAAAAATTTGACGGTGATAGCGTCTGGGTTTCCCTAACCAAAGAGGACCTTAAAGGAAGATTTGAGCGAGATGATGTATCCCAGATACGAGCAGAGGAATTTCAAAGTCAAACAACGGCAACTTCTAAGACTCCATCAGAAACGGCTACGAAAAAGGACGCAGATATGGTGGAAATGCCTTGGGAGAAGGTTATAGGTAAAAAAGTAAAATCAAGTGACTCCAAAGACTTAGGCAAGGTAGAAAGCATAGGACCACACTTTGTAGAAGTCGATGAAGGAATAGTAAGGCACAAACGCTACTTTGTACCAAAGTATTATGTTGATGGATATGATGGCGACAATTTGCATGTAGCGCTTACTAAAGATGAACTCAAAAATAAATATGAGAGGGAAAGTCCACCCTCTGAGTCGGAATTTCAGAATCAGGAATATTTAGAACGTAAGAGCAAAGTAGAATCATTACATCCACAATTTCTACATGGAGTACCATTTATGGCAAAAGAACCTGGAGTATCACTTGAAGACCGAGGATCAGGTCAAACCCTTAATATCCCATGGGAAGAAGTAATCCATAAACACGTGAAAACCACTGACAACGTGGATATCGGAGATGTTGAAAAAGTAGGAAACGAGTTCATAGTCGTCAGAGAAGGGGTCGCGAAGGTGCACATCTATTACATTCCCAAGCCATACATTAGCAATTACGACGGTAGCTCTTTGTATATTAGTGCCCCAAGCGGGTTAGTAAGTGCCAAGTTTGAGAGAGAAACTGAACCAACCCCTGAGGAGATTAGAACGCTCGGTAAGGAAGCTGAGAGTAAATCATAAAGAACAAAATGATCAAGTAAAACACAAGATAGATGCTATCACCATAACATAATCCATTTTTGCCTCATTAATGAGGAATAAGGGCAATTATGGCCAAACTATTGTCTTACAATAATCCTTCAATTTTTATATGTTAACTAATCTAACATTTACAAGAACTTGTAATGTATCTCTCAATCTCTGATGGACAAAACAAGATTTTTAGGCTTTGCAAGCCATTTAAGCAATGTAAGCCATATTATAGATAGATATGACAGACCCAGTAAAAAAGGTAAAAGACGCAAGTCAAGACGTTGAAGCAAAAATGAAGACCTCAGAAGACCATGCTAAAGGCAAACCCAGCTCAGAAACATTAAACAAAGCCAAGGTTAAAGTAAGGGACGCCTTGACCTAACCACTCTTCATTTTTTGAGATTTTCTATATTTTATTACATACTAACTAGGGGCTAATTTTATGTCTAGAAAGAACTTTTAGTTATCTTCGTTGAGCTCCTCCGTCTTCTCTTCCTGTTCTTCCTCTAGCTGATCTTTGTCTTCTTCATAGTCAGGTTCCTTAGATTCTTTGGAATGTTTACTCGTCATTATCTTTTCCCTGATTGTCTGGGCAAATTTGGTATCATAGTTTCAATAACTCTATTCAGAATTGGATCCTTAAGATATTTGTTTGGATGGATCATGCCACTACTTTCGGTTCCAGATGAGTATGCACTATCAGCATAACCGTTTTCTTCTACAAAGAACCCGTTTACAACTTCATTTATGGTTCCATCTCCACTAACTGAGACAATATATTGATAGCCTTTCTTTATCAACTCTGCTGCAAGAGTAGTTCCATCTCCAGATTTTTCAGTGAACGCGAGATGTGGCTCTCACCAAAAGCTTCCTTAATTCTTGCAAATAGTGTTTCCCAATCCTTCCCAGTTGAACCACCACCGGAAGTTGGATGCAGTCTCTATTTTCTCTTGTTTAATCTCATTTTCCATAGGAAGAGAATAGTTATCTGCCTTGGATTTGATAGTCTGACCGAATTTATCTTTATTCTTCTTTACCTCTTCTTTTATCAATCCTGTCTTTGTCACAGAAATATCACTCTTAAAGATTAGCTAGAAAGCAAAGTAAAAGAGTAAAAGATTACATACTGATATTGCCTTGCTGACCGATTGCTGAAACTGTTAAGGATTGTTTATCATAAAAAATTATGGGATAGTTATGAGGTAGATCCTACTACTAATAGTCCCTCTGCGTTTTTCAGATTGTTGTTTATTTTGTCTATATGTAGTTGCAATTCTTCTATGGGAACATGATCTTGGATTAATTGTCTAAGCTGTTCTCTCAACATAACTTCAGTATTTTGCATTAAGGCCTCATCCTTCTCTGCCAGTGGCGCTTCTATAAACTCAAAATTATCCAGATATGCAGTGGTTGCAAGTGTCTCAGCTTGTTCATAATTTTGTTGCCTATATGCGTCGATTGTTTGGTTTAATAGATTTCTTATCTCAGATATTATCTGTCCTGATTCAGCGCCAGTCTCCTGACCACCCAGACTCTCATCACTTATCCCCGTTATTTCTGATATTTCGTGGATTATTATTCCTATAGATCTATCAACTACTTCAGGATTAGACTTGTTTTGTATCGCGGTGTCAAGAGCGGAGAAGAACTGGACTGTCTCCTCAACATTGGGATTCATTTCAGAAGATAATGTTGAGGAAGCTTGCGCGAACACATTCTGTGCTCTGGATACGAAGGCTTGACCATCTTGATATTCAACCATTTCTTTTATTGTGCCATTTTCCACTGCTTCACCATATTCGGTTGCAGCAATCGATAGTAGATCTGAGACGACGCCTAGATTGAATGAGCTGTTGTCTATAACATCTCTAGGAATTACTTGTTGTATTGTTTGGTTCAATGTTCCGTTTATTTTCTTACTCTGCTCTTCGAACTCATCTGGAGAGGAGGTGTTGACCATTTGAGAAAACTGATCAAGATCTGTCGCAAGAGTGTTATTCAAAGTTGAGTTAGTATTAGATATTGATGGTTCGATTGTTGAATATATTTCTGCTATTGGATGCAAAGTGTGTGCTTTTGCAAGACTATTATTCCCGGCATCTTTATTCATAACAGCAGCGTTAAGATGACCTCTTATCTGTTCGATATTAGATACAAAGTCAACTTGAGTTGAGTTTATTCCATTCGTTGTGGTATTGGTAACCGTAGCTAAGACTGGATCGGATGAGCTTAGATTGTTATTTTGTTCCTGTGCAAATATTGAGATTGCAAATCCCGATTGTACTATAATGTAGGCAGTCAGTAACAATACTGATATTAAAGTTGTTGCCAGAAGGGACCCACCCAGATTTAATATCCTACCAAGGTAGTTTTCATCTTGTAATGTAACCATTTTTTTCCGATTCCGATTTGGTGATGCAATATGACACCCATTTATTTTAAATGACGATTCTAAGTATTGAGAACAAGATTGGAAGACAATGTTGAACGAGAAGGAACTGAATAATAAATGATAATAAAAAATCTTCCTGCTCGGTCACAATGAAACTAGGATTCAACCTGACTTTACCTGAGTCGCAACTGAGCAGGAAGAAGCGATTTGAAGGATGCATGAATTCCTAGACGTACTTGCTTCTTTTGGTGTTAGCTTCGTAAAATGTATGGTTAGGTACCGTCTGGCCTTCAAGCCTTACTTGCAATAATGCTCACGTTCATTTATCCTGTACTACGATTCTCAATTCGTGGAACGAAAATAGTAAGACAAGGTCAATGATCATGTATGGGTTCTGACAGCTGTTGACACCCTGAAATCAGCTGCTGGTCAGATGTAATATGAGATCCAGATAAAAGGATCGAAGGCATATAGATTTGAAAATTGAAGAATGAGGCAGAGTAGCAGTAATTAAAGCTACTTTATCTATTATATGTAAGAGAATCAAAAAGTACTAGGAAGGTTATCTGCATAAATAGGATTTGTGCAGAAGAACTTCTACTTGTATCTAATTGGTCGATAGCAGAGCCTCTGCTTGATCTAGTCTTTGAGTTATATTATTTACAAGTTGCTGCACCTGTGTCAATGGCGCACTTTCCTCAATCAAGCTGCTCAAGTCTTCCCTGAGTGTTGTTTCTGTTTCTTCCATCAGGGTTTCATTCTCTTCTGCCAAAGGAGCCTCTAGAAATTCAAAGTTATCAATGTATGCAACATCTGCTAGATCAGCGGCACCTGTATAATTCTGATTATCGTATTCAATCATAGTCTGATTTAGGAGGCTACGTATCGTAGAAATTAATTCTGTTGGTTCTCTCTGTGACTCCTCTTCCCCTTCCTCAGTTGTAGCTGACACTTCCCAATTTAATGGTGATGAGATATAGAAAATTCCGGATATCAAACCTAGGGTCATACCTATGAAAGATTGAATTTTGTTTTGCATCATATTTCTCTTTGTTATTGAAATTGCTATTTATGTTGATTGGATATTCTAGATTGTGAGAATGAGAAAATTTGTTTACTGATTTCTATACATAAGATGTCATGGCACTACCCGAGTACTTGATTAATTTAGTGTATATTTCTTGTGTATTCACAAAAATATAGAGAGTTACTAACTAATGCTATAACCTATAACGTCGGCTATTTCCTACAACATTGTCCAATTGGTATATCGTGACCGTGTGGACATTTTCTCGGATGCTTCAATAAAGTACACAATGCATCTGTAAATTTCTTTTTCATATGATGCTCTATACCACATATCATTTCTTCATCGATATCTATCTTTAAGGCATCTTTCATCATTACTTCCAAGAGTCTTGTATTTCTTAGCATTTGTCTTCCAGTCCTTTGACCATCGTTAGTAAGTTCTACTACATTTTTGCCCCCTTTATATTCAACTAGATTAGCTGCATTAAGTTTGTGAAGCATTTGTACAACAGATGGTTGGCTTATGCTTAGCAGCTTGGCTATGGAGCTTACTTTTACTTCTTCTTTTCTTTCACTGATTGCCCATATTGCTTTAAGATACATTTCTACATGCTCCGCTTCTGCGGTATCGATATAGAGTTCTTCTTTTTCTTCGATGCCATTATTATTGCTACTCGTCATAGTGTCCTCCAAAACTCTTACAGATACTGTCTTTAAAACCAATAATAATTATTAATGTTACCCTTACATCCATCATAAAAAAATTGGATTAGGATATTAATTTCTGCCATTATTCATGTCATAATTACAATTGAAACTCAAAACTGAGCCAAAAGTAGTTGAATTTGGCTAGGTAACCCTACCTAAAACACTATTCATAACCATTCGTCCGAAGTCCTCATCAGACGCATTCTTCCTTCTTTCCATCATCTTCAAAGCATCCTCACCAACTAGGTATCTTGTTTTGGGGTTGGCTGACATGGCTGCTTCAAACACTTTCTCCGCTACCAATGTGGGTGAAGAACCCTTTTCAAATCTTGGCTTGAACGCCGAGATTCTCTTCTCAGTTATCTCTGCGTATGGTAGATTATCATTAATAGCCAGAGCATTACTATTTTGCTTCGACATTACATCCTTGCCAATCTTCATGTTGTTTACGAAATCTGTCTTTATTACTCCTGGTTCTATAAGGGCGACATGTATCCCAAACCCTTGAACTTCATATCCCAAAGATTCCGTAAGCCCTTCTAAAGCGAACTTGGAACTAGCGTAGGCTGATGATAAAGGAATTCCAATCCTTCCAGCTAGTGAGCTTATATTTATTATTCTCCCATACCTTTGCTTTCTCATAATTGGCAATACATATTGGATTAGCTTTATTACCCCAAAGAAATTAGTCTCAAATTCTTCTTTAATTTCATTTATATGAAGATCTTCCAATGGTCCCAAAAGAGAATATCCGGCATTATTAACTAGGATATCAATCTGGTTTTTTTCCCCAACGATATTGCCAATCGTCTCTGAGATCGATTCTTCATCAGTTACATCTAAGCGAAGTGTTTTTAGCGGGAGGTTGTCTTTTCCCGCACGACCAAGTATATTTCCTGATTTGCTTAGATTACGCATAGTAGCATATGTATACACCCCTCTCCTAGCAAGCAGAAGTGAAGTGTCAAATCCTATGCCAGATGAGCTTCCTGTAACTAATGCAATTTGCTGTCGTCCGTTTTTCATCGTATTATTACCATCATAATACATCCATATTGAATGTTTATTGTCTGAATGAAACAAACTTTACATATGCGTGCTCGGATCAAGACTTCTGACATTGTTCTGGGGTGTTTATCGCTCAGTAGTAACGATAGAATACCTTTGTCATGCAGAGATTGAAGCTCTTTTGTATTCGGATGTATTGCCACCGACATTTTCATGGAATTTGAGAAATGTGAGAAATGTGAGAAATGTGAGAAACACTAGTGATAATCTGTTTTATTCCAGTGTTATTTTGAGTGTCTAATAATAGAGTGTATGCGTGCACAGAAGCAGCCATATTTAAGTCATCAATCGCATATGAGAATCATATTTTGGGATTCACGGCTTTCTGATGAGATGTTACTATTACGACATAGCAATAGGTAGGAAGGGCTTTCCTACTATTGCTATATCCTATTTACCTGAGAGTTTGTCCTTGGATGCCAATTCAGTACTTCCAGACTTTCAGATATGAAAGTAACATTAGGGGAGCCTAATATTTACCAGTTAGTACGATTCTAGGGTTTGAGAATCAATATTGCTAATTACGGTTAATTTTGAAATCGTGTGATATGGGAACAATTGTCTAGTCCAAGGATGTCTCCCTTTTTTTTTCCAAATCTGCCATAGACTTTCTTGAGGCTTCAATAGACTTCTGCCTCTTAGGTCGAATTACAAGTATGTAAAGCGATCCTACTACATAGATTGACAACAATATAATCTGAGCAACAACTGATTCAAGAGTGGGGTGAATACCAGTCATGGATGCAAGATTGATATCAAATCTTGGAACAATACCTATAAGGGGAGTAGTAGAGATGTAACCGAGCTCCTGAAATTCCCTAACAGCATTGCCAATAAATGCTATTGACATGTAGGCCCCGATACCCATTGTGAAACCGAACAAAGCTCTAAGAGGTAGTTTTTTGCCTATTCTTCTGACGACAAGTGCTACTCCTATTATTACAACTAGGCCTGATATCAGTCCAGCTATTACATACCATTCCATATATCTTGCAAACGAGAATATAGCTTGATAAAAAAGTACAGTTTCAAATCCCTCTCTATACACTGTAAAGAAAGAAAGCATAACAAACACCATTAGACTTCCAGTGGTAGTTGCCTTCCAAACCTTTGCCTTGACAAATTCAATCCATTTCTTTGTTTCGATCTTATTTAGAACCCAGAAACTAACCCAGAATAATACTGCAACTGCAGAAATCCCTGCTATAGCTTCAATTAACTCCCTGCTTGCCCCCGATAATTCAATGATATATTGAGCTATAAACCAAGTAACGGCAGTCGCCCCTGCAGCAATTATTATACCATAGTATACGTGTTTTTTGAAACGGTCATTTCTAGAGGCCTCAAGATACGTGAGTATTGCCCCAATTATTAGTGCAGATTCCAGGCCTTCCCTAAATATTAGCGAAAAAGAAGTAGAAAATGCAATGGTAGGAGCTATTATGCCAGTTCCAGAAACAAGACGTTCAGATTCATCAAGTCCACTCTTAATTTCAGAGGTCTTTTTCAGTACCTGCTCGTAGCCTGCATTACTTTGTATGAGGTTACGAAGTTCCGCGAACTTTATTTCCATATCTAGTGTGAAATCAGGGTCAATAGGTCGTAAAGGAATCTCTACTTGCTCATAGCTATCCAGATAAGCAGAACGCGCTGTTGTCAATGCTTCCTGAATTCTTTCGTCTTTGTATTGTTCAAGGGATTGGTCAAGCTTTATTCTAATCTGATCGATATCTCCTCTCACAGCAGCCTTTTCAGGATCTTCAGCCTCACCCATTTGTCTTCTCTCTCCAGAATAAGTTCCAAAGCCTTGACTTAGACCTTGAATATCGGCAAATCCTGGGGATGGTAGATTTGTAGTAGTAGAAGTACCACCTGCCTGATTCTGGCTAAGAGAAGTATTATTATCCAATAGTTGTTCGGCAGTTGATAGTTTGACAAGTATTTCATTTACGAAATTATCTATTGCAGTAGGAGATTGTTTTCCCTTTAACATGTCTCGCAACTCCTCTCTCATATCTACTTCGATATCTGTCATTAGAGTTGAGTTGAGCTTTTCAATTGGTGCTTCAAGATATTCGTAGTTATCCAGATATGCCGTCATGGCAGCTTTATCAGCGGCTCTATAATCTTCATTCTGTTTAACTTCGTTGATAACCTTAGATAGTAAATCTCTAATAGTAGCAAAATACTGCGAGTGTTCACTTGAGGTCCGAGTAGCGGCTTCGCTACCAGAGTTTAACGAAAGAAACTCTGCCAGATCTCTTTCTATTGCAGCGACTAACTGCGAAATAGTTTCGACATTTGCGCGTTGTACGATAGAATTTTCGAGTTGAACAAAGAAGGAGTTTACCTCTTGCCTCCTACTTTCGTTGAGGAAACTTGCTAGATTCTCATAGTTTGATTTAGATATATCAACTAGTCCACGCGCATTCTCGTAATCAACTTTGCTAAATTGTTGATTTGAAGATGCTGCATTTGAAAGCTGATACGATTGATTTGCATCTCTAAGCAGATAGACAGCAGTATTTGCTATGGAAGTCAGGTTTGATATAAACTGTTGACCCAGACTCTGATTCAAAATATTTTCCAAATATCGAATTGTTGCCGCTATATCGGTTTGAGATTGCGACCTAGTCTGTGCTCCTGTGTTTCCCTCAGCCTTAATATTAATAGGCAGATCCGTTAGTAATGATTCGAGCTGAGCAGCTGATTCTGAGTTAATTGCGTTTAGTTGACTCTTTATTGAAGGAAATATCACTGAATGTGGGATATAAGAATGTGCGAAGGCCATGTCTATATCTCCTGAAACCAGACTTTGATTAGCTAATAATATTTGGTTACGAATTCTCTCAACGTTAACAAAAGTAACGATTGAATTCTCATTATCTAATGAAGTAGATATAGAATTGATTTGTGCATCAGCTCCAATATATGGATTCATATATGAAAGGAAACTCAATAAGAGAACTAGAGAACTAGAAAGTACCACAAAATGGAAAGGCATATTTCTTTCTCGTGATCCTCTTGACTTCAACTGCTTTTCCCTCGAAGTTTAGTTTAGAACACGATGTGCATGAATTTGCATTAATATAGTCTTAGAGATGAGAGAATATGAGGCATATTTAAAAATATATCGGATTCTATAGTTTGAGAATTAGGACAGCGTACCAGCATCTCCTCTCCGCTTCACAGGATGTATCCATACGAGTCTTCATGAGCATAGGCGTTGCTATTAATCCCGACCACCAATATCCTTATTTGATAACTCGTAAAGGACCTATTTTCTTGAAAGTTACGATTTCCATGTAATTCGGGACAATTTGGATCCTTTATGATAAAATTTACATGACTGGTGTGTTGTGGTCCTCTCCACTTCCTAATCAGATGACAAATTAGTAGAATAATCGATAACTAGAATAGGTGCATCAATGACAAAAGCACATACTTGAAGTTGACTTACTGTACCAATTGTAAAAGAAATGTAGAAATGATCAATATTAGTTATAAGAAGCTAGCAAATAATAAGCTTGCAATAGAAGGCTATTGCATAACATGTTCAGCTAAACTTCTAAAGACGAAAGTAATGCCAAAATCTGGTGTGAAGAAAAAGAAACTAAAAGTGTCAAAAAGAAGAGGGATTAGGATTCGGAATGTGTTTGGTCTCAGTTAGCGAATTTCAAGCTTTGCCAGTATATCTTCTATGTCTTGTTCATCTTCAAGCTCCGCGTTGAGAAGCTCTAATGCAAGTTGATACGTTCCGTGATCCTTTTCCTTGGTACTATTAGCCAGATCATTGTATAATCCAATTACTAACCTTTCGAATTCCAATGCTCTTTCGAGGGCGCTTCTAAGGCTGAGGTACCTCGAGGGTTGAAGCTTGCCCAAGCCACTGTCCTGTTCCCATTGAGCAGGATCATCTATTGGAGTTTCTCCCAATTGCATAAGTCTGAACGCAACTTTCTTTGAATGACCAAGCTCCTCGTCTGCCCTCTGCTCAAAGAACTTCGACTCTAACACTCCCAAGCCTTCTATATTTTGCGAAATATACCAGAAGTAATGAAAAGCTGAAAGCTCTCCGCCATATGCTTTTTTTAGCATTGCAATAGTGCCAGTGACGCCTGGACCTGCTATCTCGACAGATTTTTTTCCCATATTAAATTTATGGACTTTAACCTATTTAAAATTTTATAATATTGTTAGTACAAACTAATGTAGAAAAGCAAATAATCGGTTTTTTTTATGATGATTTTATATGATAATTTCCAAATATTATATCTGAAATATGGAAGTATACTAATGATTTCTACGACATGACTCGCAATTAAATTCATCAAGTTGAACGGGATTGCTAACCCTATTATTATATTTCATTCCCGACTTGGAAAATTGGAATCGAACTTAATAGCTGAGATGGGGTGTTATTATGACATATTGAAATGGATAGATCCATTTGGAACAGAGTAGATATTCAGCAAGAGTCTCTTTACATCGACACAGCTGAAGCCGAAAGCGTTGAGATGTATTTGAAGGCCATCTGGTATATTCGTGAGGAAGAAGATGTAAAGGTAAGTTCTATTGCCAGATTATTGAATGTAAAGCAACCATCTGTGGTTCAGATGCTACATAAACTTAACGAAGACAACTTGGTCGAATACACAAAAGGACGAAATTTAGTCAAGATGACATCAACCGGGGAGAAAATAGGCAAACAAATGATTCGAAACACTCGCCTTCTCGAGGTACTTATGAGAGAGGCACTCAAGATAGAGATAGATGAGGAAATGATATGCGGTATTGAGCATCACATGAATAAGAAATTTACCGATGCAATATGTACTCTACTGGGTCATCCAAGGGAATGCCCTCATCGCAGAGTTATACCGAATGGAGAGTGTTGTGTTAGATAGAATTGAATTAGGGCACGTGAGACTTATATTCAATGTTTCAAAAACAGTTAGAAAAAATCCATCATAGGGCTAATAAGAACTAATATTAGCGCATTTGTAAAATTAGTACAAATTGTATAAGTTGCACCCTCGATATTGCAATCTATTAATCTTTTTATTCCTTCTTCCTAGGACTAGGAAGATCTAACCCAATGATCCCCATCATGGATTCGCCTATCGGTTCAAACAATGTTCTCAGAGAATCATTGTCATAAAATTTGGCGATCTCAGCCAACTTGATTTCTATCTTTTTCTGTTCTATCTTTAGAAGAATATATCGAGCTATAAGAGCCTTAATTTCATCTGCCTTATCCTCTTGGACTATGTGTTTTGAACCCATATTCATTATAGGATATACTAAGGAGCATTTTTAAGCACTACTACTGATCCATATCTAACTTGAGTTTCATTCAATGCATATATCATCTGTTCCATAGGATCCAACACGCAGTCGGTATTTTCACATATGTAGATGGACGTTTCAGGGATCAGTTCATCTTCCTTCTCCAAAACAGAGACATCATATTTTGCCATTGATGTTGTTCTTATTAGGTGAGCCTAATATTTAAACGGTCTTACGGTCCTAAATTCGGGGAATCTAGTCTGAACTCTTCGTGAACGTCTAATTGAATAAACCCAAAAATGCAGGCCCAGCTATTTGAGATCCTATCAGGCGGGACTTGTGATCTCCAATTCAATCCTCTCAAAACTCAAACATCCTTGTCGGGTTCGTATCTGGGAGAGGAGCTCAAGCATAACGGGCATGCTGTAATGCAAATCCATACCCCCTCGCGCGAATACTATGTCATCGGCAACTGCATGTAACACAATTAAGCTTGTGATAAGTTACTGAACTAATTCTTCTGGACTATCTGAATGAAATTAATATTTCTTGTACCATTTCCTTCAGACAATCTAATACAACCTCTATTTGTGATAATTCTAGGACTCATTGCATATAGGTAGCTGTAACATGATTTCTTCGTAACTGAAAGTGATCCTGTATTTGTCATTGCTTCACACTCAATTCCATTTTGAATAATCTCTTGGGCCAATCTTTCATTTAGACTAATAGTTTCCTCGTCTTTGAGAATGATATCAGAAGACGGTTGGATGGAGGTCGACTCGGAGAACTTGGTCCGCCCAGACTCCATATCTTCTCTGATAACATCGATCTTATTTTCTACGACTCTTTTTGCCTTTCTGTATAGAGGTATAGATAGACCTTTCATTGATTGCGAAATCCTTATGAGAGCAGGAACTCCTTTGGTTGTCAGCTTGTGAGCAGTAAAGATGAACAATATCTTTGATACTTGTCCTGCTTTCGTGATGTTGGGCCAACATACTTCATTTAATTTTCTGACTGAAAATATGGTTAGGTTCTTCAACGAGCGAACACACTGCACAGATTTTGGTATCCCATCGGTTCTTGTCTTTCTGACTAGAGCTATAAAGAGACCTAATAATAAATGTCCGATTAGAACTACTATTGTCCCTAAATTCTTTGGTATATTATACAGGGAATGTGACATGAATCTCACATTATTTTTATTTTGGACATAAAATAACTTGTAGTCAAGAATCTATGACTGTCTTGTGGATTAAAATTTTTTACATCTGGATTAACAAGACAAGAGGACAAAGCTGCAGAAGAAGAGAATTAAAAAGAAAAGAGATGGACATAGCTAATCACACTATAACGAAGAACAACAAAGATTGCTAGTCTATATTAGTGATCTTGAGCTCCAGGTAGAATAGTAATTACTTCTTCAGCAAATGCAAAGGGAATTCTGATAAAAAAAGGAGTCCTACTGATAAAATAACTAGTAATGATAGAATTGTTATTGTGGATAGTGACAATTGGAGCTTTTAAAACCAGTAAAGAGTATAATTCATAATTGATAAAAATGGGATCCTATACTCTATTAATGCCAAGTCTTTTCTTTCTAGCCAGTCATATACAAAATGTAATAATATATATGTCATATGAAATTCGATAGTCTATCTGTCTATTGCAACCAACTGTTTTCACTTTATCTCAAAGTTCAGCCCTTGCCATTGCTTTTATGTTTTTGTTTTTAGTGTATGTCCCTGCTCTGCATCCCCTTAGCCTATTAAAGCTACCAGAGGCAGCGATGGCTCAACAACAATCAGGACAGGAGACAAGACAAAAATTACCTTTAGGTGAAGCATCTGGTAGTAATTTCATTAATTACACAAATCCAAAGTACGGATTTAGTTTGCTTTATCCCTCTAATTGGGTCAACGAAGAAATTCCTCCAGGTGCCAATTTGACTTTTCTTATGTCCTTTAATCCTCCTGCAAGTGAAATTGGAGAATTTGTATTTGTTTATGTGGCTGTCAAGAATTTAACCAATAATAATAATACCTCATTGAAACAGTTTGCAGATCAAGAGATTAGTCTGTTGAAAAGGCCGCCTGCCGTAACCTCTCCTACAGAAGATACTAGTGCCAAAACAATTCTTGAATCAGGACCAGCATCTATTGCAGGAAATACATCAGCTCACAAAGTGGTATACACTGAAAAAATCTCAGGAAGTCTGTCTAAAATAATGGAAGTATATACTGTGAAAGGCAATAAGGGCTACATATTGACATATCTTGCTTATCCAGATATTTATGACAAATATTTGCCCATTGCTCAAAAAATAGTTGATTCGTTAAATGTAACTGTCCCTAGTAACCAGCAATAATTGAGTACAGTTAGTTGATGTAGAAGCGGCATCAAGCAGTCCTTCAGATGCTACAACCAAGACATAATCTCTAATTTAAAATAATAAAATAATAAAATAATAAAATCTTAGGCTCGACTTGAGACTCAATCATGCGGGGAATTCAATAGACTTTTAATCCCAAAAAAACAATATATGGTATTAAAATTGAGACTATACTTTTTGAACACAATAATAATTATTATCTTTTCTTTACTTGTGTTGGCACTATTTTCAGGCAATTATGTTGAGTTACTATTACTATTATTCATTAACCCAACAGATTTACATGCATCAGCTTCATCTTCTTTCCCCTCTAGTTCTATTAGCAACAAATCGGTAGATATACCTGTAATATCTGCGTCCAAAATCAAATTCTCTACATATGACAATTTCAGCATAGGCATCAAATTTCTCTATCCTTCAGGATGGATGCCAATAATTAGGGAGACTTCAAACAACTCAACGGTTATTGAGATTCTTTTTCCTAGTATAACTAACAGTAGTACAAGTGGTAATTTTAGTGGTGGACATTGGCATGGACCAGTAACCTCATTTATTACCTTGTCAATTGTAAATGCATCTTCTTCTGGATCATCTCGATCTAATACAACAGAAGCTGCATTAAGTTCATTGACAAATCAAAACCTCGTGTTGGCCAATCGGACTCTTCCCAACTATGAGTTAATCTCATCGAATGATACTACGTTTGCAGGAAATCCAGCACATAAGATAGTTTATTCCTTTACAGAACCTTCCCTGGTAACACCTTCAGATTTTCAATTCCAATCTATGAATGTATGGACTATCAAAGGCGATAAGCAATATACACTATCTTACTCACAACCGATAGAAGAGTATCCGACATATCTAGGAGTTGTGCAACAAATCATTGATTCATTCAAAATAGAATAGTAGTAAGAAAGAGATGAAACAAAATATTGTTCATATGTACTAATGATAAATCTGCTTATCTCACGTTCAAATTTACCATTTTTGAATAAGTAACTGAGCCATGGCGGGCCCCTACAGTTAACACATAACTTCCAGGGACCAAGTCATTGTCAGGCGTCAACTGGAGAGTAATTATTTGAGGGTCTATGCTTCCATCAGAAAAGTAAAACTCTTCTTTGTCAAATTTACCTGTTATATTCCATAGTTTGCCTGTGTAAGACATGGTTCCTGCCACCGTCATTTCAACAGGTTTTCTTCCTGTTTGTGTAACTAAATTGCTACTATTAGGATAAACTAAAACCTTGATAGATTTTCCATCATGATCTTTTTCTCTATCCAAATCTACTGAAGAACTATTTGTCGAAATCCAGAGTGGTAAATTCTTTGCTTTTTCAGATCCCAAAACGCCTATCTTATTTTCTGTCCACTCTGTAAACCAGGCAGAACCATTATTATCTAAAGTAAATTGTAAAGGATTAGAGGTGTTTCCCCAGGCCTCTCCCTTGGTTGGAATTTGATATTCTACTAATGTTAAATTTGCAATATCAAAATAAGCCACAGCATTGCCTTCATGTTCATTGAACCAAAGCTTGCCATCTCTATACATGTTATAATAAGGTAGTGTAGTCGTATTGTTTCTTGAAGTTGGAAGAGAGGTAGAGTATTTAACTGCCTTTCCAGTTTGTGGATCAAACACAAAAAATAGGTTTGTTGCATGATCGTTTATCCAGAGCCTTCCGTTATCGTCTTCTACGATACCGACGGGAGTCCCCGCACCCACAGGCAACTTTAATACCTCGAACTTCTTTCTGCCAATATCAAATTTGATCACATGTCCCGACTCAGGAAAGTTTACAGCAGTAAACCAAACTGTTTCATTATAATTATTGGAATTAGTATTATTGTTACTAGTAGTAGTGTTAGTTATTACTAGAGGTCCCATTGTCTCAAAACCTTCCTCTTCTGTCATGTTAAGTTGGTATTCTATTATACCGGTACTCGTATTATTAGAGGCCTTGGCGGGCTCTATCATTCCCAGTTTTTTGCCGAATATTTCAGAAAACCATACTCTCCCCTGAGAGTCAAACGCTATTGAAGACGGGTAGCTCCCATTAGTTGGAACTCTGTACATTTCAAATCTTTTATCAGCCGGGAAATAACGCCATATTGCATTGTTTACTTGATCGGTAAACCATAGATTTCCTATCTTATCGAACTCCATATCCCACACCATTGAACCAAAATCGCCTTTAGTTTTCCAGTTGGGGATTTCAATAAAATCAGTAAATCGTTGTGAAACAGGATCAAAACCCACTAGATAGCCAACCCAGGTTGCTGCTATCCAGACCTTTTGAGGATTTGTGGTATTGTAAGTTGTATTGGTATTACTATTAGTATTATTTTGTTGTTGTTGTATTGTGATTCCTACAGGTTGAGAACAGAGAAACGGCAATGTATACTCCCGAATGAACTCTGTTCTCTTTTCAAATGAGCCGCCACAAAGATAGGTTTGATGTTTTTCGAGTACCTGTTTTCCTCCTGAGGTGCTACTGACTGCACCTCTTAAATTATACTCCTTGTTTTCGTTCTGTATATTCGACTGGCTATTGGACGTCTCTTGCTGATTATCAGAAGCGCTATTAATATTACCTTTCTCTATTGTGAGGAGATTGGCATTATTATTGGGGTTTATGGAAAATATGAGTAGGATTGAAGATATAGCAACGAGGGGGACCACGATATACAAAAGATATCTAGTTTTAGGTCTAATAACCACGATCCATGACTACGGTTACAGGAACGGCATATAATTTTTGAGAAGGCCTAAGATAATTTGTGGCCTCATTTTTTATTTTTTTTGGTACCATTCTGCAACAATATTCAAGCCTTTTGCTATTAGTATTCAATAGTGCTTGTGAATTTGCTTCTAAATATTCTATCTTTTTACTTATTTTATTATTTTTTTCTTTTTAAAGTGATTGATGTGCGATACATAATAGTAATATGTTGAGGACTAAATTAGCCCAAAAGCCTTACAACGGCCATTGGCTATTGGTTTCTCATAAAATGATATGAAATAAAATGAGACGAGATGAAATAAGAATGAGAGTCCTCGCTCAATCAGACCTAATCATGCTCGACTCGATTCAATTTTGCTACTAACGAAAGACAATTATTATCTTTTTTATGCAACAAACTATTATTGTCGGTAAGATTCTTTTTGGTTCTAGTAATTCTGATATCATTATATTTTGCAATGAACAATTATTTCTATCAAAAGTCATATGCTCACGATTTTTTTGTGAATAATGATGCCACCATTGTCACTTTGGTTGAACAAATCAAGGGTGAAACTGAACTTATCAATACAAATTTTTTGTCGAACAATAATTTTTCAGCTAAAATCCATGCCAGAAATGCCGCAGAGCTATCAAATGACCTAGAGGGTAATATGACGGCGGCATCTCAGCTCCCATCAGACATGGCTCAAATCTATGATACTGGACAGAGAAATACTACTACCCTTGCTTTGGTGGTAGCCAACATAGTAGACGAAATCTTAAGGAAATATGGTGGGGCTTTTGATATTGGTTATGACCTGACTAATATGTCGAATATGGATGGCATGTCGAATATGAATAGCATGAGATCAATGAATATGGATGAATCGAATATGACTGGAGAAGCAGCCCATCCTACTTTTATGAATGCAACATCAGTCTCAACAGGTGTTAATAACAATAATGTGGGAGGCGTTACCAATTGGTCGATGGAGGTAACAAATAGTACGTTGGGATTAGTCAGGATACATGACTATGAGACAGCTCTAGTTCTCACCGATAAGGTTAACGAGGTGTTTGAGGAAGATTTACGTCCCCAGTCCCCAGTCAATGAAACTGGAAATACTGATAAACTTGAAAGAAACCTTGAGCGACTGGGACTAGCAATAGTTAGTAAAGCCTCACCTGAGACCTTAATGGAAATTGTGCATGTTCAAATCCATCCTACTTTACAGCAGATCTATAACTTGAAACTAGTAAGAAATGAGGTAACAGAAAGTTCAGATTAGGGGTTTTAAGATAATCGGCAGATTTTCCATATTAAAATAGGCACATGTAATTGAGTCTGGCCATCATCCAATTAACATGACAGGCCCACACGTCAGATGTCATCCTTGTCATTCTTATTCCAGCCAATCCTGCACAACAACATCCATTGATCCGTCATCTCTGACTATATTGTCTAACGGGGAAAGGCCCCTGAATCCCATGTATCCACAGTGATTATCGCCAGGTAATAGAACAAAGAAATCAAAACAATCAAGTTTACTGTTACCGTCAGCATCCTGGATCGGGGGTATTTCAGTATCCACTTGCCGTTCATTGTAATCTCTTGGTAATGGTAGGCTATGCTGTATCCCAAGTAGCCCTAGTGCGTCCTCGTTTTCAATATGCCTATAAATATATTCCAACATGTTGTCTTCAGGACTGCGTAAATTATAGAATTTATCTACCACTTTCTCGATCGCCTTACCGAAAGTAGCATTGCTAGCTATTTCCCCCCTGTCGATTGCTGCGCCCAACAAATGTACAGATGTTATGTTAAAATCAGTATTTGGATTATTGCTTAGACTTACCACAGTACTGTTGACTACAGCTGCGCCAAGAGAATGAGCAATAAGTCTGATATTTGACTCTTTGCATTTATCCTTAAAATCGAGAATGAACTGCGCGAGTTTGGGTCCGTTACTGGCAGCTATAGCTTTTGCATCCTTCCAACCCTCTTTACTAAAGGGTGTATTCGAATCCCAGCTGAAGCTAGTCAGAGGTATTGTGTAGTTGTTAGATTCTAACGACATAGCTGTTCTGTTAACTTGTTCATTAGCAGATGCTTCGTCTGCCCAATCTCCATGGATATAGATAACAATTTCCTTCTGTGGAGGACAGATAAGTGCGTTTTGCGCATCCCCAGTTGCGTTACCACTGAAATTATTATAATATAGATAATCTGTTGAATTATGTCCAGGAATCAATTCTCCTGTTGCGAGATCGAAATGTCCACGAGTGGAAATAGTATTTTTGTAAGAATCAAATGTTCTAGCCTGAATCGTGTTCTGTCCCGTAGCATAGAAGAATTGAGATAATGACAGCTGTACGATAATAATTGCAATGGCGAGGAATAACAAGATGACTGATAACAATTTAGATCTAGACTCTTTATTGGATAATAAATCCATATCGCTGTCGTGTCGCTATAAATGAAAGAGCAGTTATTAACACAAATGCGGTTATTATTCGTCTTACTACAGTAATCTGGTGATATTAATTATTTATTTGATAATGGCGACCAAGAAAGAGAAAAAACAGATTAATATATATTCACTTGATGGATCATATTATAATACCTCTGAGAAAGCAACACATGTGGGACATATTACCTACCTTGATCAAATATGTTGATTCGTATAAGACGCTAGCATTACTATTAATATCGTTCCTATTAATAACTTCGTATTTATTTACTATGTACAACCAGATGAGCATTCCTGTAGCGCAAGCCCATTTGGAACATTTACCACATTATAATTCCGGTGGAGATAGACACGGATACGGGAAATATCTGTCTTTTATGGCACTGGATCCAGAATATGGAACAATTGACCATCCTTCTCGGATTACCTTTAGCATCCAAGACTTTGATAACAATGATGTATATAATGTATCAACGATGGTTGAGATATATGAATTAATTAGTGGGAAGCGGATTCACGTATTTCCATGGACGTTTAGAGACGTAGGAGATTTTAATCTTTATTATCAATTTCCTAAGAAAGCAAATTACCAGATAGTACTCAGCATTAAAAACGCAAACAATAATACTGGGAGTGAATTACCCTCGTATCTTTATTCTTCTAGAGTCGATCCACCAAGGTCGATATTAGGTGAACTTTCTGGATGTGACTGTACGAGAACAATATTCAATATATCAATATCAAGCGGCTTCGGTGATATTCGTAATTTACTATACTTTATTTCTATTGCATCCCCAATTACGCTTTTGGGTTATGTTTTGACAAAGAATTACATGAAGAAACGCAATGAATTAAACAGGACCAAAAAAATGAGAGCAGAATATCGACGAGCTAATAATATCAGAACCGATCGATTCAGTGTTTCTAATGAAAGTAACAATGAAGTTAATATGATTTCAACCAACACCAAGCAGAATGTTAAATACTGTATAACACTGTTGGCTTTAGCAGGAGGTTTAGTTCATTTAGTAGTTTATCCCGAGCACGGTTCTATTCATGTATATTATACTATCTTTCTCCTCTCAGCTGCGGGGGCACAAGTGACATATGGCATCTTGTATTTTCTGATTATGTTATCAAAGCCGTTCTATGAAATGTCTGATGAACAACAACAAGTTAGAAAATCGACATACAAGAAAACGATGGCAGTAAACCTCTTTGGATTTATAGGAACAGCAGTATTAGTTGGACTGTATACCTATTCCGTAATCTATCCCCCACCATTGTCTCCAGTTAATAAACCAGAACAAATAGAATTTGTAGGTATTTTTGCAAAATCATTAGAAATAGCACTGCTTGTTGGTATTATCTTTATTATGAAATGGGATAAAGATGCGTATCGGCGTATGATGATGAAAATTAAGCCTTAAGCCAACATATAAGAAAACGGCTCTCCTCTGCAATTCTACAAAATATTCTGTATGTAAGCTATGCAGAGATATTTCCTTATTATGATAACCTTCAGCTACATGGAAACTCCATCTTATTAGTGATTGTATTATGTTCCTAAATCATTGTAGTCTACAACCGCGATTCATATCTACAGTATTGTTTGCCATTTATGGACCAATTATTCCCCATACTCAAACTTTTTAGGAATGGATGGAGGGCTGAATCTCCCTTACACTAAGATCTTTGAATTCCCATACTAGATTATCTGATCTAAAAGTAACTATCGGGCCCCCATTAGTTATAATATAATCTTTAGGTTTATTACAGTTAGCACCATAGAACATTTCATCCGAGCTCTTTGCAGACCATCCGCCATTATCGGTAAAATTTGTCACCTGCACCCAATAATTTGTATCCTTGTTATCGATGTACGATTCCATTTTTACTGCGCTATTATTGTTGGTATTATACATCACGACTTTCCATCCGATCCATCTGCCTATAAGTGGATCAACTACAACTTTGGATTTACCTCGTCCATCAGTGTAACCTTCCCTAAACAATATTTCCTTTTTCCATTCTACAGTACCATCAGTATGTATTCCACCAATAAGACCAGTGCCTTCACAGGGGGTTTTGTTACTATGTATACCACTTCTTGCAAACCAAGCTAAATCATTTTCTTTGCTTGGGTCTATGACTGATAATATTCTTGCATATCCCGTAATTTCTACATTTTTCCAATCTGGTACTCCTGGAGGAGTATCTACATTCATTCTGACCTCTGAACTGTTAATCAGCCATGAACCATTAATCTGTCTGGTTATATTCTTGTCAGAAGTTATGTAGAAGATGCCATCAGATCTAGGATCCTCCAAGTTCAGAAACCATTCTCTTCCCTTCGGTTTTGTTGGATAAATTTCTTTTATACCAAATTCGTCCTTTCCCTCTGAGCTATCGCTAGTAGGACTGGCAACAGTAAATGATATTATGTTACTATTATAACCCAGAACAAAAAAAATCAATACTATCCCGACTGCTAGCCTGATACTTTTAGATGGCATCGTAATCATCTTAATTTCTACTTCCTCGTGAGTATATTGGTATTTTAAGTAACCTTTCTGGTTCTATTTGCACAAAAACTTAATAAATCATTCCCAGTCTTCTCGATAGAAGAATTCTAGAAAAATATTCTAGAGGGTTCAGGGAGCCTTCCATATGAAATAATTGCAGGACAGGCTGTCAGATCATCAGTTGGGTGGCGTTGGCGAGGGACATTCTCTATCTACGTGAGTAATATATCCGTCTAGACATATCTGTATCTCGCTATTCTTGTAACATTTGCCGGTTTCATCGTCGTCTAGTCTTCCATAGCCTTCGGGGCACTCACCAATTGGAATACATTGTGCATTCTCATTGAGACTAAATCCTGTGGGGCAACTACCATCTATTGGTTGACATTCTTTTAAGGCAGGATCGAAATAGCAGGGTGAAGGTGATGGTTCGAGTGTGGTAGTATTTGATCGGACTGTAGGAGTTGCATACACGCCTGCGGGTAAGATCGAAATTGACACAATCAGTATCGAAACCGTTAATTTGCTATAGTGTAGCAATAGTAAGTCTTATGGACGGAATTATTTAGGCTTTTTAATTGAAATGACCTGGGAATATTTTGGAACAACTTAATTCAAAACCATCCTACTATTTATTATGGCAAACATAATAAACAAAACCTATTGAAGAGTTTGATATGGTACGATCTAAAAATTTCTTAACCGGCTGAAATGAGAAAAAATAAGTGAGGTTTGTTTCAGTCTTCTTACTGGGTCACCAATATACACCGTAAATGATAATAGAAATATTGGTCAGATGTGAAATAAACGAAGACGGTATAATGAGAATAAATGTTATTGGTTTTCTACTAAAACTCAAAGAATAGTTCGAAAAGTCAAGTTAATCCTAGAATCGATTATGTCTTTGGACTTAGGTAAGCTATGTAACCAATTGCTTTGTGTAGCTTCTTTCATTACGAGCAAACTGCCATGTTCAAGTAAAAGTGATACTATTTGTTTAGTTTGCTTATGTTTGAACAAAAATTTTCGCTCTGCCCCAAGACTTAATGAAGCAATAGTATTATTCTTTCCCAGTGATTTTTCGTCATCGCTATGCCATCCCATGCCTTCCTTTCCGTCGTGATACAGGTTAAGTAAACAGGAATTGAATTTCGTTCCTATAAGCTCATCTATTATTTGCCTCAGCCAAGAAAGTTCTTCAGTCCACGGTAGCGCTTGCTTTGTTGAATTTGAATAGGTATACAAATAGTCAGAATCACCGTACCATGCAGCTTTTCTTTTAGTAATGATGCGCTTCCCAAAAATAAAGACCTCGTCATTTTTCCATAATATGTTTTTCATTAGCAGGTCAAAAATTCGGCTTGCGCATTTGGAGTTCAATATTTTGCCATAATAGTATACCGTACCATCATTAGGGAGAAGATTGTATCTATCGTCCTCATGGAACAGTTTATTCTCTACATTGTTGATATTCATTATCATCAAGTACCTACAATTCTTGTCAGAAAAGGTGCAACAATGCTTTCTGCTTTGTTAGAAAAAATATACAAGTTTCATTTCTCACCCATTTTCCATATCCTAAATACAGATTGATATAATCAAGGTATTACGTTTGCAATCAAACCTTAATTGTAACATTATCCAATTAAATTATATATTATTAATTATATTAAGACATTAAGCAATTAGTTTAAGGCATCATGAAAAATAATTCCAAGTGTATGCCGTTTTCCATCATGTACTTCGCTCACGCCATGCCTCATTTGCGCCCGATAATATCCATTCCTACCTTTTATAGGCCTATAGTTAGTAGTTATAATCAGCATATCTTCTTTATGCGGTCTTAAGACAATTGCCTTTGACTGCGCTCTTGGAATCTGCTGGGTTATTACAAATTCTCCACCAATATAATCAACATCAGGTTCATTCAGAAAGAAAACCAATTGGAAAGGAAAGAAAATTTCTCCGTACAGATCTTGATGCAGAGTATTATGTCCTCCCTTTCCATATTTTAGAATAAGGACAGTAGGTTTTGATTGATTATTATCATGGCAAAGCTCTTGAAGTTCATCAAAGGTATCTGGGAATTGTCTTTTCATATTTAACATCCTCATCCACGCATTTGCAATAGGTACGAGTTTTGGATAAACTTCTCTTCTGATGGTCTGGACTACGTCAGGTAATGGGTATTTAAAATACTTGTATTCTCCTAATCCGAATTGATGCCTTTCCATGGTTATGGTTTTGCGATATAGGTTTGGGTCGCCATATTTTTCAATCAATTCGTTACAAAATTGTGGTAGTAGGAATTGTGATACTATAGCGTATCCTTTGTCGTTTATTTCTCCAGCTACTCGTTGCCAATTAGTTGATGCTATCTTTTCATACATATTTTTCGATTGTTACTATTTTCATAGTTATTATTCTGTGTTTATTAAAATGGCCGGATAAAAGTACAACTACTAATACACCGGCTTTCGAATAGTAAATGTATTTATTTATGTGGTAATCTAGAATATATCCTGGTCTCGCGCCGCAATTAAATATGCACAGAACTATATTTGATATTATACTAGATAGATAAAAAGAGTATAGTGTTGCAAACGGGAATTTTGATATATAGTCTATCTGTCTTTTCCCTATCATGCTTAACTGGCTCATATCTTTTTTGGTAGGAGGGGTTGAATGATTCGATCTTCTTAGGGGTTTTGTTTGTCTCGTAACCCAAGTTTATTGATTCGATAAGTTACTGAATCCTGAAATTCTTATGCATTTTTTATGGTCATATCTTGTACTGCGATATGTATACAATAAACTAACTTCTAGTCAATAAGCAGACTCGCTAGTGAAGGAGAATGCCTTAATGTGTCATGTAAACCCTTATACTTTTGAGATCAATTACACTTCTCAGAAAGTATGCAATAAGAATCAAGAAATATTTGGGGTCCTTATGGTATTTAAAGGTATTAGATACCATGGTTTATATATCATTATTGCAATTCGATAATTAAGATGTCAACAACAAGAAAGGATCGTAAGGAAGAAGAATCGACAGCAACGTCACCGTCACATATACAGAAAGAACAACAACAAGCCGTCAATAAGGCATTAAATGAAACTAAAGATGAAATTAAAGTCGCCACCCGGGAATTATCTAAAGAGATTCCTCAATACACGCAAATGCTTGGAGACATTCAGGAAGAAACAATTAAGACCACAAGGGAAATTGCAGATAATTACATAGAATCACAAAAGGAGATTATCAGCATATATCAATCAGTATGGACTCCATATCTAGAAAATGCAAATAGCAGATTCTGGAACTATTGGTGGATATCTCCAAAAGGATTTGCCGAAACATATGGAACAGTAGTTAACAGTTTTGCAGACAATGTGGTATCAGCTACTAGACTTACCAACAACGCAATCTCTACAAATATAGGACTTGCTAGCACAGTTTTACAGCAGACAAAGGATAATTCAAAGGAGTTCTCTAGACTTGGTGTAAACGCAGCTCGGATTTTAAACGAAGCATCTAATGACCTAGTTAATTCAAGCTTATCCCAAGTGGATGCAGCAACTTCAAGACAAAGAAGATAACAGGGAAACGCAGCAAAACGGTAGAAAAGTAAGAAGCCTTTTTTTATTTTATTATGGTATGATACATTGTGCTATAGGCTGCAGCACAAATCGTCTCGTTATCTAACCTGACCTTTCAACCCTCATTAGAATATATCTACGTAGCTTCAGTTACTCTATTCGATAATTCCTCCTGTCATAATACAGTCTTATTAAATAGCATTGCAGTTACGGGAGCTGCGATGGCTTGGAATAGTGTATAGTCTTGGCTGAGTTAACCCCATCTTCCTATTACTATAAATGCCGAAAACCAACTATGGTACGAATTAAGACAAACCATTCAATCCGTAGGCAAAATCTGTCTTTGTTTTTGAGATACCAAGGTCTACGATCTTCTCTCTCTGCAGAGACGAATAGAGATTATTAACGTTCTTAATTAACGATAGTGGAAATTCCTCAAGATGCATTTGATTAGATTTAGCAATTTCTTGTGCATTGCAGTCGAAATCCAACTCGACAATTACAGGGCTTTTTTCTCTATCTGATAGATACCACATACTCATTTCTGAAACTATTTTACTTCCATCTTCAAATACTACGTCCCCTAATTTATAAGAAATTTCTTTGGCTTCAAATTTGTTTACCTTCTTTAGATTCTTATCAGGCATAATGTTGAGACTCTTTAGATCAGGATAAATAGAGAGGATATCTTGAAAGGTCTTTATTTCAGGTTTCTTGCGATCCTCAAACTTTGCTTGGGATGAAAATTTGCTATGAAATGGCGTAGTTATATCCTCTTCGAACTTAAAGCCCTTAAACTTTAATCCTGAATGGTTCGAAGGATGTGATAGATCATAGGATGACGAAATATATCTGTCAGGATGTCTACATTTCAGTGTAATATCATAACTGTTTTGTTCTTCTCTTATTCTTAGAAAGAAATTGTTATTTCGGTTGAGCTCATGACGCTGTGTATCCAAATACCAAACTCTACATACATTCTCTTTGATATCTTCGTAAAGATTTCCCCCTTGCTTTTGAATCTGAGATTTGATTGCTGGGATAACTTTCTTCTTTAAGGCCTTATCCCTATTACGAAACTTTTTGACCTTTAGCATGAGTTTCAACTCTCGTGACAGTATTGGGCGGTTATGGCGAAACAAGTTCTAAGATTTTTGTATATATTGGAAATTAAAAGCTTTTGTCTTGTGACACTATAGTGAATGTTCGAATCCACTCGTGGTTGGAACGCTCTGCCTTTCACCGAGTTATTGCTTTATGTATGATTATCAATTAGCATTTGTTTCTGATAACCTGTGAGGGACTCAAAATCTTTTGTATTGTAATAACAAAATGTTTTCATTCTATTATGGTATTTCGAAGATGTCAACGACACGAGTCGTCCAGCCTCATGTTTAATTAGATCATCAATTCTACTATAATGAAAGAACAAGGCCTTATCAGAAAATATAGTTAATCCACTTTTGTCCAGCTTAATTAGGCGTTGAAGCAGCATGTTTATCATTATCATCAAATCTACAAGTTCATTTGTTAAACCGAAATATCCTTTCTTTGATTCCACGACTATGAGTGAGCCTTCAGACCTATATTTCTGTACATCTAGTCCAGTATTTTTCAGACCAAGGAAAAAATTGCTGATGGACACATTATCAGATAAAAGGAAAACCATTTCATTTAAAGATTCGAGTGTGGTTTTGCAGTACTCTAAACGAATATTACATAGTGTGTCATAGTCCTCATACAATATCAAATTGTGTTCTCCAAATTTACTTTGTCTAATCTTATCTAACATGCGAAATCTAGTTCCTACAGAGATTTACATAATCTATCTCAAATATTGCATATACGATATATATAAATAGTCATGTGTCGATATATCGCATAGCCGATATGAAATATAAGGGAGTGAATTTCGTAACACAATGATCCCAGTTTCGGACGAGTCTATCATAAATGCAGTTGAAAAAGTTAGCAGAAGTGTGGTTAATATAGCAAGTGTTAGAATGATGCAAGCTCAGCTTTTTAGAGTATTTCCGGTACGAGGTGTTGGATCTGGCGTCATAATAGATGATAGAGGACACATACTTACAAATAATCATGTAATAGACGACACGGATAGGTTAAGGGTGACTTTTGGTGATTCAAGACAGGTGAACGCCAAGACAGTAGGCAAAGATGTGGTGACTGATTTAGCCATAGTTAAAGCAGAACCTCGGGAACTATATAGCAATGACGAGATAAGTTTTCAACCTGCAGTTCTTGGAAACTCTGATGAGCTCAAGGTCGGACAAATAGTTATGGCAGTAGGTAATCCCTTTGGCCTGACAGGAGGGCCTACAGTAACTGCCGGAATTATCAGTTCACTAAATAGAAACGTACAATTTGAAAATGGAATCTTGGAGTTGGTCCAGACCGATGCTTCAATAAATCCTGGCAATTCTGGCGGCCCTTTGATAAACACAAGTGGCGAGGTAGTGGCAATCAACACAGCAAAGATACCCTATGGACAGGGAATTGGGTTCGCTGTTCCCATCAATACAGTAAAATCGATATTAACTGAATTGTTAGAAAATGGTCATGTCAAAAGGCCGTGGTTAGGTATAAGTACAATAAAGATAGATTCGAACATAGCCAGATACTACAGACTACCGATTACCGAAGGTGCATTAGTTATTAATGTCGAACCATATAGTCCGGCAGATAATGCAGGGCTTCGAAGAGGGGACGTTATTGAAGAGATAGATGGAAATAAGATACAAAGTCCCTCACAAATATCATCATACATAAGGAAGAAAAAGACGGCAAATGACAGAATAACAGCAACTGTCAACAGATACGGTAGAATATTCGAAATACCTTTCCAACTAGAAGCTCATCCATAGCATTCATTAGCCATATTTTTATTTTTTTAAGATCTCAAGGCTCATGTCCTTACTATCAGCTTTACTATCTGGTAATTAAGTAAACAGTTAAACAAGAGATGTATATAATATCAAAAAAATAGGAGAATAGATAGTCTAACTACTTTCTAGGGTTTTGATTCTTTCAGTTACTCCTTGAATTTCTTTTTCCAGGTCGTTCTTGTACTCTTTTAACATTGAAACTTTTTCTTCTCGAGTTAGAAAGCTTCTTACCCTTCCAACATCTATTCCACGACTACTACCACAACCACAACTTCCATATGTCATATTGGTTATACGATATATTGGCATATGCCTATTTATATATATCGGACACCCTATATAGAAAGGCATGATCAGATACGGTGGCGAAGAATGCTGCGATATGAGAGGTATGCTGGGATTTCTGATTCTCTTTTTACTATCTAAAAAGCCGATGCATGGTCAGGAAATTGCTGACGAGCTTGCAAAAAGGAGAGGGGACAGGCCAAGCCCTGGGACAATATATCCTGCCCTTAAAAGTCTCAAATATGCGGGATTTGTGAGCGAGGAAGAGAAAGTGGGCAAGACCATAACCTACTCCCTCACTCCTAGGGGTACGAAAGCATTTCAGATAGCCAAAAGAAGATTCACCAAGACTTTCCTTGGAGTTCTTTAAGTGGAGGCTGAATTTTGGAACAATCTAGATATACGTTATCTATCCTGGTTGTCTCATACTCTAGCATGTATCCAATTTTTTCAACTGTAGACAAAAAGTGTATCCAATCAATTATTTTATGACAAAAATAATCATCCATCTCTTGAGCCAAATACGTATAATATGCCATCTCTCCCACCAATAAAGAGCATGTTGTCAGCAATACATGGTGAGGAATCTATCATATTCATTGTCGGAAATTTCCATGTTTGATTGCCTGTGCTAATATCAAGTCCGTAGATATGTGAATCTAGAGAGCCGAAAAACAACACCATATCTTTCTTAGATATGGCAGGTGAAGACCATATTCTGTCACTTGTCTCAAATTCCCATACCTTTGAGCCAGTATCGCAGTCAAAGCAGTATATTTTATTATCTGATGATCCAAAGAATACCTTATCCTTTAGCACTGCAGCAGAGCTCAAGACCGGTTTTGCTAGCTGTTTATCCCATCTTATTACACCATCAGATTGGTCCAAGCAATATACTGAACCATTCTGAGTTCCTATGAATATCAAGTTATCCTCAGACAAACAGGGAGAAGAAGATCTAATCTTACCATTCAATTTTGTTTTCCAATTTGGCTTACCATCTAGATTTAAACAGTACAGGAAACCGTCGTCACTGCCCACAAAAAGTGAGTCCCCATTAGAGGAAGGCGATGACCAGATTTCTCCCAGAGTTTCAAATGTCCATATCGGGTTTCCATTAATACTATCTATTGCCAATAAGTTCTTATTCGTAGCTCCAATAATTATCGTATCCTTTACTACACAGGGGGAAGAAAAAACGTCTCCATTAATTTCAAGACTCCACAGCTGATCACCTCTGTCTGTATCTAGTGCGAAGACTAAATTTTTTTCAAGAAATACCATATCTTTTATCCAAGAATCAAATGTAGCAGAAATCAACATGCCCTTGTGAAACAGCGGCGAAGACACTATAGGGCTGGTTATATTCGAATGCCATTTTACTTCTTTCTGAGATATGTTTGCAGCAAAAATTCTTCCCGTGATAGTCGCCACATAAATGATATCGTTATCATAAATAGGCGAGGCAACCATAGGTCCAAATTCTATTATCTGACTAAGAGAAGGTCGTCTTGGCAAACTAGAGGATGATAATCCAGTCCTCATTGCATTTCCTCTAAACATTTTCCAGGAACATCCCTCCATTTTTACTTGGGAGTCTTTGGATCTGCCAAAATATAATGTATTTGAAGCTAACTAAAGAATTGCTATGGAATGAAATCGACAAAGAGTTCTGCTAATCTACTAAAATGGTAACAATCACTATAATTGGGATAAAACTCTCTTTCTATCCGTTCTTGAAACAAGAAAATCCTTTAGATAAATATTTGACGTCCATTTTTCAGGCAGATCAAGATAAAAGCACAGTTGCCAGTAAATGTAAATCTATGAAAGAGATTTAGAACGGTGTCATTGATTGAGATATTGTCCTTCCTCTTGCATATTCACCCAAGATCGTTTCTTGTGTAACGTGAACGAAGCCTTAACCATTGTTTTTTCTTATGATCTTTTCATAAAATTTATCAATAAATTCTAAGATTATTGCATGAGTTTCTTGGTCATTCTTCCTCATATAGTAATATAGCTCTTCCGTTGCTGCATGATAATCTATTCCAATATTTTGTGCAATTTCTAATGAAATAGATAGTATCAGTAATTTTCTGAGCACAATATCGGTACCGTAATTTACAAGATCGGCAGATAATTCAGATAATACATTTTTTAAATTAGAATCAATGTATTTGTCTTTAGATTCACGTGTTCTAATTGAAAATGGGATAGCCATCACTCTTTGTTTCATATGCACGTTCTCCACCATTTCAATAAATGACTCATTCAACTGTGGATCATGGAACAATATCTGTGATAAAAGTTCAGAGGCGTCTGATTCATTTAAGCGTATTTTGTCCATTAGCGAGAATAAGACATGGCATGCAGCACAACCATTCGCCTTAATTATTGAAGGATCATCTTTTATATTGCTTATCTCTTCTGATGTAATCTTTTTCGCATTATTTTCATTGCTGTCATTGCCGTTTTTATTATCGTCTCTATCTATCATCATCTGATCAATGATAGGTCTATTGCAAATATAAAGAGACCTAGAACTTAGCTAAACATTGTATCGATCAAGGGTTCGGTCAAACTCAGCCATTGATGAGAAGAATAGAACCAATACTCTATCATATAACTAGAAAAATTGGAATATTTACTATTGTGTAGCGTTTACACTCTTACTAAAACAATGATGCGAGATGATAGGGATATGTCCATTATAGTCAGCTGGGTATTCTTTTCTAAATTCAACTAAATTAAGAGGATAACCGCAAAAGCAAGCAAACTATGACCTAACATTAAATTAAAGCCCACTGGCGAGTCATAATATTTGATTTCGGATTACTATCTGCTTCACCAGACCATCATGACTCAAGCAAGAATCAGCCGAGAACTAAATAATATTGTCTAACCATACTTTTATTGAACATTGACAGACTATATGAATGGATGAATGAATCAGAGCTAAAAGACCTGTTTGTCAGTTCACTAGAATCTGGACACATTTCTGACAATAAAAATAGAAATTTACCATTTACAAATCCTAATAATAAAATGAGGATTAAAAGTGAGGGCTACTTCGGACAATTTGACTTGGTAATTGCGATCCTGAGTGGAGAAACCAAAAGTAGAACTTGCCAGAATTCAGAGAATAGCGAGACTTATCATAATGTACTGATGAGGACAGGTCAACTAGCTGAATTTGCCAGGGCTGAAAGATGTAGGATAGATGGCATCTCTTTCTATCCAGTTGAGCTAAAATCTGGTTGTGATATTTTAGATGTACGTCTACCAAATCAGATCCTGAATGGCATACTTACTTTTGGAAGGTCTATGGTCGTTCTAGACAAAAACCACATCAACAAAGATTCACTTAAGTTTTTACGTTTGCTTCCTGCGACTATTGTAGGATATACTGGAACAAAAGACTTTTTCAGAGTCCTGTCAGTATTTGAAAGAAATATAGATATTGGAATTTTTAATTTATCTAAAAGAAGATTTGCAAAGATTCTAGACGAAAACGGTATTGGGGAAGGTTTAGAAAGGATATATGGTAGGCTCAGTACTTTGGCGCGAATAAATCAAAAACTTGTGTTTAACGAGCTTTACAGTTCCAACCCTGGATTCTTAGAAGAAGAGATTGAATTCCTCCGTCAATTTTCTGGCATCAAGACAGCAATGACTTATAGAAAACGGATCTTAGACTATGTCAAGAAAAGTGAAAATGACAAAATCATTAACTACATGTAGTATCATACTACGTAGAATTGTTAATTTCGAGAAAGCTTGTAAGCAAACTTTGTGGAAATAGCGAGTATGGTTCATGTTTCTATACCTCATACCTGCTCACATGGGATAGGGAATCAGAGAACTCGATCTAATAGGAATGGAAACGTGATTCTAATACGTCCATCAAGTTAGGACGCTTATCTCTTAACGCATTTAAAATTACATCACATATCAATAATAACATAAATGCACTATTAGTAATCCAGTTTCTTTCTTTTTCCTTCATATGTTCCAAATTCTTTTTCAGCTCTTCAATTTTTGGTTCATGGATTTCTGGTCTATAAAGATTCTCTAGTTTTTCGCCAACTGGTAAACCAAGAAGCTTGCTTATTGTGTTAGCCATCGTTTTTGAGAGTTCAAATGCTTTTACTTCATGTGCTCCATTCGTTTGTGATTTTGGCAAATCTCTCTGTTTTTCTATAGTGTGATTTTTAACCATGTCGTTAATCTTTTTTTCTAATGCTGTGGTCTGTATAATTTCATAACATATGACCATTAACATTTTTGCGTTGGCTCTCAACATAGATTCGAGCGTTTTATTATTTATGCGTAAGAAATTCTTTCTAAGTTCTTCAAGTACAAATCTATATGTCTCTGGAGAATACTCAATTTCTCCACTACTTAATGGCTTATCAATGAGTTTCCCCACCAATTGGACTATCATCTTGTTTATTTCAATTGCATTCATTTATCTGAAATAATCAAACCCTTTCTAACCACTTTAGCTCTAAAAATAATTTAAGCATTTATCTCAATTGTAAATTGAGCATAGAATTCAACAAGCTCTGACTAAAAATAACGTTACCCGCTGTCGTATGATATAACAAAATTTACCATTTCTAAGTCGAGAAGAAATCCAGAGAGTGGTTTGTTATTGCTCATTATCTTGACATCTGCTGCCTCTCTTGTAGATTTATCATTCGTGACTAATCTGAGATTAACAAAGTTAATCATGTTTTTAATATGAGTAAAGATGTATGAATAGCTCCGTGCATACGGCATAATTTGTCTCCGCAGGCCAGACTCATCTTCATAGGTACATGGTTGAGTCTCCTGCGGTGAAACCAAACATCGATTGATCTCATTTTCAGGACCAAATTGTTTCATCTTTTTTTCCTAAATTGGAGAGGATTTAGGGACATTATCACAATTAATGTATCTTATAGTTCAATCGACTCCTTTCATTTTTGAACCGCAATTTGGACACGAAATTTCATTGTGTTCCTTTCCACAGGTCATGCAATAATACTTTAGCGGTCCACTATAATGTTCTGGCTTTGGCGATGAGGGAAAGCCAAACAAGTTCTTTATTCCCTCCATTCCCCCGGATCCTTTGATCTCGTTCCTACTTCGAAGATATACCATAAGAACAAAAAAACCGACCAGAGAAATGAAATCGTAAGGATAGGGAAGCATGTAAACTAGGACAGAACCGATACCCATGAAAACTATTAGCCACTTCAAACGGTGGATTATGAAACGCCGAGTGTTCTCATTCATATGGTGACATTCGGGATCATTTTTTTGAAATGGTTATTGCTAGGGTCAATAATCCAATATCTGACCATGGCCAACTCTGCTAGCATGATAGGTAGTATGGGTATATAGTATACATATTAGCATGTATATGCTTTTCACCGTGAATATGATTAGGGTCTGCCACGAATGTTTAGCTAAAGATCTAATAATATCAAACATGAAAAGAACCTTCACATCTGGGCTAGGACCAATCTTAAGTATAAAACTGGTTAAATCTAATGAACTGCGGTAATTTTGGAAAGGAGAATCCGCCAGCATTCATTGGACTTACAGGAATACGTGAGGATGGCGTTAGTACTTCTCAGAGGTAATGTTTGGAATGTAAGTGGAGAAAACAAAATCAGAGAGTATCCAAAAACCGAAGGCTACAACCACGTTCACAGACTTGGCAGCATTTCGATGGGGGTACGTTATCATTCTCGAAGCTAATCTAACTTCAACGTTATCGGGAGTAAGATCCTATCTTCGTGCTTCAAAGAATAGGTGCTAACGTCGAAGATGCGCTCTTAGCTTAATTGCTGTCTGATTGCTTGATATAGTTTAATAAATTCAGGATATCGCTTAGCAACCCTTTCATCTTTTGGCACATACTTTAGAAACGTATCTTCGTAATAGCCAATCAAAGTTGGTTCAAGTTGCCTTAGGATTTTCTTATCGCTGATGAACTTTTCATTGATTAAGAAACAGAGCCATTCTATGTCATTTAACATACGGTAAACCCATTTCTTCCTAGAAATGTCGTATTCAGAACCTGGGGGTACTTTATCTAGCTCAATCTCTATCTCTCTCCATCCAGACATAATCACGTTTGTCTGTGTGATCTGATCTAGTTTCTTCGAACGTCTAAACGTTATAACAGTATAGAATAATGCTGCTGCATATATCCCGGCTGCAATAATTTGAATATAATCTGATGTTGTTAAAACAACCATGCTTCAACTTATAGGAGTGGGAGGTATGATTTTAGAGTTGGGTTTGTTGTTGTTGGCTACTAAAATAGGTAATAGAGGAGTCAATGACTGGGAATCGCAAAGGCCCGGGACATGCTTTTGTCTCTTTTGGCTCCCACGAGCGAGACTTATTGCATACGTCTATCCTCTATTACCTAGGCTACTTAATCTCTCAACACATACACCGCAAGTCAGAATATATTCACTCCGGTAAATTTTCGTGCACTAAAAGGGTAACAACTCAAATAGCTTTTACGATAAGCAATGGATTGGGTTTTGATGGTCACACTAATAACAAGACTAAAGAACGCAGATACTTCTGAGATATCAAAGAATATTCTGACTATTCAACGTTACCATATTCAGAAGCTAATCTAACCTAACCACTGTGCTATCAGTGATATCGGATCCTATCTTTGTTTTTACAACAAATAGATCTAATTGTGTTGCTTATCCATTCATACTACAAGCTAGTAATCAACCAAGGTTTGCAACTTCAAACTTTGAAACTGTGTGGATTTTGTTGCTATCAAATCCAGATAGGTTTGTAAAGCTATTACTATAACTGTAATCTTTTGTTGCCCTTTAAACGTAAAAAGGACGCACACGAAGCACAGTACATACCCCATAATCAGCGCTGACTATAACTTAGATAAGTTATGTTTGCTGCTCTTACATCAATAAGAACGGAAGTGG
>Ga0111539_10001003_pt1 | contig 36985 bp, 30 predicted proteins | sample RhiMethybrSRZTD1_FD_79667 | JGI IMG/M metagenome (GOLD analysis project Ga0111539, IMG submission 79667) | Populus rhizosphere microbial communities from Tennessee, USA - Rhizosphere MetaG P. TD hybrid SRZTD1 (version 2) (version 2) | ecosystem: Host-associated > Plants > Roots > Rhizosphere >...
CATCGGAAGCAGCTCCATCCCAACGTCGTATACAGAAATTGGCATCCTGCCACCGCCATCGGACATCACGCCCCGCACCGAGTACCCGCGTCCGTGGCTCGGCGGCCGTTGGACGCTCCGCGACATCGTGGATTACGAGCTGATTACGACGATGGCTCTGCTGGAGACAAGCGCGGATCGGCGCGAGGCGCTGCTCAGGCAGATTTACGAGGTGAATCGCCAGACGCTCGAAGAGGGCCGCACCGGCGAGATCTCCGCGATCGTCGTCCCGATCGATACGCAACACGATCCGCGCGAATCGGCACATCTCGTCGATCGGCTGGACATGGCGGGCGTGGAGGTGTATCGCGCGGAGTCGGCCTTCGACGCGGCCGGCCGGCGCTATGCGGCGGGCACATTCGTGATTCCGATGAGTCAGGTCTTTGCGAGGTACGCCAAGGATCTGCTCGAGAAACAGACGTATCCCGAGGTCCGACGCGGCGCCAACGCTCCGATCGAGCCGCCATACGACATCACGGCGTGGTCGCTCGGCATGCAGTACGGCGTGCACGTCGACTTCATCCGGGCGGCGCTTCCCGGCTCTCTCCGGCTGTCCCGCATTGAAGGGCTGCCCAAGATCGTCGGCAGGACCACGGGTAACGGAACCGGCTTCACCTTTCCGTACACGGGAGCCGACACGGCGATCGCCATCAATCGACTGTTGAAGGATGGTGCCGGCGTCTCACTGGACCGCTCGTCACAGGTGCACGTGACCAACGTCGGCAGAGACCGAATCGACAGCCTCGCAAGAGAGTTCGGGCTTTCCGCGACCGGTGCCACGTCGGCGGGAGTCCTTCCCGATGCCGCAACCGCCTCGAAGCTGCTGGCTATTCGAACGCCGCGCATCGCGCTGTATTCGCCCTGGACGGGCGGCAGCATGGACGAAGGGTGGACCAGATGGGTGCTCGAACAGTACGAGTTCGGCGTCACAACCGTCCATAACGAGGATCTTCGAACTCCGGGCCTGCGCGAGCGCTTCGATGCGATCGTGCTTCCCGATCAGAATCCGCGTGACATGCTCGAGGGCTTCAGCGCCGCGACGATACGACCAGAGTACCGTGGAGGCATCGGCGATGCCGGAGTGGAGAATCTGCAGCAGTTTGTCGCCTCTGGCGGCACGTTGATTGCGCTTGGCGCGGCCTCGGACCTGCTCATCGACCGGCTGCCGATTCCCGTCCGTGACATCAAGCGCAATCTGCGGCGAGACGAGCACTTCGCGCCGGGCGCCATCCTGCGCATTCAGGTCGACACCAATCACCCCGTCGGCTACGGCACGGCCGCAGACACCTACGGCTTCTATAACAACAGTCCGTTTTTTTCGCTGGTCGAGGGATTCACGTCACAAAAGACGACGGTCGTGGCCCGCTATCCCAATCAGGATGTGGTGGCATCGGGGTGGCTGAAAGGCGAGGAATTCATGGTCGGTCGCGCCGCCGTGGTTTCGATCGAGATGAATCCCGGCCGCGTTGTCCTCTTTGGTCTCCGCCCGCAGCATCGCGCCCAGACCCATGCGACGTTTCCCATGCTGTTCAACGCGATCTATCTTGCAACGGCCGACGGACTGCCCAGTTCGGATTGACGCCCGAGTTAAAGCTCGGGCCTACGATCGGCTGCTACTACACAGGCAACTGCACGACTGTCCTCGCGCTGCGATGCTTCCGGACCATCTCGGGCAACAGCTTCTTGCTGAGATAGACCTTTGATTCGGTGTTATCTGCGGGATTCCGCTCGTACTTCACCACTTCGAACCGAAGGTGATCGAGGGTGCCGCGCATGTCATAGAACCGATTCTTCGTCTTGACGACGATTTCATCGAATCCCTGCTCAATGGCCCAGAGTTCCTGCTGTTCGGTGAGGGCCCGAAAGTGGCCCTGCCCGCGCCAGTCCCGTCGCGTTCCGCCAATCCACGTATACAGAACGCGGCGCCCGTCGAACTGTACGTAGTCCGCCAATCGCGCGACCAAGTCGATCAGCTTGGGTTCAGTCTCGTCGCGCCGGATCTCGTGAGCCACCTTGAAGGATACAGGGACGATTGATCCAGGGTCGTCTGGCAGCGGCGCGTTCGCGAGCAGGATCAGGTGCGAGCGCCCCTGCAGCCGGCGGACAATCTCGGCCGCAGTCTTCTTACGCGGAAACTCGCCGAAATACTCTTCGATGTACTGAATCTCGAGGGCACCCTGCTCAAGCTCGTACTGTGTGATGTGGTATTCCATTTCGAAGGGCGCATTGTACTGCACGCCTTGCGTAGGCCGGGTTGGCGAGCCGCGGGGATCGCTGCCGCGCGAGATGGCTCGAGCCAACGCTCGTGGGGCGGTGCAGCGCCGCTAGCCGCTCTGCTTCTGTTCAATCTTCGCCCATGCGTCACGCAACGTGACGGTTCGGTTGAAGACCAACGCTCCTGGTTTCGAATCAGGATCGACACAGAAGTATCCCAGCCGTTCGAATTGAAACCTGGCAAGCGTCGGCACCGAACCGAGACTGGGCTCCGCCTGGCAGCCGGTCAGCACCTCGAGTGAAGAAGGGTTCAAGTAGTCGAGAAAGGTCTCACCCTCTCCAGCGCGTTCGGGATCCTCAACCCTGAACAGGCGATCGTAAAGGCGCGCCTCGACGGGAACGGCATGCTGCGCGGACACCCAGTGCAGCGTCGCCTTCACGCGACGACCGTCTGGCGCATCGCCGCCGCGCGTGGCGGGATCGTACGTACAGCGCAACTCGACAATCTCGCCACCCTCATCCTTGATCACGTCCGTACAGGTGATGAAGTACGCGCAGCGGAGGCGAACTTCGCGGCCCGGCGACAGCCGATAGAACTTCTTCGGCGGGTCCTCCTTGAAATCCTCGCGCTCGATATAGAGCACTTGAGAAAACGGAACTTTTCGCGTTCCAGCGGAGGGATCCTCGGGGTTGTTGATGACGTCCAGCTCCTCGACCTGACCTTCCGGATAATTCGTCAGGACGACCTTCAGCGGGCGAAGCACCGTCATTACGCGAGGGGCGTGGCGATTGAGGTGCTCCCGGACGCTGTGTTCGAGCTGCGCCATGTCGCTGACGTTCGGCTTCCGCGAAATGCCGACGCGGGCGGAAAAGTCGCGGATCGATTCCGGGGTGTAGCCTCGCCGTCGGAGCCCGGCGATAGTGGGCAGCCGCGGATCGTCCCAGCCCGCCACAAGCCCCTGCTGCACGAGCTGCAGCAGTTTGCGCTTGTGCATCACGGTATAGCTCAGGTTGCGTCGCGCAAACTCGATCTGCCGCGGCCGATCGCGGTCGACGAATCGCTCAACCAGCCAGTCGTAGAGCGGCCGATGATCCTCGAACTCCAGGGTGCAGAGCGAATGCGTAATCCGTTCAAGCGCATCGGAGAGCGGGTGGGCAAAGTCGTACATCGGATAGATGCACCAGGCGTCGCCCGTCCGATGGTGATGGGCGTGGCGGATGCGATACAGCGTCGGGTCGCGCATGTTCAGATTCGGCGACGCCATATCGATCTTCGCTCGCAGGACGTGGGTCCCGTCGGCGAACTCGCCCGCGCGCATCCGAGCGAAAAGGTCCAGGCTCTCCGCGGCCGGGCGGTCGCGGTAAGGGCTGTTGCGGCCCGGCTCGGTGAGCGTCCCGCGATGCAGACGGATTTCGTCGGCGCTAAGGCTGTCGACATACGCCTCGCCGTTCCGGATCAGTCGCACCGCGAAGTCATAGAACTGCTCGAAGTAATCCGAGGCATACAGCAGAGCGTTCCACGTGAACCCCAACCACCGGACATCCTCAGTGATCGCGTCGACGTACTCGATATCCTCTTTGGTCGGGTTGGTGTCGTCGAACCGTAGGTTGCACGTGCCGCCATACTCGGCGGCCACCCCGAAATTCAAGCAGATGGAGGTGGCGTGCCCGATGTGCAGGTAGCCGTTCGGTTCGGGCGGAAAGCGGGTTGCGACCCGGCCCTGGTGTTTGCCCGTTGCCAGATCATCCTGGACGATGGCGCGAATGAAATCGACCGGACTCGTCTCGGCCGGCGGAGAGGTGTCGGACATGAACTGGATATTTTACGTCAGTCCTAATAGGACACCAGCAGGCGAGCCGCCCGTTCAACCTGGGCCTCGCTCGGCAGGTAGAATTCTTCGAGTGGCGGCGAGTACGGGACGGGGGTATCCAACGCGCCGACCACCCGCACCGGAGCGTCGAGCGCCTCAAATGCCTCCTCCTGAATAATCGCCGCGAGACTCTCGCCGATCCCGCCCGTCCGCGAGTCTTCATGGATGATCAGCACCCGGTGACAATGCCTCGCCAGGGCAAGCAGCGCCTGGCGGTCGAGAGGAGCGAGGGTACGGAGATCGAGAACGCTAGCGTCGATCCCATCCGCTGCGAGCCGCTCGGCGACGCGCAAGGCCACGTGCACGTAGGCGCCATACGACACGATCGCCAGATCAGCACCTGACCGGCGAAGCGCGGCACGCCCCAGGGGAATGGCGGATGGCGCCGCGTCCGTCAACGCCTGTTTGATGCGGGGATCGCGATACAGCGCAATGTGCTCGTAATACAGCACGGGATCCGGATCGGCGATCGCTGATGCCAGCAGGCCGCGCGCATCGTGCGGTGTCGACGGCACGACGATCTTCAGTCCCGCCGTGCGGTAGAACCACGCCTCCGTGTTCTGCGAGTGATAGGGGCCGGCGTGCCGCAGGCCGCCAAACGGCATACGGACAACCATCGGCACACTCGCCCCCCACCGGTAGCGAAGCTTCGCGGCATTGTTGACCAGCTGGTTGAAGCCGGTGGCAACGAAGTCGTTGAACTGGATTTCCCCGATCGGGCGCTGACCCGCCAGCGCAGCTCCCACACACACACCAAGCACGGCTCCTTCGGCCAATGGCGAATTGATGACGCGATCGCCGAACGACTCGAGGAGCGGTCGCAAGAGCAGAAAAGCATTGCCATACGTGCCGCCAACGTCTTCGCCATAGACGAAGACCCGCGGATCAGCTCGCAGGGCGTCGCCGACGCCGAGCATGATCGCGTCGAGAAACGTTCGTCCTTTCGGATCCGGCGGTGGTCCAGGATCCAGCGCAGGCAACTCGCTGGCTTCGCGCAGAACAGCGGACTTCAGTCGGGTTTCCGGGTCGAGCACTTCGACGTGAGTTCTCGGTGTGTCGTCGGCAAACACGCCAATGCCTGCGGATTCGGGCGGCGGCCACGGCGCGTCGACGATGGCGCGCGCCTCGCCGCTCACCATCCGCTCGGCCGCACGGCGGAGCTCATCCAGGTCTCCGGCAGAGACGACGCCGTCCGCTTCCAGGCGAGCGGCGTACGTGGATATTGGATCGCGCGCGGCCCAATACTCGAAGAGCTCGCGGTCCGCGTAGCCTTGAGACGTCGGTTTCGGATACTCCCAGGATATCTGCGGATCGCAGCCCAGGTAGAGCATGTCATCGTGATGCGCATGCCCGCACATCCGCATCGCGACGAGTTCAATCAGCGCGGGGCCGGTCCCGGCTCTCGCGCGCTCGGCTGCCCAGGTGAACGCCGCGGCAATGGCATCGGGGTCGGTGCCATCGATGGTCACTCCCGGAATGCCATACCCAGCGGCCTTGTCGGCAAAGACGCGCACGATCGATTGATCGCGGATTGGCGTCGACAGCGCCGTCTGATTGTTCTGAATGCAGAACACGGCCGGCAAGCGCCGCACGGCGCACAGATTGATCGCCTCATGCCATTCACCGAGCGACGACCCGCCGTCTCCAATGAAGGAAAGCACCACGCGCTTCGACCCGTGACGCTGGAAAGCCAGCGCCATGCCGGCTACGGTGAGCGTGGCAATCGTGAGAGGCGCCGCCGGCGGGAAAATGCCCCACTCGAAATCCCCGATTCCCAGATCTTTTCCTTCGTGCGGCGGCCCGGCTTTCGCCATCTGAGAGTTCAAGGCCATGCGGACGGTTTCAGGCTCGCACCTCATAGCCAACGCGACACCCAGGTCTCGAATCAGTGGTGCGACGAGATCGCCCTGCCATTGCCCGTCCGCACCCCGGTAGCCCGGACCACGATGCAGGCGGATCGCCGCGCCATAGATGGCTTCCTGCCCAAGCGATCGAAAGCCCTTGCCCTGAAATGATCCACCTCCGTACCGAACCTCTCCGCCCGTGAAAAAGGCCTTCAGCTGGTTGTCGATGGCGCGGCAGAGCACCATGCCCTGCAGCATCTCGCGACGCTCCGCGGCTGTGAGCGAGGCCTCGATCGCGGCGCGGCACAGAAACCCATCGCAGGCATCGACGAGTTCGTCGAACGCCTGCTCGAGGCGCGCTGATGCGCTGACGCGCGGCGTGGTTTCTGAAAGTCCCGACGGAATGGGATGCCGGCGAAGCCGATGACTGAGCTCGTTCCGGAACAGCGGCCGCAGCGCATCGAGGGCGGCAGCCTCGGTCGGTGGGCTTTGATGTGTCACTGCCTCGAAGGCAGCCAACACCGCGTCAAGCGCAAAGGGATGGCGCTCGGCCACAAATGCGCCGAACCGGCTCGTCACACCATCCAACTTCTGAACGCGTTCAGCGGATTCAGCCATGCTCTTCCAATCAACCAGCCCCGCGCCGTCAAAGCTGCCGCAGGCGGCACATGGTAACTCAGACCCTCTGGCGATATCGTAGAGGCATGTCCTTCACGACACTAATCGATACTTCCACGCTCTCGCGCCACCTCGACGATCCGGCGCTGGTCATCGTCGATTGCCGCTTCAAGCTCGACGACGAGGATTGGGGAGCGCGCGAGTATGCCGCGGCACACATTCCCGGCAGCGTATATGCGAGCCTCGATCGCGATCTGTCTGGGGCGAAAACCGGCGCCAACGGCAGACACCCTCTGCCGGAGCCGTTAGCCCTGATTCGAACGTTCGAGCATCTGGGAATTGGCGGCGGCACGCAAGTGGTCGCCTACGATCAGGAAGCGGGCATGTACGCGAGCCGGCTCTGGTGGCTCCTGCGATGGATGGGCCATCTCGACGTCGCCGTGCTCGAGGGTGGGTTCGGCAAGTGGGTCGCCGAGGGCCGCCCGACGGCCGCTGGATCAGAGGTGTCGCCGGCTTTGCCGAGTCGCAGATTTGAGGGCGCGCCTCGGGCCGACATGACCACTGACACTGCTGCAGTTGCGCGCCTTCTTGACCATCCGGGGTGGCGACTGCTCGATGCTCGCGCGCCTGAGCGGTACAACGGTGAGGTCGAAACCGTCGACCGTGTTGCCGGCCACATTCCCGGCGCGGTGAATCATTTCTTCAAGACGAATCTCGACGAAGAGGGGAAATTTCTCACACCCGAGGAGCTTCGGAAGCGGCTGCGCCATTCAATGGCGGGCGTCGAGCCTGAGCGAGTCGTGTGTTATTGCGGCTCGGGCGTGACCGCCTGTCACAATCTGCTTGCCCTCGAACATGCGGGGTTGCCCGGAGCGAAACTGTACGTCGGATCCTGGAGTGAGTGGTCGAGCGATCCGTCCAGACCCATCGAACCAACGTAGACAAAAAAAGAGGGGCCGGCATCGAAAGCCGGCCCCTTCAGTCGGTTGAGACGTTCTCTCTCTAGTGGACGTTCGCGTAGTAGGTCGGTCGCGACGCCTCGCGCCCCGCGCGCCAGTCGTCCTGAACAATTGCGTAAAGCACCTGATCAAGATAGACGCCGTTCTTCAGGAAGGACTTGCGGAGAACACCTTCCTGGACTGCGCCGAGCTTGTGCAGCGCGCCGTTGCCTCGTCCGTTCTGAACCGCGGCTCGTGCTTCGAGCCTATGCACGTTAAGCGTTTCGAAGGCGAATTCCAGCACCAGCTCCGCACCCTCCTGGAACACGCCGGTGCCCCAGAACGCCGAGCCGAGGGCGAACCCCCACTCAGCAGTGCCGAATCCCGGCTCGGTCTCCCGAATCTGGAAGATGCCGATGGCGGTGTCGAAGCCTTTCAGCGTCACCGCGTAGCAGGCATAGCTGCCGGCGCTTCGCTGCCGAATGGTCCAACCAATGAAACGCCCGAACCCTTCGACGGTGGAGGGTGGCGGCGAGATGAACCGCGACACCTCTTCGGTTGTGAGCATCGTGAACAGCGACGCCGCGTCGGAGGTCCGCAGCTCACGAAGCGTGACCTGCGTGCCGCTCAGTACTGGCAGCCGATCGCGCCAGTCGCTGCTGACAACTTCCCGTGTCGTCTGCGGGATCACTTGAAGGGTCTTCAGCGCGTCCTGGTAAGGCATGTTCTCCATGACTAGTTGCCTCCCTCTGAGCGCGACTGGTTGATGGGCCAAATGATGTTTTTCAAGGCTGATGTCCCCCAGACGATGTTGTCGCCGTCATCCGCCGTGCCCCAGACGATGTTGTCGCCGTCGTCCGCCGTGCCCCACACGATGTTGTCGCCGTCGTCGGCAGTGCCCCACACGATGTTGTCGTCGTCGTCCGAGGTGCCCCACACGATGTTGTCGCAATCATCTCCGCCGCAATCGGTACCCCACACGATGTTGTCGGCATCGTCGGCAGTGCCCCACACGATGTTGTCGCCGTCGTCCGCCGTGCCCCACACGATGTTGTCGCCGTCGTCCGCCGTGCCCCACACGATGTTGTCGCCGTCGTCCGCCGTGCCCCACACAATGTTGTCGCCGTCGTCGGCCGTGCCCCACACGATGTTGTCGCAGTCGTCGCTGCAGGCCGTACCCCACACGATGTTGTCGCCGTCGTCGCCCTGTGTCTTGGCCCAGCCCCACTCGACGCCGGGCATCCAGGCGTTGGCACTCGGATCGAGCACGCCGCCCGAGAGCAGGTAATTGCCCCAGATAATGTGCTGGCTCCACGACTCGTCGACGGGGAGAGTGAGGCCGGGGGTTGCGTGCGCGTAGAAAGACGCGAGAGTTACCGCGCCCTTCGCGTTCATGAATCCGGCGCCCTGGCGCAGCGGACTCACGCCGGACTTGAAGCTCGCCGTGTAGTGAAGAATGGCTTTGATCAGATTCGGTGTCAGGTTTGGGTTCGCCTGCAGCATCAGCGCGACGGTGCCCGTGACAAACGGCGCCGCCTGGCTGGTGCCACTGAGGCTCATATAGGGCGAGAAGCCCAGGAGCGACTTGCTGCCGAGGAGATACGTTGGAGTCGCGAACAGACCGCTGCGATAAAGCTGGCTCTCAGGTGCCGCGAGCGAGACGATGCCCACGCCGGGCGCGCAGATGTCCGGCTTCGCAGTGAAGTCGATCGCGGTCGGTCCGGAGGAGCTGAACTCGGCCATCGTGTCGTCCGCGGTTGCCGAGGTGCCGTTCGTGTTGAAGGCACAGGCCGTCAGAACCCACGGAGCCACACCAGGCGAGGTGGTGCCGCCCCACTGTAGTTCCCCGTCTCGGTTCTTGCCGAAGTTGCCCGCAGCAGCGACGACCGTAATGTCTTTGTCGACGAGCGCCTTCGCGGCGAGCGTCAGCGGATCGCTCCAGTAGGACTCATACACTCCCGCGCCAACAGACATGTTGACGATGCGGATCTTGTAGGTCCTGGCGTTCTTCGAGACCCAGTCCATTGCGGCGATGACCTGGGCGATCGAACCCTTGCCATTCGCGTCCAGAACGTTCAGCGACACGATCTTCGCGCCGGCAGAGACTCCGGCGAACCTAGAATCGCTGGCCCCGGTGCCGGCCACGATTCCCGTCACGTGTGTGCCGTGCCCGTTGAGATCGGACCGGAGGAGGTTCTTGGTGTTGACGAAGTCCACGAATTTGACAATGTTCTGGCTCTTCAAATCGGGATGAGCCACATTTGTCAGGCCTGAATCGATGAAGGCCACCGTCACGCCCGCGCCGTTATAGCCGTACTGCTTTGCGAGAGTCTCGGCCTGGACGGCAACCGATGAAACCAGATCGGACTGGTGAGCGGCCCGGTTGTGGTGCAGCCGACGAACCGAAGTGACCTGGGCGAGACCTTTCAGTTGGTTCACCGGCAGTTGGCACAGCGCGTAGCCGTTGATGATGTCCAGTCTTGGGCCGCAGGCGTATTTCTTGAACCCGGAGGGGAGTTCCTGGTCCGATTCGTTGAAGGTCACGATTACGTCGACGGTTTCCCGGCCGTCTCGGCCGTTCTGGTAGCGGTCCGAAAGGTGTTTGTCGAGTTTGTCGTGGGCGACGGAGTTCGCTGAACCCTGCTGCTGTTTCTTGGGTGCCGCCGCCGCGTTCAACGGCAGCGCGAGAACCGTGACAGCGAGTGCGGTCAGGACTCTCTTTGGACCCCAGACGGCCTTTCGCCGCTCGGTCCCGGTTGATGAAATTGAGTTGTTCACGCCTCATAACAGAGCAATCAGAAGGCCATCTCGGCCATTTCTCGCCACGTGACGCAACACTCTATTTATCAATTGGTTACAGGCGACACATGAACGCGCCCTGGTCCGCTGCAAACGGTCACGTGTGCTGTTACAGCACGCCGCTCAATCGAGCCTCATCGAGAAATCGGTCTAAAAACGACGAAATTGGCCATATTTCGTGGATTTTTGAGATTCCTGGCGCGTGTTCCGTCCTGACACGCGATTATCAAAATTGAGCACAAGAACGGCTATTAAAGTACGTCTATGTCGTATGAAGTAGCTGGAAGTACTTAACCGATGTCGACTACGCACGTCTACGCGCCTCTGCACGCGGTTGCACGCAGCGGGTAGCAAGGCCCCGAAGGGGGACCTCCTACTCGTTCACGTTTCCGATCAAAGGACGACCTGAAACGCTGGTCTAACACCGGGCCGGTTCGTAGGCGAGTTGAGAAGTGAGCCAGCGTTCGACCTGCTCGACCGACTGGCCCTTTCGGCGAGCATAGTCGAGCATCTGGTCCTCGCCGATCCGGCCGACGGTGAAATACCGAGCCCGAGGATGGGCCAAGTACAGGCCGCTCACGCTCGCGGCAGGCGTCATGGCAGCGTGCTCCGTCAGTTCAATACCGATTTCACGGGCGTCGAGCAGATCGAACAACTTGAACTTTTCGCTGTGGTCGGGACAGGCCGGGTAGCCGAACCCGGGCCGGATTCCGCGATGACGCTCCATCAGAATGTCATCAGTCGTGAGTGATTCGTGGGAACCCATGCTCTTGCGCGCTTTCGCGTGCAGGTACGCGGCAAATGCTTCCGCCAGTCGATCGGCGAGCGCCTTGACGATGATCGCGTTGTAGTCGTCCTGCTCCCGCTCGAAGTGCTTGGCCAGGTCGTCGGCACCGATGCCGGCCGTCAGCGCGAACGCGCCCACATAGTCCGTTGGTCTCAAACGGTGATCGGACCGCCCGGCCACAAAATCGGCCAGTGACAAGTTCGGCTTGCCATCCGCGACTGCTTCCTGCTGTCGCAGCATGTTGAAGCGGGTGATTTCGACCCGGCCGTCGGGGTCCGCGTAAACGACGATGTCATCGCCGTCGCTGGAGGCAGGCCAGAACCCATAGACGCCTCGCGCCCTGATCAGACGTTCCTTCACCACGCGATCGAGCAGCCCGCGTGCGTGATCGTAGAGGTCCCGAGCGGCCTTTCCGTACTGCGGGTGGTCCAGAATCGCCGGGAAGCGACCCTTCAACTCCCAGGCCGCGAAGAAGAACGTCCAGTCGATATAGGGCACCAGTTCTGCGAGCGGTACATCCTCGAGGACGCGAGGCCCCGTGAAGTCGGGCATGGCCGGCGGCTCTGCGTCCCAGTCGATCTGCAGCCGGTTTTCCCGGGCCGCGTCGAACGACAGCAACGGGCGTTCGCGTCTGGTTTCGTACTGCGCCCTCAATTCCTTCTGCGCCGTGAGATTCGTGCGCTCGAACTCCGGACGCTGCGTCTCGCTCAGGAGTTGCGCGACGACGTCGACGACGCGCGACGCGTCGAGGACGTGGACCGTCGGCCTGGAGAACTCCGGCGCGATTCTCACCGCTGTGTGCTGCCGACTGGTGGTGGCCCCGCCGATGAGCAGGGGCACCGTCATGTGACGCCGTTCCATTTCCTTCGCGACGAAGACCATCTCATCGAGAGACGGCGTGATCAGGCCGCTCAGGCCAATCAAGTCCGCCTGCTCATCGACCGCCGCCTTCAGAATCCGATCGCAAGGAACCATGACGCCAAGGTCCACAACCTCATAACTGTTGCAGCCCAGAACCACGCTCACGATGTTCTTGCCGATGTCGTGAACATCGCCCTTGACCGTTGCGAGCACGATCTTGCCCTTGCCACGTCGGCCGGTGTCCGCCGCGAGGCCCTGGGCTTGCTGGCGCAGGGCATTCTCCACCTTCTCCTGTTCCATGAAGGGCTGCAGATACGCAACCGCTCGCTTCATGGCGCGCGCGCTCTTCACGACCTGCGGCAGAAACATTTTGCCGGCGCCGAAGAGATCGCCAACCACCTTCATGCCGTCCATGAGCGGACCTTCGATGATCTCGAGCGGCCTCGAATACTGCTGCCGCGCTTCCTCGACGTCCTGCTCGATGAAGTCGACAATTCCATGAACCAGCGCGTGTGAGAGCCGCGCCTCAACCGCGCCCGATCGCCACGCCAGCTCCTGCTCGGGCCGCTTTTCGCCGCCTTTCACCGTCGCCGCAAACTCGACGAGTCGCTCGGTCGCATCCGGGCGCCGGTTGAAAATGATGTCCTCGACCCGCTCCAGCAGATCCTTCGGAATGTCCTCATAGACCACGAGCTGACCGGCGTTCACGATTCCCATGTCCATGCCGGCCTTGATCGCGTGGTAGAGAAAGGCCGAGTGAATAGCCTCGCGGACGCGGTCGTTGCCGCGAAATGCGAAGGAGAGATTGCTGACACCTCCGCTGACCTTGGCGCCCGGACACGTGGCCTTGATGATGCGCGTGGCCTCGATGAAGTTGATCGCGTAGGCGTTGTGCTCCTCGAGGCCGGTCGCGATCGCCAGAATGTTCGGATCGAAAATGATGTCGGTCGGATCGAAGCCGGAGCGCTCGGTCAGCAGCCTGTAGGCGCGATGGCAGATCGACACCTTGCGCTCGATCGTGTCTGCCTGACCCTGCTCGTCGAACGCCATCACGACGACACCCGCGCCATAGCGCTGGACGATCGCCGCTTTGCGCAGGAAGTCCTCTTCGCCCTCCTTCAGGCTGATCGAGTTGACGATCGGCTTGCCCTGCACGCACTTGAGACCGGCCAGAATCACCGACCATTTGGAGCTGTCGACGACCGTCGGCACACGGGCGATCTCGGGCTCGGTCGCGATGAAGTTGAGGAAGTCGGTCATGGCGCGCTCTGAATCGAGCATGCCTTCGTCCATGTTCACGTCGATCAGATTGGCACCGCCGCGCACCTGATCCAGAGCCACGGCGGCCGCCTCGGTGTAGTTCTCTGCTCTGATCAGACGGGCAAAACGAGCCGAGCCGGTCACATTGGTCCGCTCGCCGATCATCTGAAACGTGCTGTCCGGTCGAATCGTCAGGGTTTCGAGGCCGGCGAACTGCGTATAGGCGGTTTCGCTGGTATCTGGCGGTGCAGCAGTTTCCGCGCCATGTGCCAGCTGTCCTGGGATGGCGCGCGGAGCGAGCCCCCGAACGGCGTTGGCTATGGCGGCAATATGCTCGGGCGTGGTGCCGCAGCAGCCGCCGACGATGTTGACAAAGGCGCTCTCGGCGAACTCGCGAAGGAAGCCGGCCGTGTCTGGCGGGCGCTCGTCGTACTCACCGAACGCATTCGGCAGCCCCGCATTCGGATAGCAGCTGACGTAACACGTGGCCACACGGGCGAGCTCCGCGACGTAGGGTCTCATGTCGGCGGCGCCCAAGGCGCAGTTGAGTCCCACGCTGAATGGCTTGGCGTGCGCAATCGACGCCCAGAAGGCATCGATGGTCTGCCCGGACAGTGTCCGCCCGCTTCGATCCGTAATCGTCACGGAGATCATCAGCGGTAGTCGCACTCCCTGCTCTTCGAACACCTCTTCGATGGCCACGATTCCAGCTTTGGCATTCAGCGTGTCGACGATGGTTTCAAGGAGCAGCACGTCACAGCCGCCGGCCATCAGCCCGCGCACCTGTTCCTTGTAGGCGTCCCGCAGCTGGTCGAACGTCATGTTGCGGAACGCCGGGTTGTTCACATCTGGCGAAATGGACAAGATCCTGTTGGTAGGCCCCATCGCTCCGGCCACGAACCTCGGCCGATCGGGCGTGCGGGCCGTCCACTCGTCTGCGGCCGCCCGCGCCAGTTTGGCCCCCTCGACATTCAGCTCGAAGACGATCGACTCCAGGCCGTAGTCAGCCTGGGCGATGGCGGTACTGCTGAAAGTGCTGGTCTCGATGATGTCGGCACCGGCTTCGAGATACTGCCGATGGATAGCCGCGATCATGTCTGGACGCGTGAGGACCAGCAGATCGTTATTCCCCTTCACGTCGCAGCCGTGATCCTTGAACCGGCTGCCGCGAAAGTCTGCCTCACTCGGCTTGTGCTGCTGCACCATCGTCCCCATCGCGCCGTCGAGGATGAGGATTCGCTTCGCCAACAGTTCGCCGAGGGTCGTCCGGACGTCAGAAGCCATGTGCCTTTTACGCCTGTGAGTCGCGTTTTCTCGAGGGTGGGATGGTACGCGGTTTCGTGCCCGCGGCAACCAGCACCGTGAACGGGTCGCCGGACTTACGGGAGCCGACACCGATCCGGGTGTCGCGGAGCCCTGCCGCGGTGAGCATTCGCTTCAGCTGCGCCTCGCGAAACCCGAGCGATCGATCCCCGAGTTTGGAGCGAACCCATTCCTGCTGGTGCTGCCGCAGATCCAGAATCAGGACGCGTCCGCCGGGCACCGTGATCCGAGCGGCCTCGGCTACCGCATGGGCGGGGTTCGCCGCATGATGCAATGCCTGCGAGAGCAGCGCGACGTCGACGGTTTCATCCTTGATGGGAAGTTTCTCGAGTTCGCCGCGCTTCCAGAGGACGTTCGAGACCCGACGTCGTCGCCCCAGCGCGCGCGCGCGTTCCAGCACCGCCTCCGATCGATCGACCGCGATCACCCGGGTCGCCCAGCGCGACGCTTCGATGGTCAAGTAGCCCTCGCCGCACCCGAGGTCGGCGACGCGCAGCGGCGGCAGCAGGAGACCCAATGCCCGTGACCACGCTGCCCAGCTCCGGCCTGGCACGAGCTGGCGTGCTTCCCGCGTGTCGGCTCCGTGGGTGTCGAAGTTCTCCTTGCGGAGCCTGAGCACCTCCTGGAGCCGCGCCTCGTCGGCCCGCACTGAAGGGTCCTCGAGCGCGCGGCCAAACTGCTCCTGCAGGGCGGCCCAGAGCGGCTGCTGCGCGTCCTCAGTCATCGCCGGCGACAGACGGTAGTAGGTGTATCCGGCATCGCGCTCTTCGACGACGAAGCCAGCCTCCTTCAGAAGACCGAGGTGCCGCGAAACACCCGATTGAGCGAGTCCGAGAATGCCGGTCAGCTCTGTGACGTTCAGCCGCTCGCGGCCGAGCACCCGCAGGAGCCGCAAGCGGGCTTCGTCACCGAGCAGACGGTAGAGCGCAGAAGCCTGTCGCACATCCATAAATCTACATCTGTTGATTGGGATCTGGCAACCCGGCCGGCACCCGGGGTGCGGGAGGCCAGCTCGCTACTTCAACAGGCGCGACAACGCCCGGTCGGCAAGGATCCGCCCACCCGTTTGACAGGTCGCGCAGTAATTGCACTCATTGTCGACGTAAACGATGCGCCGAACCGGTGTGCCGCAGACGGGGCAGGGCCGGCCGAACTTGCCATGCACCGCCATTTCTTCGTGAAACGCAGTTACCTTCTCCGGAAAGGTGCCCCCCGCCTGACTCCGCAGGCGGTCGACCCAGAGCGCGAGCGTGAGCCGCGTGGCGTCGTAGAGGCGTCTAAGCTCTTCATCGGAGATCGCACCCGTCAACTTGAGCGGCGACAGGCGTGCCGCGTGAAGAATCTCGTCGGAATACGCGTTCCCGATGCCGCTGAAGATGTGTGGATCGGTGAGGGTGCGCTTCAGCGTGTGATTCTCCCGCCTCGCCGCCGCGCCAAATGCCTCGAACGTCGCCTCCAGCGGCTCGATCCCGCCCGGATCGAGCGCGCCAAGGGCCGCTGCGCCCGATACCAGCTGCATCGACGCGCGCTTCTTCGAGCCAGCCTCCGTGAACAACAGGATGCCATGATCGAACTCGAAGATCGCCAGCAGGAGCTTGGCGCTGAGGCCGGGCGGTTGGGACGGCTGGCGCCACCGCAACCGTCCCGCGATCATCAGATGAAGAACCAGAAACACATCATCATCGAACACGAGCACGAGACGCTTGCCGATACGGCGCACATCGCGAACAACACGGCCGTCGACACTCGACAGCGGTGGATCGACGGTGCGAAGCACAAAAGCACTCTTGAGCAGGACCCTGTTCAGTCGTTGGCCCTGGACCAGCGCCAGGAGCGACTCGGCATAAACGATGATGTCAGGAAGCTCTGGCATGAGGCATGATGGGGATGGCGCGGCTCCTGCACCCGTCGGGGGTTTCGGCAGGACCGGGAGGCCGCTTCCGGCGTCCTAAGATAGTCGAACGAATTCAGTATGCGCCTCATGTTTCTCGCAGCCGTGATGCTCGCGACGACCGCCGCGGCTCCTGGGCAGGACACGCTGTCCTCGCCCGGCGTCACCGCCGTGCCGTCGTGGGTGAGGGCGATCGAGACGCCTGATGTCCCCTTCTCGCTCGAGCGCATCCGCGAATTGCTTGCCCGGCCTGCTCCCCTGCAACAGACCCTTTTGAAACGGCCGACCTTCAAGGTTGAAGTCGAAGAACGCCGCCACATTCAGGATTTGATCTCAACGCTTGATTTTCAGGCTACGAAGCCTGGGCCGGTCCCGCGAGGTGGAATCTACAACTACGAAACGCAGCGGGTCATGATGAGCAGCGTCAGCGCAGGCCCCATGATGCAGCCGTACGCAGCGTTCAACGGCGGCGAACTGTTGACGCTCGCCTTTGAAGGCCTGCTCAGCAAATACCTGGGCATGCGAGCCGTTGGTGCGGTTACCGCCGCCGACAGAGAGCGGGCCGCGTCGGCCGCGCGGGCCGAAGTCTCGCGAGCGATCGTTCAATATTGCGACGGCCTTCCGAACAAGGGCGCTGGCGTGGGCATCTGCAATCAGGCGGCGCCATCGCCGTAAAGAAACGGGCTCGGCCCAGAGCTTGCACCGGCCAGATGCATGCTCAGCAACACACTCCCCACCCGCCGGTTCGTCTTCGCCTTTCTCTCCCTCGTCTTCATGGTGTGCGTGCTTGGGACGACCGCGTCGGCCCAGTACTTTGGCCAAAACAAAGTTCAGTACAAGAAACTGGACTTTCAGATTCTGAAGACCGAGCACTTTGACATCTACTTCTATCCCAGTGAACGCGAAGGGATCGAGATCGCGGCCCGCCTGGCCGAACGTTGGCGCGCGCGCCTCGAGCGACTGCTCAATCACGAGCTGAGCGGTCGTCAAACGCTGATCCTTTACGCGTCCCATCCCGACTTCGAGCAGACGAATACAATTCAGGGCGAGCTCGGTGAAGGAACCGGCGGTGTGACCGAATCGCTGCGGCGTCGGATCATCCTTCCTCTCGGCGGCCCCATCGCCGACACCGATCATGTCATCGGTCATGAACTCGTCCACGCGTTTCAGTTCGACATCACCAGCAGACCCGGCGCCGGGCAGAACGGCGCGCAGCTGCTGCCGCTGTGGTTCATCGAAGGCATGGCGGAATACTTCTCGCTCGGGCCGGTCGACTCCAATACCGCCATGTGGCTGCGCGACGCAGTGCACCAAGAAGACGGCCCCTCGAAACTGCCGACCATCAAAGATCTCGACAACCCGAAATACTTCCCGTACCGATGGGGCCAGGCGTTCTGGGCGTACGTGGGCGGAAAATGGGGCGATAGCGTCATCGGCGAGATGCTTGATATCGCTGGCGCAACCGGCGATATCGAGCTCGCGATCACACGCACGCTCGGCGTCAGCAGCAAAGAGCTGTCGGAAGAATGGCAGGATGCGATTCGCCGCACGTATGCCGCGACCACCTCGGACTTCGAGGACATCGGTACCGTCGTGATCAAGGGCAACGGTGTCGGGACAAGTCTGAATGTCGGGCCTGCGATCAGCCCCGATGGTCGGAAGATCGCCTTTCTTTCTGAACGGAGCCTTCTATCGATCGACCTCTTTGTCGCCGATGCGGCGACGGGAAAGGTGCTGCACAAGCTCACGAGTACGGCGAGTGATCCGCACTTCTCGAGCATTCAGTTCATCATGTCGGCAGGCGCCTGGGACCCCGATAGCAAACGAATCGCCATTGCCACGATCGTGTCTGGACATCCAGCCCTCGCCGTGTTCAACGCGGAGAACGGCAACAAGGAACGGGAGTTCCCGCTGCAAACACTCGACGAGATCTTGAACCCGACGTGGGCACCCGATGGCCACGCCGTCGCCTTCACCGGCATGAGTCGAGGGCTGACCGACCTTTTCGTATTCGATCTGAACACGTCAGAGCTCAAACAGCTGACTCACGATGCGTACGCAGACTTGCAACCGGCGTGGTCGCCGGATGGACGCCGCATCGCGTTCGCGACGGATCGCTTTTCTTCCAACCTCGCGTTGCTCGACATGGGGTCGTACAGGCTCGCGCTGGTGGATCCGCAGACCGGGACGATTCAGCAGGTCAGCGCCTTCACCGATGGCAAGAACATCAACCCGCAGTGGGCGCCCGACGGACGGAGCCTGTTTTTCATTTCCGATCGCGACGGCGTGCCGAACCTGTACCGAGTGTCGATTCCGGGCGGGGCCGTCGCCCAGCTCACGACAGCCCGAACCGGCCTAAGTGGCATCACCGGAACGAGCCCGGCGTTGTCGGTGGCATCGCGCACTGGTATCGCGGCGTTCAGCGTCTACTCCGACGGCGGCTACAACATCAATACACTGCCGATGGGTGCCAGCGAACTGGATTCGACGTCTCTTGCCGACCGGATCGATCTGTCGCCGGCGTCAACGACCGCGGCGGTTCTGCCTCCCTTAAATCGCCGGCCGAGTGATGTGACGGAGCTGCTCGGGAATCCCACGCTCGGGCTCCCCGCACAAGACACCGCCAACGAAGTGCAAGACTACAAAGGCAAGCTCGGCCTCGAGTACGTCGGGCAGCCGCAATTTGGCGTCGGCGTGAGCCGTTTCGGCGCGGCCGTGCAAGGAGGGCTGTCGTTTTCGTTCAGCGATCTGCTTGGCGACCAACGCCTGGATACGAGCGTGCAGGTCAGTTCCGGTTTGAACGGCAGCTTCAGCTTGAAGGACACGGGAGCGGCCATCACCTATTTGAATCAAAAGCACCGCTGGAATTGGGGAGTGACGGCATCTCAGATCCCTTACCTGAGCGGCGAGGCCCAATCGGGTGTGGGTGTCATCAACGGGCAGCCGGCGCTGATCGACCAGACCATAATCTTCCGCCAAACGGAGCGCGCTGTTGCAGGGTTGGCGGCGTACCCATTCAGTCGCGCCCATCGTCTCGAGTTTCAGGGAGGTGTGACCCAGCTATCGTTCGATCAGATCCTCCGGACGCAGGCGTTCTCGCCCACGACCGGGATTCAGTTTCTGGACAACACGGAGGAGTCGTCCTTCGGCGAGACGCTCACTCTCGCCAGCTCCTCAGCAGCACTCGTCTACGACACCTCGAGCTTCGGGGCCACGAGCCCGATTCAAGGGCGGCGCTACCGGTTGGAGGCGTCACCGACCTTCGGCTCATTGCGCTACACAGGCCTCCTCGCCGACTACAGACACTATTTCATGCCCGCGCCGTTCTACACGATTGCGGCCCGTGTCCTGCACTACGGTCGCTACGGTTCGGGAGGCGACGATTCGCGACTCATCCCCCTCTATCTCGGTTACCCGAATCTCGTCCGCGGCTACGACGTCAACACGCTCGACCCGAACGAGTGCCGCCCGACGGCGACGAGCGAATGTCCTGCGTTCGATCGGCTGCTCGGGAGCCGGATGCTGGTCGGCAACCTCGAGTTCCGGTTCCCGCTGCTGCGCCCATTCGGCGTGTCGCCGACCATGTATGGGCCGGTTCCCGTTGAGATTGCCTTCTTCGCCGACAGTGGCGTCGCGTGGGACTCAACCAACAAGCCGCAGCTTTTCGGCGGCGATCGCCAAGGTGTCTCCAGCGTCGGCGCGGCCGTGCGCGTCAATCTTCTGGGGTTTGCGGTCGGAGAATTCGATTGGTCCCGTCCGCTGCAGCGCAATGGACGCGGGTGGATTTTCCAGTTCAGTTTGACCCCCGGGTTCTGATCAGCACGACTGAGAGCGCTCCGAAATCAGGAGCGCTTTCAGTCTGTACGAAGCCAGCTGGACCGTTGTTGCCAGTGACAAGGGACAGGCTCGCGGATAATCTCGGGCGATGAATCGTGCGGTGGCTCTCTCAGCATGAAGCGTGATCCGCTGAAGGAAGCCGCGGAACTGGCCGCCCGTTTCGGGCGCATCAAGAAGCTCACAGACGCGCTCGCCGTCGCGCAGGCAGACTCTTCGACGCAGCAAGCCGAGCTCGAACGCCTCCGGCGGGAGCTCGACGCCGCACGCCGCGCGCTTTCCCAGGTTGGCTGGACCTGAGAGTCCCCGCAGAACCGGCCTTCGGGACTCGTGGTGACCGCGGTCCCGCCATGAATGTAAACTAGTCGCCATGCCAACCGTCACTGAACGTCTGCACGCTTTTGCCGCGGCCCGAGCCGTCGCGCGCGAACCATTCAAAGTCAAAGATCTCTCGCTGGCCGACTACGGCCGCAAGGAAATCCGCCTCGCCGAGCAGGAGATGCCCGGCCTGATGGCCCTGAGAGCGCAGCACGCCGGGAAGAAGCCGCTTGGAGGCGCGCGCGTCATGGGCAGCCTGCACATGACCATCCAGACGGCCGTGCTGATTGAAACACTGGTCGATCTCGGCGCCGACGTCCGCTGGGTGTCATGCAACATCTTTTCGACCCAGGATCACGCAGCGGCAGCCGTTGTCGTGGGGCGTCCGGAAACCGGCGGCACCGTCGCGGAGCCGAAGGGCACGCCGGTGTTCGCCTGGAAGGGCGAGTCACTCGAAGAGTACTGGTGGTGCACCAGCGAAGCGCTCGAGTGGCCCGACGGCTCGGGTCCGACTTTGATTGTGGACGACGGCGGGGACGCAACGCTGGTGGTCCACAAAGGCGCCGAGTTCGAGCGCGTCGGCGATGTACCGGCTTTCGATCCCCACGGTCATCCCGAAGAGTGGGGTGTGATTCTGGATCTGATCAGAAGTTCGATTGGGAAGGACAAATCACGGTGGACGCGCCTCGCATCTTCCATTCGTGGCGTGAGCGAGGAAACAACGACGGGGGTTCATCGCCTGTATCAAATGATGGAAGCTGGCACCCTGCTGTTCCCCGCGATCAACGTCAACGACTCCGTCACCAAGAGCAAGTTCGACAACATCTATGGGTGCCGGCACTCACTGCCTGACGGTATCGCGCGCGCGACCGATGTGATGCTCGGTGGGAAGGTCGCAGTCGTCTTCGGCTACGGCGAAGTGGGCAAGGGTTGCGCACAGGCGCTGCGTGGCCAGGGCTGCCGCGTCGTGATCACCGAGATCGACCCGATCTGTGCCCTTCAGGCCGCGATGGAAGGGTACGAAGTCAACACGATCGAAAACGTCCTCGAACGCGCCGACATCTTCATTACGGCCACCGGTAATCGCAACATCATTACCGCCGAGCAGATGTCAAAGATGAAGGACAAAGCGATTGTCGGGAACATCGGGCACTTCGACAACGAGATCGATATGGCGGGTCTCAAGAAGTACCCAGGAGTAGAGCGGATCAATATCAAGCCGCAATACGACGAGTTCCGTTTTCCTGACGGACACAGCGTGATGGTGCTCGCAGAGGGACGTCTGCTGAACCTCGGGTGTGCGACCGGCCACCCGAGTTTCGTGATGTCGGCATCATTCACAAACCAGGTGATTGCACAACTGGAGCTGCACGCGAACCAGGGGAAGTACGAAAAGAAGGTTTACATGCTGCCCAAGCACCTGGACGAACAGGTCGCGCGGCTGCATCTCGATCACCTCGGTGTGAAGCTCACAAGACTGACGGAAGAGCAGGCCGAGTACATTGGTGTACCGATGAACGGACCGTACAAGCCCGATCACTACCGGTACTGACGGTTGGTAGTAGAGAGAGGGCAGATTGCAGATTGCAGATTGAGAAGGGGCGGGCCGTCAAAAGCCCGCCCTTTTTACGTAAACCAGCGATACCAGCTCACGACGGCCATCGTCAGACCCAGAACCGCCAACATAAGGCGCACGAGGAGATCCTGTCGATCCGGGGTTTCGCGTGGCATGATGCCCTCCTTGATTCGCGCAGAACGCGGTTGAGTCTTAGGCGGCTCCCTCTTTCTTGCCTCCCTCACTACCGTCGCCTCCGGTGATCGCCTGTTGTCGTAGCGCGGCAGCGCCCATCAGTCCGCCCATTCCCATCGATTCAACCGCACTGCTTGGAATCAGCATCAGCGCGCCCTTCTCCTTCAGGCCTTCGTAGAGCATGTTCATCGCCCGAAGGTGAAGCGCAGTGGGATTGGACTGGTATGACTTCGCCGCTTCTTCGAACGAGTGCGCGATCTCCATCTCCGCCTGGCCAAGAATGATGCGGGCTTGCTTCTCGCGTGCTGCTTGCGCTTCGCGGGACATCGCATCTTGCAGAGCGACCGGAATGACCACATCTCGCATCTCGACCGACTGGACCGTGACACCCCATGGATTCGATCGTTCGTCGATGAGCGCCTGTAACTGGGTCTCGATCCGCTCCCGGCCCCTGAGGAGGTCGGTCAGGTCGGTGCGGCCAATGATGTCGCGAAGCGCCGTTTGCGCCGCCCAACTCACCGCCTGGGCGTAGTCCTGCACCTCCAGCGCCGCCTTCTCCGCGTCGTGAACCATCCAGAACAGCACGGCATCCACACTGACCGGTACCGTATCGGACGTCAGCGTTTGTTCGGCCGCAAAACTGGTCGTGATCGTTCGCTGATCGATCCACGTGGGCACGCGGTCGGCAAAGGGGACAACCCAGAACAATCCTGGGCCGTGGAGCCCGACAAATCGGCCGAGCCGCAGCACCACGGCGCGTTCCCATTGCAGCGCGATCTGAGGAGACTGCATCGCGATGAGGCCGACGATGAGGAACGCTACGAAAGGAAGTGGGCTGTCGAGAGCTGCCGCACTCGCGATTCCCGCTGCAAGCGAGCCCAGGAGAATCGCGACCGTCAGGACGTTGACGTGCGTCCCGCCGGCACTGGGACCCTCCGAACGACGACGGACAAAGAGCATCATCTGTCAGACTCCTTCTGTTCGATGCGTTTGCAGTTCCCTAATGAGCTCGTCGAGCGTGAACCCGGCGGTTGCCGCGTTGCCGAGGAGGTGCGTCACGAACGCCCGCAGGCGGCGCTCGTGTTCGTGTGGGGTTCGTGCTTCCGTCGGGGTCGCTCGCACGAACGATCCGACGCCGCGTCTGGTCTCGAGAACACCGGTTCGCTCGAGCTCGCTATAGACGCGTGCGACAGTGTTCGCGTTGACCTGGAGTGCCACGGCGAGCTGTCTGACCGTGGGCAGCTGGTCGCCGAGTCTGAGGCGCCCCGTGGCAATCGCGGCGCGCAATCCGCGGTCGAGCTGCGCGTAGATGGGCGTCCGATCGCGCGGGTCGAGGTCGATGATCGCCATTGACCACTTATACTAGTTCATTAGTACAATCAACGCAAGCCCTCTTGCGATACTCAACTAAGACCAACATATTCAATATGTTATGGCTCTCGAAAGCCCGCCGTCGCTAAACACTTTCCCCGGAAGCGTGAACACCTTGAACCTCGTGAACCCGTTGAACCCTGTTGAACCCCGTGAACGCCGTGAACCCTGATTCCCTATACTCCCAACCCATGCGTCAGGTCTCGTTCAGTCGCTATGGAGGGCCGGACGTCCTCACGATTCGTGAAGCTTCGCGTCGGCCTCTCGCTGAGGGCGACGTGGCCGTCGCCGTCCGTGCAGCTGGGGTGAATTTTGCGGACGTCATGGCGCGCATGGGCCTCTATCCGGATGCGCCCAAGCCACCACTGGTTCTCGGCTATGAAGTCGCAGGCGTCGTCGACGCGATTGGTCCCGGCGTGACCGAGTTTCAGCCGGGGGACCGAGTGATTGCCCTGACCCGCTTCGGCGGCTATGCGACTCACGTCGTCGTGTCAGCGGCGTACGTCTTCCCGTGCCCTGCGGGCATTGCCGATACGGCCGCTGCGTCCCTCCCCGTGAACTATCTGACGGCGTCGCTGGCGCTCAACCGACTGGCCAATCTCGCACCTGGAGAAACGGTACTCATCCACGGCGCCGGAGGCGGCGTCGGCGTTGCCGCCATTCAGCTGGCCCGACTACGGCAGGCACGGATCATTGGTACGGCCTCCACTGCCAAGCACGACACGCTTCGATCGTTCGGGGTCGATCACCTCATCGACTCTCGGGATCCCAACAGCGCCCATCTGACAGCAGAAGTGAAACGACTGACCGGCAACCGCGGCGCCGACGTCATCCTCGATCCCGTGGGCGGCAAAAGTTTCGAGACGAGCTATCGCCTGCTCGCGCCGCTGGGTCGCATGGTGATCTATGGGGTGTCAGCGGTAGCTCCGGGGAAGCGGCGCAACTGGTGGCGCGCCGGGCGCGCCATCCTGCAGTTGCCGCGGTTCAAACCGATGTCATTGATGAACCGGAACCGCGGCGTCTTCGGATTGAACCTGGCCCATCTCTGGGACGAGCGCGAGCAGTTGCGCGATGCCATGCGGCCTCTCCTCCACGACCTCGAGGCCGGACGCCTCCGACCGGTCATCGCCGCCGCATTTCCGCTCGAACGCGCGGCCGATGCCCATGAATATCTCCAGTCGCGGGTCAACATCGGCAAAGTGCTCCTGACATGCTGAACCGCGGGCCGTTTGGTTGACAGCGTCGTTTCTCTGGAGGTACTCTGAGCCGTCATGTCCGCGAGCCGCCACCATCACGGTCACCATCATCATTCGTCCTTCCGGGCGGAGTTGCGTGTGATCTGAGTCGAGCGACGGTCGAGACTTGAGAAACCGGCAACCCCGCCACGCGGCGGGGTTTTTTGTTGTAGGGACATCGAAATGGACTTTTCGAAACTTGACGGTCTGATACCAGCGGTGATTCAAGACGCGACCACCCAGGAAGTGCTGATGGTGGGCTTCATGAACCAGGAAGCGCTGGACATCACCCGGCGGACCGGATTTGCCACGTTCTTCAGTCGCACGCGCAATAAGCTGTGGACGAAGGGAGAAACTTCCGGAAACCGTCTCGAAGTCCTCGAGCTGCTCACCGATTGCGATGACGACACAGTGCTCCTGAAGGTCAAGCGATTGGGCGACGGCAACGTGTGCCACACCGGCGAGCGCACGTGTTTTTATCGCGCGTTGGACTAGACCAGCGTGCCTGATTCTCCCTGCGCCCTCTGTGGTAGAGGCTTTTGTACAGCATGAAACTCAAGCTCGGTATTCCGAAAGGCTCCCTGCAGGACGCGACAATTCACTTGTTCGCGCGGGCGGGGTTCAACATCTACGTCAGCTCACGATCGTACTTCCCCGCCATCGACGATCCTGAAGTGGAATGCATGCTGATTCGCGCACAGGAGATGGCGCGCTACGTCTCTGACGGCGTGCTTGACGCCGGCCTCACCGGGCAGGACTGGATCGCCGAGCACGAGCTCGGCGAGGGCACGACCGGTGTGCTCGAGTCGATCGCCGACTTGATCTACGCCAAGCAGAGTTTTGGCAAGGTCCGCTGGGTTCTGGCGGCGCCGGAGGATTCCGCCATCAAATCGGCGAAGGATCTGGCGGGAAAGACTGTGGCCACCGAGCTCGTTCGGGTGACCCGCGCGTTCTTCGCCGGTCACGGCGTGAAAGTGAACGTCGAGTTTTCCTGGGGCGCAACCGAAGTCAAGCCTCCCGTCCTCGCCGATGCGATTGTCGAGGCCACCGAAACCGGATCGACGCTGCGCGCGAACCGGCTGGCCATTCTCGACACCATCATGGAATCCAATACCCAGCTCATTGCCAACAAGACCGCGCTCTCAGACAGCTGGAAGCGCACGAAGCTCGAGAACATGGCGCTTCTCCTCAAGGCGGCGATCGAGGCTCAAGGTCGCGTGGGGCTGATGCTCAACGTGCGCCGCGCGGATCTGGCGACCATCCTGACGCTGCTGCCGGCGTTGCAGCGTCCCACGATTTCCGCACTGAGCGACGACGAGTGGGTGGCGGTCAACACCATTATCGAAGAGCGCACGGTTCGTGACCTGATTCCCAAACTGAAGGCCTCGCGCGCTCACGGCATCGTGGAGTACCCGCTGAACAAGATCGTGCTTTGAGAGGGCGGGTAGGCCCGGCAAGGCAGGCAGGGCGGGCAAGTCAGGGCTGGCAGGACGATGAGGATCATTCAGGCGACGGATCGGAAGGCGATTGAGCGGCTGTTGACGCGGACCCATGCCGCCGATCGAGCCTTCGACCGAACCGTGGCAAAGATTGTCGACGGCGTCCGTGATGGCGGCGATCCAGCCCTCCTGCGGTTTGCTCGGCGCTTCGATGGCGTTTCGCCGCCAATCGAGGTCAGCGAAGAGGAGATGCGCGTTCAGGCTGCCCGCGTCCCGTGGGACGTGCGACGGGCCATCCGGCAGGCCGCGCGAAACATCGCTCGGGTTGCATTCAAGCAGATCCCCAAACACTTCGACGTGGAGGTGACCCCAGGCGTTTTCGTCGAGCAGCGCGTCGAACCACTCGCACGTGTGGGCTGCTATGTTCCGGGCGGGCGCTTTCCGCTGCCGTCTTCGCTTCTGATGACCGCCGTGCCGGCGCGTGTCGCTGGAGTACGAGAGGTCATTGTGGTGTGCCCACGACCCGAGCCCGCCGTGATGGCCGCCGCCCTGGAAGCGGGCGTAACCAAGCTGTTTCGAGTCGGTGGTGCGCACGCGATTGCCGCCTTCGCATATGGGACGGCCACAATTCCACCCGTGGATAAGATCGTCGGACCTGGCAACCGATACGTCGCGGCGGCGAAGGCGCGGGTCTCGGCCGATTGCGCGATCGACTTCTACGCGGGCCCGACTGAGATCGTCATTGTGGCCGCCAAGGGGCGGCCTGACTGGATCGCGGCCGATCTCGTCGCCCAGGCCGAGCACGATCCCGATGCGCGATCCATCTTCATCACGTGGAGCCGGTCGCTCGCCGCGCGCGTGGCGGCTCGCGTCGCCACAAGAGCAGCCGGCCGCGATATCGTCCGGCGCTCGCTCGCCGCGCACGGCGTCATCATCATGACCGCCTCGGCTGACGAGGCGATGGCGGTGGCCAACCGGATCGCGCCCGAGCACCTTGTCGTGGAATCCGAAGCACTCATCAGGCGCACAGTGACAGCGGGAGCCGTGTTCGTTGGCCCGTTCACCGCTCAGGCTGCCGGCGACTACGCCACCGGGTCGAATCACGTGCTGCCGACATCGGGGGCGGCGCGTTTTCGTGGCGGGCTCAGCGCGGCTGACTTCGTTCGCGTGATGTCGGTGCAGCGGGTGTCGCGCGCCGGCTTGCGACGCCTGGCGCCGGCGATTCTGCCGCTCGCACGAGCTGAGGGACTGCGCGCGCACGCCGAATCGGTCGAGGTCAGGCTGCGATGAACAAATACGAGAAGCCCGCCGAGCTCTACGATGGCCTGCGCCTTCACCAGAACGAGAACACGGGTGGATGCTCGCCACGCGTACTCGAGGCGCTCGCCTCCATCCGCGCGGACGAGGTGTGCTTGTACCCCCCGTACGCATCGGTGAGCGCGACGTGCGCCGAGTATCTCAATGTCGACCCGGATCGGCTCTCCCTCGTGAATGGACTCGACGAAGGCATCATGGCACTCGCGGTCGGCTATCTCCGACCCTCCGCAAACTGCCTGCTGCCGGAGGCAATCATTCCCGAGCCGGCGTTTGAGATCTTTGCATTTGACACGGAGGTTGTCGGCGGACGGGTCGTCCGGGTCCTGCCGCGGCCTGACTTTTCTTTCCCGCTCGATGAAGTAGTGGCTGCAATCACCCCAAACACGCGGGTGGTGTTTCTCACCAATCCCAATAACCCGACCGGCCAGATAGTACCGATCGAGGCAATTCGGACTATCGCCGGGCGCGTACCCGCCGGGGCTGTCGTGTTCATCGACGAGGCCTATGCGGAATTCTCGGGTGAGACGTTCATTCCTGAGCTTCCGTCCTTTCCCAATGTGATCGTCGGCCGCACGTTCTCGAAAGCGTTTGGTCTTGCCGGGATCCGGATCGGCGCGATCACCGGCGACCCGGCAGCCCTCGAACCGGTTCGGCTCGCCGTACCGCTCTACAGCGTCAACATCGCGGCGGTCGTCGCCCTCCGAGCGGCCCTGGGCGATCGGGCATTCATGGAAGACTACCTTCGACAGGTACGGGAGTCGAAGGCGCTCCTGTACAGCGCCTGCGATCTGCTCGGCATCGCCTACTGGAAGAGCGAAGCCAACTTCGTGCTGGTTCGCGCTGGTGCTCATCTCGCGAGGCTGATGGACGGGGCGGCCGCGCGCGGCATCTACCTCCGCGACCGGTCAACCGAGCCTGGTTGCGAAGGCTGTCTCCGGATTACGGCCGGCATCGTGGAGCACACGAAACGGGTGATCGCGGTCATGGACGAGGTGTTATGCGGCGCGCGCTGATCGATCGCCGGACCACCGAGACCACGATCGTGCTCTCCCTCGGGCTCGAAGGGAAAGGGCGGTATCGGGTGCAGACGGGCATCCGCTTTCTCGATCACATGCTCGAGCTGTTTACTCGCCACGGCGGATTCGATCTGCAGGTCAAGGCATCAGGCGACCTCGATGTCGATCAGCATCACACCGTCGAGGATCTCGGCATCGCACTCGGCGAGGCGGTGGCCAAGGCACTCGGCGATCGCCGCGGCATCAACCGCGCCGGCTATTTCGTGATGCCGATGGACGAAACCCTGGCCGTGGTGGCTGTGGATCTGGGCGGCCGGCCTCACGCGGTGGTCGACCTCAAGGTCAAGGTGTCCAAGGTCGGCGACCTTCAGACAGAACTCGTGCACGACTTCTTTGAGGGGTTTGCCATTGGCGCGCGTGCCAATGTTCACGTCAAGGTGATGTACGGCCGATCCAGCCACCACAAGATCGAGGCCGCCTTCAAGGCGTTCGCACGCGCGCTGCGCGTGGCGTGCGCCAAGGACAAGCGAATGGCGCGCATGCTGCCGTCCACAAAGGGACTGCTGTGATCGCGCTCATTGACTACAAGGCGGGTAACCTCACGTCGGTCCGGAAGGCTCTGGCCGCCATTGGTGCCGATGTCTTCACTCCTCAAGCACCTGAAGACCTGGCGAGAGCCAGCGGCATCATCGTGCCTGGTGTCGGTCACTTTGCCGCGACCCGCGCGCTCGACGGGCGATGGATCGAAGCCATCGTCGCGTCGCTCGGCGAAGGCCGGCCGCTGCTCGGCATTTGCCTCGGCATGCAGTGGTTGTTTGAAGGAAGCGACGAAGCGCCCGACCTTCCGGGCTTGGGTTTGCTGGGCGGCCGTTGCTACAGGCTGAGTGCGACGGCTACGCACGAGCGCCTCAAGATCCCGCACGTCGGCTGGAACAACCTGGCGTTCTGTGGACAGGGGTCGATCGTTGACGGCGTACCTGACCAATCACAGGTGTACTTCACCCACAGCTATGTCGCACCAGTGACCGGGGATACGGTCGCGGCCACCGCGCACGGCGAAACGTTCGCATCGGTCGTCCAGCGCGGCCAGGTCGCGGGTGTCCAGTTCCATCCGGAAAAGTCTGGAGAGGTTGGACTGCAGATCCTGCGGAACTTCACCGCGCTTACCGCGGACCCCAGCTGATGCTCCGCAACAAGACATCGCCCAATGTTGTCTAAACGAATCATTGCGTGTCTGGACGTCCGGGACGGTGTGGTCGTCAAGGGCATCAACTTCGAAGGACTTCGGAGCGCCGGTGAGCCTGCAGAACTGGCCAAGCGCTACAACATCGAGGGCATCGACGAGCTGGTCATTCTCGACATTACCGCGACGCTGGAACGTCGGCGGGCCATCGCCGACACGATCCACGCCGTCGCACGGGAGTTGTTCATTCCGCTGGCGGTCGGCGGCGGCATTCATACCGAGGACGACGCGGCGGCGGCGGTCGACGCAGGGGCGGATAAGGTGAGCCTCAACACTGCCGCGCTCGCGAACCCGGCGCTCATCACGACGCTCGCCGGTCGCTACGGCAGCCAGGCCGTCATTGTGGCGATCGATGCAAAGAAGTCTGCCAGTGGATTCTCGGTATTCGCTCGAAGCGGCCAGACGGCCGCCAATCGCGATGCCGTCGAGTGGGCGTGCGAGGCTGAGCAGCGCGGTGCCGGCGAGATTCTTCTCACATCGATCGACCGCGACGGCACCAAGGCCGGATTCGACTGCGACATGACCGCGGCGGTTTCGCACGCCGTCTCGATCCCAGTGATCGCGTCGGGCGGCGCCGGTGGACTTGACGACTTCGTCGATGTGTTCACGCGCGGCGCCGCGGATGCCGCGTTGGCCGCTTCGATCTTTCACTATGCCGAAACGAGCGTGCACGCGCTCAAAGAGCATTTGCGACATCGAGGTATTCCGGTACGCCTGTGAGTCACGAAGACACGAAGGTGATAGACAGGCGCGGCTACCCATGCTGATTCCCTCAATCGATCTCCAAGGTGGCGCGGTGGTTCAGCTCGTCCAAGGGGAGAAGCTCGCGATCCGGGACGAAGACGTGTTCCGCTGGGTGAAACGCTTCGAGCGTTTTCCGAAGGTCCAGGTCATCGATCTCGACGCTGCAATGGGCAAGGGCGACAACTTGCCGATCGTCCGTCAGATCGCGCGAGCGCTGTCGTGCCGGGTTGGCGGCGGGGTGCGAACAACCGACCGCGCGCGCGAGATTCTGGCCGCCGGAGCGCGCCAGATCATCGCAGGGTCTTCACTGTTCAAGGACGGCCGGCCAGATGTCGACTTCGCAGCGCGTCTCTCTGACGCCGTTGGGGTCGACCAAGTCATCGCTGCCGTCGACAGCCGCGGCGGACAGGTCGTCATCCATGGCTGGAAGACCCCGCTGCCCGTCACTCCTGTCGAAGCCGTACGGGCGCTCGAGCCTTATTGTGGCGAGTTCCTCTATACGCACGTCGATGCCGAAGGCCTGATGGGTGGCACGAATATGCCGGCAATCCTCGACGTCCGCAACGCGACCACGCGGCGGGTAACGGCGGCCGGCGGTATCACGACGCGCCAGGAGATCGATGACCTCCACGCTCTTGGAGTGGATGCGGTTGTGGGCATGGCCCTCTATACCGGCACACTCGACATCGCCTAACCGTATAATGCCGGCTTCAACGGAGGGAGTGGCAATGAGATCGAACCTCGCTCGTGGCTGTGTCCTGATCATCGGCCTTGTCCTCGCCGGCGCCGGCCTCCTCGCACAAGCTCAGCAGGCTCCGTTCCAACCCACCGTGGGTCAGGCGGGCAAGGACGTGATCTGGGTGCCCACGCCCCAGACCCTGGTCGACAAGATGCTCGACATCGCGAAGCTCACGCCACAGGACGTCCTGATGGACCTCGGCTCCGGAGACGGACGAACGGTCATCACCGCCGCCAAACGCGGCGCCCGCGCCATGGGCATCGAATACGAGCCGGACATGGTGGCCCTCTCGCAGCGCAATGCGGCGGCTGAGAAACTGGGCGACAAGGCAACGTTCGTCAAAGCGGATCTGTTTCAGACCGATCTCTCGCAGGCCACCGTCATCACGATGTTCCTGCTCCCCCAGATCAATCTGGACCTCCGTCCCAAGCTCCTCGACCTCAAGCCGGGCACGCGCATCGTATCGAACACGTTCACGATGGGCGAATGGCAGGAGGACGAAAAGGCGACAGTGACCGGCGACTGCGGCGCCTGGTGCACAGCTCTCTTGTGGATCGTTCCGGCTAAGGTTCAGGGTACCTGGCGCGCTTCCCAGGGAGAGTTCGTGCTCGCCCAGACGTTCCAAATGGTGTCCGGAACGGCGCGATCCGGAGCGGCGTCAACCCCCATCACAGGCGGCAGACTGCGGGGCGATCAAATCAGCTTCAGCGTCGGCCCGGCGCAGTATGCAGGGCGCGTCACCGGCAATGTCATTGAGGGGACTGTCGCCACAGGTGCCACGCGCAGCGAGTGGCGGGCCATGCGCTGACTCGCCCGGGCTCTTCAGTTCCGCGCGGGCTATAATCCGCGGTTTACAGGAGACTCGCAAATGAAAGCCTTCATCGTCTGTATTTGGATTGCCGCGGTTGGTGCGGTCGGCCTTGTTGCTCAGGCCCAGCAAACCACCTTCGAGCCCAGGGTGGGTCAGCCGGGTAAGGACGTCGTCTGGGTGCCCACACCTCAGGCGCTGGTCGACAAGATGCTCGACATGGCGAAGATCACACCCCAGGACTATCTGTTCGACCTGGGATCGGGCGATGGACGCACCGTGATCACCGCAGCCAAGCGTGGGACGCGTGCGATGGGCATTGAGTACGAGCCCGACATGGTGGCCCTGTCGCAGCGTAATGCGGTCAGCGAGAACGTCGCCGCCCGAGCGACCTTCCAGAAAGCCGACCTGTTTCAGAGCGATTTCTCCCAAGCGACCGTCATCACGATGTTTTTGCTACCTCAAATCAATCTCGAGCTGCGCCCCAAAATCCTCGACCTGAAACCCGGCACTCGGATTGTCTCGAACACCTTCACTATGGGGGAGTGGGAGCCAGACGAGAAGGCAACGATCCCGGACTGCACTCAATGGTGCACGGCGTTGCTGTGGATCGTTCCCGCCAAGGTGCAGGGTGCCTGGCGGTCGCCACAAGGCGACCTGGCACTCACCCAGACATTCCAGATGCTCTCCGGCACTCTCCGTTCGGGTGCGACGACGACGCCCATCACCGGTGGCAAGGTGAACGCCGATCAGATCAACTTCAGCGCCGGGAGTGCGACGTATGCCGGCCGCGTGAGTGGCGACACGATCGAAGGAACCATCACCACCGGAACCACCAGCAGTCCCTGGCGAGCTTCACGATAAGGACACTGGGTTCACGGGGTTCAGAGGCGAACTATTCGATCTCTTGAACCGATGAACCTCGTGAACCTCTGCTGGTGTTGTCTGTCCATGAGGTCATCTCCGCGCCTCCGCGTCTCCGGTTCAGGACGCCGACGTCGTCGTATCGCGCAGTTTTCGCCCATTTTCGCTGTGCTGATCGGGCACGCGATTTGATGTTCCCCGGGCGAGTCGCGTCGGAACACCGGGATACGTAACTTCAGGCAGGCGCTGGCATCGCCGTATCCCGTTTTCCAATCACGTTCCGGCGCGGCTCAATCAACCCGGAGGGGCAGATGCATCGCATTCCCAGAGTACTCATCGCGGCGGCGCTGGTCAGCTTCTCGTCGGCATGCGCGCTGTCGCTTCGCAACCCGCAAATCTCCGACCTCCAGCACAATCCCGGCCGCTATCAGGACCGCACGGTCAACATCAACGGAGTTGTCACGAGCTCCTGGGGCCTTCCTCTTGTGCCCTATCGCTTCTACAAGGTGGACGACGGCACCGGCGAAGTTACCGTCTTCTCGCAAGGCATGCGATCGCCAACCAAGGGCGCGCGCGTGCACGTGAAGGGTCGCGTCGGAGAGGTGGCAGTGTTCGGCGGCCAGCCGATCGGCCTGCACCTGCGCGAAGAGAAACTGGACGTCAGACGGTAGGAATCTACGATCGACGATTTGGGAATCTACGATTTGAGGACCGACGATTTGAAGATCGACTTCAGTTGGTAATCTTGAGCGCGACAACCGTCAGGTCGTCGTTCGGGATCGCGTCTCCGCGGAAGCCCTGCACCGCCGTAAACACATCATCAACCAGCGCCCCCGCCGATTTCTGACACGATTGGCGTACGACCTCTTTCAGCCGATCCTCACCGAAGGCTTCCCCGGACTCGTCGGTGGCGTCGTGCACACCATCGGTGCAAAACACGAACAGGTCCCCCTGGACGAGATCAACGGTGAGCTCCTCGTACGACGAGCCCTGGAACAGTCCCAATGGAACACCGGGCATCTCGAGGGCCGAAGGGAGCACCCTCGATTCGTCGTCTCTGTGAGTTCCGCTGCAGTGAAGTGGGTAGGGTACGCCGGAGTTGGCCAGCGTCAGCGTGCGCCGCTTGAAGTCGAAGACGGCATAACACAGCGTGCAGTAGTACTCCTCGAGCTGACGCTCCGAGAGAATCGTGTTGATCGACGCCAGGACGCCTGCCGGACTGAACCGTTCGGGCGCATAACGCCGCCTGAATGTGCGCGAGCGCACGAGCTCCCCGGCGAATGCACTATATAGCGCCGCAGGCACCCCCTTGCCGGATACATCACCCACCGCGATCACCAGATGGTTGGGCTCGGGGGCCAGAAAGTCATAGAGGTCGCCACCCAGCTCCCGGGCCGGAGCAAATCGCGCCGCCACATCGACACCCTTGAGGCGCTTGGGCAGCTCGGTCGGAAGCAACGCCGCCTGCACGCGTTGCGCGAATCGCACCTCCTTTTCCAGTCTCACCTCGTTCTTGCGAATGGTTTGATAGAGCCGCGCGTTCTCGATCGCCACCGCCGCCTGGCTGGCGAGCAGCGTGAGAATCTCGACGTCCGTCTTGGTGAAGGCGTCGAGCTCCGGGCTCTCGAGATCGAACACGCCGATGCAACGGTCCTTGAGCAGCAAAGGAATCGCGAGCTCTGAGCGCGCGTCCTCGACCACCTTGATATAGCGGGGATCGACCGAGACATCGGGGACGAGCACCGGTTCCTTGTGCAGCGCGGCATAGCCAACAAGGCCGGCCCCGACCTTGACGCGGGGCACCACGACATGATCGCCGTAGCGCAGGGCCACCTTCATCTCCAGCTCCTGCGTCTCTTCATCGAGCAGCAGAATCCCGAAGGTCCGGTATTCGACGACGCGGCATGTGAGAGCCGCGATGCTTCGGAGGAGTTCGTCCAGGTTGAGAATCGATGCGAACTCGCTCACCACTTCGGCCAGCGTCTCGAGCGTGGTGGTGTACTCGCGCTCGTGCTCGAAGAGACGGGCATTTTCGATCGCGACCGCCACGTGTGCCGCAAACTGGCGCAGCATCATCTCGTCGGTTTCTGTGAATCGATCGACCGTATCGCTCAGGAGATTGAGCGCGCCGATGACGCGTCCTTTGCGCCGCACCGGCACGACAAGTTCGGCCATCGATCCCGGAACGGCCTCGACATATCGTGGGTCGTTGTGGACGTTGTTCACGAGCAGGGGCTTCCCCTCGGCCACCGCGGTTCCAACCAGACCATCTCCCACTTTCACGCGCAGGGCCGTCACGGCGGCCGGATAGCCGACCGAATAGGCGATCGAGAGATCCTCCTGTTTTGGATCGAGCAGGTACACCGCAAAGGCCTGAAACGTCGTCAGGCGTGCGATCAGTTGAGGAAGCTTTCGGAGCAGTTCGTCGAGATCGAGGACGGAGGTCACTTCCCGTCCGAGCTCGAAAAGCGTCAGCACGAGCTCGCGAATACCTGGAGCGGTCGCGGCGGCAGAGGTCGCGGGCTGAGCGGGTTCAGTCACAGTGGTTGGAGGGGTCCCAGTGTATCGCACAGACTATAATCTGTGAGCCCATGGACCTCACGCTGCCGCTGGACTACGCCGCGATCGAACTGATTCTGCCGCACCGTTATCCGTTCTTGCTCGTCGATCGCATCACGGAACTCGAAATCGATAAGCGAATCGTTGGGATCAAGAACGTGTCGCTCAACGAACGCTATCTATCCCGTGAGCGGAACGGATCACCGGCCCTGCCCCCCACCATCCTTACCGAAGCCGTCGCACAGGTCGGCGCGATCATGATTCTGGCGAAGCCGGAGAACCGGCAGCGACTTCCGTTCTTCATGGGAATCAAGCGCGTTCGCTATCGACGTCCGGTCTATCCAGGCGATGTGGTCGAGATTGAAGCCGTCGTCCTACGACTGCGCAGCAGCATGGGGCTGCTCAAGGGCATCGCCCGTGTCAACGGCAAGCCCGTCGTGGACGGCACGATGACCTTCGCCCTCGAGAAGATTCGGTCGAATCCGGCTCAGCCGTAGCCGGATCTCTTCGCCTCATCCCATCCGTGGCACCCGCCTTGCTCATCTTCTGGCGACGATGTTTTTGGGTGTGATGTGAAACCGGAGGGACAGCATGTTGGAAACAATCGCGATCGTATTGATTGTGCTGTGGCTGCTGGGAATGGTCAGCGGTTACACAATGGGTAACTTCATCTACGTTCTGCTCGTCATCGCTGTTGTGCTCTTCCTGGTGCGGCTCGTCAGTGGGAGACGCGTAGTCTGAGCCGAAACGGCCGTGGCAGCGGCAGAGCGCTATGCCACGGCCGCTTCGATGGCGAGCCGCACGCAGTTCCGGCCCTGATCCTTCGCGCGGTAGAGGGCGGCATCCGCGCGGCCAATGAACGCCTGAAGATCGACTTCGGAAGGCAGCGCCGCGGTGACGCCGAAGCTGGCGGTCACGCGAATGGATTGGTCTTTCCAGACCACCTGCATGTTGTCTGAGATCTCGCGCCTCAGCGACTCGGCAACATGCTTCGCGCCGGCAAGCGGCGTGTCCGGAAGCAACACAAGGAACTCTTCCCCGCCGTACCGGCACTTGATGTCACTGCTGCGCAGCGCCGAGCGCATCCGGTTGCCGACTGCAGCAAGCACGGCGTCGCCGCCCTGGTGCCCATGCTGGTCGTTGATCTGCTTGAAATGGTCGATGTCAAACAAGATGAGCGAAGTCGGGGCCTGGGAACGTCTAGCCCGGCGGAGCTCGGTGGAGATCACTTCGATTGCGTGCGTGCGGTTGTAGCAGCCCGTCAGGCCGTCACGCAGCCCGTTTTCGCGGACCTCGCGGAACC
>Ga0111539_10001006_pt1 | contig 36927 bp, 33 predicted proteins | sample RhiMethybrSRZTD1_FD_79667 | JGI IMG/M metagenome (GOLD analysis project Ga0111539, IMG submission 79667) | Populus rhizosphere microbial communities from Tennessee, USA - Rhizosphere MetaG P. TD hybrid SRZTD1 (version 2) (version 2) | ecosystem: Host-associated > Plants > Roots > Rhizosphere >...
CTTGTCGACCGTGACCAGGGTCTCGAGCCCGCCGCGCCGCACCTCGAGCGCCACGTGGGCCTCGTCGACGAGCGAGCGCCACTCGAGCAGGTCACGGGGCACCTCGCCGTTGACCGAGGCGATCTCGTCGCCCTCGGCCACGCCGGCGCGCGCGGCCGGGGAGGCGGGCGCGACGGCGACGACTCGGGGCAGAGACATAGACGTCGCAGTCTACGACCTACGCAGCGTGTTCAGCGGGGCCGCCCCGGGCCGCCGGCTGCGGCGGTCCGCCGGACGCGGCCGCCCGTCGGACGGCGGGACGGGCGTCGGTACGCTGGCGCCGATGCCCGTCGACAAGGTCCTGCTCGCCGCGCCCCGGGGGTTCTGCGCCGGCGTCGAGATGGCGATCAAGGCGCTGGCGTGGATGGTGCGGGCCTTCGAGCCGCCCGTGTACTGCTACCACGAGATCGTGCACAACCGGCTGGTCGTCGACCGCTTCCGCGACCTCGGCGTCGTGTTCGTCGACGACATCGACGAGGTGCCCGAGGGCCGCCCGATCATGCTCTCGGCCCACGGCTCCGCCCCCGAGGTGGTGGCGGCGGCCAAGGCCCGCGGCAGCTACGTGGTCAACGCGGTGTGCCCCCTGGTCACCAAGGTCCACCACGAGGTCAAGACCCGGGCCGGGAAGGGCTACCGCATCGTCTACGTCGGGCACGAGGGCCACGAGGAGGCCGTCGGCACGATGGCCGTGGCGCCCGACGCCATCGACCGGGTCGAGTCGGTGGCCGAGGTCGACGCCCTGCCGCAGGCGACCGCCGACCAGCCGGTCGCCCTGCTGGCGCAGACCACGCTGTCGCACCGCGAGTGGTCGGCCATCGCCGAGCGGGCCGCCGAGCGCTTCCCGGGCCTCTGGCGGCCCGGTCGTAGCGACCTGTGCTTCGCCACCACCAACCGGCAGTCGGCCCTGGCCGAGATCGCACCCCGGTGCGACGCGGTGGTCGTCATCGGCTCGGCCAACTCGTCGAACACCCGTGCCCTCGAGCAGCTGGCCCGCGAGTCGGGGGGCGACCGCGTGTACCGCGTGAACGGGCCCGACGAGCTGCCCGACGACCTCTCGGGCGTCGTCGGCGTGACGGCCGGGGCGTCGGCCCCCGAGGAGCTCATCGAGGCCGTCATCGCCCGCCTCGCCCCGTCCGGCGGCGTCGACGAGGTGCGCATCACCGACGAGGACGAGTACTTCCCGCCGCCGCGCGAGCTGCGCGACCTGCTCACCGGCGTCGACGTGCTGGCCACGTTCGGCCTCGGCGGCTCGGTCCCCGACCGACCCGGCGTCAACGACCGGGCCCTCGCCGCCAGCGACGTGCTCACCATGCTCGACTGACCGTGCCGACGGGCCGTCGCCCGGTTCCGGCGACCCTCGGACGCCCGGTCCGCCGGGTTCTCCGCGCCCCGTCGGCGACTCGTGACGGGCCCGGAGCGGCTGCCAGGATCGGGCCCGTGCTGCCCCTCACGCTCGACACGATCCGCCTCAGCCTGCACGTCCTCGCCGCCACCGTGTGGGTCGGCGGTCAGGTCACGCTGGCGGGACTGCTCCCCGGGCTCCGGGCGCTCGGCGACGACGCACCCCGCACGGTGGCCCGCGGCTTCAACCGCATCGCCTGGCCGGCGTTCGCGGTGCTCGTGGCCACGGGCATCTGGAACCTGGTCGAGCTGCCGGTCGGCGACTTCGACACCGAGTGGCAGGTCACGCTGTTCGTGAAGATCCTGGTGGTGGCCGTCGCCGGCGTCGCCGCGGCCGTGCACGCCGGTGCGCGATCGCGCCCGCTCCTCGCCGCCACGGGCGCCGTGAGCGGCCTGGCGTCGATCGCGGCCGTGGTGCTCGGCATCATGCTGCACGGCTGAGGGACTCGCCGCCGGCGTCGCCGGCGGGGTCCTCGCCGGTCGGCGGTCGGTCGCCGGCTCGGACCTCCCTGTGCGGGTGTGTCGAGCAGCAGGTCGCGGTCGTCGGTCGGGCGGCGGGCACCGGGTCGGTGCAGCTCGGGCTCGGTCCGGCCGGCCCTGCGAGGTGAGGCGCCCGGACGGGAGCGGCGGGTGCCGGGGGCTCAGCCGGCCAGGTGCTGCGCCTCGTCGTAGAGGCGCTGGATGTCCTTCTGCAGCTGCGTCGTGAGCTCGCGCACCACCCGGCGCTTCACCCGGCCCGTGCCGTCACCCACGGGCGGCCTGATCGGCTCGCCGACCACCAACACGACCTTGTGGGGCTTCACGAACCTGGCCCCCACGGGCATGGCGTCGGCGGAGCCGCCGATGCCCACCGGCACGAGCGGGACTCCGGCCCGGGCGGCGACGTACGCCGGGCCGTCGAACATCTCCTCGACGGTCGGACCCGACCGGCGGGTGCCCTCGGGGAACATGACCAGCGGCTCGCCGTTCTCGATCACCTCGAGGCACGTGCGCAGCGACTCGCGGTCGGCGGTGCCCCGGTGCACCGGGAACGCCCCGAGCATCGACACGAACCGCCCGAGCGCCCTCGACTTCCAGATCGAGGCCTTGCCCATGTAGCGCATGCGGGGCCGGCGGACGGTGGCGACGAGGATGAAGTCGAGGTTCGAGCGGTGGACCGGCGCCAGCACGAACGGCCCGTGCGCCGGCACGTTCTCGGCACCGTGGATCTCGAGGCGGAAGTAGGCCTTGGCCAGACCCAGGAACGCGCCGCGCACGAGGCCGTACGACGTGCGCTCGAGGCGGGTCGGCGGGTGCACGTCGACCCGGGGGGCGCGCAGCTCGTCGGCCTTCTGCGCTTCGCGCCGGAGGCGGGCGGCCTCCCCGGCGGGCGTCGCATCGGCGGCCTCCGCGGCGCCGGCCGGCGCAGCCGCGACCTCGGCGGCGGCGTCGTCGACCGGCACGACCTCGCCCCCCGCCGTCGCCTCGACGCCGGGAGCGGTGCCCGACCGCTCGCCGGCCGCGGCCGGGTCGTCGACCCGAGCTGCGAGGTCGGCCACGATCTCGTCGATGGTCAGGTCGCTGGTGTCGAGCTCGATGGCACCGTCGGCCCGGCGCAGCGGATCGGTCTCGCGGCCCTGGTCGAGGGCGTCGCGGCGGGCCATGTCGGCCGCCACGGTCTCGTAGTCGAGGTCGCTCACCTCGGCGGCCCGGCGCTCGGCCCGCACCTCGGGCCGGGCGGTGAGGTACACCTTCAGCACGGCGTCGGGGAACACCACCGAGCCGATGTCGCGGCCCTCGAGCACCCCTCCCCCGCGCTCGGTGGCCCACTCGCGTTGGCGCCGCACCAGCTCGGTGCGCACGTCGGGGTTGGCCGCCACCAGCGACACCGCCCGCGACACCTCTGGACCGCGGATCTCGATCGTGGCGTCGACGTCGTCGACCCGCACCGCGTCGTCGCCGACCTCGAGCTCGACCGCCCGGGCCAGGGCGGCGACGGGTTCGGGGTCGGCCGGGTCGATGCCGCGGCGCAGGGCCGCGAACGTGACCGCCCGGTACATGGCGCCCGTGTCGAGGTAGTCGAGACCGAGGTGGTCGGCGAGACGACGGGCGACCGTCGACTTGCCGGAGCCTGCGGGACCGTCGATCGCGATGACCTTCACGGGGACAGGACGATAGTTCTGCCCGCCGGTGCACCGTGCACTCGGGCCGCCGCCGGGGCGACGCCCGGCGGGCTCACGGGCGCGGCGAGGGCGAGCGCCGCAGCTCCTCGAGCACGTCCCAGAACCCGGGGAACGTCTTGCCCACGCAGTCGGGGTCCGCGATCTCGATGCCCCGGGCCCGGAGGCCGAGCAGGGCGAAGCTCATCGCCATGCGGTGGTCGTCGTAGGTCTCGATGCGTGCCGGCCGGGGCACCCCGGGGTGCACGGTGAACCCGTCGCGGTGCTCGTCGGCCCGGATGCCGGCCCGCCGCAGCTCGGTGACCACCGCGGCGATGCGGTCGGACTCGTGGCCCCGGATGAGCTCGACGCCGGTCACGCGCGTCGGTGCGTCCGCGAAGACGGCCACCGCCGCCAGCGTCTGGGCCATGTCGGGCATGTCGACCATGTCGACCTCACCGGGCGAGCGCAGCGGGGCGCCGACGCCCACCACGGTGGTGGCGTCGGCGGTGCGCGCGACCCGGGCCCCCATCGAGGCCAGCAGGTCGGCGAAGCGGGCGTCGCCCTGGCGGGTGCCCGAGCCCAGCCCCTCGACGGTGACCCGGCCGCCGACGAGCGCGGCGGCCGCCAGCAGGTACGACGCCGCCGACGCGTCGGGCTCGACGCGGTGGACCGCGGCCCGGTACGCCTGCGGCGCCACGACGAACACGGGACGCTCGCCCGGCCCGCTGGCCTCGGCCGTGACGCGCACGCCGAACGCCTCCATCACGTCGACGGTCAGGTCGACGAACGGCCGCGAGACGAGCGGCGTGGTGACCCGGAGCCGCACCCCCTCACGAGTCCCCGGCGCGGCCAGCAGCAGCCCCGAAAGGAACTGGCTCGAGGTGTCGCCCGCCACCGCCACCTCTCCCCCGCGCAGCGCACCCGGCGTGTCGACCGTGACCGGGAGGTGCCCCGCGTCGCCCTCGGCCTCGACGGTGGCCCCCAGCGCGGCGACGCCGTCGAGCACCGGGCCCATCGGCCGGGCCCGCAGCGGGGCGCCGCCGTCGACGCGGTAGCGGCCCTCGCCGAACGCGGCCACGACCGGGAGCAGGAACCGGCTCGTGGTGCCCGAGAGCCGCAGGTCGAGGGCCAGCGGTCCGGGCCGCAACCGGCCCCCGGTGCCCGTCACCTCGACCCGCCGGGCGGTGTCGTCGACCGCCAGGCCGGCCCCGAGCGTGACGAGCGCCGACCGCATGGCGACGGAGTCGTCGGCGACGAGGGCGTTCTCGATCGTCGACGATCCGCCGGCCAGCGCCGCGCACACCAGCGCCCGGTTCGTCAGGCTCTTCGACCCCGGCACGGTCACGGTGGCGTCGACGGGGTGATCGATCGGCGCGACGGCGCGAGCGGCGGTCCGCTGCGCACCGGATCGGGAGGGAGCCACGGCTCAGCCGACGTCGACGGGCAGGACCGCCGGGCGGTAGCCGCGCCCGACGAGGCCGGCCCGGAAGACCTCGACCGCCGGCCGTTCGATCAGCATGACGATCACGCCCTGCGGGCCCTCGGTCGAGTGGGCGATCTCGAGGTCGACGATGTTCACGTCGAGGTCGGCGGCGAGGATGGCCACGTCCGCGACCACGCCGGGACGGTCGGGCACCGGGATGCGCACCTCGCTCAGGTCGGCCGCGGTGCGGAACCGGGCCGGCAGGTTCACCCGCGCCGCCCGGGCCTCGTCGAGGGCCGACAGCAACCCGGCGCGGTCGCCGTCGGCGACGAGGTCGCGCATCTCGCGCAGGGCGGCCGACAGGTCGTCCAGGACCCCGACGATCGCGGCGCGGTTCTCGCGGCAGATGTCGGGCCAGATGCCGGGGTGGCCCGAGGCGATGCGGGTCATGTCCCGGAAGCCGCCCGCGGCCAACCGCAGCAGGGCCCGGTGCTCCTCGCTGCGTTCGTCGGCCAGCCGCATGAGCGTGGCGGCGGCCAGGTGGGGCACGTGCGACACGACCGCCACCAGCTCGTCGTGGCGGTCGGGCGGCAGCGCCACGACCTCGGCGCCGAGCGTGCCCACGATCTGGCGCACCTCCGCGAACGCGGCCGCGTCGGTGCCCTCGGTGGGCGTGAGGACCCAGGTCGCGCCCTCGAACAGCTCGGGGGCGGCGCCCTCGACCCCCTCCTGCTCGGAGCCCGCCATCGGGTGCCCGCCGACGAAGCGGGGGTCGGCCACCGCATCGACGATCGAGGCCTTCACGCCGCCCACGTCGGTGACCAGCCCGGACGTGGCGTCGAGGGCCCGGCGGGCCTCGGCGGCCACCGCCGCCACCGGGGTGGCGACGAACGTGATGTCGGCCGACGGATCGTCGCCGACGGCGTCGAGCGCGCCCAGGGCCAGCGCCTTGTCGACCCGCACCGGGTCGTGGTCGCGCCCTGTGACATGCCAGCCGTTGCGGCGCAGCCGCAGCCCGATGGAGCCGCCGATCAGCCCCGTGCCGACGACGACGGCGCGGCCCGGCTCGGGAGGTCGCCCGAGGGCCATCAGGCGGGGAGGTCGTCGCGCAGGTTGCGCGCGCCCTCGAGGTAGACGTGGTGGAGGGCCGACCGGGGCCGGTCGGACTGCAGGTGGATCATCACCCGGATGCAGAGGGGCGTGCCGCCGTCGATGTCGAGCTCGCGGGCGCAGATGAGCGGCACGTCCCCGAGGCCGAACTTGCGGGCGGCCAGGGCCGGGAAGGCCGAGTGGATGTCGTCGGTGGCGGTGAACAGCACGCTGATCAGGTCGTCGTGGTGGAGCCCGTTGCGCTCGAACAGGGCGTCGAGCAGGGCGATCACCCGCTCGAACAGGTGCTCACGTTCGTCGACGTCGAGCGTCGTGGCGCCGCGCAGGGCTCGGACGGCGGGAGGCATCGTCGTTCGAGACTAGTGGTGCCCTGCCCGGGTGCGGCACTCGGCGTGCCCGGCCGGGCCCCGCCCGCGGCCGCCGTCAGCGACGCGGGCGGCGATGCCCACCGGTCGCGCCGCCGCGACCGTCGACCACGGCACGCTCCAGCGCCCGCACCTCCGGCTGCGTCAGCGGGCGCCACTCGCCGGGCGGCAACCGCCGGTCGGCCAGCGGTCCGATGCGCACCCGCACGAGGCGGCGCACGGGATGGCCCACCGCCTCGCACATGCGCCGGACCTGGCGGTTGCGGCCCTCGTGGATGGTGATGCGCAACGTGTGATCGCCCACGAGCGAGACCCGGGCCGGGGCGGTCGGGCCGTCGTCGAGCTCGACGCCCTCGCGCAGGCGCCGCAGGTCACCGCGCGACGGCACGCCGTCGACATCGGCCAGGTACTCCTTCTCGACGCCGAACGAGGGGTGGGTCACCCGATGGGCGAGCTCGCCGTCGTTGGTGAGCAGGAGCAGGCCTTCGGTCTCGGCGTCGAGCCGCCCCACCGGGTAGACGCGCGGCTCGTCCGGGACGAGCTCGACGACCGTCGGGCGCCCCTGCGGGTCGGCGGCCGTCGTGACCACGCCCGCCGGCTTGTTGAGCAGGTAGTGCACGAGGCCCTGGCGCACGCCGATGCGGGCGCCGTCGACCTCCACGGCGTCGACCTCGGGATCCGCCCGGGTGCCGAGCGTCGCCACCTCGCCGTTCACGGTCACCCGACCCTCGGCGATCAGCTCCTCGCAGGCCCGCCGGCTGCCGAGGCCGGCCTGGGCCAGCACCTTCTGCAGCCGCTCTCCGGGGCCGCTCACCTGTCGTCGTCGGTGTGGCCGTCGATGTGGCCGTCGCCGGCGGCGCCGGGCTCGTCGTCGCCCGCCGCCGCGACCGGGTCGCGGTCGAGCGGGCCGTCGAGGTCGTCGTCGACCCCGAGCGCCCGGTCGAGGTCGATGGGGGCGACGGGACCGCCGCCCCCCGCCGGCCCCTCGCCGGCACCGGGCGCCTTGGTGGGCCCGTCGCGCTCGAGGTTGGTCGCCTCGAGCTGCTCGAGGCGCTCCCCCAGCGACGGCGCGTCGGGACGCAGGCCGCGTTCGAGCTGCTCGACCACGTCGGCTCCGGGCACGAAGTCGCCGAGGGCGGGCAGGTCGGCCAGCGAGTCGGCCCCGACCCGCTCGAGGAACGCCGACGTCGTGCCGTACATGACCGCCTGGCCCGGACCGGGGTCGCGCCCGATCTCGGCGATGTAGCCCCGTTGGTGGAGGGTGCGCATCACGCCGTCGACGCTCACGCCGCGGATCGAGGCCACCTGCGCCCGCGAGATCGGCTGCTTGTAGGCCACGATGGCGAGCGTCTCGAGCGCCGCCGCCGACAGCTTCGCCGTCTGGCCCTCGAGGACGAACCGCTCGACGTACGGGGCCTGGTCGGGATGGGACTGGAAGCGCCAGCCGCCGGCGACGCGGGCCAGCTGGAACCCGCGACCCTGCGCCTCGTACTCGGCCGCCAGCTCGCGGCACAGCTCGTCGACGATCGCCGGGCGCAGCTCGAGCAGCTGGCCGAGCAGGTTGACGTCGATCGGGGTCTCGCTGACCAGCACGATCGCCTCGACCGCCCGCCGGGCGTCGGCCCGGACCTGGCTGCCCGGCTCGCCGGGGCCGCCCGGCGGGTCGGGGGCGGGCGTCTCGGGCGACGGCCCCGGTCGCGGCGACTCGCCGGAGCTCCCGGCCGCCCCGGGCGGGCCGCCGTCCGCCGGCTCGTCGGGATCAGCCGTCATAGGCGTCGACGTCGGCCAGGTCGGAGGGCCGCCGGTCTCGACCGAGCCAGACGACCTCGATGTCGCCGAACGTGCGGGGCTGGTCGAGGTCGACCATGCCGAGCTTGAACAGCTCGAGCACCGCCAGGAACCGCACGACGACCTCGAGGCGCTCGACCAGGTCGCCGGTCAGGGCCCGGAACGTGATGCGCCCGACGCGGGGCAGCTCGTCGACGAGCTCGGCGATGGCGTCGGTGACCGAGGCCCGGATCGGCGCCACGTGGTCGAGGTCGACCCGGGGCTGCGGCCTCGGCGTGATCGCCCGGATGTAGGCGAGCCGGACGTCGTCGAGGGTGACGCCGGCCAGCAGGTCGGGCATCAGGCCGACGTAGCGCTCGTCGACCCCGACGGTGCGGCCGACGCTGCGCCCGGCGTCGCCCGCCATCACCGACAGGGCGATCGCGGCCTCCTTGAAGGTCTTGCACTCGACGAGGCGGTGGAGCAGCAGGTCGCGCTCCTCCCACAGCGCCAGCTCGTCGTCGAGGTCGAGGTCGTCGCTGTGGGGCAGCAGCCGCCGGCTCTTGAGCTCGACGAGCGTGGCGGCGATGAGCAGGAACTCGCTCGCCATGTCGAGGTTGAGGTGCTCCATGCGCCCGAGCTCGGCGAGGTAGCCGTCGACGATCGTCGACAGGCTGATCTCGTAGAGGTCGACCTGCTCGGAGAGGATCAGGTGGAGCAGCAGGTCGAAGGGCCCCTCGAACACCGGGGTCTGCACCGCGTAGGGCATCGGGACGATGATAATCACAGCCCTGTCGTTCCCCGGTGCACCTGACGCGCACCTGATGGCGCGGAGGGCGGCCGCACGGCAATCGGGTTCGGGGCGATCGGGGACACCCTCTACCATCGCCGCCCATGGCGCGCGTGTTCTCCGGCATCCAGCCCACCGGCGAGGTCCACCTCGGCAACTACCTGGGGGCGGTCCGGCGGTGGGTCGAGGCCCAGCACGACGACGATGCCATCTACTGCATCGTCGACCTGCACGCGCTGACCATCCCCAAGGACCCGGCCGAGCTGCGCGCCAAGATCCTCGAGGTCACCCAGCTGCTCGTCGCGTCGGGGCTCGACCCCGAGGTCGTGACGCTGTTCGCGCAGAGCCAGGTGTCCGAGCACGCGGAGCTGGGCTGGGTCATGGAGTGCACGGCCGCGTTCGGCGAGCTCCGGCGGATGGTGCAGTTCAAGGACAAGTCCGACCAGGCCGACTTCGTGTCGGCCGGCCTGTTCACCTACCCGGCCCTCCAGGCCGCGGACATCCTGCTGTACGACACCGACAAGGTGCCGGTGGGCGACGACCAGCGGCAGCACATCGAGCTGGCCCGCGACCTCGCCGTCCGGTTCAACTCGCGCTACGGCGACACGTTCGTGGTGCCCGCCCACGCCATCCCGCCGGTCGGGGCCCGCGTCATGGACCTGCAGTCGCCCGAGCGGAAGATGTCGAAGTCGCTCGACTCGCCCCAGGGCACCGTGCTCGTGCTCGACGACCCCAAGGTCATCGAGCGCAAGTTCAAGCGCGCCGTCACCGACAGCGAGGCCGAGGTGCGCTACGACCCCGAGACCAAGCCGGGCGTCTCCAACCTGCTGTCGATCCTCGCCGCCGCCACCGGCGGCGACCCCGAGGCGCTCGCCCAGCGCTACCAGCAGTACGGCCCGCTCAAGGCCGACACCGCCGAGGCGGTCGTCGAGCTGCTGCGCCCGGTGCAGCAGCGCTTCGCCGAGCTGGCGGCCGACCCCGCCGAGACGGCCCGCATCCTGGCGCTCGGCGCCGACAAGGCGCGGAAGACCGCGGCGACGAAGATGTCGCTCGTGCGCGATCGGCTCGGCCTCACCGTCGGGTGAGCCGTCCCGACCGCCCGGTGGTCGGCCGGCCCGTCGGGACGACGACCCGCGTCGGAGCTGTCAGTCGTCCTTGCACTCGTCGGAGACGAACTTCCGGTCGTCGCCCGACCCGTCGTAGCTGCCGCACACCTGCGGCTCGCCCGAGGCGCAGTCGGACCCCTCGCGCTCGACGAGCTGCCCCGGGGTGAACCCGGCTCGCTCGGGGGCGCTCGCCACCGTCACGACGCAGTAGGCCTGGCTCCCGTCGTCGGTGCCCATGCCGGTCCAGCAGCCGGCGATGAACGCCGCGATCGCGGCGACGAGCACCAGCCTCGCGTTGCCCGATGTCGACGCCATGCACTCGCCCCCAGGTGGACCGCGATCCACCGTACCGGTCGAGGTCGCGTGGCTCGGGGACCGCGAGCCGTGGCGAGGACGACGACGCAGCCGTCGGCCCGCCGGCCCTGCGCCGACGGGTCAGTCGTCGTCGGCGTCCTTGAGGGCGTGGCCCACGACGTGCGGCACGGTCCACCGGCCCGGCTCGAGGTGGTGCTCGCGCGCCCACGCCTCGGTGAGCGGATCGCTGCCGGCCGCGCGCAGCAGGTCGGCGCCGATGCGGTCGTGGCACAGGTAGCGGCCCGCGCGCCCGACCAGCCCGGGCTGCCGCCGCCACCGGTCGGCGGCGGCGTGCCCGGCCACCATCTCGGCCATCGTCGCCAGGGCGCGGCGCACGGGCCCGAACCCGCTGTCGATCTTGCCGACGTCGTGCAGCAGCGCCGCCGCCACCACCGGACGGGTGGCGGCGGCGCCCAGCGCCGCGCCGGTGCGTCGAGCCACGCCCACCGCGTGCCGGCGGTCGGCCCCGCTCATGCGCCGCCACAGGTCGACCTCGGCGGGCAGCAGAGCCCCGGCGGCCCACGCCTCGTCCGCCGCCGGCGGCCCCACGGGCCACAGGGAGGTGAAGAAGCGCGAGACGAGGTGGGTCAGGTAGCGCGCCGAGGGCACGGTGTCAGCCTCGCGGACCGCTGTCCGGTCACGCGTGGTCGATGCAGAACCGGGTCGCGGGCATCGCCTCGAGGCGGGCCTCGGCGATCGGCCGGCCGCAGACCTCGCAGAGGCCGAACGTGTCGTCGTCGAACTTGGCCAGTGCGTGGTCGACCTCGTCGAGCTGCTCCTGGAACTGGTTGAGCAGCGCCTTGTTCTCGCCCTGCTCGGCGGCCACCTGTCCGGAGTCGGCGAAGTTGTCGTCGTAGGCCGGCGACTCGTCGTGACCCACCGTCAGCGCGGCGATCTGCCCGGAGAGGCGCTCGCGCTCGTCTTCGAGCTGGCCGCGCAACGTGGACAGCGAGGTCTGGTCCGGCATCGCTGGAAGGGTACCGGACCGCCGGATCACCACGCGAGCGACTCTTGTGACCGCGGCTGGTGCCTGCCCGCGGCGCTCAGCCCGGCGGCACCCGGACGGCGCGGGGATGGGCGGCGCGGTACGCCGCCACCAGCCGCTCGGACGAGACCTTCGTGTACACCTGCGTCGTGCTGATGGACGCGTGGCCCAGCAGCTCCTGGACGGCGCGGATGTCGGCCCCGTGGTCGAGCATGTGCGTCGCGCACGAGTGGCGCAGCACGTGCGGCGTCAGCACCGCGTCGAGGCCCACCTCGCTCCCCCACCGCTTGACGACGAGCCACGCCCCCTGGCGGGTCAGGCGACCGCCGCGCCGGTTGAGGAAGACGGCATCGGCGTCCGACCGCCGCGCCCACCGCTCGGGCACGAGCGCGGGCCGGCCGCCCGCGCCGAGCCAGTCGACGAGGGCGGCGACGGCGGGGCGCCCCACGGGCACGACCCGCTCCTTGGCGCCCTTGCCTAAGGCCCGGATCAGGGCCGACTCGAGGTCGACGTCGCCGAGCCGCAGCCCGACCAGCTCCGAGATGCGCAGGCCCGTGCCGTAGAGCACCTCGAGCATCGCCCGGTCGCGGCGGGCGACCGGCTCGTCGCCGACGACCGCACCGATGAGCGCGGTGACCTGGTCCTCGGTCAGCGCCTTCGGCAGGCCCGCCGGGACCCGCGGCGCCTCGACCCGGGCACTCGGGTCGCGCTCGGTGCGGCCCTCGTCCGCCAGGAAGCGGTGCAGCGATCGCACCGCCACGACCGCCCGGGCCACCGTGGCCGGCGCCAGGCCGCCGGCGCGCAGGTCGGCGACGTAGGCCTCGACGTGGTGCTCGGCGGCCTCCCCGAGCGGGGTGTGCCGGTCGCGCAGCCACCCGCACCAGCGCCGGACGTCACGCCGGTAGGCGGCGAGCGTGCCGGGGGCCCGACCCTTCTCGGTGGCCAGCCACGACAGCCACTCCTCGACGTCGAGCGGCAGCGCGTGCGGGTCGTCGGCGACGTCGTCGACCCCCGGCCCGGGGTGGGCCCTGCTCTCGCGGTCGGATCCGCTCCCGCGGTCGGCCGTCCGGTCGGGATCGGCACCGCGTCGGCCCGGCCGGTGGACCGCGTCGGGGACGGCGCCGTCGAGGGGTGCGCCCGGCCCGGTGACCGGGCCCTCGGGCTGCACCGGCGCGGGGGCGGGGGCGGCGGTGCGACCGGACGTCACCCCGCCACGGTACGGCCGGACGGCGGCCGGTATCGTGACCCCGTCGTCCGACCGAGGAGCTCCGGTGCCCCGCTACGACTTCCGCTGCCGCACCTGCGGTGCCACGTTCGAGGTGTCACGGCCCATGGCCTCGGCGTCCGACCCCGCCACCTGCCCCGACGGGCACCGCGACACGGTGAAGCTCATGTCCCTGGTCGCTGTCGGTGGACGCGCCGAGGCCGCGGCCCCGGTGGCCGGGGGCGGCTGCTGCGGCGGCGCCTGCGGCTGCGGCTGACCGCCCACCGGTCGGCCCTGCCGGTCCGCCCGGTCTGCCCTGCCGGGCCGGCGTTGCCGGCCCGCGGCGCCGGGTGAGCGCCGCCCCCGCCGCGCGGCGCCCGCTCCGATCCGCGGGGCGTCAGGAGCGGTCGCGGCGCTGCGACCGACGACGATCGATCGCCAGCAGGGCGATGACCGTCTTGGCGTCGGTGATGCGCCCGTCGTCGACCATCGCCAGCGCCTCGTCGAGCGGCACGCGCCGCACGACCATGTGCTGCTCCTCGGCGCCCTGCCGGTCGTCGGGCACCTCGGTCAGCCCGGTGGCGGCGTAGACGACCACCGCCTCGTCGGAGAAGCCGGGCGAGTTGTGGAACGTGACCAGGTGCTCGAGCGTCCCGGGCGCCAACCCGGCCTCCTCGACGAGCTCGCGGCGGGCGGTCTCGTCGGTCGGCTCGTCCTCGACGTCGCGCAGACCCGCCGGGATCTCCCACACGTCGTCGTCGAGCGCCGCCCGGTACTGGCGCACGAGCGTGACCGTGCCGTCGTCGTGCAGCGGCGCCACGCCGACCGCCCCGGGGTGGTGGACCACCTCGCGCTCGTGCCGCTCGCCGCCGGGGCCCTCGACGTCGGCGACCGCGACCGAGATGCGACGACCCGACCAGGCCGGGCGCTCGGTGGCGATGCGGAAGACGGAGCCGGGCTCGCCCCCCGTCACGGGAGCGTCCGCACCGTCTGCGGCTCGTCGACCGGGAACAGGTGCGGCCGCCGCCCCTCGGCCCGGTCGAGCGCCGCGCTCACGAACTCGCGGAACAGCGGGGCGGGCCGGTTGGGCCGGCTCTTGAACTCGGGGTGCGCCTGCGTGCCGACCCAGAACGGATGGCCGGGCAGCTCGATGAACTCGACCAGGCGACCGTCGGGCGACGCGCCCGAGCACACGAAGCCCGAGCCCTCGAACTTGCCCCGGTAGCGCGGGTTGAACTCGTAGCGGTGGCGGTGCCGCTCGGACACCACGGTCTTCTCGTACGCCCGCGCCACCTGCGACCCGTCGCCCAGCTCGGCGATGTAGGCGCCGAGGCGCATGGTGCCGCCCTTGTCGGTGACGTCGCGCTGGCTGTCCATCAGGTCGATGACCGGGTGGGGGGTGGCCGGGTCGAACTCGGTGGAGTTGGCGCCGATGAGGCCCAGCTCGTTCCGCGCGAACTCGATGGTCATCACCTGCATGCCGAGGCACAGGCCCAGGCACGGGATGGCGTTCTCGCGGGCGTAGTTGGCCGCCGCGATCTTCCCCTCGACGCCGCGCTCGCCGAACCCGCCCGGGATGACGATGCCGTCGAGGTCGCGCAGGCGCCCCTCGGCCAGCAGCCCCTCGGTGTCCTCGGCCTGGATCCACTCGACCTCGACGCGGGAACCGTGGTGGAACCCGCCGTGCTTGAGGGCCTCGACCACCGACAGGTAGGCGTCGGGCAGGCTCACGTACTTGCCGATGATGCCGACGCGCACCTCGCGGGTGGCCGATTCGACCCGGTCGACCAGCCGCTCCCACTCGGACAGGTCGGGCAGCGCCCCGTCGATGCCCAGGTGCCGGCAGATGACGCCGTCGAACCCCTCGTCGTGGAGCACCAGCGGCACCTCGTAGAGGTTGCCGGCGTCGGCGGCGTTGACGACCGCCTCGGGCGACACGTCGCACAGCCTCGAGATCTTCTGCTTGAGCGAGTCGCTCAACGGGCGCTCGCTGCGGCAGACGATCACGTCGGGCTGGATGCCGCGGCTGCGGAGCTCGGTGACCGAGTGCTGCGTCGGCTTGGTCTTCTGCTCGCCGGCGGGGCCGATGAACGGCACCAGCGTGACGTGCACGAAGGCCACGTTGTTGCGCCCGATGTCGAGCCGGAACTGCCGGATCGCCTCGAGGAACGGCAGGATCTCGATGTCGCCCACCGTGCCGCCGATCTCGGTGATCACGACGTCGACGTCGTCGCCCGCCAGACGGGTGATGCGCCGCTTGATCTCGTCGGTGATGTGCGGGATGACCTGGACCGTCTTGCCCAGGTAGTCGCCGCGGCGCTCGGCCGCCAGCACCGCCGAGTAGATCGACCCGGTGGTCGCGTTGCTGCCGCGCGACAAGGGCTCGTCGATGAAGCGCTCGTAGTGCCCGAGGTCGAGGTCGGTCTCGCCGCCGTCGTCGGTGACGAACACCTCGCCGTGCTCGAACGGGTTCATCGTGCCCGGGTCGACGTTGATGTACGGGTCGAGCTTCTGCATCGTGACCCGGAGACCCCGGGACTTGAGCAGTCGACCGAGGGACGAGGCGGAGATGCCCTTGCCGAGGGAGCTGGCGACACCACCCGTGACGAAGATGTGTTTTGTCACGGGACCACAGGATAACCCGGTCGCCGGCCCGGGCCGCGGATCGTGGTGGTGACCTGCGTCTCGTCGTGGTCGGGCGCAGGCAGGGTGCGGGTCGTCGACGGTCGTCAGGCGATGCGGAGGGACGTGCGGATGCCGCGGCGTCGCTGGAGGTTCTCCACCGCGTCGGCGACGTCGTCGAGCACGTAGCGGTCGGTGATCATGCCCGCGAGGTCGAGCCGCCCGGCCTTCGCCATCGCCAGCAACCGGGGGATGTCGCGATGAGCGTTGACCGAGCCCAGGAGGCAGCCGATGAACCGCTTCTCGGTGGCCGTGAAGGCGGCGACCATCGGGATGCTGATGCCCTGGTCGATCGGCGGCGCCCCGACGCCGACGGTCGTGCCGCCGGGGCGGCTGGTGGCGATGCCCTGCTCGATGAGCGCGGCCTGCCCGGCGGCCTCGAAGCAGTAGTCCATGCCGACGCCCGTCAGGTCCATGCAGAACGCGGTGACGTCGGTGTGGGCCGGGTCCACGACGTGGGTGGCCCCGAACCGGAGGGCCGCGTCACGGCGCTCGGCGACGGGGTCGACGACCACGATCACCGACGCCCCCGCCAACCGCGCCCCCTGCGTGACCGCAACGCCGATGCCGCCGGCGCCGAGCACCAACACGGTGGCGCCCTCCTCGACCCTGGCGGTCTCGAGCACCGCTCCCACGCCGGTCTGGACCGCGCACCCGATCACGCACGCCTCGGCGAGGTCGGTGTCGTCGTCGACCTTGATCACGCCCTCCTCGGGCAGGACGACGAGCTCGGCCCAGCCGCCCATGCCGAGGCCGCGGAACACGGTTTCGCCCCCGCGCGACAGCGGGCTGGTGCCGTCGGGGCGGGTCGAGGTGAACAGGGCCGACGCATACTCGGCGCACAGCGTCGGGTTGCCGCGGGTGCAGAAGTAGCAGCGCCCGCACGACGGCAGCGGCGACAGCACCGCCTTGTCGCCGGGGTGCAGGCGCGTGACCCCGGGACCGACGGCCTCGACGACGCCCGCCGCCTCGTGCCCCAGCACCACCGGGCGCGCCCCGGGGAAGCTGCCGTCGATGTAGGACACGTCGGAGTGGCACACCCCGCAGTCGGTGACCCGGACGAGGACCTCGCCCGGGCGGGGGTCTTCGATGTCGACCGAGCCGACGGCGATCTTGCCGTCGGGCTCGAGGACCGCGGCGCGCATGTCTCCCATGCGACCGAAACCTAACGGACCGTCAGATCCCCTGCCCGACCACGCAAGCACAGCCGACCCGCCCACCGTCGGTCTCCGGTCGTCGCCGCCCCGCTGTGCGCGTGGCCGCGGCTCAGGCGGACGCGCCCACCAGGGTGCCGGGCTCGCCGCCCGCCCCCTCCGCCGCATCGTCGTCGCCGCCGTCTCCGGCGGCCGGCGGGCCGGCCGCGGCCTGCCGGGCCAGCACGACCATCGACAGCGCGGCCAGGCCGTACATGGCGGTGCCGAACCAGAACGCCGTCGAGATGCCGAAGAACAGGGCCGTGACCACCGACAGCACCGACGCGCACACCGACGCCGCGCCGTTGATGCCCCACAGGAAGGCGGTGGGCGCGTTCTCGACGCGCGACGCGGCCCGCATGCCCAGCGAGAACGGCATGCCCATCGCCAGCGCCAGCGGCGCCAGCAGGAGCACCGCGGTCAGGATGCGCACGGGCGTGGTCGACCCCTCGAACGACTCGAGCACCGCCGGGGTCGCGAAGCCCGCGGCCACGACGACGACCAGCAGCACCGCCAGCGGCGGTAGGAGGACCCTCGGGTTGTCGCTGCGCACGAGCCGGTCGGTCAGCATGCTGCCGATGCCGCTGAACACGAGCACCGAGAACAGCGACACGCTCAACCCGTACGTCGGATGGCCGAGGAACATGCTGAGCCGTTGCAGCTGCGCGATCTCGATGAGCAGGAACGCCAGGCCGATGCCGAGGAAGTAGCTGTACAGCGGCACGACGCGGCGCCGCTCCGCACGCTCGCCGGGGCGGCGCCGGGCCAGCAGCATCGGCAGCCCGATGCAGATGGCGGCGAGCGCGACGACCGTGACCGCCAGCATGCCGAGGACGAACACCGGTCGGGTGACGTGGTCGTCGCGGGTGATCTCGCTGCTGAAGAACGTGCCGATGTCGGCCATCTGGAAGAAGAACGGGCGGTCGTCGGTCGGTGGCGAGATGTCGGCGTCGACCATGGCGAAGGCGCCCTGCGGACCTCCGGGCTGCGTGAGGGCCTCGAGGACGGGGTCGTCGGTGCCGTCGGGCGTGAGCACGGGCTCGAGGTGGGTCGCGGCCGCGACCTCGTCGACGGCCGCCCGGTCGGCGGCCGAGAACGGGGACGGGCTGACCAGGATCGTGGCCAGGTCGAGGCCGGGCAGGCCGACGGCCTGGCGGTACACCAGGATGTGGTCGCGGGGGTCGTCGACACCCCGGTCGGCGAGGACCTGGGCCGCGAGGCCGATCGTGCGGTACGTCTCGAGCGGCGGGATCGACGACCCGTCGTTGTCCAACGTGCGGTAGTACCGCGTGACGTTGAGGATGCCGTCGTCGGTCAGGTGGTCCATGAACATGTGCCACGAATCGGTCGTGTACAGCGAGTTCTCGGACAGGGCGAACGCGCCTGCGGCCGTGGCGGCCCAGGTGTCGATGAGCGAGATCTGCAGGATGTCGTACCGGTCGTCGGTGCGGGCGAGGTAGCTGCGGGCCTCGTCGTTGACGATCTTCACGCCGGGCTGCTGGTCGAGGTGCCCCGAGAACTCGCCGTACTTGTTGTTGACGAGGTCGATGATGTCGCCGTTGATCTCGGCGCCGGTGACCGAGCGCTGCTCGAACTCGAGCGCGGACAGCACGTCGTTGCCGCCGCCGACCCCGATCACGAACACGTCGGCGTCGGACCGGAGGTGGTGGGCCAGGTTCTGGATGCGGTCGCGCAGCGGGTCGGTCTCGCTGAGGTCGCCGTCCCACCGGTTGATGGCCGTGCCCGCGGTGCTGTCGATGACCAGGTTGAGGTAGGGCTGGCCCGGCTGGCCGGCGTCGCCGTCGACCGTCAGGCGGGAGAAGGCGTTCCACCGCTCGTAGTCGTGCTCGCCGTCGCGCGCCTCCTTCACCCAGACGATCTTGATGAACGGCGATCCGTCGGCGTAGAGGACCGCGTTGGACGCGGCGACGCCGCCGAGCAGGGCCACGGCCACAGCGCACGTGCCGAGGCCCCGCCGGTTGCTGTCGGCCAGGGCGAACGCGAGCCCGCCGGCGGCGGCCAGCGCCGCGATCACGATGACGAGGCTGGGGCCGTCGATCCACGAGAACAGGACGACGAGGAGGACGCACCCGAGCCCGGCGCCGATCAGGTCGACCGCGTACAGGCGGTTGACCCGGCCCGGGAAGCGGGTGAGCGCCAGGCAGACCACCACGCCGCTGAACACGAACGGGATCGAGATGACGATGCACGTGCCGACGACCGAGGCGAGGCCGCCGAGGGTGGCGCGCGGCGTGAACGGGATCATGAGCTGGACGGCGAAGCACGCCGCGATGGCGAGGCCGAACAGCAGGGAGAAGACCCACAGCTGGCGGTGGACGTTCTCGACCGGGAACCGCGAGGGGAGCAGGTGGACGAGCAGGGCGCCCACGGTCATGCCGAAGAGGGCGACCGAGATGGCGACGAACGCGAAGTGGTACCACATCGTCACGCTGAAGATGCGGGTCAGCGCGATCTCGAGCATGAGCCCCGAGAGCGTGACGAGGAACAGCCCGAGGTAGGTCGCCGGCCTGACCTTCGCCGCTGCGTTCTCCATCTGCCCCCCGTTCGCCCCCGAAGCGGAGCGACCTTACCAGTGACCGCTCAGCGCGACGGGTCCACACCCGGTCGTCTGTCAACTCCATGTTGACAACCTGGCGCGTCAAGCGCACCTTGACATCCATGCGACTCGACCTCCCCCAGCTGATCGCCGCCATCGAGGCGGACGACACACCCGGACCCCTCGACCGGGTCGGTGCCGCCGCCGCCCTCAAGGACCGGATGGAGCACATGGGCGACGAGCTGCTCGACCACTTCGTCAAGGCGGCCCGCGACGAGGGCTGCTCCTGGAACCAGATCGGCACGGCGCTCGGCGTCACCCGGCAGGCGGCCCAGCAGCGCCACGGCGGCGTCCTCGGCCGCCTCGTCGAGGGGCTGCGCAGCGGCCTCGGGTTCCAACGGTTCTCCCCGCGTGCCCGGGCTGTCGTGATCGCCGCCCAGACCGTGGCGCGCGACCGCAGCCACGACCGGGTGGGCACCGAACACGTGGTCCTGGCGCTGTACGAGACGGGCTCGGGCGACCCGGCGGTCGCCGCGCTCGACCAGCTCGGCGTCGACCGGGCCGCCGTCGAGGCGGCCATCGCCGAGGCGCACCCCGACCGCCCCGCCCGGCCGCGGGGGCATCTGCGGTTCGGTGACGATGCCAAGACGGCGCTGGAGGAGGCGCTGGCGGCCGCGGTCGACCTCGGGCACGACCACATCGGCAGCGAGCACCTGCTCCTCGGCCTCACGGCCGCAGGAGGTCTGGGCGGCCGGGTGCTGGCGGCCGAGGGCGCCACCGCCGACGCCCTGCGGCCCGTCCTCGTCACCCTGATCGCAGGCCGCGGCCGATGACCTCGGCCACGACGGTCAGGGCACGCGGCCCCAGCGGTCGAAGGCGTTCAGGGCGCCGACCGACGAGATCACGCGGCTGAACGAGACCCGCTCGCTGGCCAGGTTGAGCGCCGCCACCACGACCAGCACCACCGTGCGCGTCGTGCCGGAGCACGCCAGCACGACCCCGAGCCCCAGGGCGGCACCCAGCACGTTGGCGCCCGCGTCGCCCAGCATCAGCCGCTCGCCCAGGTCGGCCGGCAGCAGGCCGGCCCCGGCACCCACCACGAGGGCCACGCCGGCGAGCTGCGGCTCGGCCCCGGCGCCCAGCACGAGCACCGCCAGGGCGAGCAGCGCGACCTTCGTGGTGCGGCCGGGGGCCCGGTCGAACAGGTTGCCCAGGTTGGCGGCCAGGGCGACGAGCGCGCCGTCGAGCAGCACGCGGCCCAGACCGCTGCGCCCGACCAGCGCCACCACCACCACGGCCACCGCCGCGCCGCCGAACAGCTTGATCGCCCCGGTGGTCAGGCGACCGTGGGCCAGCGACCGCAGGTGGCCCCGGAAGCCCCCGCTCTCGCCGGCGCCACCGAGGTCGTCGAGCAGGCCCAGCAGCCCGAACCCGATCGCGGCGATGGTCACCAGGCGCAGCCCGATCAGGGCGTACGGCGACGGGTCGGCACCCGCGGCCTCCGCCACGGTGACCCCCGCGTCGACGGCGAGCGCTACGAGGACGACGAGCACGCCCACCGCGGTCGGCAACCGGCGCAGGCGGAAGTTCTCGCGCTCGAACACCGGCACCGCGAAGGCCTGGGCGGTCAGACGCCACAGTGCGAGGGCCACCAGCACCCCGGCCACGAAGGCGGCGACGACGATCACGGCTGTCCCCCTCGGTCTCTCACGCGGCCGTCGGCACCGCGGGGTCGACCGCCGGCGCGCGCCGGCCCCGGACCCGGGCGATCGCGGCCGGCCAGTCGATCAGCACCAGCGGCACGGTGATGGCCCACGCCCAGTAGTCGAGGCCCAGCAGCAGCCACGTCGTGACGTGCAGGAAGACGGCGCCGAGGGCGTAGAGGGTCCGGGTCCACCGCACGAAGATCACGACCGGGAACGTCAGCTCGAACCCCAGGATGAACACGCCCGAGGCCCGGGAGATCCAGATGTGGTCGCCCACCCAGGTGGCCAGACCGGGCCACCCGCTGCTGCCGATGCTGGGGCCCCACAGGGCCACGTAGCGCATGTTGTCGCCGTAGGCCCACCCGGGGCCCGACCGCCGCAGCTTGTGGTAGCCGGCGAAGAAGTAGATGAGCGCGGTGACGACGATCGCCACGCGGACCGGCCAGCCCCACCGCCGCCGGGCGATCCGGTCGCGCACGTCGATCAGGGCCGGGGCGAACAGCAGCGGGGCCGAGACCCAGAGGAGCAGCAGGTCGTTGTGCAGCACCTTGCCCCGGCTGCCCCGGAGCCCGGCCAGGACCAGGTAGCAGAGCCACGCCACCGCGAAGGCGAGCCGGGGCCGGCGGCGCAGGACCGCGGCGAGCGCGGCGAGGCCCCCGACCGCCTGGAGGGCGACGAACACCCAGCCCGGCGGCATCTGCCCCAGGAACCCGAGGAAGGGCACGGGATCGACGAGGGCCCGGGGCGTGCCGGCGAGCTGCCGGTACGACCCCGCCACGATGCGCACGCCGATGAGGGCGGACAGGCCGACGTGGACCACGAGCAGGCGCTGCGCCGTCTCGGGCCCCCACAGCGCCTCGTCGAGCACCGCGCGCACGCGCCCGGTCGCCCGGGTCGGCGTCGCGGCTGCGCTCACGACCCGTCCCCGTCGGGCGTGCACGAGTGGACGGGCTCGAGATCGTGCTCGGTGACCCACTCGCCGTGCCGGTGCACGAGACGGGCGTGGTCCCTGGCCACGGTGAGCTCGGTGGTGCCCGGCTCGACGTCGAGCACGGGGCCGAGGAGCGCCTGGCACACGGCCTCGCGCCGCTCGTCGGAGGCGCCCGTGAGCCCCGACATCGGCCACTCGGCGTGCCGGTACCGCAGGGGCAGCTCCTCGAGGCTGACCACCCGGGAGCCACCGTCGGCGTCGGTCGCCTCGATCACCCAGCGCGTCTGCTCGGCGTGGCGCGACGCGCTGAACAGGCGCCACCCGGTGAGGGGCCAGGCGTCGAACCCGATCAGGCCGGGGACGAGGAGGAGGGCGAACAGGACCGCCACGAAGATGCGCGCCGAGCGGGGCACGCCGTCCCCACCGTCGCCCGCGTCACCCCCGTCACCGGAGCCGGGCGTGTCGGCGGACGCCGGGCCGGGCCGGCTCTCGTCACCGGGTCGGGTGGTGGTCACCGCGGATCGGTCCCCACGCGGGCGCCGGCCGGTGCCGGCGCCGCCGGCGCCTCGTCGGCCGGCCCGCCGGCCGCAGGTGGGCTCGCAGGTGCCGGGACGCGCTCGTCGACGTCGTCGGCGCGCCCGGCGTCGACCGACTCGGCGTCCGGCGGGCCGCCGGGTGTGAGGGGTGGCAGGGTGACCAGCGCCAGCCACGCCAGCGCGATGACGAGCACGAACAGCGTGACCCCGCCGACGATGGCGCCCGAGTCGTTGACGGCGCTGCCGAGCACGGCCGCCACGACCGACGCCCACACGCCGGCCTGGAGGGTCGGGATCCGCTCGCGCAGGCGGGCCATCGGACGGGTCGGGTAGCGGGTGAGGAAGATCATGAACGCCACCCCGACCGGGATGACCGCCACCCAGAACGAGCTCGTGGTCACGCCCAGGTTGGCGAGCAGCTTGCGCTCCATGATCGAGATCAGCGGCTCGAGGCCCTCGTTGCCCACCCGCTCGAACAGCCGCCCGAGGTGGGCGCGCTCCCCCGGCGGCCGGGCCAGGTCGAGCAGGCCGAACGCCGTCACCGCCAGGGCGGTCGCCAGCACCCCCAGCAGCACGGTGCGCCAGCGCAGGCGGTAGCCGGTCACCAGCACGGCGAACACCAGGATCGTGGGCGTGAAGGCGATGATGCCCCCGACGTCCGAGCCGAACACCGGGACGCCGACGACGACCAGCACCGCGACCAGCAGGCCGATCGCCAGCGCCTGCCCGCGCCGGCCCGGGCGGCGGGCGGCGATGAAGGCCGCCAGCAGGCACGAGGCGGCGGCCACCTGCCCGAACGAGTAGTTGCTGATGCCGTAGAGCCGCGAGTTCCCGGTGGGCGAGTAGCCGAACGCGGCGCTGAGGCTGAGCCGCGAGCCGGTCATGACGTCGACGATGGGCACGAGCAGCACCAGTGTGAGCACCGCGGTGAGCGCGAACCGCGGATGGCGGCGGGCACGGGGCCCGATCACCGTCACGGCGGTGGCGACGAGCAGGGCGCCCGCCACGATGAACGCCCAGTAGAACCCGGCCCCGAGGTCCTCGAGGGGGAACGCCCGCGCCACGTACGACAGGGGGAGGATCGCCAGGTCGGCCAGCGCCGCGAAGGCGACGACCCGACGGGTGCGGGGCGCCTGGCCCCGGGCCAGCACGACGACAGCACCGGCGCACACCAACCCCAGCACGAGGACGACGGCGAGCGTCGTCGGGAACAGCAGCTGCTCGCGGAAGCGCGACGCCTCGTTCAGGGCGACGAGGCGGTCGACCCGGGCGTCGAGCGAATCGCCCGAGGCCAACAGCTCGGCGGGCCGGCCCTCCATCTCGACCGGCCGGTGGACGCCGAGGAGGTCGAGCACGGTCGGGGCCACGTCGACCAGCGTGAGGAAGCCCGACCGCTGCGTCGACGCCGACCGCATGTAGCCGGGTTGCGAGCCGGGCGCCCGCAGCGCCGACACGGTGAGGTCGCGATCGCCCGGCAGGTTGTACGGCGCCAGCAGCATGACGGCGTCCTGCTCGGGATCGACGTGCTCGAGCAGCCGCGCCACCAGGTCGTCGGTGTCGGCGAGCGCCTGCGACCGCAGATCGGCGTAGCGGGCACCGTCGACCCGGTCGCGGTAGCGCATCGACCGGGCCAGGTCGGAGGCCTCGACGATGACGAGGCCGCCGTCGCGGTCGGCGGGGGCCTGCCACGCCGCCTCGAACCGGCGCTCGACCTGGTCGATGTCGAGGCGCTGGCCGAAGGCGCGGGAGGGATCGCGGACGAGCAGGTCGGCATCGAGCTCGCCGGCCGGGATGACACCGTCGCCGGTGGCGGCGGCGAGGCCCACCTGGCGCTCGTAGGAGGTGCCGACCGAGTCGGTGCCGTCGGCGTTGCCGATGGCCTCGACCCCGAGGCCCGCACCGTCGAGCGTGTCGGTGAGGAGGCCGAGCTCGGCGTCGTACGGCTCGCGGGCGTTGACGCGCTGCAGGGTCGGCCAGGCCAGCGCGACGTAGCTGCCGTCGGGCTCGACGCCGGTGCGCCGCTCGAAGATGTCGCCCGCCGACGACCCGCCGGCCTGCTCGCCGAGGGCGAGCTGCTGGCCGTCGACCAGCGGGTCGGCGCCGGCTCTGGTGCCGGCCGAGATGGTGAGGTACGCAGCGCCGGGGGTCGACCGGGCCGACACGCCGCGAGGCGCCATGTCGGCCATCGCCGAGCCCTCGAGCAGGCCCTCGATCGCCGGCAGGTCGTGGTCGCGGACCTCGGCCCACGTGAGCCCCGGCACCGAGATCACGAGCACCCGCTGGGCCCGGCCGTCGGTGTCCCGGCCCGGCGCGGCGCCGGCCGGGCGCGCCGGGCCGGCGACCAGCGCCAGCGCCGCGGCGGCGGCCACGACGACGGCGAGCACGGGGCGGAGCCGCCGGACGCCGCGGGTCGCGGTCACGGCATGCTCGGGGCGCACGGCATCCGACGAGTGTAAGAGCCGCCGCTCGGGCGCGATCACGTCGCCACCCCCACCCGCGGCGCCGCGGGTTCGGCCGGCCGCGGCGCCGGCTCGGGCCCCCGGGTCGGCCGGTCGCGGCCCGCCGGTGCCACCGCCTGGAGGATGCCGGCCGGGGCGATCACGATGAGCATGGTCAGCGGAACCGCCACCGACGAGTCGTTGGCCACCAGCCCGACCGTGCCCAGCACGGCCAGGCCCAGCAGCGCGGCCAGCGTCGGGCGGTCGCGCAGCGGGCGGGTGGCGGCCGGCCCCATGCGCCCGCGGGCGACGAGCACGGCGTACAGGCCGGCGAGGACCATGACGGCGCCGACCGTGATCCAGCCCGCGAGCTCGGCACCGCCGAGGCTCGCCTGCCAGCGCCGGCCCAGGTTCTTCGAGAACGTCTCCCAGCGACCGTCGAGCACGTGCTCGGCGAGGCGGGCCAGGTGGGTCTGGACGTCGTCGGGCCGGGCGGCGTCGATCAGCGCGAACGCGAACAGCACGACCCCCGTCAGCGCCACGAGCGCCGCCACCTCGCGCCACCGCACGGGGCGGCCGGCGAGCACCAGGGCCGTGACCCCGAACGCCGGCACCATCGACAGGACGCCGCCGACGTCGGCCCCGAGCATCGGCAGGCCCTCGACCACGAGCACCACCACCATGAGGACGATCGCGGGCCGCAGACCCCGCGGCCCCAGGCGGTCGACGAGCAGCGCGGCGAGCACGATGGTGGCCGAGCCGAACAGGGCGAACGCCAGGTTGCCGAGGCCCGTGAACCGCCCCGCCACGGCCACCGAGTAGCCGAAGGTGGTGTTCAGCTGCAGCGGTGCGCCGACGAGCAGGTCGCCCACGATCAGGCCGACGATGCTCGCGCAGGCCGCGATCGCGCCCCATCCCGGCCACCGGCGGTCGATCCGGGTGCAGGCGGCCGCGACCAGGGCGCCGACGACCACCACGATCGCCGCCTGGGCCGCGAGGTCGGCGCGCACCGCGCCGATGCGGCCGACGAGGAAGGTGCCCGGCACGAGGCCCAGCGCCCCGTAGGTCAGCGGGGCGATCGCGGCACGCCACCGCGGCCGGAGGCGGTCGCGCAGCAGCGTGGCGAGCGTCAGCAGCGCCAGGCCCAGCGTGATGCCGGTGACCGCCAGCGGCATCGTCGCGTCGCGGAAGGCGGCGGCGTCGGCCGAGTCGGCGAGGGCGCCGACGCGGTCTCCGGCGCTGGGGGCGACCTGGAAGGTGCGGCCCTCGACCTCGGACGGCGGGTCCTCGCCGAGGAGCGTCAGCACGGTGGGCGCCACGTCGGCGAGCTGGACGTACCCCGCCCGCCGCGTGGTGGCCGACTCGAGCAGGCCGGGGTCGACCCCCGGGGCGCGCAGGGCCACGACCCCCAGGGCCGGCGACGCCGACGGCGACACCGGGGACAGGACCAGGACCGCGTCCCGTTCGGGGTCGGTGCGCTCGAGCAGGTCGCCCAGCAGCGCGTCGGCGTCGGCGAGGGCGTCGTCGCGCAGGGCCCGGCGTTGCGAGGCGGCCGCCCGCGCGCCGTAGGCGCTGACCCGGCTGAGGTCGGACGCCTCGACGAGCACGACCGAGCGTCCGTCGCCGTCCCACGTGCGGTCGACGGCGTCGAGGACGCGGTCGTGGTCGAGCCGCCAGCCGAACGCGGCCTCGGGGTCGTCGCGCAGCAGGGCGCGGCTGACCGCCCCGGCGGGCACGATGCCGTCGGATCCCATCAGGGCCGTGGCGGCGCCGCGGGCGTACGACCCCTCGGGGGGCGGGTCGTCGCTCACGAAGCCCTCGACGGCGTCGGCGTTCGCCACCACGGCCCGCTCGACCCCGGCGGCGTCGAGCTCGTCGCCCAGCAGGCCGACCTCGGCGCCGAACGCCGACGTCTCGTTGGCGTCGATCGCGCCGCCGACCCCGAGGTAGGCGATGCCGTCGGGCACCTCGCCCAGCCGCCGCTGGAGCAGCTCGGCCGCCGGGACGCCGCCGTAGGCCTCGTCGGGCTCGACGGCCACCGCGGTGTCGACGAGCGGGGCGACGGCGCGGGTGCCCGCGCCGATCGACAGGTAGGCGTCGGTCGTCCCGGCGGTGCGGCGGCCGATGCGCGTGGTCAGGTCGGCCACTGCGGCGTCGTCGACGAACGCCGACAGGTTCGGCAGGTCGTCGCTGTCGCGCACCTGCTCCCAGTCGAGGCCGGGCAGCGACACGATGAGCACGCGATCGACCGGCGGCTCCCCCACGTCGTCGGCGGTCGCGCCGCACCCGCCGAGGGCGAGGGCCGCCACCAGCAGGCCGGCGAGCGCAGCCGGGGCCCGGCGCCCGCACCGGTGCCTCACGAGCCCACCTCGGACGTCGGCTCCGCCACGGCGCTCGGGTCGTCCGCCGCCGTGCCGACGGGAACCGGCATCCGGCTGCTGAGGGCGCGCCGCACGCCCAGCACCTGGTCGCCGACGAGGATCATCCCGGCGCCCACCAGCCCCAGGCCGACGACGACGGCCAGGTCGAGCAGGCGGGACGGGTCGCCCGCCGTCAGCTCGCGGCCGACGAGCCACACCACCACGCCGGCGACGGCCGCCACGCCGATGGTGCGCCCGAGCGCCGCGGGCACGAGCGAGGCGCCGGTGCGCCGCCCGAGTCCACGGCCGAGCACGAGCACGCCGACGAAGTACGCCGCCGAGTGGCCGAGGCCGAGGACGAAGATGCGGGCCGACCCGTCGACGGTGAGCGACCCGACCACCATGACCGCCACGCCCACCAGAGCGCAGGCGACCGACACGACGCCCGGCGTCCGGCTGTCACCGAGCGCGTAGTAGCCGCGGGCGAGCAGCAGGAAGGCGCTGTAGGGCAGCAGGCCGACCGCCAGCCCGGCCACCGCCGCCGCCAGCACGCCCGCGCCCCCGTCGCCGGCGTCGCCGAACGACACGACCCGCATGGCGGGCAGGGCGAGCGCCATCATCCCCGCGGTGGCGGGCACGACCAGGACGGACATGCGCTCGAGGGCCCACCGCAGCGAGGCCGCCACGCGGGCGAGCCCGTGGTCGCGGGCCTCGGTGACGAGCTCGGGCAGGATCGCGGTGTGGATGGGCTGGGCCAGCACGGCGTACGGGGCCAGGAAGATCACCCACCCGACCTGGTAGGCCACGACGCCGCCCTCGACCCCGCCCCCGGCGATGATGGCGGTGCCGAGCAGCAGCCCGGCGCCGGTGTGGAGGACGACCCCCCACCCCGAGTGGCGCAGCACCTCGAGCACCCGGGCGTCGCCCCGGGGGCGGCGGGGGCGCAGCCGGAAGCCGGCGTGCTCGCACGCGCCGACGAGGATGCCCACGAACGCCACCACCCCACCGGTGCCCGCTGCGACGAGCAGCAGCTTCTCGCCCGTCGTCAGATCGAGCCCCGGGTCGGGCCCCGCCACGGCCCGGAAGGCCGCCAGGCACGCCACCATCACGACCGTGTTGCCGATCGGGGCGGCGGCCGTGACCGCGAACCGCCGCAGGGCGTAGAGGGCGGCGGTGGCGATCGTGCCCGCGGCGTAGAGCAGGATCTGCGGCACGAAGAACCGCAGCAGGTAGGTGACGAGCTCACGCTGGTCGGCCTGCACGTCGGCCGGGGCCGCCGCGGTGAGCAGCCGCGCCAGCTGCGGGGCGAAGACGACGCCGAGCACCGCGATCGCCCCCAGGCCCGCCAGCGCCACCCCGAGCACCCCGCCCGCCACCCGCTCGGCGCTCTCGCGACCGTGCTGGTCGAGCAGGTCGACGAAGGCGGGCACGAGCACCGCCGACAGCGCCCCCGCCGCCAGCAGCTCGAACAGCACGTTCGACACCGAGTTCGCCTGCTGGAACGCGTTCCCGAGGTAGCTGACGCCGAGGACGGCGCTGATGACCAGCACGCGGACCAGGCCGAGGGCGCGCGACACCGCGGTGATGGCCCCCATCCCGGCGGCGGCCCGGGTCGTGCTGGCGGCCCCGCCCGACGGGGCGGCCTCGGGCACGCGCAGCCTCACGTGCTCCCGGCGACCGCGGGCAGCAGCCGGTCGGCGCCGTCGCCGGTGCCGTACTGGCCGATGACCGGGGCGCCGGGCACGGCGTCGACGGTGGCGAGGACGGTGGCGACCCGACCGGCGACACGGTCGAGGTCGTCGACCCCCGAGATGCGCTGGCGCAGCGTGTCGTCGTCGCGCAGCGCAGGGACGAGCTGGGGCTGGGTGGCGGGGTCGACGTCGTCGCCCGTGTCGACGGTGGGCTGGGTGGCGACCACCGGCATCGGCCCGTCGGCTGTGAGCTCCCGCAGCACGGGCAGCACGACCTGGTCGGCCGGCAGCGACGCGTCGGGCCCGTCGACCACCACGATGCGCATGCCCGCGGGCGGCAGCTGCACGACGTCGCCGTCGACGCCGTCGGGCAGCTCGTACTCGACGAACCCGGCCTCGCGCAGGCGCGCCAGCAGGGCGGGCTCGGCGGTGCCGGGCTCGGTCGGGGTCACGTCCTCGGCGGAGACGTCGGCGGCGCCGAACAGCACGTCGGCGAGCTGCACGGCCAGGTTCCGCCGGAGTCGGTCGCTGTCGTCGGTGCTCAGCTCGAGCGCGGCCGACAGGTCGGCGACGTCGGACTCGCCGTCGAGGGCCAGCCGCTCGGTGAGCCACCACACGCCCAACACGTCGGCGTCGGCCTGGACGAGCGAGGCCGTGACGGCGTCGACCCACTGGTCGTCGACGCCGCGCGTCGACACGACGAGCACCGGGTCGCCGGTCAGCTGGCCGGCGAAGAGCCGTTCGCCCAGCTGCTCGTCGAGTCCGGTCGCCTCGTCCTCGAACGCCCCGAGCTGTGCCTGCTGCTGGTCGTTGCGGGCCTGGGCCCGGTCGAGGTCGCTCTCGAGGCCGTCGAGCTGGCTCTTGAGGCCGTTGATCGTGGCGTCGTCGAGGAACGTCGTGCCGAGCACGAGGCCGATGCCGAGCGCGAGCAGCACGGCGGTGAGCGAGACGATGTGGAAGCGGAAGTTGATCATCAACCGGAGAACAGCGAGCGCCAGAAGGCACGGAGGACCAGCCGGACGGGCTCGGACAGCATCAGCGCGACAGCCAGCGTGAAGACGGCGGCCAGGATCATCCACACGAGGTCGCTCGTGCGAACCGAGCTGCGGTACAGCCTGCTCACGCCCTTGGCGTCGACGAGCGCGTCGCCGACCTTCATCCGCACGAGGAACGTCGATGCCATGCCGGCGCGGCCCTTGTCGAGGAACTCGACCATGCTGTTGTGCGTGCCCACCGCCACCATGAGCTCGGCACCCTCCTCGTAGGCGAGCAGCATGGCGATGTCCTCGCTCGTGCCCGGGGCCGAGAACACCGTGTAGGGCAGCCCGAGGTCGTCGAGCCGCTTGGCACCCGGGGCCCGGCCGTCGGTGTAGCCGTGCACGATGAGCTGCGCGCCGCACCGCAGCGCCGTCTCGGAGACGGAGTCGAAGTCACCGATGATGATGTCGGGCACCGTGCCGATCTCGAGCAGGGCGTCGGCACCCCCGTCGACCCCGATCAGCACCGGGCGCTCGCCCCGCAGGTAGCCGGACTGCTGCAACAGCGACAGGTCGTCCTTGTAGTCGATGCCCCGCACCACGATGAGGACGTGGCGCCCGGCGATCGTGCACCGGGTCTCGGGCAGGTCGAGCGTGCCCGAGAGCAGCTCGATCTCCTGGCGGACGTACTCGACCGTGTTCTCCGCGAACCGCTCGAGCTCGGGACCCATGTTCGCCCGCGCCCCGTCGATGGCGGCGTCGACCGTGGCGGTGGTCTGCCGCACACCCGTGGCGATCACCTCGGTGCCGACGAGCACCCGGTCGCCGGCGACGGTGATCGGGGCGCCCTCGTGGATCGACTCCATGACCTCGGGCCCGACCCCGTCCACCAGCGGGATGCCGGCCTGGCAGAGCAGCAGCGGCCCGAGGTTCGGGTACCGCCCGCTGATCGACGCCGCGGCGTTGACGACGGCGACGGGGGCGGCGTCGACGAGCGTCTCGGCCGCCACGCGGTCGAGGTCCTCGTGGTTGATCACCGCGATGTCTCCCGGCTTCAGCCGCTTGACCAGGCGCTTCGTGCGCCGGTCGACGCGGGCGACGCCCGTGACCGGCACGTCGGGCCCGCCGTTGGCGCCACGCCGCCGACCACGCCCGAGGCGCCGGCCCGGACGCCCGTCGACCGCGAGCGGGGGCACGGCCACGTCGGGCGAGACGAGGCCGTCGGCCGCCCGCTCGTGCCGGGCGGGGGCGCCGGGCTCGTCGCCGGTCGGTGCGCCCCCGTTCGCGGCGGGCTCGTCGCCGGACGGCACGGCGACGTCCGCGGCGGGCTCGTCGACGTCGTTGTCGACGTCCTCGTCGGGCGCGGCGAAGTCGCCGGCGGGCGAGCTCACGTCAGCGCCCCCGCTCGCCGGCGGCCGACGCCAGCAGCTCGGCCGCGTGGGTGCGGGCCGCGTCGCTGTCGGGCTGGCCCGACAACATCCGTGACAGCTCGACCACCCGCTCGTCGTCGGACAGCACCGACGCCGACGACACGGTCGACGAGTCGTCGCTCTGCTTGGCCACCCGCACCTGGGCGTCGGCGAACGCAGCCACCTGCGGCAGGTGGGTGACGACCAGGACTTGGTGCTCGTACCCGAGCCGCGCCAGCGCCCGGCCCACCGCCACGGCGGCCGCGCCGCCGATGCCGGCATCGACCTCGTCGAACACCAGCGTGGGCGGGGCGTCGGTGAGCACCAACCGCAGGGCCAGCATCGTGCGGGCCAGCTCGCCGCCCGACGCCACCTTGGCGAGCGGCAGGGGCGGCGTGCCCGGGTTGGCCGCGAGGCGCACCTCGACGTCGTCGCCGGGGTCGTCGCCCTCGACCGCCACCTCGACGATCGCCTTGGGCATGGCCAGCTCGGTGAGGTTGCCCTGGATGCTGGACGCGAGGTCGGGCGCGGCGGCCCGTCGCCGGCTCGCGACGTCGGCGGCGGCGGCCGCCTCGGCCCGGCGGGCGTCGGTCAGCTCGGCGTCGAGCTGCGCCGCCCGCTCGTCGTGCCCCTCGAGCTCGGCCAGGCGGTGCCGCAACCGGTCGCCCTCGGCGATCACCTCGGCCAGCGTCTCGCCGTACTTGCGCCGGAGGTCGTGCAGCAGCTGCCGCCGCTGGCGGACCACTTCGAGCCGTTCGGGGTCCTCGTCGATGGCCTCGCCGGCCGCCCGCAGCTCGGCGGATGCGTCGGCCAGCTCGGCGGCGAGCGCCCGCAGGCGCGCTTCGGCCGCCGCGAACGGTGCCCGGCCCGCCAGCGCGGCGACGGCCACGCCGACGGCGTCCGCGGCCGACGCGGGTCCGTCGGCTGCGGTGGCGTCACCGTCGCCGCTGAGCGCGGCGATCGCGCCGGCCGCGGCCTCGCGATGGGCGGCGGCGTCGGAGAGCAGGTCCTCCTCGGCCTCGAGCTCGGTGTCCTCGTCGGGCCCGGCGAGCGCGGCCGCGTCGATCTCCTCGACCTGGTAGCGGACGAGGTCGAGCTCGCGGGCCCGGGCGCGCTCGTCGCCGCCGAGGCGGGCCAGCTCGTCGAGCAGGTCGTGCACCGCGACCCGGGCCGATCGCAACGGCGCCAGATCGACGTCGGCGAAGCGGTCGAGGGCGTCGCGCTGGGCGGTCGGGTGCAGCAGCGACTGGTGGGCGTGCTGGCCGTGGAGGTCGACGAGCAGGGCCCCCAGCGTCGCCAGCTCGCCCGCCGTGGCGAGCCGGCCGTCGATGTACGCCCGGCTGCGCCCGGACCGAGGGATGGCCCGGGCGATCACGACCTCGTCGGGTGCGTCCTCGGTGTCGTGGCTCGTCCCGCCGCGCACGAAGCGGCCCTCGACCCAGGCCTCCTCGGCACCGGTGCGCACCAGGGCCGGGTCGGCCCGGCCGCCGACCAGCAGCTCGATGGCGTCGACGACCATCGTCTTGCCGGCGCCGGTCTCGCCGGTGACGACCGTCATGCCCACGCCGAGCACGAGCCGCAGCTCGGCGATCACTCCGAGGTCGCGCACCGCCAGCTCTACCAGCACGGTCGTGCCTCCGTGCCGGCCGGAGACGCGCCCGCCGCGGGGCCGCGGGGCGCCCGCGGGCCGACGCCGCCGACCGTTCCCCCCGCCCGGCGTCCGGCCCCGCTCATCGGTCGGCCAGCCCGAACTTGGACTTCAGGATGCGGAGGAAGTTGCGCGGCCCGAATGTGACGAAGCGCGCCGAGGTCGTGTCGGCCGTCATCGTCACGGCGTCGCCCCGGTGCAGCACCCCCAGGTTGTGGCCGTCGACCGACAGGGTCGCCGGGCGGTCGCCGAGCACCTCGATGCGCACCCGGGCGTCGGGCGCGAGCACCAGGGACCGGTCGAACAGCATGTGTGGCGAGACAGGGGTCATCAACAGGCAGCGGTGGGTGGGCTCGACGATCGGCCCCCGGGCCGAGAAGGCGTAGGCCGTCGACCCCGTGGGGGTCGCGACGATCAAGCCGTCCGCAGCGTAGGGGGTGAACATCTCTCCGTCGATGCTGACACCGAGGCGCACCGTGTGCCCCATCGGGGTCTTCTCGAGGACCGCCTCGTTCAGCGCCAGGAACGCGGTCGGGTCGCCCCGATGGCTCCGGCGCGCCGCAGCGCCGTCGTCGGGCACCACCTCGGACAGGGGCCGTGCGGTCTCGACGCTGATGCGCAGCAGCATGCGCTCCTCGAGCTCGTACGAGCCCGCCAGGAACCGCTTCAGCGCCATCCGCAGCCCCGGGGGCTCGACCTCGGTGAGGTAGCCGAGCTGGCCCACGTTGACCCCGACGACCGGCACCCCCTCGGCAGCCACCAGGTCGACCGTGCGCAGCATCGTGCCGTCGCCCCCCAGGCTGAGCGCCAGGTCGAGGCCGCGGGCGAAGTCGGCCTCGGCGACGCCGAGCGACGTCAGCCCCGCGATGCCGGCGTCGCGCAGCGGCATGCGCACCTCGTGGCCGCGCTCGCCCAGCCAGTCGGACGCGTCCCGCGCCAGCTCGGCCGCCTGGTCGCGCTCGTGGTGGAGGAGGATGCCGACGACGGCCACGGCGTCCTCAGCGGCCGCGGCCGCGCGCCTCGTCGACCACGGCGTGCAGGTCGACGGGGGTGGCGGGCCCGACGGCGGGGCTGGTGCGGGCGTGGACCAGGAACTCGACGTTCCCCTCGGCTCCCGTGATCGGTGACACCATCACCCCCATGATGGCGGCTCGGTGACCCCCGAGCGCGTGCACCACCTCGTCGAGCACCCGCGCCCACACCTCGGGGTCACGGATCACCCCCCGCCCGCGCGACGCCTCGTCGCGCCCGGCCTCGAACTGCGGCTTCACGAGAGCGACGACGTCGGCGGCGGGTGCGGCGAGGCCCAGGAGGCTCGCCAGCACCGTCCGGAGGGAGATGAACGACAGGTCGGCCACCACCAGGTCGAACGGCGGCCCGAGGTCGCCGGCGGCCAGGTCGCGCACGTTGGTGCGCTCGTGCACCTCGACGCGCTCGTCGGCGCGGAGCCGCTCGTGGAGCTGGCCGTAGCCGACGTCGACCGCGACGACGCGGGCGGCGCCGCGCTGCAGCAGGCAGTCGGTGAACCCGCCGGTCGACGCCCCCGCGTCCAGCGCCCGGCGGCCACCCGGATCGACGCCGAAGCGATCGAGCGCGGCCGCGAGCTTCTCGCCGCCCCGGGAGACGTACGGCGGTGGTTCGCCCGCGACGACGACGGGCTCGTCGCTCCCGACCAGCCGCGCCGCCTTGGTGGCGGCGGCGCCCGCCACCGTGACCCGACCCGACTCGATGGCCACGCGCGCCGCCTGCCGGCTGGACGCCAGGCCGCGGCGCACCAGCTCGGCGTCGAGCCGCCGGCGGACGGGGGACGTGGTCAGGCCCGCCGTCAGCCGGTCGGGCCGGAGCCCGAGGACTTCCTGGCGGCCTTCTTGGCGGGCGCCTTCTTGGTGGTGGCCTTCCTGCCGGCCGCCTTCGTGGAGGACGCCTTCTTCGCAGCCGTCTTCCGGGCGGGCGCCTTGGCCGCCGTCTTCTTCGCGGGCGCCGTCTTGGCGGGCGCCTTCCGGGCCGAGGCCTTCTTCGCCGCAGCCTTCGCCGTCGTCTTCTTCGCCGGGGTGGTCGCCCGCGCCGGGCGGGACGACGCCGCGGGGGCCACGCTCGTGCCGGGCCGCGCGGTCGACGACGAGGTCGGTGAGGCCCGGTCGGGCGTCACCTGCGCCACGATCGACGCCGCCACGTCCGCGAAGCGGTGGACGAGCCGCTCGATGTCGTCGCGCGTGGCGAGGTCGAGGCGGCCGAGCTGGTCGTCGATCTCGTTGCGGACGGCGTCGATGAGCTTCTCGCTGTTGCGCCGGCTGCGATCGAGCAGCTCGTCGACGCTGCCCTGGGCCTTGTCGGCCTGGACCGCGCCCGCCCGCACCAGGTCCCGGATGAGCTCCTCGGCCCGCGCCTGGGTGAGGGCGGTGAACGTCATCCCTGCGTCGAGGAGCCGCGTCAACAGATCGTTCTCGGCCATGTCGGCGGAGGTTACGGCTGCCAGTGCGCGCTGGCAACGGGCGACGCCCGACGGCGCCGATCAGGCCGTGGCGCCGTCGACCAGGGTCGCCAGGCTCTCGGCCACCAGGTCGGGGGTGGGTTCGACCGGGAGGTCGCCCGCGGCGGTCACGCCGGTCAGCACGAGCGCGAAGCGGTACCCCAGCGCGCGGGCGAAGGCGCCGTCGGTCTCGGGACGGTCGCCCACCACCGTGCCGTCGTCGCCGCCGACCGCCCGCACGAGGTCGGCCATGGCCGCGTGCGGCTTGCCGGCGACCTGCGCCCGCACGCCCGAGGCGTAGGCCACCGCCGCGGCGAGGGCGCCGCCTCCCGGGATCGGGCCGTCGGGGGTGGGATACGTGGCGTCGTCGTTGGTGGCGATGAGGCGGGCCCCACCGCGCACGGCGCGGGTGGCGATGCGGAGGCGCTCGTAGTCGAAGTCGCGGTGGAACCCGACGAGCACGGCGTCGGCGTCGCCGTCGCGCACCGGCACGGCGCCGCGTGCGGTGAGCGCTTCGACGATGCCCGGTCCGCCGCACACCAGGGCCCGCTCGCCGGGCTCGACCAGCTGGGCGGCGGCCACGGCCGACGAGATCACGTCGCCCCCCGCGGGGATGCCCAGGCGCTCGAGCTTCGCCTCCTGGTCGCCCAGCAGCGCGGCCGAGTTGTTGGTCGCGAACAGCACGCGCTCGCCCCGCTCCCGCAGGCGGGCGACGGCGGCGGCCGCGCCCGGGAGGGGCTGGTCGGCCAGCCACACGACGCCGTCGAGGTCGAGCACCCACGTCACGGGCGGCATGCTGTCAGCCCTCGGACGGGGGCGCCAGGTGGCCCGGCGACGTCGGCGAGGTGGACGGTGGGTGGCGGGTTCGGCGCCCTCGGGGCGGTCTGCGAGGATGGACCCGTGGCCCGCTTCCAGCCCTTCTCCGCCCTCCGCTACGCCGACGAGGTCGACCTCGACCGCGCCATCAGCCCGCCCTACGACGTCATCGACGAGGCCCAGCGCGCCGAGCTGGCGGCCCGCGACCCGCACAACGCCGTGCTCATCGACCTGCCGGCCGACGACGGGCCCCGCTCGCGCTACGACGTCGCCCGTGACCTGCTGGCCTCGTGGCAGGCCGAGGGCGTCCTCGTGGCCGACGGCCGCCCCGCGTTCACCGTCCACCGCATGGCCTACGTCGACGACGCCGGGGTCGCCCGGCACACCACCGGCGTCATCGGTGCGCTCGAGCTGAGCCCGCCGGGCACCGACATCCTCCCCCACGAGCACACCACGCCGAAGGCCAAGAGCGACCGCCTCGACATGCTGCGCCACGCCCGCGCCAACACGTCGGCGATCTGGGGCCTGTCCCTCGCCAAGGGACTCACCGACCTGCTGCCGGTCGACCGCGAGCCGTCGGCGGTGGTCGACGCCGGCGACGGGGTGGTCCACACGGTCTGGGTCGTCGACGACGCGGACGCGCTCGCCGCCGTCGCCGCCGCGGTCGAGTCCGAGCCGGTCGTCATCGCCGACGGGCACCACCGCTACGAGACGTCGCTCGCCTACCGCCGCGAGCGGGAGGAGGCCGACGGCGCCGCCGGGCCGGCCGCCGCCACCCTGGCGTACGTGGTCGAGCTCGTCGAGGACGAGCTGACGGTGCGAGCCATC
>Ga0111539_10001007_pt1 | contig 36926 bp, 32 predicted proteins | sample RhiMethybrSRZTD1_FD_79667 | JGI IMG/M metagenome (GOLD analysis project Ga0111539, IMG submission 79667) | Populus rhizosphere microbial communities from Tennessee, USA - Rhizosphere MetaG P. TD hybrid SRZTD1 (version 2) (version 2) | ecosystem: Host-associated > Plants > Roots > Rhizosphere >...
TCACTTCGAGGCCGACAAGGCGCATCTGGTTGGCCTGTCGATGGGCGGCTCCATCATCCAGGACTTCTACGCGCAGCATGCGGGCCGCGTGGCGAGTATGGTGCTGGCAGACACGCGCCCCGGCTTCGAGGCTCCCTTCGACCCGGCCGCCCGCGAGGAGTTCCTTCGCCTCCGGCTGCACCCGCTGCGCGCCGGGAAGGCGCTTGCAGAAATGGCGCCGGCCGTGGCACGCAGCCTGATGGGCGCGAGTGCCGGAGAGGACGTCTATGCGCGTCTCGTCGAGAGCATGAAGGCTCTGCACAAGGAGTCCTACATGAAGACCATCGAAGGGCGCGTGACCTGGAAGCCGACCTTCGTGGCGGCCAAGGTTGCCGTGCCGACGCTTGTCGTGGTCGGCAGCGACGATCGTCTGACGCCGCCGGCCATGGCAAAATCGATCGCCGATGCGATCCCGGGCGCCCGGCTAGCCGTCATTCCGGCCGCGGGACACTTGAGCAACATCGAGCAACCGAAAGTGTTCAACGAGATCGTGCTGGGCTTTCTCGCCAGCAGATCGACCACCGCCTCTCCCTGAGTTTCGGCTCGCCGTAATTACGCCTCGGCGCGGGCGATGTCCTTGCGGGCGGTCCGGGCGATCGGATTGATGATGCAGGCTTCGCCCAGCGTGAACAGGATGACGATGGCGACGCAGGTGGCGATCACGGTCGTCACGTCACCGATCGACTGCGCCTGCAGCATCAGGTAGCCCAGCCCGCTCTGCGCGCCGAACAACTCGGAGATCAGCGCAATCTTCCAGCAAACACCGTAGGACACGCGCAGCGCCGCGATGCCATATGGCATCAGCATGGGGATCACCACTTTGGTCAGTGTGGCGGCGCGGTAGCGCGCAAAGCTCTCCGCCATCTCGATGATCTCGCGATCGAGATTGCGCAACCCCTCCGCGAAATTGGTCAGCGAAAAGGGCAGCAGGATCATCACCTGCACGAAGACCACCGTGAAGTCAGAGACCTTGAACCAAATGACGGCCAGGATCGCCCATCCGACGGACGGCATGCCGTTGAGGACGACGAGGACGCGATCCATGATCACACCGGAAAGCCACGGCACCGCGTGGGCAAGCAGCGCCAGGAGGAACCCAAGCGCAAGGGCGAGCACGACGGATGTCAGCACGCGCAGCGACGTGATGAGAACGTGCCAGCTGAGGCTCGGGTTGGTTGCGATATCCAGCAGGCGATTGAACACTGCCTGCGGCGGGGGCAGCACTGCCGTCGCCATGTGCGTCGAGGACCACCACCAGGCCGCGAGCGCCAGCAAAACCAGCGACTCGGCGATGGCGCGCTGACCGAAGCCTTTCGCGGACAAGAGAGCGCGCATATCAGACCGGGCTCCGGCTGCCGACCTGCAGGCGCCGCTGCATCGGATCGAACACGAAGCGGTTGCCAAGGAAGACGATGACGACGATCAGCACGATCACGGCGTAGATCTGGGGCGTTTCCAGCTCTTGCCGGGCGACGTTCATGGTGTAGCCGAGACCACGGGTGCCGCCGAACAGCTCGGCCGTCAGCGCCACTTTCCAGGCCACACCGAAGCTCACACGGATCGCCGAGAACATGAACGGAAAGAGCGCAGGCAACACGATATGGATGAATTCGCGCCAGCGGTTGGCGCCGAAACTCACAACCATTTCGATCAGGTCGGCATCGACGGTGCGCACCCCCTCGCGGATGTTGATGATCATGAAGGGGACAAGGATGATGGCGACGGCGAAGATCACCGTGCGCAACCCGAGGCCGAGCCAGAGGATAGCGAGCAGCGTCCAACCAATCCCCGGAAACGAGTTCAGGAATGGCGTGAGCCGACCGTCGATGGCAAGGCGCAGACCCTTGACGTAGAAGGGCAGTAGAGCCACCGCCGTGCCGACCACAAAGGCGATGGCCAGGGCCGTACCGACATGGAAGACCGACGCGGCGGCCTGAAACAACCCGGCAGGCGTCGTCAGCAGCGACCATAAGCTGCGGCCCACTTCGTAGGGCCCCGGCAGCAGAAAGGGAGGGAAGCACCAGGAGGCGACTTCCCATGCCAGCAGCAGGGCGACAGTGAAGGCTTGGGTCGCGACGCTTTTGCGCAGGCTTTCGTCTCGCGGCAGCAGCGCGGCGCGCATGGGGGGCTCGGTGCCCCTCACGGCTGCATGGCCGGCACCCAGACGAGCGGTCGGGCCGGGACGGTGGTCTTCAGAAGGCCGACGTCCTTGGCCGCACCCCAGAAGTAGTCCAAGGCCTTGATGTCGTCCTCCTCGACTGGGGTCTTGAACGAGGCGATCCCCTTCAGCACGTTCTGCAGGAAGTCCACCGGCACGCTGGAGGACTTCGCCACGGCGCCGGCGACCTCGTCACTGTGCTCGACGGCGTAGCGCACGGAAGCAGCGAGCAGCCGGTTGAACTCGCGATAGGCCTCCTCGTCCTTGGCAATCTTGTCCGGGTAACCGACGATCACCGGCAGCACCATGCGCGCGCCGGCCCGCTTGTTGAGCTCCGTGACACCGCTGTAGATCGAGCGGTATTTCCCGGTCTTCTGCGCCTCGAACACCTGCGCGTAGAGGAGACAGCCGGCCTCGGTCTCGCCGCGCTCCATGGCGGTCGGGATGATCACGGTCGGCAGCTCGACGAATTGGAAATCGCCACCTTGCAACTCGACGTTGAAGCCATGCTCTTTGGCGAGCGCGACGCGGATCATCGACAGGGCCGTGGAGCCCAACCCGAAAACGGCGATCTTCTTGCCCTTGAGGTCCAGGATGGATTGGACGGGGCTATCGCGCTTGACCCAGATGTCGAGGGTCGGTCCCGGGCTCAGGCGTCCCAGCGCCGTGAAGAGAAGTCTCACGTTTAGCCCGCGCTCCACCGCCCTCGGGATCGATATCATGCTGGTCTCGACGATGTCGTACTGGCGTCCGAGGAAACCCTGGACAAGTGCAGGGATGGCGAGCGTGACTAGCTCAAGTTCGACCTTGTCGGAGGTCACCGCGCCCTGGCGCAGGGCATAGACGTACATCTCGTGCGTCGGATCGGTGACGAACGCAAACGAGAGCTTGGTCTTGGCGGCCGCGGGCAAGGATGGCGCGCAGAATACCCCAAGCGTCGCCATTAGCGCGATCAGCAGTCGCTTCATTTATTGGTCTCCCATCGTAGGCTGGATTGCCCCTCGAACAGTTGCAACAGGTGCTCGCGCTCCGAGCGCAGGGACACCGAAGCGGACACAGTGCGCGGCCTCGGTTCCGCGACCTTCACGACATCGAGGATGCACGTCGGCTTGCCCGAAAAGACGACAATGCGGTCGGCCAGCTCCAGGGCTTCGTCCAGGTCGTGCGTCACGAAGACGATCGTCTTGCGCGTGTCCTGCCATAGCCGGATCAGGTCCGCGCGCATGCGCCGGCGCGTATCGGGATCGAGCGCCGAGAACGGCTCGTCCATGAGAATAATGCTGGGATCGACGGCAAGGGCGCGGGCGATGGCAACCCGCTGGCGCTCGCCGCCCGACAGCATGGCCGGGAACTTGTCGACGTCTCGCCCGAGCCCCACCATCTGCAACAGCTTGACCACTCGCTCGCGGCGCTCATTCTTGCCGACGGAGGGCGTGCGCAACTCGATGGCGAGTCCGACATTGTCGCAAGCGTTTCGCCAGGGCACGAGGCGCGGAGATTGGAAGACATAGGCGATTGTGCCGCGGGCGAGCTGTGGGGAGCGCCCGCCAACGCTGATGAAGCCGTGGGCCGGCTCAATCAGACCACCCATGATGCGGATCATCGTCGATTTGCCGCAGCCGCTCGGTCCCAGCAGGCACGCGAACTCACCCTGGGCGATCGAGAGCGAGAGGCCCGAGAAAATATTGTCAGCGCCAAATCGCACCGCGACATCACGAAGTTCGATGTGCGGTATTACTTGGTCTTGGTCGGGGGACATCGTGCCCAGTGGGACATCTGCCGCGTTACGATCTTCGAACGTCATCATCTCCGATAGTTCCGGTCGGGATGTGGGAGGCCGTGCGCCGATATTGCCTCTTGAAGCTCGGAAGCGCGAGCAGTGAAAGAGCAGGTCCACTCACGGCACGGGGCCAGGCGGCGAGGATACTGTAGAGTCGTGACCATCTTTGCGTGTGCTCGATGAGCGGGCGCTCCTGCGCCTCCCATCCCTGCAGAGCCAGCGGAAGGTCGGCGGCTTTCTCCAGGTGCACCGCCAGGCTGAGCCCTCCCATCATGGCACAGCTGCCGCCCTGACCGAGATTTGGCGGCATAGCGTGCGCCGCATCGCCGATGACGGCAACGCGGCCCGCAGACCACCGCTTGAGCTTAATCTGACTGAATGGGACCCAAAGCGTCATGGTGGGATCAGCATCGTGATGAATGCGTCGAAACAGACCGGCGAGCTTCGGAAAGGATCCGGTCCATGTTTCTAGATCGACCGGCACTTGCTTGGCACGGATGTCATCGCTCCGGCAGGACAGCGCCACGTAGATTTCATGGGGACTGCAGGCGCCATAGATGATGCGGCGGGTCCCGGACCACCACTCGACCACTGTGTCGGCAGCAGCGAGCACCTGATCATCCCCATGGCGCACAATCGTCATCCTCTGGGCTCCATCCGGCAACAGCGTCTGTGAGCGCGTTAGGCCGAGCGAGTTGCGCAGGGGCGAATTGACGCCGTCCGCGGCGACGACCAAATCGGCCGAGCGGCGGCTTCCATCCTCGAAAACAACGGTGCCATCCTGTGTCGCGGCAGCGGCCGAGGAGCCGAGGTAAAGCTCGACGCCAGCTGCCTTCGCACGATCTGCCAAGGCGGCAATAAGCCGAAACCGCGACAGCCGGAAGGCCCGTGCGTCGAGTTTTGTGCGCGTAATCACTTCGTTGCTCGCGTCGCGCAGCTCCGAAAACCCGAGCTGGACCCCGTCTCTGGTTGCCCCTTCGCGCGCGCCGAGCGCGGCTAGCACGCGCAAGCCATTGGCATGGACGGTGATGCCGAAGCCTTCGCGCCGCAGCGAGGCATGACGCTCATGTAGCGTTACGGACCAGCCGCACTTCGCCAGAGCAATCGCCGCCGAAAGTCCGGCCAAACCCCCACCGACAATCTCGGCATGGCGTCGACTCATGTGCTCGAAGTCCGTGGTATGCAATGTACACGTGACAGGATGGTGCTCCTCTCTCCTATTGGCCCTCGCCCACGATTGCCAGGCCACTGCCATAATGTCGAAAAATTGGCTGTTGCGCGAGACCTCGTAGCCGGCGCGCCACTGGTGGTCGCAATATAGTGTGGCGCACCTGTGCGCACACGATATCTACGAGATGCTCGTGCTTATGTGCCGGCAGCATGGTCTCGCGCCGCAGTCGACGTGCGCGGACACAGCGGTGGAGTGCGGACGGCAGAGGTGCATCGATTGACGCACGCTATCACCGCCAGCGCTGCGATGCCGATCATCGATCAGCATCGGAATCACGGTCCGCACATGGTAGCACCGTACCGCAAATCGAACCTCAGACCTACATGCTGCAGAAGGGAGTCATGCCCAGCTGCGAGCCGCGAAGGGGGGCGCGCGGCTCCAAAGTAGGGCCGACCCGCCGAAACGCGAGCCCTAGCGGGAACGCCTGCACGTGGCCTGGGCAATTGCCTCGCCGCTCCGCCGCGGACATGGGCATTCAGCGTGCGGTATGTGCAGGGCGACCACCTTTCGGTTTGCCGGGCCTTTTTAACCGTCGCATACTTCGGCCCAGCCGTTCACTTATGGAGGCGCCGATGCTGCTCACACGGGTTAGAATCACTCTTGCCACCCTCTTGCTCGGTGTCGCCACGCAGGCTCTGGCGCAAGACAAAGTCCGCTTCCAGACCGACTGGATCCCCTCCGGCGAGCACGCCATGTACTATGGAGGCTGGCAGAAGGGGATCTTCGCCTCGGAAGGGATCGACGTCACCATCACGCGGGGCTACGGCTCGGGCGATACCGTCACCAAGCTCGCTGGCGGTGGCTTCGACTTCGGAGTCGCCGACATGGCCGCCGTCATGACGGCCCGGGCGCGCCAGAACGTGCCTGTCAAGACCATCGCCGTGGTCTACTCGCAGTCGCCCCACTCGCTGTTCGTGCTGAAGAGCTCCGGCATCACCAACTTCAAAGGCCTCGAGGGCAAGAAGATCGGCATCACGCCGGGCAACAGCCACAAGTTCTACTTCCCGAAGGTCGCCGAGCGCGCCGGCACCGATCCTAACAAGATCACCTGGGTCAGCATGGATGGCGCCGCAATGGCAGCGCAGCTGATTGCCAAGAACCTCGACGCGGCGCCCTTCTACTCAATCCACCACTTCTACCAAAACAAGGCGGCCAAGGCCGCAGGCGAAGAAATCGTCGTGCTCCCATTCGTGGAGGTCGGGTTCAAAATCTATGCGGCAACGATCATCGCCACCGACAAAATGGTCGCCGAGAAGCCCGACCTGACCAAGCGCTTCCTGCGGGCCATCAAGAAGACCTTCGAGTTCGCGCGCGACAATCCGGAGGAGACCTGCAAGCTTCACGTGCAGAAGATTCCCGAGGTCGCTCTCGACGACTGCCTGGGTAGCGTGCGCGCCACGCTGACCTTCGTCTACAACGAACACACGCAGCAGTTCGGCTGGGGCAAAGAGGGCTCGGAACGGCTCGACTTCACGTGGAAGGCCATTGCCGAGGCGCAGGAGCTCAAGCCCGACTGGGACTACAAGCAGGCGATCGACACCTCGCTCGTCGAGAAATGAGCGCCTACGTGATCGAGATCCAGAATGTGTCGAAGCACTTTGTCTCACGCGACCGCGATCGCGTCGCGGCACTCATCGACGTATCAGTTTCAATCCGCCGCAACGAGTTCGTCTGCCTCGTCGGACCTTCAGGTTGCGGGAAATCGACACTGCTTCGGCTCGTAGGCGGGCTTCTCCCGGTGAGCCAAGGCCGCGTGATGATCGACGGTCGGCCGGTCCTGGAACCTCGTGCCGAGACCGGCATCGTCTTCCAGTCGCCGACGCTGCTGCCATGGGCGAGTGTTCTGGACAACGTGCTCTTCCCACTCAAGATGATGAAGCGCATCGCGCCCGACAGTCCGGGCCGCGCACGCAGCCTTCTGAAGCTCGTCGGCCTCGAAGACTTCGAGGGGAAATATCCCCGCGAACTGTCCGGAGGCATGCAGATGCGCACGGGCATTTGCCGCGCCCTGGTGCACGATCCCGATATCCTCTTGATGGACGAACCCTTCAGCTCGCTCGATGCGCTGACGCGCGAGGAGCTTACCCTCGAGCTCATGCGCATCTGGCGCGAGCAGCCGAAGACGGTGCTGTTCGTCACCCATTCGATCTTAGAATCCGTGATGCTTGCCGATCGTGTCGTCGTCCTGTCACCGCGCCCCGGGCGCATCGCCGAGATCGTCCCTGTCGACGTGCCGAGGCCGCGACAGTTCGGCATGGAGGCTTTAGATGAATTCCAACGTGCAGCCGGCCGCATCCGTGAGCTCATCTTCGGCGCCGGCCGCGACACCGTCCACTGACCCAAAGCCCCTCCCCGCCTGGGTCGTCGAGGTCGTATTGCCCATCGCGGCAATCTCGGCACTTTTCTTGGTCTGGGAAATCGCCTGCCGGGCTTTCGCGATCCCTTCCTATATCATCCCCGCACCATCGGCGATCTGGACGGAAACTACCGCACTGCCGGGCAACGTCGCCTGGCACACGATGGTAACCACCAAGACCGTGCTCCTGGGATTTCTCGTCTCCCTCCTCGTCAGCCTTCCGCTGGCCGTGCTGCTCACGTCCTCGCCGCTCGTTGCCGCCGCCGTCTATCCGCTGCTGGTGCTGACCCAGGCAATTCCCAAGGTTGCCCTGGCACCGATCCTCGTCGTCGTGCTCGGCACCAGCGAGCTGCCGCGCGTGGTCGTGACGTTCCTCGTCGCCTTTTTCCCGCTCGTGCTCTCGATCGCCTCGGGGCTCGTGTCGGTTCCGCCGGAGCTGATCGAGCTCGGCCGCGCCTGCAAAGCCAACCGGTGGACCGAGCTTTGGCGCATCCGACTGCCGTTCGCCGTGCCGTTCATCTTCAGTGGCCTGAAAGCCGCCATCGCTCTGGCCGTCGTCGGCGCTGTGGTGGCCGAGTTCGTCAATTCTGACGCCGGCCTCGGCTACCTGATCCAGACCTCGACGGCCTTCTTTAAGGTGCAGCTTGCCTGGGGGGCGCTAATCATTCTGTCGATCATGGGCATCGTGCTGTTCCAGATCGTGGTTGCGATCGAGCGCATCTTCTTCCCGTGGTCGCCCGGCATCGACAAGCAGACGCTTTGAGGGAGGGTTCGCCGTGACAGTCAAGCGTATGACGGTGGTTCGCAACGGGCGCGTGCTCGACATCAAGGGGCACCGCGCCCCGGCGGCCGACATCCTAATCGACGGCGATAGCATTGGCGAAATTGGGCAGCCGGGCCTCGCAGCCCCCGCCGATGCCGCGCTCGTCGACGCCACCGACCAGCTGATCCATCCCGGCCTCATCAATGCCCACACACACGGCCACGGCAATCTCAGCAAAGGCATGGGCGACCGCTGGACGCTCGAGTTGTTGCTGACGGCCGCGCCCTGGATTAGCGGCAACCGCACGGCCGAGGACAAGTATCTGAGCACGTACATCGGCGCGCTCGAGATGCTGATGAAGGGCTGCACCGCGTGCTACGACCTGACGGTTGAGTTCCCGCAGCCAACGGCCGAGGGCCTCGGGGCCTGCGCCAAGGCCTATGCCGATGCCGGCATGCGGGCGGTGGTGGCACCGATGGTCGCTAGCCTGACGCTTTACGAAGCCATTCCGGGCTTGCTCGATGCCTTGCCCGCGTCGCTGCAGAAAGACGTGGCGCGACTCCGCCTAGCGCCCACCGAAGCGAGCCTTACCGCCATTCGCCAGGTGCTCGAGGGCTGGCGGCTAGATCGCGAGCAGGTGCGCCCTGCCGTCGCGCCGACCATCCCGCATCACTGCAGTGATGAGTTCATGCTGGCCTGCGCACGGCTGGCGCGCGAGTTCGACGTCGGGCTGCACAGCCACATCCAGGAGTCCAAGACCCAGGTCATCGTGGGCCTCAAGACGTACGGTAAGACGCAGACGGCGCATCTGCAGGACCTCGGGCTGTTGGGTCCAGATTTCGTGGCGGCGCACGGTGTCTGGCTCGACGACGACGACATCAGGCGCCTCGCCGACCATGGCGCCTCAGTGGCGCACAACCCCGGGAGCAACATGCTTCTCGGCAACGGGATTCCTGCGGTAAAGGCGATGCTGGAGCGTCGGCTCAATGTAGGCATCGGCACCGACGGGGCCGCCTGTTGCGACAATCAGAACATGTACGAGTCGATGCGCGTCGCCTCCTACTGCTCGAAGGTGCAGGGGCCGGACACCGCGCGCTGGCTGGCGACCGAAGAGATCCTCGAAGCGGCGACCGCCGGTAGTGCCCACGCGCTCGGCCTTGGTGACCGGTTAGGCAAGATCGCAAAGGGCTACAAGGCCGATCTCGTTTTCATCGACCTCAATCATGTCAACTGGATGCCCCTGAACGATCCGACCAATCAGCTCGTGCATACCGAGGATGGAACGGGCGTCCACTCCGTTATGGTTGGGGGCAAGATGGTGGTGGAGAACCGGCGCCCGGTCGGTGTCGATCTCGCGTCCTTGGCGAAGAAGGCTGAGGCGGCACGCGAGCGACTGGCTGCTGCGAATGCCGGCAACAAGCAGCTGTTCGAGCGCCTGCAAGGCCTCGTAAACGCGTTCTGCCCGGGGCTCGCCAAGACGCCCTATCATATTGATCGGTTCGCCGGCGGTCACCATGCCCACTACGTCCGGTAGCGCGATGGCAGCGCCGGAACTGAGATACCCGACGCGGTCTTGAGCGCAGTAAGGCGGACGTAGACGGTGTTTCGCCGTCTGTTCCTCGAACGCGGTCCGCGCATAGGGATCCTCACGCTCGGCGTGCGCGAACAGCTTCAGCCTGACCTTTCGTTGCAGAGTCGGGAGCCTCGATCCTCAAGACAGGATGCTCCGTTACTGCACGCCAGTCGGCCCGGCTGCGACCTTGCGCGCAGCGCTCTATGGCGCGAGCGATTTGGTCCCTTGGAATTCTCGGACGTCAGGAGATCCGCGTGTCTTATCGGGGTCAAGCGGATGGGCCCTAAACACGTGAACGTGACGCTGCTACTCGTCGCGACTCGCATAGCGCTGCTCGAGCGCATCATAATCGCCCTTGCGCACGAGACGCTGGCGCTCGCGAAAGCTCGCTACCGGCCCCATCTCGTCGAGCTGGCCGTTGTCCTTGAGATTGCGCAAGGCGAGCTGCATTCCATGCACCGCTGCCTGCAAGGCGACATTGGCGTAGAGGACAATGGCGAAACGTGCGTCTTTGAGCGCGGACAAGTTCAGGATCGGCGTCTTGCCACCCACCACCATATTGACAACCTGCGGGGCTGAGGATCGCTCCGTAACCGCCTCAAGCTCTTCCCGACTCTCCGGCGCCTCCACGAACAGGACATCGGCGCCCGCCTCTGCGTAAGCGTGCGCGCGCTCGATGGCTGCATCGAAGCCCAAAGTCGCCCGTGCGTCCGTCCGAGCAATGATGAGGAAATTTGCATCCTGGCGTGCGTCGACTGCCGCGCGGATCTTCTGCACCATCTCGCTCGCTGCAACAACGCTCTTGCCTTCGAAATGGCCGCAGCGTTTCGGCGACACCTGGTCCTCGAGCTGGATGGCGCTGGCGCCGCTGCGCTCGAGAGAGCGCACGGTGTGGCGGACGTTGAGGGCATTGCCAAAACCCGTATCTGCATCGACGATAATCGGCAGCCGCACGGCATCGCGGATCGCTGCAGTGTGTTGCACCAGCTCGGGCAGGCCGATGAAGCCGAGGTCGGGCAAGCCCAGGAAGGTGTTGGTCAGTCCAGCACCCGAGAGATAGACGGCCTCGAACCCCAAATCTTCGACGATGCGGGCGGCGAGCGCGTTGGCAACGCCGGGAATCAGGATGGCGCGGCGGTCCTCGACGAGCGCTCTAAACGCGGCGTTGATCTCGGTGCTCATGGCCGGCCGGCTCCGCGGCACGCCCCTTCGGCGACTGACCGCACAAGCCCTATCGGCACGGCTACCTCGCCCTGCATGAGGCGACGGGCAGTGCGGTATAGGATGGCGCTGTCGATCGCCAAGCCGCTGCCCGCCGGTCGCACTTCGGCGCCGACAGAGATGAGGCCCGAAGGGTTGCCAATGCGAATCTCGGCGCCCGGCCCGTCCCGGCGGGCCAAGGCGTGCGGGATTGTCCCTTCGATCTTGCAGGCGACGCCGATGTTGAGCGCGCCTGTGCCCATAATGGCGCGATGGGCGCGCTCCATCGAGATCATGCGGGTGGCGAGATGATAGGCATTGGCTTCGTGGACAGCGCCGTCGAGGCTCCTGAAGCGCGCGGGCTCAGCGACCAGCGCAATGCGCGGCGATTGCAGTGGGACCTTTTCCGGCGTGTGCGCGAGGTCGATCAGCATGCCGGCACGGCGCCGGATGTCGTCGAGAAGCGGCATCAGACCAGGCTTAGCCTCGATCACGTCCGGGGTCTCCATGCCGTCGAGGCCGACATCCGCCGACCTGATGTAGGCGATGATGGTCGCCGCATCTATGATCGAGGTATCGAAGGTGCCGGCATTTGGCACGACTATTCGGTCGACCGTATTGCCCGTCGGCAGGAGCCGACCCGTGCCGGCACCGGCTGGGTCGAGGAAATCGAGGCGAATGGGCGCCCCCGTTCCGGCCACTCCGGCGATGGCGAAGTCGCCCTCCACCTCGGCCTTCCCACGACTGACCGCAAAGCGGGAGTGGATCAATCTCCTGGTATTGGTCTGGTGGATGCGCACGAGGGTCTCGCCGTCGCGTACGCCGACAAGCCCCTCATCAACGGCAAAGGGGCCGACAGCCGAGGTGAGGTTGCCGCAGTTGCTGGTCCAGTCGGCGACCGGCCTGTCGACGGCGAGCTGCACGAACGTGTAGTCCACGTCGGCGTCTGGGCGCGAGGGCGGACCTATGATGACGGCCTTGGACAGCGAGGAGATGCCCCCGCCCATACCGTCGAGTTGTCGACCATTGGCGTCCGGGCTGCCGAGCACCGCGAGCAGGATGCGGCTGCAGACCTCGCGGTCTGGCGGCAGGTCGCGAGCGTGGAAGAAGACACCCTTGCTGGTGCCGCCGCGATAGAACCGTGCCGGGATCCAGGCCTGGGACATCGATGGGGCCCCTTATTCATTGAGTGCTCTAGCAAACACGCATAGCATGCCTGCGCAGCCCTGCGGAGGCGAGATGTCGGGATCCTCGTACGATGTGATCGTTGTGGGAGCCGGAAATGCGGCCCTGTGTGCGGCACTTGCCGCCCACGAATCGGGCGCGCGCTTGTTGGCGCTGGGCGACCGAGAGCGAGAAAGGCGGCAACAGCTATATTCACGGCCGGCGGATTCCGCTTCGTGCACAGTGGACTCGATGACGTGCGCAAGGACGTTCTGGTCGACATGGGCGACGCCGAAGCAGCAAAGATCGTGTTCCCCACGCACGACCGGCAATACTTTTACGAGACGCTGATGGAGGTCACCCGCGGCCAATCGGACGAGACGCTGGCCGCGATCCTCATCGACAATTCGCGGCCAACCATCGTCTGGCTGCGCCAGAATGGCATGCGATTCATTCCCATGTACGGCCGACAATCCTTCGAGGTCGACGGCAAGCAGCATTTCTACGGCGGCGTCACCATTGAAGCGGTGGGCGGCGGGGCTGGCCTCGTCGAGTTCCTGCTTAAGCGATGCGCCGAGGTTGGCCTCGAGGTTCGCTACGGGACCGGTGCCGCGCGCCTGCTGCAGAACCGCGATGGCCGTGTGACTGGGGTCACCGTCAGGACGCATGCGGGCTACGAGGACATCGCGGCCAAGGCGGTGGTTTTGGCGTGCGGGGGCTTCGAATCCAATCCCGAGTGGCGTGTGCGCTACCTCGGCCAGGGTTGGGATCTCGCGCGCGTCCGCGGGACCCGGCACAACACCGGCGACGGCATCCGCGTGGCACTCGAGATCGGCGCCGTGCCGTTCGGCAACTGGTCCGGCTGCCATTCGGTGGCCTGGGACATTTCCGCGCCGCCCTTTGGCGACCGCTGGGTGCTCGACAACTTCCAGAAGCACTCCTACCCGCTGGGTATCATGGTCAATCTCGACGGCAAGCGCTTTGTCGATGAGGGCGAGCACTATCGCAACCTGACCTACGTCAAGTTCGGTAAGGCGATCATGGCACAGCCGCAGCGGTGGGCGGCGCAGATCTTCGACCAGAAGACCGTCAATCGCCTGCGCGACGAGTACCGCATCAAGCAGGTGACCAAGGTGGAGGCCAACACGATCGAGGCCCTGGCCGAGAAGCTCGAGATTGATCCGAACGCGCTTGCAGCGACAGTTGCGGCCTACAACGCTGCCTGCAAGCCGGGAAATTACAACCCTGCCATTCTCGACGGCGTGGCTGCCACTGGCCTCTCCCCGCCGAAGTCGAATTGGGCCTTGCCGATCGACAAGCCGCCATTCGTGGCCTTCATCGTCACGACTGGCATCACCTTTACGTTTGGCGGCCTGAAGATCGACGAGAGTTGCGGCGTGCTGGACCTCTCCGACCGTGCAATCCCGGGCCTCTATGCCGCCGGCGAGCTCGTCGGCGGCCTGTTCTACGAGAACTATCCAGGCGGCACGGGCCTGATGTCGGGCTCGGTGTTCGGTAAGCGGGCGGGGACGTTTGCCGCCGAGCATGCGCGCGATCGGCCATCGTGAGAGGATCGGCGGCACTGCAATCTGCCTTCCCGACTACCGAGCCCCACGGCCATTTTGGAGATGTCGGTGGGTGCAGCACCGCAGCAAAGCATTGGGCGGAGCTCCAACCGCCGTCCTCCGTGACGCGACGCGTAGCATCCCCGGGTGGCTCGCGCAGAATCCGCGCAGGATGACACTCCAAGTGCTGTCGGGCAAAATAGCAGGTCAGGAGACGCAATGAGCAGGAGGGTCTGGCCTAATGGCGCACGGCTTGCGCTCTCGATTGTCGTCAATGTGGAGGAGGGTTCGGAGCTTTCTATCGCCGACAGTGACAGCGGGCCGGAGCCCGTGGACGAGCTGGGCGTGACGCTCAAGAAGCCGGTGCGCAACTACGGCAATGAGAGCAACTATCGATACGGGCTGAAGGCCGGCGCACCGCGGGTGATGAGATTGCTGGAGGAGCGCAATTTGCGGGCGACATTCACCGCCGCAGCGGTCAGCCTGGAACGTGCGCCCGAACTCACGCAGCGGATTGTCGCCGGGAGTCATGAGGTCTGCGCCCATGGGTGGCGCTGGGTGCATCAGTTTCGCATGGACGAGGCGGCGGAGCGCGACTTCATCCGCAAGGCCGTTGTCTCGATCGAGCAGACAACGGGCAAGCGGCCGCATGGCTGGCTCTCGCGCTACCTCACGACGGGCAATACGCGCAGGCTGCTGGTGGAGGAGGGCTTCACCTACCACATGGATGACTATTCAGATGACCATCCCTTCTGGGATGCCGTTGACGGCAAGCCAATTCTGATCCTGCCCTACGCAATCGACAGCAATGACATGAAGATGTGGACCGCCCCGAGCTATACGCCGGCGGACTGGCTGCAATATGCAATCGACAGCTTTGAGTGGCTCTATCGCGAAGGAGCCGATCAGCCCCGCATGATGTCGCTGGGGGTACATTTGAGGATCATTGGACGGCCGGGCCGCATCGGCTATTTCGGGAAATTTTTGGACCATGTGCTTCGCCACGACGACGTATGGGTCGCTACGCGACTTGAAATCGCCCGGCACTGGGTCAAGAACACTCCCTATCGAAGGCCGTGAGGGCGCAGCCGATGAGCGATGCGATACGTATCCTTGCCGAGCACGTAAGCCGGACGCGGTTTGAAGACTTGCCCGAAGCGGCTGTTCGCGCTGCGCGCATCTTCATCCTCGATACGATCGGGGTCGGGCTCGCCGGGACCAACGGACCACGTGTGCCTGAGCTGATCGAGGCGTCGGCAGCGACGATGGGTGACGGGCCCGCGCGCTGCTGGGGACATCGGCGCTGCTTGTCGGCGGCCGGCGCGGCCATGATCAACGGGTATCAGATCCACAATTCGGAATTCGATTGCGTGCACGAGATCGCCGTCATCCACCCGATGACAGTATGTCTCGCAGCCGTGGCAGCGCACGCGGACTGGGTTGGCGGTGTCAGCGGACGCGATTTCGTGACGGCGGTCGTTCTTGGCGTCGACATCGCAGGTCACCTCGGCGTAGCGACCACCACCGGGCTGCGCTTTTTCCGTCCCGCGACGGCTGGAATTTTTGCCGCAGCGGCGGGACTCGGCAGCGTGCTCGGCTTCGATGCTGATCGGCAGACGGCCCTCTTCGGCCACGCCTACGGCCAGCTGTGCGGCACCATGCAGCCGCATAGCGAGGGCTCCATGCTGCTAGGCCTGCAGATTGGCTTCAATGCTCGCAATGCGGTGATCGCCGCCGACCTGGCACGCCGCGGCATCCCGAGCATCGCAAACATCCTGGAAGGGCCGTTCGGATACTTCGGCATGATCGAGACGCAGGGAAATTTCAATCGCGTGCTCGGCGATATCGGCAAGGCCTGGCGCATTACCGAGGTGGCGCACAAGCCGTTTCCGAGCGGGCGTGCGACCCATGGCATGCTCGATGCCTTCATGGAGCTGAAGGCTGACCACGGCTTCGAGGCCGTCGAGGTCGAAAGTGCCGAGGCACGTGTGCCGCCGCTCACCCACCATCTCATCGGTCGGCCAGTCATGGACAACATGGCCGTCAACTACGCCCGCCTGTGCGGCGCCTACGTCTGTGCCTGTGCCTTGTTGCGCGGCGGGCTTGGCATCGACGACTTCAGCGACGCGCGCCGTCAGGACCCGGAGACATTGGCGCTCGGCCGGCGGATCAAGCTGGTCGTGGACGGAAACCCGGATCCGAATGCGCTGACCCCAGTCACGGTGACCGTTCGTCTGAAGGACGGCCGCGAGCTTTCGCGCACCATCGACACCGTCTACGGCAACCCCGCGAAACCAATGAGTCGCGAGGCGCATCTAGCCAAGTTCCGCGGCAACTTCCAGTCGGCGTTCAATCCGCTGCCCGCGGAGAACGCCGATAGACTTGTCGAGATGCTGGATAAGATCGAGCATGTGACGGATGTGCGGCGCATCGGCGAGCTTCTGGTTCCCGCAGCATGAGAGCATCGGCGAGCATGGCAGCAGGATATTTCGGAGAGGCGGATCCCGCGCGCATCCTTATCGAGTACCCGATCGGCGAACCGTTCCTCTCCGGTCCTGCGCGCCTGAGCAACGACGAGCTTCGCGCCCTGCAGGAGTGGCGATTCGCGGCTCTGATGCGACGCGGCTGGGAAATCCCCTTCTATCAACGTCGTTGGGGAAACGCCGGCATCGAGCCCGGTGACATTAAAGGCATCGATGATCTGCCAAAGTTGCCGAGCTTCTCGAAATCGGACCTGATGACCAGCGTCGAGGCGGATCCGCCATACGGGAATTTTCATGGCATGGACGGCGCCGAAGGGCGACGCAGCGTGGTCATGCACACGACCAGCGGGACCACCGGTACGCCGCAGCCCCTCTTCTTCGGCGCTTGGGATCGTGAGGTGCAGAACGCCCTCCTGGCACGGGCCTACCGTCTGCAGGGATTGACCGACAATGATGTGGTTCACTCGGTCTACGGCTTCGGTATGGTCAATGGCGGCCACTACATCCGCGAGGCCATCCTGCATTTCATCGGCGCGCGGCTGCTGCCGGCAGGAACCGGCCTGGAGACTAGGTCCGAGCAGCAGGTTGAGTTGATGCGCCGCTTCCGCGCCACGGTTATCGTCGGCTTCGCCGACTACATTCTCAAGCTTGCCGTCGTCGCCCGCGAGAACGGCTTGGAGCCCGGGCGCGACATACCGGTCCGCATGGTCTCGGGGCACCTATCTGCCGACGGACACGTGGCGATGGCCAAGGCCTGGCCAGGGGCTGCGATCTTCGACTGGTATGGAGTTGGAGATACCGGCATCATCGCCGCCGAAGGGCCTGATCACGACGGACTGTACATCTGGGAGGACGCGCATCTGGTCGAGATCCTGGACCCCGACCGCCTCACGCCGGTGGACGCGGGCGAGCGCGGCAATATCTGCGTTACCGTCCTGTTCAAGAACACGATCTATCCCGTGATCCGCTTCAACACCAACGATGTCTCAGCGCTGCTGCGCGGACGCGGTGCGCTAGGCATCAATTTTCGTCGTTTGGAAGGTTTCCGGGGCCGCAGCGACAACATGGTCAAGCTGCGCGGCATCAATGTGTACCCAACGGGTGTCGGCGCGATCCTCAGCGAGATCGAGGGTCTCAACGGCGAATATGTATGCCGGTTGGTCCGTCGGCAGGAGCGGGAGGAGTTGATCGTCATGGCGGAGACGCGGGCTCCTGTGATTGACGACCCACTCGCACTCGGCCAACGGGTGAGCGCGGTGCTTCGCCAGCGGCTCGGTGTCGCGGTGATCGTCGAGCTGGTGGCTCCCGGCGGTACGGCTCGACTGAGTGAGGTCGATTCGCGTCAGAAGCCAATCCGACTGATCGACGAGCGATGAGCATCCCGGCCGATCTCGGTGTGCGTGGCGCCGCGACAGCACTGGCCGCCGGCGAGGTGTCTGCGCTCGAGCTTGTACTCTCGTTACTTGAGCGGATCACAAGCGAGCGCGGCCGGGCGCTCAACGCCTTCATTCACGTGGCCGGCGATTTCGCCTGCGAGCAGGCACGGGAGAGCGATCGACGGCGAGCCGGTGGCAACCCCCGCTCGGGCCTGGACGGAGTGCCGATCGCCATCAAGGACAACATCGACGTTGTCGGCTTGCCGACCACGAACGGGCTCGCAACTCGATGGATGCCGACCGCCGACGCGCCGGTGATCCGCAGATTTCGCGACGCCGGCATGGTGATCCTGGGCAAGCTGAACATGCACGAGGGCGCGCTCGGGGCGACGACGGACAACCGCCATTATGGGCGTTGCGCACATCCGACGCTCCCAGGTTTCACCCCCGGAGGGAGTAGCGGTGGCTCGGCAGTCGCCACTGCCGCCGGCCTCTGCCCGGTTGCGCTGGGGACCGATACCATGGGCTCGGTTCGCCTTCCGGCGGCCTACTGCGGCATCGTAGGTTTCAAGCCTTCGCAGACCTATTGGTCGGTGACGGGCGTTTTTCCGCTCGCATTCGGCCTCGACACGATCGGTCCGCTGGCCCGTTCGGTCGAGGATATCGCCATCCTCCTGGGCGAACGACCAGGAAAGCCCGCCTTGGAAGGTCTGCGCTTCGCTCGCCTGGAGAATGCCCAGCGTGTCCATATCGAGCCCGAATGCGAGGCAGCCTTCGAAGCTGCGCTCGCTTCGTTGGTCGCCAATGGCATAGGTGTGCAAACAGAGCCTACACCTGGATTCGAGCTGGCACCGGCGCGACGGGCAGGGTTTATTGTCTCAGAAGCAGATGCCGCCGTAGTCCACAGAAAGCTGCTTTCCGAGTCGCCAGAGGCCTTCTCGCCGGAGTTTCTGGCGATGCTCAGCTACGGGAAAAACGTTACATTGGAGCGCTACCAGGCGGAGAGGCGCGCAATCGAGCGGGTTGGCTCTGCTTTCTTGGAGCTGTTCGATCGCGTCGATGTTGTCCTCACGCCGACGGCACCTCAGCGGTCCTTTTCCTTCGACGACCCAGTTTCCGTGAACCAAGCCGACTTTACCGCTATCGCCAATTTCGCTGGTTGCCCTGCGATCAGTCTGCCACTCCCAGTCCCGGCGAATGAGCGGCCTATTGGTCTGCAGCTAATCGTCGCGCCCCAAAGAGACACCTTGCTCCTGTCGGTCGCCGCACAACTCGAGTCGATGCTCAGGAACTGAGCCCAACAGCGGCCCCTTACTTCGTGGCGACTGTTGCAGGATTCGAAACCAAGGCTTCGAGCGCAATGGCTCCGCGCAGACGCGTCTGAATGCTACAGTCGGCGCCACATCAAATGCCTGACTGGGGGCGCCCCATGAAGCTGCCGGCCCACAACCGCTACGATTACGAGCCGATCAACCGCCGCAAGGACTACACATGGCCGGGCGGCAAACGGCTCGCCGTCTACTTCTGCAACAACATCGAGTTCTTTGCCTTCGGCGCCGGCCTTGGCTCCGACTCGACCGGCGGGCCGGCGCCTCAGACGCAGCGCAACTACGCTTGGCGCGACTATGGCAACCGCGTCGGTATCTGGCGTATGTTCGACCTCTTCGATGAGCTCAACTGCCCCCTCGCCCACAACCTGAACTCGATGATCCTCGACCAGCATCCCGACATCGGGGAGCGCATGATCAAACGCGGCGACGAGTTCGTGGCGCACGGACGCTCGAACTCCGAGCGCCAGGGGGACATGTGGGAGGAGGACGAGGCGCGCCTCATCGCCGAGACGACGGAGATGATCAGGAAGTTCACGGGCAAAAATCCCGCGGGCTGGATGAGCCCCTGGGTGTCGCAGAGCCGGCAGACGCTCGATCTGTTGCAGGAGGCCGGCTACCTCTATCAATGCGACTGGCCACTCGACGACCAGCCCATCTGGATGCGCACGCGAGGCGGCAAGATCCTGAATATGCCCTATCCGATCGAGACTAACGACTCACCGATGATGCTGATGCGACTGCACACTGCAGGGGAGTTGTCGACGACCTGGATCGACCAGTTCGACGAGATGCTCGACCAGTCGCACAAAGGCCAATCGCTGGTCTGCCCGTTCGTGCTGCACACCTTCATCCTGGGGCAGCCATTCCGCCTCCGTCAGCTCAGGCGTGCCATGCAGCACATCCTACGCCACCGCGACGACATTTGGCTCACTCAACCCGGCGAGATCGCAGGACACATCGCGAAGCTGCCAGCCGGCACGGTTCCTGGCTCCTGACGCCGCGGACGAAAGCATTGCTGAGCGCACGGCTATGGCGGATGTGGTAGTCTTTGCAGGCCCCAATGAGCTCTGGCGAGCAAGTCCCCAAGGTGTCCCAGTGAATGTCTGACAAAACAACCAAGCTCCATGCAGAGGCTATCGTCGTCGTCGGCCACAGCGACATTGTGGCCTCCGACGTGGATTGGCGACGGGAGAGTGGCGAACGCGGCGTACTGGACCGCTGGCATCTGCCGACCCTGCGTAGGGGCGGCGTGACCGTGATTTGCGATCACGTGGGTGGGGATGCTCCCTATGGATACCTGCCGGCAACGCGGCTTTCGACGACGTACCTGCAGCGCTTTATGCGCGCGCTTGATCACGCGCATGCGGAATTGGAGGCATCCGAGCATTTCATTCTCGCGAAAACGACCGCGGACATTCGCCGCGCCAAGCGCGAGGGAAAGATTGCCGTCGTGATCTGCCTCGAGGGAGGCGCTCCGTTGGAGCAGGAGATTTCGTACCTGCGCAATTTCTACCGCCTTGGGCTCCGCTGCCTGGGTCTCACGCACGATGTCCGCAACGAGATCGGGGATGGCGTGCGGGAGCGAAGCGCTGGAGGTCTCACACACTTCGGCGCGAAGGTCGTCGAAGAATGTAATCGGCTCGGCATCGTCGTCGATGTGTCCCACCTGTCGGACAAAGGGACGCAGGACGTGCTCTCTGTCAGCTCGCAGCCCATCATCGCGTCTCACTCCAACGCGCGCAGTCTCTGCGGCCATCCACGCAACCTGACAGACGCTCTGATACGCGGCATAGCTAAGGGCGGCGGCGTGATCGGTTTTCACGCGCTCGATGCCTTCATCAGCGATAAACCGGATCCGACGCTAGACGACCTGTTGCGTCACATCGCTCATATTGTCGACGTCGGCGGCCCGGACTGCATCGGCATCGGCCCCGATCTGATGGAGAATTGGGAGGAATCCATCTTTACCACCGTCAGCGAGCGGAGCACGACGGTCAACGGCATTGCGGCACTGCGCATGAAGTGGACGTATCCCAAAGGTCTGCAGTCCAATGCCGAGCTGCCAAACCTCACCGAAGGCTTGTTGAAACTCGGCTTTACCTCCGAGGATGTCGTGAAGTTTCTGGGTGGCAATTTCATGCGCGTTTTCGATGCGGTCTGGAAACGCGAGGGCGTCAATTCCGCCTGAGCCAACGGTGCGAAGCACGAAAGGAGATGGCGATGGACAAACCCTGGGATGGGATTATCAGCCAGCAGGAGCAGGAGGCCTATCGAGCGGCCGGTTTCGGGGGGCGTTCGGGTCTCGGTGTGCGGCCGGGGCTATTGGTCATTGACGTGCAATACCGCACGACCGGGACGGTGCCGCGCCCCTTCTGGGAGGCGATCAAGGAGTTTCCGACGAGCTGCGGTGAGATCGCGTGGAAAGCCGTGCACAATATCGAACGGCTGCTGGCACTCTTCCGCGCACGCGGCTGGCCCGTGCTTTATCCCTATGTGGCGCCCAAGGAGAAATTTGACATCGGCCGGCTCGCCGAAAAGACGCCGAGCATCATGACCATTCCGGAAAAAGGGTATCAGTTTCCGGCCGAGGTCGCACCGCTCCCAAGCGATGTGTTGCTGCCCAAGAAGCACCCGAGCGCCTTCTTCGGCACGCCGCTCGCGAGCTACCTCATCGATTTGGGCGTGGATACCCTAGTCGTTACTGGCTGCACCACCAGCGGTTGCGTGCGCGGCTCGGTGGTCGACGCCTTCGCCTATAACTTCAGGGTCCTGGTACCGTGGGATGCGGTTTACGATCGCAGCCAAGTGTCGCATGCCGTCAATCTCTTCGACATGTCAGAAAAGTACGCCGATGTCATGTCTGTCGCCGACGCGCTGGAGCGGCTTGGCCGGCTTGCTGCGCCGCAGCGCGGACAGGCCGCCGAATAGGTTACCGCCCGCGGCCGGCCAGCAATGGACAATCCTTCTGGTTTCCGGCAGATTTGTCACGCGAGTTCACGTCGCGCCAGTGAGGCAAGTCCCATCTAGGTGATGCTGCCGTCAAGCGATCAAGCGGGTGGCTCTGGAAAGACGACCGCTCGCGCTCTGGCGAGCTGTGCTATGCTTGCCTCATCGCTGGCGCGAAGCATGAACCCCGGGAGGCTCCTGATGAAGCGACTTTCGACCACAATCACCGCGAGTCTTGCCTTCGCTGCCATCACCGCGCTCGACGCGCAAGCGCAAGGAGCCAACGTCCCAGGAATCACCAATAGCGAAATAAAGGTGGGCTCGTTTGGACCGCTCACGGGCCCAGTCTACATCTACGGCAAGCTCACCATGAACGGGGTGGAGGTCTACTTCAACAAGCTCAACCAAGCGGGCGGCGTGCACGGGCGCAAGCTGGTGTTAGTCCGCGAGGATGACCTGTGCAAACCCGAGGGCGCCATCGCCGCGGTCAAAAAGTTAGTTCACGACCACAAGGTTTTCGCCATCATCGGTGGCGGGTGTTCTAACCCAACGCTGGCCGCCCGACCCGATATCGAGAAAGAACGCATACCTTTCCATGTGTTCGCGGCAGTCGCTGATGGCATCGTCGATCCGCCAGCAGCGAACATCTACACCACGCAGATCACAGCATCCATCGAAAGCAAGGCGCAGATCCAGTGGGCAATCGACAAGGGTGCCAAGAAGCTCGCCATCGTCGCCCAGCACGATGCCTGGGGCCGGGCTCGCTATGAGCCGATGATCCAAGATTTCAAGCGGCGCGGGCTCCAGGTGGTCGCAGATGAAGAGGTCACCGTCGATCAGAACGACGGCACAGCACAGGCGTTGAAGCTCAAGGCCTCCGGTGCCGACGCCGTCATGCTTCTCGGGTATCCCAAGGCCGCGGCCGTCGTGATCCGCGATTCGATCAAGATCGGCTACAAACCGCTGTGGATCGGACAGACTGCGATCCAGGATCTGCCGGCCCTGCAGGGGCTGATCGGCATCAGCGGCGCGCTTGCCGACTTCGTGAGTATCACCACGGTCCCCGGCCATCCCGACAACCCGCAGTACGCCGAGTGGCGCAAGCTTCTCAAGGATACGTTCCCCAATGACGACCTCTCGGTTTTCAATCTCATGGGGATCGCCGCCGCGGAAGTGTTCGGAAAGGTTCTCGAAGCAGCGGGCAAGGACCTTACGCGCGAGAAGTTCCTTGCCGCCTACAACACCATCGACAACTTCAAGAGCTCTATCTACCCGGGGCCAATCACGTGCAAGGGCGGGCACAAGTGCAACGAGAGCCCCGCCTTCGTAAAGCTTGAGAACAACAACGTCGTCTTCGCAGGTACCGTCGCGTTGAAGTAGCACGGCACCGTCCGGCCGAGACCTGCGATGTTGATGTTCTCGTACCTGATGGCGACGGGAATTACGACGGGGGCATTCTACGCCCTCGTCGCACTTGGCATCGTCATCGTCTACAAGTCCACGGAGGTCGTGAACCTCGCACACGGCGATCTGTTCATGGTCGGAGGCATGCTGGCCTACACGTGCTACGTCATGGGCGGCATTCCTTACCTTCCGTCACTCTTACTCGCGGTAGCCGGTGCTTTTGTCGTCGGCATACTTACCGAGCGCGTCGCCTACCGCTCAGTCTTGAAGCACGGTCTAGCGAGCGTACTCGTCGCCACTATCGGCGTCTCGTTTGTCCTCAAGGGCATTGGACGGTACATATGGGGCGGCAAGGGTGACTATCTGGCCTTTCCTCCCATCGTCTCCCCCGAGCCCCTCCAGTTCGGCAACATCATGATCATGTCGCAGCAGCTTGTGGTGCTGTTTGCGGTGATCGTGGTCATGGCCGCGCTAGCGCTCTTCTTCAAGCGCACGCGCGCCGGCAAGTGGATGCAGGCAACTGCCAGCAACCCGAAGGCGGCCATGCTGTGCGGGCTCAGAATCGATCGCATCTACATGTACACCTTTGCCGTCGGCGCTGCGCTCGCGGGAGCGGCGGGGGTATTGATGGCGCCCTTGACGCACCTTTACCCGGACGTCGGCTTTGTCCTTTTCATCAAAGGAATGGCGGCAGCGGTCCTGGGCGGGCTGACCAGCATCCCCGGTGCAGTTCTTGGTGGCGTGCTGCTCGGGCTCGCCGAGCAACTGGCGGCGGGGTACCTGCATTCCAGCTTTCAGGACGTCGTGGCCTTCCTTGTCATTATGTTCGCGCTGATCTTCCTGCCCACCGGATTGCTCGGGGCGCGCGGGTTGCGGAAGGTCTGAAATGACGCTTCCGGTGTTGGTTGGCAATCGGAGCTTTCTGGCGCTTCTCTTCGGCGTGCTTCTGGCGCTACCTGCCTTCGCCAACCAGTATACCTTGTTCGTCGGCAACCTGATGCTGCTCTACATCATTCTGGCATTGGGGCTGAACATTCTCGTCGGCTTCGCCGGACTGCTGGCTTTCGCCAATGCCGCCATCTACGGCATCGGCGCCTATGGAACGGCGCTACTCCAGGTTCATCTCGGCTGGTCGTTTTGGGCCGCGGCGCCGGTCGGCGCCGTGCTGGCGATGCTCATCGGCACGCTGCTCGCATTCCCCGCACTGCGGCTCAGCGGCATCTTCCTGGCGCTTGCGACGCTCGCGTTCGCACAAGCGACGCAGTGGGTGCTATGGCACTGGCAATCGGTGACATTCGGGGCCGGCGGCTTTCGCGTCCCGCCACCGGATTTCGGCTGGATACCTGTCAAGCAGGACTACGGCATTTATTTCGTGAGCTGGGCTGTCACTCTCGGATTACTCCTGTTCACTTGGCGGATCATGCGCTCACGCATCGGCCGAGCCTTCGTCGCAATGCGCGATGGCGAGATCGCCGCGCAGTCGCTCGGCATCGATCTCCTGACCTACAAGGCGATGGCTTTCGCGCTGTCGAGCTTCTATGCCGGCGTGGCGGGCGCTCTCTACTCCGGCCTGCTCGGCTTCGTCTCGCCGGAAGCCTTCGATCTCTTCCAGATGATTATCCAGAAGGCCATGATCGTCGTCGGCGGGCTCGGATCGGTAGTCGGCTCCGTGTTAGGGGCCGCGCTCCTCGTTTACGTCATGGAGGTGCTACGCGAGTTCAAATCGACCCAGGAGATCGTGTTTGGGGCACTGCTCATTGCCTTCATGGTGTTCCAACCCCACGGGCTAGTTGTGTTCATGAAGCGCTGGCTTCCGGGCTGGGAGGAACCGCTGCACCTTGCTGGCGGAGTTCAGTCCACAGCGCCCGGACACGATACATCGGTCGCTGGCGCGACCTCGAAAGAGCACGCGTCAGCGGAGCGGACATGAGCATCCTTGCAGTCGACGCTGTCTCCATCTCGTTCGGCGGCGTTCGCGCTCTCGACGCGGTATCAGCCACGTTCGGTGCGGGCGAGATTGTCGGTATCATTGGGCCCAACGGTGCCGGCAAGACGACACTTCTCAACGTCATCTGCGGCATTAACCGGCCCGACACGGGCAATATCCGTCTCCAGGATCGCGTGATCACCGGCATGAAGCCCAACCGGATCGCCGGAATGGGGCTGGCGCGCACCTTTCAGACATCTCAGCTTTTCGCCGGCATGTCGATCCTGGAGAACATGATGACCGGGCTGCACCTGCGCAGCGGAACGAGCCTCTACGGGGCTGCGCTCCAAACCAAGCGCATGCGCGCCGAGGAGGCGGAATTGGCGGCTCGCGCCCGCGATGCGCTCGACTTCGTAGGCTTCGGAGGATTCGCCGACAGGCCCGGGAACGTGCTGTCCTTCGGGCAGCGGCGCATTGTGGAGATCGCACGCACCCTCATCAGCGACCCCAAGATCGTGCTTCTCGACGAGCCGGCAGTGGGGCTCAGCGTAAATCGAGTTGAGGAGCTTGACAGCCTCTTGCGCCGCATCCGCGACGAGAAGGGGGTGACGCTGGTCATGATTGAACACGTTATCCGCCTGGTCATGGGAGTTTCGGATCGTGTGGTCGTTCTCAATTCCGGCCAGAAGATCGCCGACGGCCGGCCTGAGGAGATCCGAAACAATCCAACGGTGATCGAGGCCTATCTGGGAAAGCAAATCGATGCTGCACGTTCAGCATCTTAGTGTCTGGTATGACGTGACCGAGGTGCTCCGCGACGTTTCGTTCTCGGTGAACGAACGCTCGGTCGTCGCCCTGCTCGGCGGCAACGGCTCGGGCAAGAGCACACTGCTAAACGCGTTGAGCGGTCTTGTCGCGCCCAGGAGCGGGTCGGTGCGGTACTTGGGCGAGGAGACCGCTGGGCTCGGAGCCCACGTGATGGTCCGGCGCGGCATCGTGCAGGTGCCCCAGGGCCGCGAGATATTTGCCGACATGTCGGTCGGGGACAACCTTGAGCTCGGCGCCGCTTCCCGGTCCAATCTGAAGGAAATTCGCAAAGACATGGTGGAGGTCTTCGACCTGTTTCCGGCTCTGCGTGAGCGGCGGACACGGCGGGCTGGCAGCCTGAGCGGCGGCGAGCAGACACAGCTTTCGATCGGTCGTGCGCTGATGTCGCGCGCGAAGCTCTTGTTGATGGACGAGCCGTCGGTGGGGCTCGCGCCACGTATGGTGGACGTTGTCGTCGACGCCATTCTGCGGCTGCGCGACCGTGGCCTCACCATTCTTCTGGTGGAGCAGAATGTCGGCGTTGCCGCGGCCGTGGCCGAGGAGGCGCATGTACTGAAGGACGGCGTGATTGCATACGCGGGCCGCGCCAAGGACTTGATCAACAACCCGGAGGTGCTGGCCTCCTATCTTGGACGTTAGGTTCGTGGCCAAGCTCAACGCATCGCACATGGAGGCCTGATAATGGCACGAAAACTCACGGTTGCCGCGGCGCAGACGGGACCGGTGTTAGGCGGCATGGAAGACGGGGTCGCGGCCGCTTGCGCGATGGTGAAGGAAGGTGCTCGCCAGGGTGTCGATATCATCTGCTTTCCCGAGGTCTTCCTCGCGCCCTTTTTTCCGAACCGGCTGATTGAGGACTACGAGAAGCACTTCCTCTCGCTGCCGAGCCCGGTGACCGAGCCGCTCTTCGCCGTTGCTCGGAAACACAGGGTGGCGCTGGTTTTTGGCTACGCTGAGCGCGATGGCGCCTATTTCTACAACTCAGCCGCGGTCTTCGATCGCAACGGGCAACTGGTCGGTACTTATCGCAAAACCCACATCCCCGCCTATTTTCCGAGCGAGCTTCGAGGCGGCACGGGGTCCTATGAGAAATTCTATTTCTCTCCCGGTGCCAACTTGCCAGTGTTCGAGGTCGAGGGCGTTCGCTTTGGCATCCAAATTTGCAACGACCGACTCTATCCCGAGCCGTCGCGGAAGTTGGCGCTCCGAGGTGCCGAGATCATCTTCATGCCCATCGCCTACGCGACCTACGGCAACGACAACTATCGCGTCGCAATATGGGACCTGCCACTGCAGGCGCGCGCGTTCGACAATGGCGTATTCGTTGTTGCCGCCAATCGGGTTGGCGACGAGCACGGGCGCCGCCACATCGGCATGAGCGCGATCGTCAACCCCCTCGGTGGTCGCATCATGAAGCAGGCGACGATGGATGGGCCCGAGCTGCTAGTCGCAGAGGTCAATCTCGATGATGTCGACAAGGCCCGCCGCAGTCTGCCCTGGTGGCGCGACCGGCGGCCCGATCTTTATGGCAATCTCGATCCTGCTTGAGGCTCGCGGCAAACAGCAGTGAAGCAGACTTGCAGGTGCCCGTGGCATGGGGCAGTCTTGAATTAGGGGTGCCCAAAGTTTCTACAGAAAACTGAGCGGGACGCAGGAGCTGATATGGGACGTAAGATCAAGGTTGCGGCGGCGCAGACCGGTCCGGTGCTCGGCGAAGACATGCGGCCGGGCATCGAGGTCGCATGCCGGATGGTCAAGGACGCGGCATCGCAAGGCAGCGACATCATCTGTTTTTCCGAGCTGTTCCTGACACCGTTCTTCCCCAATCAGCTGAGGCCGGACTACGAGCACTTCTTCGTGCAACTCCCCAATCCAATTACCGATCCGCTCGTGGAGACTGCGCACCGCCACAACATGGCGCTCATCCTTCCGTTCGGAGAGAAGGCGGGCCAGTACTACTATAACTCGGCAGCCGTATTCGACCGCGCGGGGCGCCATGTCGGCACGTACCGCAAGACGCACATCCCGGCCATCCTTCCCTCCGGGGCGAAGGGCGGCACCGGCTCTTATGAAAAGTTCTACTTCACGCCGGGTGACGCCCTGCCCATCTTCGAGATGGAAGGCATACGCTTCGGGATCCAGATCTGCTACGACCGCAAGTTTCCGGAAGGCTCGCGCGCGCTGGCCGTCCAGGGTGCCGAGATCATCTTCATGCCCATCTGCGCCGCAACCTACGGCGAGAACGTGCTGCGCGGCGACACCTGGGAGCTACCCCTGCGCTGCCGCGCCTACGAGAGCGGCGTGTTCGTCGTCGCCGTCAATCGCGCCGGCAACGAGAACGGCCGCCGGCACATCGGCAAGAGCATGATCGTCAACCCCATCGGCGCGGCGGTGATGGCGGTTGCCGGCGTTGATGACCCGCAGCTCCTGGTACAGGAGATCGACCTCGATGAGGTCGTGGCGGCGCAGAGGAGCTTGCCCTGGTGGCGCGATCGCCGACCGGACCTCTACAAGCATCTCGTCTGAGGGCTCACGGCGCAATGCCAATGACGCAGGCCGATCAGCGGATGACGGCGCGGGGCGTGCCCAATCAGGCTGCTCTGGCGCGTCTGGTCGCTGAGCAAGCATGCGCCGTAGCATTTCATGACATCCCGGCCGACGTGGTCGCCCTTGCCAAGACGCACCTTCTCGATCAGCTGGGCGTCGGCCTCGCCGCGGCGGCTCTGCCGCGCAATCGGCCATTGGCGTCGCTCGTCTCCGCGTTCGGGACAGGGGGCAAGGCGACGGCTTTGGGCTTCGCCGCTCCGGTGCCGGCTGCGGTAGCGGCGCTCTGCAACGGCGCGCTTATGCACTCGCTCGAGTATGACGGCACCCATACTGCCTCGGTCGCACATGCAGGATCGGTAGTGGCGCCGGTGGCGCTTGCTGTGTGCGAGGAGAAGGGCGCCTCTGGCGCAAGACTGCTGCGTGCATTCGTGCTCGCCTGGGAGATGTTCGTCCGCCTGGGTCTTGCCGCGCCTGGATCTTTTTCCAAGCACGGATTCCAGTTCACCGCCGTGGGGGGACCGTTTGCGGGCGCTCTCGCTGCGGGCCTTCTGTTGGGGCTCGATCAGGAGCAGATGACGAGCGCACTGGGCATTGCTGGCAGTCAGGCAAGCGGTGTCATGGAGTTCGTACACGAGGGCGCTACGGTGAAAGCGCTGCACGCGGGCTGGCCGGCGCACGCCGGGCTCCTTGCGGCACGGCTCGCCGAGGTCGGCATGACGGGGCCTTCGACCATCCTTGAGGGTGCGCATGGATTCTACGCCTTGTATGCGCGTGATACGGAGGCGCCCGCCCGGCTGCGAGGCCACCTGCAGACGCTTGGCGAACACTGGCACCTTCGCGAAACCGCACTTAAGGTTCGCGCGTCCTGCCACTACATTCAGCCGTTTCTCGAATGCCTCGAAACGCTGCTTCGCCGCGGGCTCGAGGCAGAGAACGTTGCGGCGATCCACTGCGAAGTGCCGCGCGGCGAAGAGAGCCTCATTTGTGAGCCCTGGGCAGAGAAGCTGCGGCCCTCCTCGGCCTATCAGGCGAAGTTCAGCCTACCGTACGCCCTCGGTGCGCTACTGATGGATGGCGAGATCACTATTGCGACTTTCGAGGGGCCGACAAGGCCCGACGTTTGCGCGCGCGCTGCGCGTGTGACTTGGTCGCCGATGGCAGACGGAGACTTCCCCAATCGGTATGGCGCGCGCGTCACGGTCACGACACGCTCGAACCAAAGGTTATCGACGGAGGTGGCCGACGTTCGCGGCACGCCGGGGCGGCCGTTCGCACAGGGCGAATTACCGGCCAAGTTCTATGATTCCGCGCGCCGTATGCTTCAGGGCGACGCGCCTGAGCGGTTGGAGACGGCGGTCGACCAATTGGACCGCACACCGGATCTCACCGCACTCACCGGTGCGCTTCGGTGCGTGCGTTAGCCGGTCGGCCGGCACGCGTCGCCAACCCGGTAGGCCTATCAAGCAAAGGACGCGATCGAGATGGAGACGGTACTAATTGGCGGGACCCTGATCGACGGCACCGGCCGCGATCCTATTCCCCGTGCCGGCGTCGTCGTGAAAGATAGCAAGATCGTTGCCGCGGGGCCGGCCGGGGGATTGAGCTACGGCCGCGATGCACGGGTCATCGATGTCGTCGGCCTGACCATCATGCCGGGCCTGATCGATACACACACTCACCTCACCTATCACGGCGATCAGCCCAACGTGTGGCAGCTCGAGTTCGAGGAGAGCGTTGAGCTCAACACGCTGAAAGCCGCGCGCAACGCAGCGCATATTCTGCAAACCGGCTTCACTTCAATCGGCGATGGCGGTTGCCGCGGATACATCGGGCCGGCGATCCGTGACGGCGTGGCGAAGGGCGTCATCCCAGGACCCTACATCGTCGCCGCCGGGCCGATCCTGACCGGCTCAGCCGGACTTCTCGATGGCATGCCCGTGTGGATCCGCATGGAGAGCGACCAGGCGCTCGGCATGACGGTCAACGGAACCGACGAGGTGCGCCGCGCGGTGCGCACGCAGGTCAAGGGTGGCGTCGACTGGATCAAGGTCTCGGCCAGCGGCGTTGCGGGCTCGCGCTACGCGACCGCGGAGACCGAGGATCTCAGCGCCGAGGAGATCGTCGCGGCGGTGTCAGAGGCACGCAAGTATGGCAAGCCCGTCCATGCGCACGCCCACTCGCGGGAGGGCGTTCGCGCTTGTGTCGAGGCCGGCGTGCTCTCGCTCCACTCGGGCGAGTTTGTCGACGAGGAGATCCTGGTTTTGATGCGCGAAAAGGGTATCATCTTCAGCCCTACCGTCGCGTGGCTGCATGCGCGTTGCCTACCGGGCTACGTGCTGGCCGAGAACCCCGCTTTTGTAGAGGAAGCGTGGCGGGCGTATGCGGCGGCCAAGATATCGATCGTCAAGGCGCGGGAACTAGGTGTGAAAATGGCGATGGGCTCGGATGCCTCACATCGCTTTCATCATGTGCCCGATGGGGTGCTCGAGCTCGAGTATTACCAGGAACTGGGCTGGCCGGCGCTGGAGGTCATTACGGCGGCCACCAAGACCGCCGCCGAGGCAATCAATCGGGGCGATACGCTGGGAACGCTCACGCCGGGCAAGGTTGCGGACATCCTGGTCGTCGAGGGGCCTGTTTCCGAGGACGTGCGGGTGCTTCGGGACAAGCGCAACATCAAATGGATGTACCAGGCCGGTCGTGAGGTCGCCCTTGCACCAGACCGCATAGTTTCCGGTCCGGAGTTCAAGGCCGCCGAATGGTTGGATAAGCCGTTGGGCCGAAGCGATTCCCGTTGCGACCGCGCGACGGCAGGTCGGGCATGAAGGAAGCTGATTGCGATGCGCTCATCGCCGGCGCTGCCGAGAGCGTCTTCGTCGACGCCTGTCTCATAGACGGCATCACTGACGAGCCGGTTGACAGGGGCTTTGTCAGGGTGCGCGAGGGCAGGATCGCAGCGTCCGGCCCGATGTCCGCCTACCGCAAGGCGGGTGGAAACGAGCGCGTGGTCGATCTTGCGGGACACACACTGCTCCCCGGTCTCATCGACTGTCACGTACACTTCGTCTACAGCGACTTCCGCAGCCTCGAGGAGATTGATCGCTGCCCGGTGGAGACGGCTGCAATCAACGCTGTCGTGAATGGCGGCCTGATGCTTGATGCGGGCTACACGACGGTGCGCGACGTCGGCACCATCGGCAACGTCGCGGTCGCTGTGCGCGACGCCATTGCGGCGGGCAAGGTGCGCGGTCCCCGCGTGATTGCATCCGGCCAGATCATCGGCCCGACGAGCGGGATGATGGATACTCTGCCGAGCCATTGGAGCACGTCGAGCGGGCTTGGGGTCTGCGTCGACGGGCCCGCGGCGATCGTCAAGGAGGTCCGCCGGCAGATCAAGAACGGCGTCGACAACATCAAGCTCGGGGCGAGCGGCGTCGAGGTGGGCCGCTACGCTTACACCTGGATGACGACGCTCAACGCCGATGAAATCGCGGCGGCGGTCGCCGAGGCACATCGGTGGGGCCGGACAGTTGCGATCCACTGCCAGTCGTTCGATGCGGCCAAGTTCGCGCTCCGCGCCGGCGCCGACACGATCGAGCATGGCACGCGCCTCGACGATGAAGCCCTGGCGCTGTTTGCCAAGTCGCGCACGGCGCTGGTGCCGACCCTTTCCACCCTGTTCAGCGTTCTGGAGCTTGGGGAAACCCTAAACCTCGTGCCCAAGCAGCGCGAGGAGATGGCAGTCAATAAGGACCACTGGCTTTTAGCGGTGGCACGCGCTCATGCGGCCAACGTCCTCATCGGCGCAGGTTCCGATATCGGCAACCGTTATCCCCACGGCAGGAACGCGCGGGAAGTCGAATTTCTGGTGCGCGCCGGACTATCTCCCATGCAGGCCATCAAGGCGGCGACAGGCACCGCCGCGCGCGTTCTCGGCAAAGAGGGCACCGTCGGCTCACTCGCCCCCGAGGCGTTCGCGGACCTCGTGGTCACGGACGCCAATCCGCTCGAAGACGTCCGCGTGCTAGGCAACCCAGAGCGTATCCGTCTGGTCGTGCAGGAAGGCCGAGCCGTCGCGGGCTGCGACCTCGGCCTGGGGAACCGACCCCGGATGCCTGCTCCGTCCCCCGTGTCGCTTTGGCAGCGCCGCGAGCCTGCAAGGGGCTGACCTGAATCAGGCTGCGGCGGTTACAGGCGCAATGCTGCGGCGGACGTATTGTCCGTGGCCGACCGCATCCGCGCACAGTTGCTCATCGCGATAGACAAAGCGTCCGCGCACCATGCTGTGGATCACTTTGCCTTTGAAGGGCCAACCGTCATAGATCGAGAAGCCCGCGTCGGAGTGCATGCCGGGGTTGTCCGCGATCCATGCCCGGTCGAGATCGACGATGGCGAAATCAGCGTCCCGGCCGACGGCAATGGCTCCCTTGTTCTGACAACCCATCACGCGGGCAGGGTTTGTGCTGAGAACACGGGCAATCGTGCCCAAGGGCAGACCGCGCTTGTGGTAGCCCTCGCCGAGCAGCACAGGCAGCAAAGTTTGTAGGCCGGGAAAACCCGGTGAGGCCTTCCAAATGCCGCCGGCCTTTGCCGCGACGTGCCGGTGCACGTGATCGGTCGCGACGACGTCGATGCTGCCTGCCTTCAGCGCCGCCCACAATGCCTCCGTATCAGTCGCCGTACGGATCGGAGGGCCAACCTTGCCGATGTCGCCGCCTTTCCAGTCGATCGTGTGCGTCAGGTAGTGAGTGCATGTCTCGATCGTCAGGTCGGTGCCTAGTCTGCGTTGCGCCAGCGCTGCCTCGAGCGCGGCTGCAGAGGTGCAGTGCACCATGTACACTGGAGCGCCCGCCTGCCGCGCGAGCGTCGCAACGCGATGAACCGCCTCGGCCTCGACAAAGGGCGGCCGCGAGCCATTCCAGGCGCCGAGGCCCCCTTTGCCTTGGGGATCCGCTGCCATGAGGCGGCGGCCCAAGACCCAGGCCACTTCGATGTTCTCACAGTGCGGGCAGAGAATGCCCTGGCAGCGCACGACCGCCTCGGCTAGACGGAACAGAAAGCCGTCATCGATATCCGGCAGGCCTATGCGCAGCCCCTCGCCGCCGCGGCTGTACATGAAGAGCTTGAAGGACGGAATGCCGTATGCCTTCGCATACTCCGGCACGCGGGCGAGCTGCTCCTCCGTCGAGATCACCAGATGCAGACCGAAGTCGACGCGGCTGCCGGCAGCAGTGACCGCGCAAATCTCGTCGATCAATGCCGGCTCGAATGGCTGTCCGGAGATGACATAGGAGATGAATGTGGTCACCCCGCCGGCTGCGGCGGCAGCCGACTCGGTTTCGGCATCGCTGGCGGCGCGCGGCCGACTGATGTCCGAGCCATGTCCAAGATGGATGTGCGCATCAACGACGCCCGGCATCACCAGGAGACCCTTCAGGTCGACCGTAGCCACTCCTGCAAGTGCGCCAGGAGCGGCGATGGCCGCGATGCGGCCACCGGCAATGCCGATATCGGCTTCGACAGTGGCTCCGTCAAGAAACACCGCCTTGCCACTCCTCAGCACCGTATCAAGCACGCGCGCGACCATCGCCCATCCTTGCTTCGTAGAGTTCTTGCCTACGATCTCCCGGCATCCATCGATAGCGTCATCGAACCGAGCTCGCGCAAGATGACGTCTCGCGGCGTGATCATCGGCGCAACCGGTATCGCCAGCACCACCTCGTCTACGCCACACGGCTCGAGAGCTTTGACCTGTCGCGCGATTTCCGCATATCCGCCAGAGAATGCAAAGCGGGTAACGATGTCGTCTGGGATCAGGCGCGCGAAATCCGCCTCCGCACTTCCGTGTTGGCGGAAGTCGTAGGCTCGCTTGACGCTCTCGGCGACTTGCCGCGTGCGATCGTCAGTCTCCCCTGGAATGTTGCGCAAGATGGCGCGCGCGACATTGAACTTCACGGCATGAGGGCTCGGATGGCACGCGGCCCATACGGCGATCTTGACGCACCCTTCCTGCCGGTTCGAGCTCCGCTCACCCTCGCGCACGATACCAACCGCCTCATGGATCAGCTCGGGAGCGATGCCGTTCATGAGGATGAGGCCGTCGGCGATCCGTCCGGCGAGCTCCAGCATCTTCGGTCCAGTGGCTGCAACGTAGATCGGCACGGCAGGTCCGACATGCTGGAGCTGAGCCGTCTTGCCTTCCGCAAAACAAACCGGCTCGCCGGAGAGCAGCGCTCGGCAGAGCGCAACAGTTTCCGCAAGAACCGACATCTTGGCTGGAGAAAGGTTCATCGACTTCAACGCGCTGTCGCCGACGCTGATGCCGAGCGAGGCGCGACCACCGCTAAGCTCCGCAAGCGTGGAGAAGGCTGCCGCTGTCACGGTGGGGTGGCGCGTAATGGGATTTGTGACGGCAGTTCCCAGCCGGATTCTGGTCGTTGAGACCGCGAGCGCGCCCAGCAGCGTGTAGACCTCGTGGAAGAGAAGGTGCGAATCAAGAACCCAAAGCGTCGAGTAACCGATGCGGTCGGCTAGTTTGGCGCTCGCGATGATGTCAGCAGGCTTCTCGTTTGGATAGATGCCGAGACTGATTTGCAATCCACCGCTCCATGGTGCGTCACTCGCACAACGCTGTGCCGCGGCGAATCTGTCGAGACCGCTCGATGCGGCCACCGAGGCCGCGACCCTACTGCGCTGCGGCTGCAGCCGTCACTCTGCGAAAAGAGACTTCGATCGAGGCATAGCGACCATGTCGCAGCTGTACCGCATCGTCAACCGCGCGAGCAGTGCCGTCCCCCGCCCAGGTTAGGCGAAGATCTCGCCCAGGGCTGTAATGGTATTGAGGGCCTTCGCCTGTTCCAGACCCGGCCATTGCACGCGCATGAGGAAATGGTTCACGCCAAGCAACGCCTGGTAGCGCTGGATCTCGTCCGTCACGAAGGCCTTGTCGCCGATGATGAAGCGATCCTTGACGAACTCCTCGAATGGCTGTGCGAAGGACTCCGCGCCCTTAGATTGCTTGTCGAGACCCCATGACGAGTAAGCGCCGTATTTGTACTCGAGGGCGGCCTTGCATTCCTCGAGCGCCTTGGCATGCGTGGACCCGACGTAGCACTCGCGCGTGATCGGCGCTTCCGCCGGGAACTGCTTTCCTGCATCCGCCAGCAGCTCCCTGTACATGGCCATTTGCGGGGCGAGCACACTCAAATGCGCGAAGTTGGTGATGAGCCACGCATCGCCGAGCCGTGCGGCACGCCGGACTGCCGCATCCACCACCGCCGCGAGCCAAATCGGTGGCCCTCCCTTGCGCTGAGGTTTCAGACCGATACCGAGATCGTTAATCCAGAAATGACTGCCGCTGTGCGCAATCTTTTCCTCGGTCCACAGCCGGCGCATAATCTCGATGCTCTCCTCCATTCGCTGCGCGCGCTCCTTCAACGGCACATTGAAGGTCTGGAACTCAGCGTCGCGATAGCCCACGCCGATGCCGAGAACGTAGCGGCCGCCCGTCATGAGGTCGAGGGTCACGGCATCCTCGGCCACGTGCACCGGATGCAGCAGCGGCATGATGAGGATGTTGGTACCGATCGTCATGCCCTCGGCGTCCCGTAGGAGGTAGGACAGAATCGGAATGGGCGCGAGCATTTGCATTGGATGCGTCAGGTAGTGGTGCGGGACCCAAATGGAGGAGAAGCCGCTGCGCCGTGCCACCTGCACCTGCTCGCTCATATCCTTGAGCGCGGCCACAACGTTGGTGCCAGGCGGAAACTGGGTTCCGATATAAAGTCCAACTTTCTGCATGGTCACAACCCTCTCACATTCGTTCCGTGGATCCCACCTCAGGTGTACCAAATAACCGCAATACTCGGCTGCCCACCGGCCGATCATACTGGCGGGTGCCGCTGCCCAATCAGGCACGGTCAGCGGAGGTGTGGTCAACCGACAATGGCGAGCATCCGATGTCGGCTTGCGAGTTTGCAAGCTCGAAGGACGCTTCCGCTGCTAGTCTCCCGCCGCCCGCGGCGCCGCCAGCGGAATGGCAGGCCCAGCATCGTGCAGGTGACAGGAGGCCCAGTGCCCCGGCGTCACCTCGCGCAGTGCTGGCGGCTCAGTGCGGCAGCGCGCATGCGCATAGGGGCAGCGGGTGTGGAAGTGACAGCCCGCCGGCGGGTTGATCGGGCTCGGCACGTCGCCCGTGAGGATCACGCGCTGGCGTCGGCGGGCGCTCGCTTTCGGAATCGGCACGGCCGACAGCA
>Ga0111539_10001008_pt1 | contig 36914 bp, 29 predicted proteins | sample RhiMethybrSRZTD1_FD_79667 | JGI IMG/M metagenome (GOLD analysis project Ga0111539, IMG submission 79667) | Populus rhizosphere microbial communities from Tennessee, USA - Rhizosphere MetaG P. TD hybrid SRZTD1 (version 2) (version 2) | ecosystem: Host-associated > Plants > Roots > Rhizosphere >...
AAGGTTGTTTGGGACTAACGAAGGTTGTTTGGGACTAACGACGGTCTGAGACCATGACGACCGCGGTACTCACGGGGATGCCGGCCAGGCTTCGCGATTGGTGGTCGCGAGCGCACCGGGCTGCGCACGGAGATGCCTCCACGGCGACGAGCCTGGACCATCTGCCGGTCGCTGCCGGTGTGTTCGTCATCGCCATCGTGGCGGTCGGCTTCGTCGTGTTGGTGCTGCAAGGTCCGCGTGAGCTTCAGCACCCGGGCCGGTTCGCGGTGCTGCTCGCGGCATCGGTGCTGGCGTCGAGCTTGCGCCTCCGTCTCCCGCTCGGCACGAGCGCGTCGAACCTCTCGATCTCCTACAGCGTGGACTTCGCCGCGCTGCTGCTGATCGGGCGCGAGATGACGATGCTCGTCGCCGGCGCGAGCGCGTGCGCGCAGTCGATCTTCGGTACGAATCGGCGCAATCCCGTCTTCCGCATCCTGTTCAACGCAGCCGCGCTGGTGCTCACGGTCCAGGCCGCCGGCATGGCGTTCACCGCCTTCGGAGGACGCCCGGGGACGTTCGAGTTCCAGACGATTGCCAAGCCGCTCGTCGCCAGCGCGCTGGCGTACTACCTGGTCAACACGTTCATCGTGGCGACCGCGGTGAGCCTGGCCGCGCGTCAATCGATCTGGAAGGTCTGGCAGACCAACTTCCTGTGGACTGCGCCCAGCTACTTCGTCGGCGCCGGCGCGGCCGTGGCCGGCGTGGTGTTGTGGGAGACGAGCCAGTGGTGGCTCCTGCCGCTGGCGGGCGCCCCGGTCTATCTCACCTTCCGGTCGTATCGCATGTATGTCGATCGGATCGCGGCGGAAAAGCGGCACAAGGAAGAAGTGCTGCGTCTGCACCGCGACACCGTGTCGGCGCTCGAAGCGGCGCGCCGGTCGGAACAGCGCTACGCGCTCGCCGCGGCTGGCTCGAACGACGGTCTGTGGGACTGGGACATTCCGAACGACGCGCTGTACTGCTCCGAACGGTGGAAGATGATGATCGGCCTCGCGCCCGACGCCGAGATCGCAACGTTCGATCAGTGGCTGCAGCGCGCGCACGAGGAAGACCGTCCCGGTCTGGTGCAGAACATGCGCGCGCACCTCGACGGGGAGTGCGCGCAGTTCGAACACGAATACCGCATGGAAGATGCACGCGGTGGGACCCGCTGGGTGCTGTGCCGCGGCGTCGCGGTGCGTGATGACACGGGTCGTCCGGTCCGCATGGCCGGATCGCAGACGGACATCTCCGAGCAGCGCCGGATCCGCGATTCGCTGGCGCAGGCGGCGCGTCACGACGCGCTGACCGACCTGCCGAATCGCACGCTGTTCAGCGAGCTGCTGCAGCGCGCGATCGCGCAGGGCGCGCGCAACTCGGCGCACAGCTACGGCGTGCTGTTCGTCGACCTCGATGGATTCAAGCTGGTCAACGACAGCCTCGGCCACGTCGTCGGCGATCGATTCCTCGTGGCGATCTCACAGCGGCTGCAGGCGCATCTGCGCCCTGGCGACACGCTGGCACGCCTCGGCGGCGACGAATTCGCCATCCTCGCAGAGGACTTCGGCACGCCGGAGGACGTCTGCGCCATCGCCGAACGACTGCAGCACGCGCTCGCCGATCCGTTCCAGATCGACAATCACGAGCTGTTTGGCTCGGCGAGCATCGGGATCGTCATCGGCGGTGCGCAGTATCGCTCGGTCGACGCCCTGCTGCGCGACGCGGACATCGCGATGTATCGAGCGAAGGCAGCCGGCCGCGGCGGTTACGAGCTGTTCGATCCGGCGATGCATGCGTCGGCGCTCAAACGGCTCACCGTCGAAACCGAGCTGCGGCGCGCGATCGAGCGCAAAGAGCTGACGGTGTTCTATCAGCCCATCGTCGATCTTCCCTCGTCACGGATCTCGGGGTTCGAGGCGCTCGTGCGCTGGGTCCGCCCCGACGGCCACGTGGCGCCGCCATCGGAGTTCATCTCGGTTGCGGAAGAGACCGGCCTCATCGTTCCGCTGACACACCAGGTGCTGCGCGAGGCCTGCCATCAGGCCGCGGCCTGGCAGCAGATGTTCGGGCATCCGCTGGCGCTGTCGGTCAACGTGTCGTCGAAGTTGTTCACGCACGAGGACTTCATCGCCTACGTCGAGGACGCGATCAACGAGAGCGGTCTGCTGCCACGCAGCCTGCAGCTCGAGATCACCGAGAGCGTGCTCATCAACCACTCGGACGTGGTCGAACGCAATTTCGAGCGTCTCCGTAAGCTCGGCGTCGCCGTGCACCTCGACGACTTCGGAACGGGGTATTCGTCGCTCAGCTATCTGCAGCGGTATCCGGTCGACGCGTTGAAGCTGGACAAGTCGTTCGTGGCCCGCATGGGTACATCCGAGAAGGACGGCGTCGGCAGCGCCATCGTCAAGCTCGCGCGAGAGCTCGGGATGGGGCTGATTGCCGAGGGCGTCGAGACCGTTCAGCACGCGGAGCAGCTGCGGCGGCTGGACTGCCCGCACGCGCAGGGCTACCTGTTCTCCGAACCATTGACGGCCGGCGCCGTGGTGCCGCTGCTCACGAAGCAGTTTTCGACGCAGCTCGCGAACGTCTCGTAGGACTCGAGCAGGCCCGGGCCAGGCCGAGGTCAGGCCTGGGGCAGGCTTAGGCCAGGCCTGGTTTCACAGCTTCCGCAGTCGCACCTTGCGCACCGCGTGATCCCTCCCCTTCTCGAGAATGAGATGCGCGCGCTCGCGCGTCGGCAGCACGTTCTCCTGTAGGTTCACGAGGTTGATCGACTGCCAGATTCCGCGCGCCGTCTCGACGGCCTCATCGTGATCGAGGTTGGCGTAGCGGTGGAAGTACGACGAGGGATTCTTGAAGACGGTCTCACGCAGGCTCAGGAAGCGATCGACGTACCACTGCTCGATGTCCAACTCGTGCGCGTCGACGTAGATCGAATAATCGAAGAAGTCGGACACGAACATCGGCACATGGCGCCCCAGGCGTCCGCCGGTCTGCAGCACGTTCAACCCTTCCACCAGCATGATGTCCGGCTGCCGGACCACCTGGTACTCGCCTGGAACGAGGTCGTAGTGCAGGTGCGAATACACCGGCGCGAGGACTTCGGGCGCGCCTGACTTCACATCCGCGAGAAAACGGACCAAGCGTCGAATGTCGTAGCTCTCAGGGAACCCTTTCCGTTGGAGCAGTCCGCGCGATTCGAGCACGTCGAGCGGCAGCAGAAATCCATCGGTCGTGATCAAATCGACGGTCGGGTGGCTCGGCCATCTCGAGAGGAGCGCCTGCAGCACACGGGACGCGGTGCTCTTCCCCACCGCCACGCTGCCGGCGACGCCGACGATGAACGGGACGCGAGGGCTGTCCGAGCCGAGGAAGCGGGCGGTAGCACGGTGCAGTTCTTGTGTCGCTCCGACCTGTAGGTTGAGCAGCCGCGATAACGGCAGGTAGATGTCGGACACCTCGCCGAGCGACATCGGCTCGTTCAAGCTCACGAGCCCTTTGAGCTGCGCTTCCGACAGGGGAAGCGGCGTCGAGGCGCGGAGCCGGGCCCACTCGGCACGTGTGAACTCGACGAACCGCGAGATGGTGGCCTGACTGCCGGGCGGTGACGCCACGCCAGCATTCTATCGGGCGTGGTCGCGCGCGTTCACGGAATTGCGTCCGCACTAACGGGCACTCTCGCGGATGCCGAAACATCGTTCTAGACAGGTGACTCGAATGGTTACTGCTCTTCTTCTCGCGTCTATGCTAGCGGCCGGTGACGCGCAGGCCGGTCAACGTCTCACTCAGGAGCAGGCGATCGAGCTTGCCGGTCAGGGGAAGCATCAAGAAGCCCTCGAGGCGTTTCAGCAGCTCGCCGCTGACAACCCGCGGAACCCCGAGCCGAGGATGTGGATCGGGCGAATGCACGCCAAGATGGGTCACCACGAGCTGGCTGAACCGGTGTTCCGCAGCGTGGTGCTCGAGCATCCGGATAACCTCGAGGCGGTGATCGGGTTGAGCGATTCCCTCGTCGGCCAGCGCCGTAACGACGAGGCGCTGGTCTGCCTGATGAAGGTGGCAAAGGCGCAGCCCCAGAATCCCGAGATTGCGGCCGCGATTCGCCGGGCGCGTGGCAATCGCTTCCCCTGGTTCTGGTAAACGTCCCTCTTTCGTCACCTTTCAGTCACATCCGGAGGACAACCGTCCGCTTGTAACGCGGGCCAGTGTCCTCTCAAAATGACCTCCGACCCCGTTTTCGAGCGGAATCGGCTGGCCTGACGTTTGCCACGGCAGCCGCCGTCACGAACGCTGTTCGCCCCACGTCGTTCCGGCCGCGGAGGTGCCTGGCATGCGCTTCTGGCTCCTGGTCTTGTTCGCTCTCGCTCTCACCACTCCCGAACGCGTTGAGGCCGGCGAGCCTCAGCGTGGCGGAACGTCAGCCGGCGAGGCGCAGTCGCAGCCGACCAATTCCACCCCTGACTTTCTGTTCGGCCGGCCGCGTGGATCGATTGGCATTCACGGCAGCTGGTTCCTGGGTCGGGCCTCGAGCGATTTCTATGATTTCGTCACGGATCAACTGACGCTCAACAAGGGCGACTTCAATCGACCTTCTGTCGGTACTGAGGGCGCGGTGACCCTCGGCCGTCGGTTCGATGTCGTCTTTGGCGTCGACTACGGCCAGTCGACGACCAACTCGGAGTACCGGCGTCTCGTCGACAACAACCGGCTTCCGATCGAGCAGACGACCGTCATTCGCGACACGCAGATCATGGCCGGCGTCAAGTACGCCCTGACTGATCGAGGACGTCCGGTCGGCCAGCTCGCCTGGGTGCCGAAGTCACTCGTGCCGTTCGTCGGCGCCGGCGCGGGCGCGATGTATTTTCAGCTCACGCAATCCGGCGATTTCGTAGACTACGTGGACTACTCGGTCTTCCCCGATGTGTTCGAGGCAAAGGGGTGGGCGCCGACGGCTCACGTCTTCGGCGGCGTTGATTACCGCCTGCTGCGCCGGCTGTACCTGAACGTCGAGGGCAGGTACATCTGGGCCTCGGGCGATCTCGGCCGCACCTTCATCGGGTTCGAGCGTCTCGACCTGGCTGGATTTAGAATGGCAGCAGGCATCAACCTGGTCTTCGAGGAGGCACGATGAGAACTCTGGCCATCGGCTTCGCGCTCACGTTCGTGGCCACTTCGGCGTCTGCGCAAACGGCGGCAGACAGCCGATGGGCACCCTGGCTGGGTTGTTGGGACCTCGTCATCGAGAACGCTCGCGACGGCAGCCCCGCCGACGATCTCCCGCGCCCGCAGCGCGGGCCGAGCACTCGCGGTGACCTTCGGCCACGTGTGTGTGTCGAGCCGGCCGACGGAGGCGGCGCGACGTTCCGCACGACCATCGGCGATCGCACGCCGATCGTGCAGACGGTGATCGCCGACGGCACCACCCGACCGATCACCGAGACCGACTGCACCGGCACACAACGCGCCGAGTGGTCGCGCGACGGCCTGCGAATCTTCAGTCGCGCCGAGCTCACCTGCAAGGGCGATGCGGGACCGCGTCGCGTGTCTGGTCTGGGCATGCTCGGGGCAAACGGCACCTGGATCGACGTCCAGTCGATTGTCGTCGATGGCCGCGACACCTACCGAGTGCGGCGTTATCGCCGTCAGGATTCAGCCGGCACCAGCGAGGCGCGTCAACCGGGGCGGCGGCTGTCGCTCGATGACGTGAAAGAAGCGAGCGGCAAGGTCACGCCGCACGCAATGGAAGCCGCGCTCGTCGAGACCAACGCGTCATTCCAACTCTCGAGTCAGCGATTGATCGAGCTCGATGAAGCGCGGGTGCCCGAGCAGGTGATCGATCTGATGGTCGCGCTGTCGTATCCGAAGCGCTTCGTCGTCGAGCGGACCACGCGCGCCGATGTTGGGCCGGCACCGATCGTCGATGATCCATTCGGTCTTGGTTGGGCCTTCGGCTATCCGATCTGGTCCGATGGTTTCGGCCTGTACTCGCCGCTCTACGGCCCGTACTCGTCGTTCTACTACTCGCCGTATTCGTACAGGTATCTACAGGGATACAACCCCTACTATTTCAACGGCGGCAGTGGCTTTGCGGTGATCGACGGCGGCGGTTCCGCGTCGCCGCAGCCAAGTGGCAGCGGCCGCGTCGTCGACGGCCTGGGATACACGCGCGTGCGGCCGCGCGAGTCCGAGCCCACCACGTCCGCGCTTGGTTCATCTGGAGTCAGCAGCTCGTCGGGCTCGAGCGGCGGCTCGAGCACCGTGTCGAGCCAGGGCTTCTCGAACGGCGGCGGTGGCAGCAGCGGTGGTGGCGGCAGCAGCAGCAGTGGCAGTAGCGGCGGTGGCGGTGACGGCGGCGGAAGGACGGCGCAGCCGCGATAACACGCGGTGATATCCTTGAGCGCTTTCACGCTCAGGAGAATTCGCATGGCCTTTTCGTTGTCGCGCCGCATGTTGAGCGCGTTGGTCGTGACCGGCATCGCCGCGGGTGTCGGTGTTGCTGCCCAACAGGCGCCTCAGGGCCGCGGCGCGCAAGCGGGGCCACCAGGACAGGGTCGTGGCGGCGGACGTGGCACACCGCGGCCCGAGTGCGTCTCTCCGAAGATTCCAGCGGCCGAGTGCAGCGTCGGCGCCACGCCGATTCAATGGCCCGACCCGCCGCTGGGCGACGGACCGTTCCTGGTCGAATCAGCAGTACCTGCTCACCGCAACTTGCGCGTCATCGTGATGGCGCGCCTCCAGCAACCGTGGTCGATCGCGTTTCTTCCTGACGGCAACATCCTCGTCACCGAGCGTCCAGGACGCCTTCGCATCGTTCGCAATGGCGTGCTCGATCCGACGCCGGTTGCCGGAGTGCCGCCGGTGCAGGCGGGTGGTTTGCAGGGTTTGATGGACGTCGTGCTGCACCCGCGTTTTGCCGAGAACCGCTTCGTCTATCTCGCGTATCACAAGCCGGTCCCGGTTCCAGGTGCGCCGCCGACAGCATCGGGTGCGCCGGCAATGGCCGGTGAGACCACGCTCGCGCGCGGCGTATGGAACGGCACCGCGCTGACCGACGTTCGCGACATCTTCCAGTCAGGCGCCACACGCACTGAATCGTCGCGCATCGGCTTTGGCCGCGACGGCATGCTCTACATGACGATCAGCGCGTCGGGTACTGGCCCGGACGTGTTTCGTTCCGCCGATCCCAACGACTACGCTGGCAAGACAATCCGTCTTCGCGACGATGGGATGATCCCGCCTGATAACCCCTTCGCCAACAAGCCGGGATACAAACCAGCGATCTACACGCTCGGACATCGGAACGGGCACTCGATGGCGCTCAATCCAGAGACTGGAGAGTTCTGGGTGACCGAGCAGGGGCCCAACGGCGGCGACGAAATCAACGTGCTCAAGGCGGGCGCCAACTACGGATGGCCGTCTGTCAGCGCCGGGCGCAATTACATGGGACCGAAGATCTCCGACGCTCCCTGGAAGGAGGGGTTCGAGCAGGCCGTCGTGACGTGGGTCCCGTCGATTGCCGTCGCCGGGGGCACGTTCTACACCGGCGATCGGTTTTCGGGATGGAAGCGCAACTTCTTCGTCGGGGGGCTGCGAGAGGGTGAGACGCCGCGAACGGGTCAGCTTCAGCGGATCGAGTTCAACGACAAATGGGAGGAGATCCGCCGCGAGCCGATGTTGCGCGACTTGCACCAGCGGATTCGGGACGTACGCCAGGGACCAGATGGGCTGCTCTACCTGGTGACGGCTGAGGATCAAGGCGCGCTGCTTCGGATCGAGCCGGCCGACGCGAAACCATAGCGATCCGGATGGGGCCGGTTGCAAACGCCTGTTTCGACGTCTCGTCGTACTCATCGTTCGTCATCTGTGAGAAGCTATTCGTCACTGAAATATGCCGTTCGTCACAAATCGGTTGAGCGGAGGGACGAACGGCAGGGAAGATCTCTCATCGACTTTATGAGGGTGGCGGGTCTGATTCGTTCGATCGCGGCGATCTGGGTGTTGGTCGCGGTGTGCTTCCCGGCCGGCGCCCGCAGTGCTGTCATCATCGACAGCATCCTCGTCCGCGTCTACGACAACGTCGGCATCGTGACGGCTGACCTGAACGACGCACTCAAGCATTCGCGCGAGATCCTGCGCCGCGCCGAGGTGTCAGTCGACTGGGTGCAATGCCCGGCGCGGCGGACCGGTTCCGTTCCCGCGATCTGCGACACGTCTCCCGGCAACAGCGAGATGGTGGTCCGGTTGATTGAAGGCGCAGAGAAGGATCGCGACAAGCGTCCGCTCGGTCAGCCGTTGCTCGATCGGTCGCGCGGGACCGGCGTGTTCGCCACCGTGTTCATGAACCGCGTGGACCGCTTCGCCGAAGTCGCGCAGTACTCGCGGTCGGTCGTGCTCGGCCGCGCCATCGCGCACGAGATTGGGCACCTCATTCTCGGCACGGACGAGCACAGTGCCACCGGGCTGATGCGCGAGGTGTGGACCGTAGAGCAGCTGGTGCGAAACCGCTCTGAAGACTGGCAGTTCTCGCCCGCTCAGACGTTCGAGTTGCGCAGCGCGTGGCTTGCCGGCGGCTCACTGGCCTCGAAGAGCCAGGCGACTCCGCCCAAACGTCCGCGAACCTAGCCCACGTTTCGTTCGAAATTCCGGGCAATTCCTTCCGTTTTCGTCCCGGGACCATCTGAGCGCTCCACTCAGAAAATCCGTTCGAGTCCGGTAGAAAACAAAGCCGCATGTGCCGCCGTGGCACACGATATCGGGCTCCTTGAGTGTCGGTATTCGTCCGATAACCTGCATGGCTACAGCGGTTTGGTTGGACGCCCTGCTGCAGCGTCGCCTGGGTATGACAGTTGCTCACTGTTCCAGGTTGAAAGGGCCCCGCGCAGACGGCAGACAAGACTTATGAGATCAGTGCCGCACGCAGTCGAGCGAGTCAACAAAGAGCTGTGGGTCATCCTGTCGATCTTCGCGATCGCGCTGCTGCTCAATCAGGTCATCGGGTCGCAGCGGATGGTCCTGAGCCTGTACGTCCTGCCCACAATTGCCTCGTCGTATTTCTACGGCCGGCGGCACGGCACGTTGACGGCACTGGCCAGCGTGTTGATGGTTGCGGGCCTGCTGATGTTCCGCACCACGGTGCCGGGCAGTGAGCTCTTCACCGCGGCGATGCTGTGGGGCCAGTGGCTCGAGGTCGCCGTCTGGGGCGGTACGCTGATCATCACCGGCTACCTGATGGGAACGCTTTACGAGCACAAGAACGAGCAGATCAAGGAGCTGCGGGAGACCTATCAGGGCGTGTTGATGATTCTCCGCCACTTCATCTCGAAGGACGCCTACACGGAGAATCACTGCTACCGCGTCTCGGTGTATGCCACACGCATCGCCGGCGAGATGAACCTCCCTGCCGACCGCATCGAAGACGTTCGTGCGGCGGCGCTGTTGCACGACATCGGCAAACTCGATATCAGCCGCGAGCTGCTCTACAAGGCAGCACGACTGACGCGAGACGAATACGAGAAAGTGCAGGAGCACGTCTCTCGCGGCGTCGAGATGCTCGAGCCGGTGGGCGGCGCGCTGCGGCGGGTGATTCCGATCATCCTCGCGCACCACGACAAGTTCGACGGCTCTGGCTACAACCCGACGAGCGGCGAAGGCATTCCGATCGAATCGCGAATCATCGCCGTCGCCGACGTCTACGACGCCCTGACGAGCGATCGCCCGTATCGCAAAGCGATGTCGCCGTTCGAAGCGCGCGATACCATCCTCAACGGCGCCGACACCGAGTTCGACCCGAAAGTCATCGCCGCGTTCAGCGCGCTGTTCAAGCGCGGTGATCTCGAGATCTGGTCAGCCCCGCTCTCCGCCGCGTAGGAAGCCCCGAACGACCCAAACATCGAACACACGACGGCTCGATGCCGCCGTGGTTCGCGACGACACGCTCCACTAAGCCCGCCCGATCGAAAAGGTCAACGACATGCTCGTCCGACCTTCCGCACAATCGAGCGTCATGTCGCCACCGTGGAATTCGGCGATGCGGCGAGCGGCGCGAAGAAGAACCAACGCGGGTGTAGAACCGTCCCTGGCCGAGAAACCAGGCTCACGTGGATCTTCCGCCAGCTTCGATCGCCATTGATGCGGCAGCTCCGCGTGGTGCGTCGCCGTGACGACGCAGCTGTCGTCGGCTCGTGACGCCGCCCGCAGCGTCACCACGCTGCCATGCTGCGCATCCAGCAACATCGCGGTGCCGATGACGAGTGAGCCCACTGCCGATGTGAGCAACTCGTCGTCGCCCCACACCGTGTTGGGAGTATTGGCATGCGCCTCGATCGACAGGACCATGCCGCGCAGTCGCCGCTCTGCTGCCGAGCGCTCGACGATGCGTTCGAGCAGCATCCGGACAGACAACGGCCGACGCGCGAGCACGGCGTCGCCCCTGAGGACCCGCATCGCCTGCAGCAGCTGTAACGCGCGGGCGGCTTCGGCGCGAACCAGATCGACCGCAACCGCCTGCGTCAGCGAGGCCCCCGGTGAGAGCAGGCTGGCTGACGCCGCGACCGAGGTCAGACACTCGGCGAACGCCCCGAACGGAACATCGAGCGGCGGCGGCTGGGCCGGTACCGGCCGGGGAGCTGGGGGCTCCACCGCCGGAACGTTGCTCGCCGTCGCGAGCGCCTGGGCGTCCTCATCGTCGACCCGCTCGACGAGACAAGGCACTTCACGCAGGCCGGCGGCGAGGGCCGCGGCCAGCCGTTTGCGGCCGGCGACCACCACATGGCGGCCGCCGCGGCTGCGCACGAGGAGCGGCTGAATGACGCCGTGGCGCTTGATGGATTCGACGAACGCGGGAGACAGCCCAGGGCCGTCATCCTGCATCGGGTTGTCGATCGACTGCGCGTCCACCTTGCGGACCGGCGTGTTGAACAGGGCGGAATCGAGCTGCTCGACGTAGTGGGCGTCGGCCCTCATACGGTAGCGAGGCGGTAGTCCTTCGCGGACCGGGGCGACTGGGGTGTTCTCGTCGTCGTGGAGACTGTTCAGCGCAGAATCGATGTCGGACATACGTGGAAGTCGAAAACGGCTATGGAAGGTGGACTGGATACGGGAAGGGCTTACTTGTTGAGCCCGTAGGGGCTAGCGGCCGATTGAACCACGGGGAAACCGCCGCTGAGTATATTGGGCTATTGCGCTTTCGTGCAAGACCGATAACTCCTCCCAAGGGAGGACCACCGTGGAACCGGATCGCCGCGACACCGCCCGCCGTGCCGAGGTTGTGAGAAGCGTGCTCGAGGAGATCGTGCACAACTCCGTGCCGTTCATCACGATCGAGACAATCACGAGCTCGTTGCACGTCTCGACCGAGGCGGCCACCCGCATCATCGATCGGCTCGTGAGCGCAGGCCTGCTCATCGAAGCACGCGAAGGCATCTGGATCAGGGTATCGCCCTAAACGCAGCGTTGCACACGCTTCACCCACGGATACACGGAAGCCGGTGCTCCCCTCTGAAGGGGCTGCTGCGCCTGCCGATACATGACAGTGAAGTGGAAATCGTCGTCCTCTGCGCCGTCCTCGTACTGACGGTTGGTGTCGCAGCTGGTCTTGCCAAGGGACTCCTCACCCTGGTGCTGCGGTTGATCGTCGACGAAACGGCGTCCGTCGCATAGTCGGGGCACGTTCCCCCGTGAGCGCGCATCCACAGGGCTGCCTGCGCTCTACGACCGTCTCCCCCGCTGTCGTCTCATTTCAGGCAATTACCGTCCACAGTGCGCACCCGCACGACATTGAATTCAGGCAGTGCCGCATCGCCTCTGGCCGAGGCCGCACCGCCGGTTTGACGCGCGATCGATTCCTGCGCCGGATCGAGGGCGCCGGCCTGTCCGGCCGCGTTTGGCGAGGGCCACAATCCTCCACGAATCGCCAGCCGTTTCCTGGGCCCACCAAACACCGCGACCATCTTGCCTGCGTAGGTCTGCATCTTCTTGCCGGTGAGCCGATACTTGCCCCCGGTTTGCGTGTCGGTGAAGGTGAACGCACCGGTCTCGTTGGCCTGCGCGCTGACGCATCCGGTAAGTTCAACCTGCGTGGTGGTACGCGAGGATTGATTCTGCGCGTTCATGCCCGCCCCCATGAGCATGATGCCGATCGCAACCGCTGGAGCGCTCTTCATGGTCGACTCCTCAGCCTACTCTACTGCCGTTCAGGAGTTCATGGGGAACCGCTGAACGCTGAACGGCTGACGTCGTGTCGTGCGGACATTCCGCGCGCGCCCCATTAGACAATGGACCGATGGCAGGCGTGCAGCCTTCAGCTCCGCAGGCGGACCGACTCGGAGTCGCCACCTACATACTTCTGTGTTTCATCTGGGGCTCGACGTGGCTGGTGATCAAAGTCGGGTACGGCGGGCTGGGGGCGCTCACGGTCGCAGGCTGGCGGTTCGCGGTCGCGGGACTGATGATGACGGCCCTGATGCCACTGCTCGACGCGCGCTGGCCCCACGGTCGAACCGAATGGCTGCTCGTGTCGTTCGTCGGCATCGTGTTGTTCGGCGCCGATTACGGTCTGATCTACTGGAGCGAGCAGTTCATCGACAGCGGTCTGACCGCCATCCTGTTTGCAACCTTGCCACTGGCGACGATCGCGTTTGCGCACGTCTACATTCCGGGCGATCGCATCACGGCGCGCAAGCTCGCCGGCACGCTGCTCGCGTTCCTGGGTGTCGCGGCCCTGTTCGGCGATCGTCTGCGCATCGACACGTCGCAGGCCGGTCCGATGCTGGCTGTCATCGCCGCGACCGTTTTTGCGGCCGCCGCCGGCGTCGCCTCGAAACGGCATGGCGGGTCGCTGCACCCGGCGGCCCTCAATGGACCGGCGATGCTCATCGGATCGGCGGCGCAGATTCTCGCCGCGTTCGCGCTCGGCGAGCGTCCGCGACTGCCGCCCAGTCTTTCGACGTGGCTCGCCATCGGCTACCTCGCCGTCGCCGGCAGCGTGATCTCTTTTCTCGGCTACTTCTCGCTGCTGAAACGCTGGAGTGTCACGAGCCTCAGCTTCATCGCGGTGTTCACACCGCCGATCGCGCTCGGTCTCGGGTTCGTGTTTCTCGGGGAACGTCCGACCGCGTGGACCGCGGTCGGTTCAGTGCTGATTCTGGTGGGCGTGACGCTGGCGCTTTCAACTCCCACAACGAGTCGGCGGGTCTAAAGACCCGCCTCTACGACGTTCGCTTTGATGCGTTGTAGAGGCGGGTCTTCAGACCCGCCGTTCGGGTTATTTCACTTTCGCCGGATCGCTGACGCCGCCGGCCGAGCCGCCGAGGAACAGGCGCTTGCCGTCTGCGAGGACGAAGTTGCGGCCGACCGCTTTGTTCGTCCCGTCCTTGGCCTGATAGCCCTCGACCACCAGCTCTGTTCCGATCGGCACGGTGTTCTTCGTCACACCCATGCGAATCAGCTGGTTGGGACTCCCACCTTCGACCAGCCACGTCGTGGTCTTGCCGTCCTTTTCCTTGACGGTTATGTGGAACCACGAGTGCGGGTTGACCATGTCCCACTTGAGCAGTGAGCCCTTCAACGTCAGCGGCTTGTTCACATCGAATTCAGCCGCGAACGCATGGTGAGCGAGAACCTGTGCCGACGTCAGCAGCAGCACGGCACCGAGGACGACGGCCACGGCTGGAACGGCAAGCTTGATGCGCATCTGATCGTCTCCTCAGTTCGACGAAGGTTTCCGCTGTGCAGCGGCTTTCTTGTCGTCCTCGCGGGCACCGGCCAGGATGTTGGCGATCCCGTGGTTCGACTCGTGGCAGGCGAACTCGAAGATCGGCCCGTCCGTCTTCACCAGCGGCAGTTCCGCGCTCCAGGCCTTCGACCATGTTGACGGGTCGTCGACCGTGAACTTGTACTCGATGGCATCGTCGGCCACGCGGGTGAAGCGCTCGGTGACCTTCATGTTCTCGCTGCCGTTGCGGAACGGGTTCTTGCCGTTGAAGTTGGTCGTCTCGACGACGAGCGTGTTGCCTTCCCAGCGGCCGCGCGAGACGCCGGTCCACTGTCGCACACCGGACGGCGGGGCCGGCCGGCCGTCGATCGGGATGATCCGTGCGTCGTGAATCATCTCGGTGAGAATCATCACGTAGCCGGCACCCTGCACGATCTGGTAGTTGGCGTTGTAGCCGGCATTCTGCAGCGGAGGTCCAGCGCCGCCCATCATGATGCAGCGCGAGCCGATCGGCATGTTCTTGACGTCGTCGTACTGACCGCCGGCAGCCTTGCGCAGCGCCGCGCGTTCAGCGACGCGCTTCTGCCCTTCCTGCGTCATCTGCGGGATCTTCCCGTCGGGCGGATCGTAGATCAGCGACGTCCGCAGCGTCTTGGCGAACGTCGACTGGCTGCGATCGAGTCCGAACTGTGAGAAGTCGTAGTGCACGTCGGCGGTCGTGCCCGGCTCCGTCTGCTCGGCTTCTCGATCGGCGGCCCGTTTGATCGCCACTTCGGCTTCTTCGGGCGTGTAGTACTCCTTCGTCACACCCTGCGGCCGTTCGAGCGGCACGTACGTCGAGTTCGTCCAGAAACCCTGAAGGTCGGGTTGACCATCAGGCGTCTTCGGCGGTGCATAGGCTTTGGCGACAGTCACCGTCTTGGCCACTGCTCTCGGCTTTTCGAGCGGCGCGGACTGCCCGGCCACAGACGAAGTGGCAGCCATCGCAATTGCGATCACGATGCTGACGGCACATGCATAGACGAGCGTTCGATGCCTCATTGAAAGTCTCCGTCGATCACGCGCTACCCTGTCCGCCGTAGCCCTTGTGGCGAAGGCGGAAGGCAGCGCTCTACGGGTCCCCTCTACTTGCTCGCGGGCTGCTTGCGGAGGTGCCCATACATCAGGTCCTCCACAAACTCCACACACCTGAACTCCATTATCTGCGCGTTTGGCTCCACCCGGCGATACAACGGCATACTGATTTTCCACGGCTTGGAGAAGGTCTTCGGGTCCTCGATTGTCGCCTCATAGTTGAGCGTGTCGGCGCTCCTGGGGGTGAAACGCTCGATGACGTGGAGCGCATCGCTGTGAAAATTGCCGGCCCGGTCGAACCAGCTCAGGTCGTTGAATCCCTTCGTATCGACGACCAGCGACTCCCCGTCCCACTTGCCATTCGACCAGCCCATCCAGCTGTCGGCCGGCGCTTCCACCTGCTCCGCCATGTAGATCGTGCGGACTGCCCCGGCGTACTCGTGGAGCATCATGATGTGCTTCGTGCTCTGGATGATCTGGAACGGGTACGGCATGTAAACGGCGCGCGGCACGCCCGGAAGATAGCACTTCACCTCGGGATCGAGCTTCAGGCGATTCGCCTGGTTCTCCTGCTTCTTCTTCAGCGCCTCTGGCAGGTAGGGAATCGAGCCGCCCTCGACGACGCCGATCCCGCCCGGGATCGCCCCGGTCGCGCCGAGATCGCGCACCGGACTCGGCGCGGCCGAATGCGCCTCGATGTCCCAGTTCGCGGTGTTCATCGCCTGCCAGATGCCATTCAGGTTCGGCTTGCCGTCCGCCGTGCGGGGCGCGCGGTAGGCGGGCGCCGCGGCAGGGCGGGTCGCCGGTCGCGCGGCGGGAGCTTGCGGCGCCTGCGCCATCGACACGCCAGCCGCCAACGACACGGCAGCAATCGTCGTGATAAGTAAGCGGCTTTGCATCTTAGTTTGAACTCTTCTTGGCGGTGTCTTCCGCCGCACGCTGCTCTTCGAGACGCGCCCCGACGAGCGTATTGTACAAACCGAAGTTGCCTTCGTGGCAGGCGTGCTCGAAGATCGGTCCAACGGTCTTCCTCATTGCCGATTCGACCGTCCACGGCCGCGTCCACATCGCCGGATCCTCGACCGTGAACTTGTACTCGATCGTGTCATCAGCCACGCGCCGAAGACGTTCCGTGACCTTCAGATTCTCTGTCGATCCTCTGAACGGGTTCTTGCCGTTGAAGTTGGTCGTCTCGACGACGAGCGTGTCGCCCTCCCAGCGGCCACGCGACACACCCATCCACTGACGCACCTTCGCATCTGGCGCGGGGCGCCCGTCGAGCGGGATGACGCGGACGTCGTGAATCATCTCCGTGAGGATCATCACGAACCCCTGCGTCTGGACGATGTGGTAGTTGCTGTTGTACGCCGCGTCCATCATCGGCGGCCCCGGGCCCGCCATGATGAGACAGCGATCATCGAGCTGATTGCTCTCAGCGGAGTCCCATCGTCCGCCGAGGCGCTTCTGTTCTTCGGCTCGCTGAGCGAGACGGCGTTTCCCTTCCGCGCTGATCGGAGGAATCTTGCCGTCCGGCGGATCGACGATGAGCGACGTCCGCAGATTGCGAACGAACGTCGACTGGCTGCGATCGAGCCCGAACTGGCTGAAATCGTAGTGCACGTCCGCCGTCGTGCCGGGCTCCGTCTGCGCAGTCTCCGCGGCCGCCGCTTTCTTGAGCACCGCCTCCAACTCCTCGGGCGTGTAGTGGGTCTTGGTCACGCCATTGGGCCGTTCCAGCGGTGTGTAGGTGGCATTGGTCCAGAAGCCTTGTAAGTCGGGCTGACCGTCGGGCGTGCGCGGCGCTTTGTACGCGGGCGACTGCGCCGCAACCGCGCCCGCCATCGACAACGCGAGGCTCACAGCGATGACAGTCCGGCTAAAGCCGGACACTACGGAAGCGTTCATCGCGCGTCTCCTGGCAGCGCGAACGCGAATAGGGAATTGCCTGCCGCAATGCTGATGTACTGCTTGCCGTTGACGGCGTAGCTCATCGGACCCGCGTTGACCTGACCACCGAGTGCCGCCTTCCAGAGCAGCGCGCCCGTGCGGGCGTCCAGCGCGAAGAAATATCCCTCTTTCCCGCCGCTGAACAACACATCCGTCGCGGTCGTGAGCACGCCGCCCCAGGTGATGTCGTTCATCTTGTATTCCCACTTCGGCTCGAGCGTGTTCGGATCATACGCCCGGACCACGCCGTAGGCTTCGTCAGGTGTGTTGAAAAACGGCTGAATATTAATCTGACCCATCGTTGTCTGCCGGTTGTTGACGCCGGCGGCACGTGGGAACAGTCCTTGTTGCACGACGGTGGCGCTGTTTTCCCAATGGGCGACGTAAAACAAGCCCGTCTTTGGACTGAATGACGGCGGGGCCCAGTTGGTCGCGCCGTGCACGTGCGGCTGGATCAACGTGGGTGCTTCGCCAGGCACCTTGCCGGGCACACGCTTCGGGCGGCCCTTGTGATCGAAGCCGTCCATCCAGTTGACCTTCACGTATGGTTTGCCCAGGAGGAACTCGCCCGTCACTCGATCGAGCACGTACATCAGGCCGTTCCGATTGGCCCACAACATCACCTTGCGCGGCCGTCCGCGGAACTGGATGTCGGCGAGCACGGGCACCTGCGTCGAGTCGTAATCGAGCTCGTCGTGAGGAGTGAACTGGTAGTACCACTTCAACTTGCCCGTATCGACATCGAGTGCGACCACGCTGTCGCTATACAGGTTGTCGCCGACCCGCACTCGACCGTCCCAGTCGGGCGCCGGGTTGCCAGTACCGAAGAACGCGAGGTTGGTCTCCGGATCGTACGCGCCTGCATTCCACACGCCGGTACCGCCGGTCTTCCACGATTCGCCCAACCACGTTTCATTGCCCGGCTCGCCGGGACCGGGAATCGTGTAGAAGCGCCACAGCTCTTTGCCGGTTTTTGCGTCGAACGCGGCAATCTGCCCGCGAATCGGACCGTCGCCACCCGCCGTACCCACGATCACCTTGTCGCGCACGAGCAGCGGCGAGTGCGTGATCGAATAGCGCTCCTTCGCCGACGCGACCTCGGTGTTCCACAGGAGCTGCCCGCTCTTGGCGTCGATCGCCAGCAGATGCGCGTCGATCGTCCCCATGTACAACGTGTCGCCGAGAATCGCGACGCCGCGATTGACGCGCCCGCAGCACGTGCGTGCGTCTGGCGACGGCTGATACGTGAAGGTCCAGTAGGGTCGGCCTGTCACCGCGTCTAACGCCACGACGTCGTTCGGCGCCTGTACGGTGTAGAGCACGCCGTCGACGACGAGCGCCGTCGCCTCGAACTTCTCGAGCGATCGCGCCTGCCACATCCACTGCAGCTGGAGGTTCTTCACGTTGGCGGGCGTAATCTCGCTGAGCGTGCTGTAGCGCTGATTGGTGAGCGTCCCTGAATACGAGAGCCAGTTGTGCGGCTCGCGGTCGGCATGGAGGATCCGCTCGAACGTGACCTGCGCCTCGAGCGAAATCGCAGCGCCCACGACGCCGGCAATCAGAACGAGAGTCCGTATCCGTGCACTCATCGAGCACCCCTCGCCTTCAGCGACGCGAGATAGCTGACGACATCGGCCATCTCCTGCTGGGTGAGCTTGTCCTTGAATGACGGCATCGGCGACGGCACGAACCCGTGCTCACGCAGATCCGCTTTCACGAACGACCGCAGCTGCTCCTTCGTGTCCATGATCTGCACGCTGAAGGTGTCCTGATTGAGGAGCCGCCCCGTGGTCGTGCTGCCGTCTTTCGACACGACACGATAGAAACGGTTCGTTGGCAACACTTCAGCGGCCGGATCGAGCAGCGACTGCTCGATTTCAGACGCGCGCCGCTGCTGCCCGACGCCGCTCAAGTCAGGGCCAACGCGTGAGCCGATCCCGTTCACGCGGTGGCAGCTCGTGCAGCTGCCTTTGCCGTCGAACAACGCTTTCCCTCGCGCAACATCGCCCGTGACCGACGCCGTGCGCTTGCTCGCCGCGACCGATCGCAGATACGCCACGATTCTGGCGGCCTGCTCCTGCGGCATGTTGGTCGCCGGCATCGGTGTACCTGGAATGCCGCTCCGGATGATACGAACGAGATCCTCGTCGGTCATCGGACGGCGGAACTGCCCGCGACCGAGATCGATGCCCGGTATTTCGTTTCCATCCGGCCCATGACAGTTCGCACACGAGTTCCGGAACGCGCGACCGCCGTCTTCGATGTCGAACGCGGTTTCGTGCTGCCCGTGGGCAGACATTGGAAATGCAAAATTCAAAATGCAAAATGCAAAAAGGGTCCTGATTGCCAGCTCCATAAACCCTGGATCTCGCCTTGTTGCCTTCACCTTTTGCATTTTGCCTTTTGCATTTTGCATTACACGTTCTTGATCAGTTTTCCGGCGCCGCGCCGCCTCGACCACCGCCGCCCGGACCCGCGCCTCGGCCACGACCGCCGCGACCGCCGGCCGGCTCTGGCGGCGGGAACGCAAACGCAACGAGCTGTGCACCCGTGTTCGCATTCCCGCGCACGCCGACGATGACGAACTGACGGCCCTGATGCAGATACGTCATCGGCAGGCTCACCTGCGGACCAGGAATAGCCGTCTGCCACACGTCGGCGCCAGTCGCTTTGTCATAGGCATGGAACACCGCTTGGCCGCCGGAGCCCTCGCCGGCGAAGAGCAGCGTCTTGGTCACGAGCAGACCGGCCTGCGACGGGCTGCCGGTCTTCGGAATGGTGACGCCCTTGAGCGCGGGATTGTTCTTCACCGACGGCGGCGTATCACCGTTCGGAATCTGCCACGCGATCTCGCCCTTGTTCATGTCGTACGCGGTAATGCGTCCGTATGGCGGCTTCAGCAGACGAAGACCCTGAATCGTCGGTATCGCTCCGCCCATCGTGTAGTCGGAATCGACGCCGCTCGCCTTCTGATCGATGTTCGGAGTCAACCCGATGAGACCTGGCGTCGTCGTTGACCCGACGTACACGAAGCCGGTTTCCGGGTCCGCGGCACCGCCGGGCCAGTTCGCACCGCCGCCAAGGCCGGGGGCGACGATGGTGCCTTTGTTGGTCGGTGAGACCAGCGTACCAGGTGTGTAGATCGGTCCGATCTTGTAGCTCTCGATCGCCTTGATCGCTTCGGCGCGCAGTTCCGGTGTGAAGTCGATCAGGTCGTCGATGGTGATCCCCTGCACGTCGAAGCCCTTCGGCTTGTTCGGGAACGGCTGCGTCGGCGACGTCCACTCTTTCGGCACGTCTGTCTGCGGCACTGGTTTCTCAGTCCATCCGAACACGGGTCGGCCGTTCGTGCGATCGAACACGTATGCGAACGCCTGCTTCGTCAACTGCACGACTGCACGCACCGGCTTCCCATCCACGGTGAGATTCACGAGGATCGGATGTGGCGGCATGTCGTAGTCCCAGATGTCGTGATGTACGAGCTGCTGATACCAGATCATCTTGCCGGTCTTGATATCGAGACAGACCAGTGAATCGGAGAACAGGTTGTTGCCGGGACGGTGGCCGCCGTAGACGTCGTTGGTCGCCGACTCGATGCTCAGGTACACGTACCCGAGCTCCGGATCGGCGGAGAACGGTCCCCACACACCTGCGTTGCCGGTGTACTGCGCCGAGTCGCCCTTCCACGTTTCGTAGCCGGGCTCGCCCTCGCGTGGAATCGTATGGAACGTCCAGAGCTTGCGCCCCGTGCGCACGTCGAACGCCATGATGTCGCCCTTCACGTTCGATTTGTTCACGCGTCCGCCCGGCGTGAGCGCCGGTCCGATGACGATGACGTCGTTGGAGATGACTGGCGGCGAGCTGTTGCCAATGCGTCCCGTCGGATCGAGCGGCACGTCGAGATCGAGTTGCTTGAAGAGATCAACCGTGCCAGCCTGCCCGAATCCCGTGATCGGATGCCCGGTCTTGGCATTCAGCGAGACGAGGTTGAATCCCGGCGTGACGAGCACGATGCGCTCGTCGCCTCGTCCGTCAGTCCAATAGGCGACGCCGCGGTGCACCTTTCGAGGCGCTCGGTCGAAGCGCTCACCCTCCTCGGGGCGCCAGACCCACAGCGTCTCACCGGTGCCGGCGTTGGCGGCGACCACGGACCGACGCTGACCTGCGGTGAAGTACAGCACGCCGTTCACCATGAGGGGCGTCGTCTCGGTCGTCACGGTTTCGGCGGGCGTGCCGAAGTTGTCGAACTTCCAGGTCCACGCGACCTGCAGGTCCTTGACGTTGTCCTTGTTGATTTGATCGAGCGACGAGTAGCGCGTGCTGCCCGGTTCGGCCGAATACGCGCGCCACTCTCCGGTCGTGGCCCCTCGCTGCCCGATTCCCTGGATCGGCCACAGCGCGATTGCCACCATCAGGCCCAAGAACACACGACGACGCCAACCTGTCATCGATCTCCTCCCCTTACCCCGACGCGCAGATGCGCAGCGCGGCCCGTTTGCGGCCCAACAGTACGCGAAAGCCAGACGCTGTGTCTACGACCCAGGCGGGTGATTGGTTGACGTCCGCTCGACGAAATTGCGCACGGGAATCGCGTGAAATTGGACATTGACAGGGCGGACCTCCTGTCTGGAGACTGTGGCCGCCAAGGAGGCGCCAAATGTCCTGTCCCCGGACCATGCTTGCCGCAGCCGGCCTCGCGTCGATCCTTTCAATCGGGCTGGAAGCCCAAGGTCTGGTCATGCAGCGCAATTTGTCGCTCGGCATGGCCAAAACGATTGCCGAAGCCGCTCTTGCCGACTGTCAGGCCAAGGGCTTTCACACCTCGGTCGCCGTCGTGGACCGTGCTGGGCAAGTCCTCGTTATCCTGCGCGACGAGCAGGCCTCGGTTCATCAAGTCGAGATGGCGCGACGAAAGGCCTATACGGCGCGTATGTTTCGCACGACGACCCTGGAATTCCAGAAACGCACGGCGTCGGACCCTACCCTTTTGCCGCAACGCGATGTCTCCGAGATGCTCGCATTGGGTGGTGGCGCACCCATCACGGTCGGAAACGAGACCATCGGCGCAGTCGGCAGCTCAGGTTCGGGTCAGGATAATGACGACGCCTGTGCGAAGGCCGGAATTGCCAAGGTGACACACCTGCTCAAGTAGAGCGATGGGTGTATAAGAAGGGTATGCGTCACCGCATTGCCATCGCGATTGCCGTGGCGGTCGCGCTCAGCAGCACCGTAGCGGCACAGCGTGTTGCGCCACCGACCCCGACCTTTGGCGCGTCGAGCGGCGGATCGAGGAGCGTGTCGGCCCAAAGCCGATCAATTCCACCGCCACCTCCTCAAGCACCGTCACCCGGCGCCAACGTACCGCCTGCACCACCCTCGAGCGCGCCAATCGGCATCGCCCAGCTTCCGCCGCCAACGGGTGGTGGAATCGCGCCCCTGCTCTCACCGTCGGGCACTCGCGACGTCTTCCGCGCGGGGCGACGCACCTATGCGCCGCGATACGACCGATCTCGCGTGCTCGATCCATTTGGCTACCTGACCGGCGGGTACGCGGTGGGAGGTTTCCCCGGTGCCGAGTACCAGCCGCCCGATGGTGCCTTGCGGCGTGACGTGCCCGTCGAGTCCGGCTATTTGCGGCTCACAGTGCAGCCGTACTCGGCGGAAGTGTACGTCGACGGCTATTACGTCAGCACCGTCGGCGACTTCAGCGGAAGCGGTCCCGCACGAGCGCTCGAAGCCGGGCCACACCGCATCGAGATTCGCGCCGAGGGATACGAGACGGCGACGTTCGACGTGCGGATCGAGCCCAACGAAATGGTCACGTATCGGCGCGAGCTCGCGCGCGCCGATGATCCGCCCCGGCAAGCGCGCAACATCGCACCCGCGATCCCGAAGACCTTCTACGTGATCCCGAAGTGTTATGCGGGGGATCGGCGGCCGAGCGCGGATAAGCTCCCGGCTGGCTGTCGCGCATCGAACGTGCGCGCGATTCCGCCGGTGGTGAATCGCGCTCGGTAGAAGGAGGCAGGAATCAGGATTCCTGATTCCTGATTCCTACGACGTGTACTTCTTCAGCCAGCCGACAGTGAGAGGCCAGGCCTGTTGACTCGCTCGCATGTTCGCGCCGTCGTTGCCGCTCTGGGCGCGTAGGAAGCCGTGCGCCGCGCCGTCGAACACGTGCGGCTCGTACATCTTCCCAAGCTCTTTCATCTTCATCTCGGTCGCGGCGATGGTGTTGCCGATGCGCGCGTCCTGCATCAGCCCGCCGTAGAGTCCGAGCACCGGCGCCTTGATCGCCTTCAGTGAGTCCGAAGGCACGAAGGCCGGCGGCGCTCCTCCGCCTCCCGCGCCTCGCCCGCCCCCGCCCGCCGCCGGGGCATCGGTCGGCGCCGTTCCGTAGTACACGACCGCCGCGTTCAACGATGGTTCGGCAACGGCCATCGCGAAGCTCTGGTTGCCGCCGAAGCAGAAGCCGATCGTCGCGCTCTTGCCGTTCGCGCGGGGCTGCTTCAGCGCCCAGTCGCGTGCGGCTTTGAGGCGCGCGACGATCTCCGGCGCCGGCAACGAGAGCGTCGCTTTCACCATCTCCTGCTGCCCACCGAACGACGATGAGTCACCGCTGTTGGGTCCCTTTCCGGAGAGGAGATCGGGTGCGACCGCGATAAAGCCCTCCGCCGCGAGCTGATCGGCCACGCCGCGAATCCAGTCGCTCAACCCGAACACTTCCTGAATCACGAGCACGACCGGCGCGCGACCGGTGCCGGCCGGACGCACGACCCACGTGTTCATCGGCGTGCCGCCGGCGTCGATCTTGACGAATTCACCCTTGCGCGGGGACGAGGCCAGACGCGCCGCGGCGCCCATGTCGTCAGGTGGTAGCGACGCGTTCGCCGGCGCCGCCTGTCGCCTCGCCCACTTGGCCTCGTCCATCGCGTGCGCGGCGTGTATGTTTCCCGCAGCGGCCATGTGCGCGACGTGCTCCGCCGCAGTCATGACGTGTCCCGCGTGCTCGCCGCGCGGCGCGGCGGCTTCGACGAGGCGCGTGCTGTGATGGCTGATCGCAACAAACGCGGCAGCCACGCTGAACCCCGCGAGCGCCGCGATCGAGTGAGTGCGTTTCATGAACCCTCCCGCTGTGACCTAGGGCGGATTCTATATCGGCGGGTCTAACGCGTTTCGGATTCGAGTCTCGTCGTGGCTTTCGCGACGACGACCGATGACCCGGCCGACGTCGCCTCGTAATACCCCACGAAGCGCTTCGGTTCGGGTGCATCGTAGCGCCTCAAGTTGTGCGCCCACCGGTACGCGATCGATTGATACCGCAGCTCGACCTCAACCGTGTAGGGGCCGCGCCCGCTCACCTCGACCGCGTAGTGCACGCGATCACTGCCGCCGGTGAAGTCCGCGTCGCGCGCGGCGTCACCATAGACACCGATCTCGGGATCGGCCGTGGCCTTGTCGAATCCTCGCGGCAACAGGCGGTTGTCCTTCAAGTACTGCGTTGCCGTCAGCAGCCCTGTCGTCGGCACGCCGCGCCGATCACCGAGGATCGGCTCGTAGATCTGGACCTGGTCGGCCCTGCTGATGCGGTCGTAATGCGGCTCGAATGTGAGCGGGTCAACGTCGCTGTCGTTGCCGGCGATCGCGCCGGCGTCGTCAATGGCACCCGACTCGAAGACGACCCGTCCCTGTTCGTCGCGCACGGTCGCATGCAGCCACGTCCGCCGCGACGGGTAGCCGGTCGGGAACTTGTGTCCGGTGAGATTGCGCACCTCGACGTCGAACGACAGCGTGGGACGTGCCCCGAGCGAAGTCGAAGAGCCGGTCAGCACCGGCGTCGATACGCTCATCGCCGCAGTGTCGCGCTCCAACTGACGCGCGGTCGCGCGCGCCGTCGCTTCGAGCTCCGCCGGGAGCGCGGCGACACCGAGCTCGGTGCGATACCGGTTGAGCAGTCGCACCATGTGTGCGTTACCGCCGACGAAGACGTGCGTCGCCAGCGTGTCGCGGGCGTCACCGAGCACAGACGCCGCACGAATCGGACCCGACGCCACCGGCATGTGGCACGACTGGCATGCACGCCCCTCCTTGTTGAAGTCGCTGTGCTGCCATTCCTGATAGTTCATCTGCTCGGGGAGCGACCCGACGACCTCGCCGCCGGGACCATATGCCGTGGTGATGAGCGTGTGGCACGACGCGCACAGCTCGGACTGCTTCACGTGCGGCGCCTCGGCCTGCACGAAGCCGGTCACCGACCGCATGATCGTCTTGCGTCCGGCATCGACGCGATGCGGTCCAAAAATCATGCGGGCGCCGTCGGGCGGCGTCGCCTTCAGGCGGAAGTTGGCGTTGAAGCTGTCGCGTGTGCCGAGACCGTCGGGCGCGATTTGATGGCAGACGCTGCAGGAGACGCCATCGGCGGCGAGCGCCTGCAGCGGAGAACGGCTCGACCGCCCGATGGGCAGATGCGCGAACACCTCGCCCGTCCGCCCCGACGCGCGCGAGATCTTCTGCGCCATCGGCATGTGGCACGCCGCACATTCGTCTTGAATCTCGGCGGCGTGTGACGGGTGATCGATCGTTTCGCGCCGCACGCCGGCCTGCCAGTACGGATCGCGCGCGGCGTTGGCCATCATCGTCGACCGCCAGGTCGACCCGATCGACACGTCCTCGCCCGCCGGCGTCGTCAGGTTGTTGTGGCAACCGACGCAGTTCTCTGAGTGCGTGAACAACGAGAGCGCTCGATGCACGTCGGAGCGGCCGGCTTTGACCACGTCGCCGCCACGCTCGCCGGCATCGTGGCCGCCTGGACGCGGCCCGACTTCCTGGGCCCGCGCGGCCGCGAACAGGATCGACACCAACCAGAGCGAGATCGCGAGCGCTTCCTTCATCGCCAGAACTGGAACAGGCCGCCATCGAACCAGTCCCACAGGAAGTAGGTGAGAAATTGCGGCTTGCGCTCCTCTCGCTCGTTGAGTGGGACGCGGACACCGACGCTGAGCAGCACGTGCTGCAGCTTGCTCAGCGACACCTGCACCTGCGGCACGACATCCCACTCGGTGCGGGCGCTCTCAGGCTTGGCCGCGAGGACCTCGATCATCGGCGACCACGCCCTGCCGAACCCCTGATCCTGCGCGACCGTGAAGCCAACCGCCGTTCGCACGAAGCCTTCGTTGGCGCCGTTGGTCTGGTCTGATGGAATCTCGTAGCCGGCGTGCACTTGCACGAAGCCGCTGCTGGCCACGATCTGCCCCCACATCGCGAAGGGCTCGAACACGGTGAAGCCGTTGCCCAGTCCGAGTTGCTCTTTGCCGGTCGGCAGCGTCACGGCCCCGCCCGCCGCGAAGATGCTGCCGCGCGGGTAGCTGTGATACAGCGTGTGCCGCAGCGCGACTTCGACGTCGCCGAGGCCGCGGCTCCACGCAGCGCCGGGTGCACTCTGCTGGAGGTCGAACGGCACCCGGACCTCGTATTGCGCGCGCGCACCGATACGGTGCTCGTAGACAAGCTCGTTCGCGACCGCCTTGGTGCCGGCGGTGGTCACGCCGGTGTTCCACACGAGCTCGTTCTCCGGGAACGCCTTTTCCGTGAAGAACGCGCGCGGCAGGTTCAGATCGCCGCGCGGCCACGACGGGTTGTCACAGAACGTCCACAGATACTTGACGGCGCGTTCGAGCTGATCGTCCGAGAGCGCGTCGCCGAACGCGGGCATGTGCCGGTCGAGACCGCGCACCGGGCCACCGCGATGCGCCACCGCCAGCCAGTCGCCCAGCGGCTCGACGGTGTTGGTCGGACAATCGGTGAAGTCAGGGAACTCGTGCCCGTTGGGCAGCGGCAGATCGAACCCGACGATGGCGGATGGCGACCCGCGACCATCGGCCGCGTGGCAGGTGGCACACGCATTCCTGAAGATCTGCTCGCCGTCGGCGTCGGGCGGAAGCGCCTTCTCCAGCGACGTCGGCGGCGTGTGCTCGTCCTGCGAAGCACGCACCGTCGCGATCGTCATCAGCGAGGCGATGCAGAGCGCTGCCCACGCGCATGTGAACGGGCGTGCGATCACGACGGGCACGGTAGCGCACGTCGTCGCGATCGCGAAGCTTGAGAGCGAGTCTCAGATTCAATCGCAGGGTACGAAGCGCTTGCCTATAATTCGATCTCGGCCCCCACACCTACGCATGGACACGACTGAAGCTCGTCCGATTCTCGCCGCCGCCGAAGCAGCCGCGGCTATCAGCGATTACGCCACGGCTGAACGATTGCTGCGCGAGGCGGCGGCGGTGCAGGAGCGCACGCTCGGCTCGGCACATCCCGATCTCGCCAACACGTTCAACAACCTCGGTGTCGTGTGCGAGCGCGCCGGCAAGATCGATGAGGCCGAGGCGTCGTACCGGCGCGCGCATGCGATCGCGACGAGCGCGTTTCCCGCCGATCACCCGTTCGTCGAGACGAGCCGGCAGAACCTCGAAGAGTTCTGCGTGGCCAATGGCCGATCGATCGACTCACCTGCTTCCGCGAGTGAGGGGGCTGTCGAGCAGGTTGATGCCGGGTCTAAAGACCCGGCCGACACTGAAGGCCCGGATGACACTGAAGGCCCGGATGACACTGCGCCCTCTCAAACGACTGAGGCCCCCGAACAATCGCAAGAGTCTGCGTCCGCGGCCGCGCCGATGCCGCTTCAGCTCGATTCGCCCACGCCGGTAGATGCCGGGCCTATAGAACACGGACCAACCTACGCCGCGCCGGCGCGCGCCGCGGAGCCAATGCATACGGTAGAACAAGTACCGGTCTCGCGACGCGTTCCCGATCGACCATCGAGCGCGTTGCCGCTGGGAGCGCTCGCGCTCCTCGTCGCCAGCTTCGTGATCGTCTTCGTCGGGTTGATGGCTTGGTCGTCACTCACGTCGAACGAAGCGCCGGCAGATCACGAACCATCGACGACCGCCGCTCCGCCGCCACCTGACACGACGGCCGCTCCCCCGCCGGCCGACACGAACGCCGCTGTGCCGTCGACGCCCAGCGTACGTGCGACGCCGAGTACGCCGCCGGCTGCACCCAGCCGCGCGACATCAACTGCGTCGGCTGCCGGAATCACGGTGGCAGACGCCCGCCTCTGCCGGACGCTCTCGACCCGCGGGCAATGGGAGTGTGCACCGCTCGGCGATCCCGCGGCGCCAGGGACGATGTTCTTCTACACACGGATCGTGTCGGCAGGCCCGACCACGGTGGAGCATCGGTGGTACTTCGACGGTCGCTTGGAGCAAAGCGTCACGCTGGACGTGCAACCCAATAGCGGCGGCTACCGCACCTTCAGCCGCAGGACCTCGAACGCCCGGCGCGCCGGCGCGTGGCGCGTCGAGCTGCGAAATGCGGACGGACAGTTGCTACGTGAAGAGAGATTCACGGTCTCACGATAGGGCGCGGCCTTCGGACGCGTAGGGCGCGCCCTTCGGGCGCGTGGGGCCCGTCCTTCGGACGCGTGGGGGTCACCGGTCCGCGACAGCGGACCGGCCTACGGCCGCGAAGCGGCCGACCCACCCGCCCTACCGGCGCGAAGCGCCACCCAACACAAGCGTCTGCCCCACGAGCGCGGAGCGCTCGCCTCACTGGCGCGCAGCGCCAGCCCCACCGGCGCGAAGCGCCGGCCCTCTAGAGCCCGAGCCGATGTTCGCAGAAGTACACGAACGCGCTGCCGAACGTATGGCACGTCTGCTTCCATGCGGCGCGGAAGGTGCCGCTCCTCGCCCAGCTGGTGAACAGCGCCACCCATCCGCGATTGTCGGGATGCGTCCAGAAGTCATCCAACTGCAGGGTGATGAACACGTTCTCCATCAGCTGAATCAGCTCGAGACATGCCGCGAGCTGTTCGCCGCGGATGGTGCCCGGGATCGGATCGGGTAGCGGGCTCGGCCGGTTGGCCATCAGTTCCCCCAGCAGCCCTTCGAGCATCGGCGAGGTGCGGAAGCGCTCCCAGATCGCATCGAGCTGCTCGGCCTGCGCCACGAACGAGCTGCTGTCGGGCGACTGCGTCCACAGCGTAAACAGGTTCCGCGCCATCTCGACGGGACTGTGCTCATGCTCGACGTCGCGGAACGTCAGTTTGGCGACGTGATAGCCGAGGCGACGGTAGCTCTCGAACTGATCCTCGGCAAAGAACTGATCGCTCGTCGATTCGTGCGGGAAGGCCTTGTGAGCGGAATGGTACTGCTCGATGCTCGCGTCTTCGTCGCTCGTCAGCGACGATTTCATGTAGATCAGATAACCGGTGCTGCCGTTCGAGTAGAAGATCTTCCCCACCGCACAATGCGAGCGGCTGTAGCCGGTGTCCGTTTGCTTACGGATCGGGTCGACGTCGATCTCGATCTTTGCGTCGAAGTCGATCTCACAGAGTCGGATCACGTTGCCCAGGCTGCCAAACGCCAGGCTCGAATCGCATTCCGCGTCGCACGCGATGATCACCTTGCAGCGGCGGCGCACCAGCTCGTAGATCCCGAGGTTCTCGAAATGGCCGCCGTCCGAGACGTTGATGAAGTGGTTGGTCTCGTCGGCAAGGCCGAACATCTCCTTGACGAGGTACCAGGTGCTGATGGGCAGCCGCGACAACCACCACAGGCGCTTGCCCGGATTCGGGAACCACCACCCCAGCCGCACATTGAAGATCGTCAGCAGGAATGCGACGAGCGGAGACGTGCTGTAGCCCATGTTCGGGCTCGCCGCCGCGCCTGAGACCGACACGGCCTGCCCCAGCTTCACTCCGCCCGCGAACACGCGTCCATTGGGCACGTTCGAATGCGTCGGGGCGTAGCCGACCGCCTTGCGATCCGAGCCGGCCCGCAGCGGCGTGAAGACGAACGACGCGCTGTGACGGGTGTGCACGCCGAGGTCGGAGCTGCCGCCGAGATTCAACGCGCCGTTCAGGATCGGAAAGGGCCCGCGATACGAGCGGTGCGGCGGCGGCGGGTTCGCCGGATCGGACGAGGCCGGGTTTCTGAAATCGGACAGATCGAGATCGTCCTGCTGATCGAAGCCGGTGAAGGCGTGCGGCCGCCGCAGTCCCATCCGCCAACGCGTCGCGCCCAGGTAGCAGCGCACGAGCCGGTTCCGATAGAACTGATTCAACCCGAAGATGTTGATCTCGAACCGCCACGAGAACACGACGGCGATGACGACCAGAGCCAGGCATGCCCACAGATATTCACGCGTGTCGAGATCGACCAGATGTTGCCAGTACATCGCGGCCGAGATCTGGTCGCCCGTGAAGATCGTCGTGAGCAGCACATGCAGAACCGTCGCTCCGATCAGCACGGCGCCGATGATGAAGACGATCGCGGCGATTTTCGAGAACCACTCGAGCAGCGCCGCCGTTCGTGTCCGCCCCTGGTTGCCGGTTGTCCGCTCGCTGTTGCCCGACATCAACCCGCCGGCCACCGTGGCGATCCAGCCGAGGACGGTGCTCCACTGCGGCGTCCCCCAGGACTGATCGAATGCGCGAAGCGTGAGGAATGGTCCGTACACGCTCGTCAGACTGAGGAGCATGAAGCCGACTCCCCAGATGCCGATCCAGGACCCGAAGCGCGTCCACCATTCGCGCCGCCAGTCTTCCGAGTCGGTGCCGATCAAACCGATGATCACGATGATGGGCAGCGTCATCGCGGACAGCACCAGCGGCGGTCCGAAGACATACGCCATCCACGCCGGATGATTTCCGCCCTCCCAGTAGCCGAACAGCCAGCGCACGCCACAAAAGCCGAGATAGACCACGGTCATCGCGGCGGCAGCGGTGAGAACGCCGTAACCGTAGGCGATGACCCGGCTCCGTCGGGTGTCGATCGAGTAGGCCGACAGAATCGCGAGGCTGACGTACATGACTGCGAGCGGCCAGTACCACGGGGCCCACGCCGTCTGCAGCACCGACGAGTAGCTCGGGTGATCGATCGGGTGCTCCGCCCAGAGCATCGCTGCTGTGATGAACGATCCGATCCACACCGGCGCCACGCCCCAGATCAGCACTCGACTTTCCTTGATCGGTCTGGTTTCGGATCTGATGCTCCTGACCACGGCCATCGTCAGCATCAGCACGAGCGGCACGAGAATCAGATTGCCCGGGAAGACCGCCAGCCACTTGAACGCCGACCACGTGAAGACCGCCTCGTTGATGCGCGTCAGCACGAGCAGTACCCAGAGCCAGACAACGCAGGTCAACTGGATGAGCAGCGCGTTGCGAACCCAACTCGCCCACATCGTCCAGGTGTCGACGCTCATCAGCCCCTGGCGTGGCGCGAGGTAGTTGGAAAACCGCCGCAGGTGTTCGATCGACGGCTCCCAGTCCGTCAATTGGCTGAGCCAGTAGTGCGTGCGCCGGACGTTGCCGAGCAGCCAGCTGCCGATGTAGCCGCCGCCGGATACCGTCGAGAGGTAGTCGACGCCGCGAAGCAGATCGAGCTCCTGCAGCCGCTGCAACACGCCGAGGTTAAAAGTGGCGCTGCGGATGCCGCCGCCGGAGAGCGCGAGGCCGATCAGATGTTCGAGGTGCTCCCCGGTACGAGTCCGCTGACTCCAGCCGACCATCGCCGGCGAGTCGGTCGCCTCGAGCGTCGGTTTCGTGAACAACCCCTTGTCGGGAAAACCGCGCCGGTGGCGCTGCTGCGCCACCTCGGCGAGCTCTTCGTCGTAGGCGCGCCGCCAGGTGATGGTTTCGGCCGGCCACTCGGGAAACGTCTCGGGATTCATCGCGCGATCGAGCTGGTCGCACGCGATCGCCACCGAGTTCAGGATCAGGTCGCAGGTGAAATCGAACACGGCCCGGAGCAGCGACACCGCGTCGTCGAGCTCGGCGGGATCCTCGCCGTCGAGGCGCGCGCGCTCGGCCAGCAGCCGCAGCAGCGACCGCCCCTTGTAGGTGACCACACCGACTGAAGAGACTTCGGCGCGAAAGAGCCGCGCCAGCCAGTAGAGGTCGAGCAGACCGAAGCGCGCGGTGTGCGGCTTCTTCGCCGTCGCATCCAGCAGCTGGCCCGACACGCGGAACGAGTCGATGTGCGCCTGGCCCTCCAGCTCTGTATAGAACTCGACGCGCGATCGGATGAACTTGCGAAGACCGTCGGTGATGCGGCGGAAATAATCCGCGTGCGCGGGGTTGTGACCGAGGCCGCGCAGCCAGCGTTCGTAGTCGAGTTGCCAGGCCGTGTCGCTCTCGACGCTCGAGACCCCGGCCTCATACCGCGGGGCTTGCTGCGCCACGAGCGCACTCGCCTCTGGCACCGACGTCCGCGGCCGGCCCGTGGGCACACAATCGTCCAGGAACGCGAGCGCTTCTTCGACGTCTTCGTCGGCGATCAGCTGCTGGCGCTGATTGACCCCGACGATCGTGAGCGGGTCGGGATCGATCGGAGGCGGATACGGCAGCGCGAACGGCACATCGTTGATGTCGAACGCTCGGCGATCCGGAGACGGCGGCGTGGTCTCGTCCTTCGACGCGAGATCCTGGCGCCGCAACGGCGGACGCTTGTAGCTCTCCGGGCCCAGCAGACGCGCCGCCATGAAACGGATGCCGAAGTACAGGTAGGAATTAACGAAGCGCGCGAACGCGTTCGACTCGAACAGCTTCAGCAGGAAATCGCTCGAGGGCGGGGGCACCGAGACCGAGCCGGTCTGGAGCCGCACTTCGATGACGGTCAGGCGCTCGAGCGCAACGTCGAGCGCGGACCGCACGTCCATCGCCCACTGATCGTGCTTCTCGTCGCCTCTGAACGGGACGTCGCGATGCGAGCGCAGGACACTCCGTCGCCGCGTCTCGTTCATCGCGCCGAGCAGCGCGAACACGTTTTCAGGGGTCGGGACTGGTCTATCCGTCACTGTGCATATAACGCCGGGGCCAACACCGACGAACAGGAAACGAGCATCGGGTGACCCTCAGTTGACCTTGTCCAACCCCTCGGTCAGTTCGATGTACGTTCCCCAGGGGTCGGTGATGAACGCGATCGAAATGTTGAGCGCGTCGACTTTGGTGTACGGACGATCGAGCTTGATGCCCTGCGCGACCAGCTTCTTCGTGAACTCCTCGAGGTTCTTCACCTCGAACCCGATGTGATCGATCACGCGCCCGCGCGTTGACGCGACCGGTTCGGGCGAGGCCGAAAAGTTCAGACCGATACCGGGCAGATCAGCCGTGATGAACGTCCCCGTCTGCCCCGCACGAGGCTTGGCACCGAAGACCTTCACGTACCAGTCGTGCATCTCCTTCTGCTGTGTGCCGAAGAAGTGAATGTGATGGCTCACGATCGGCGCGCTCTGTTTCTTGATTTCGACGAGCTCCACCTTCACCCCGTCAGGTCCCAGTGCGTACGCGATGCCGGAGACATCGCCGCCCGAGGCGAGGCCGATGTCGTTCTCGACCTTGATGCCAGCGGGCGCTTCTTCGGCGGTGACCATCCGGAAGCCATTGGCCTTCACCTTGTCGATCACGGGCCGCAAGCTCGGCACCGAGAACCCGATGTGATTCATCGTGCTCCCCTTGCTGGGCCCGCTCGGCGCCATCGCGTTCAGAAACACCAGCGCGTTCGGGAAACGAACGATCTCCCGCTTGGTGGTCCCGATCGTCACCACCGCACCACCGAGCGTGTCGGCCCAGAACTTTTTGTGCGCGTCCACGCTGGTCACGTACAGATGGTGATGGCCGTAGACGATCGGACCCTCTTTGGCGGCCAGCAGCTGCGCCGAGGCAGACATCGGCGGCAGCCACACGAGTAGTGCGAGTACGATCGGGATGCGTTTCATGGGCGGCATTATAGGGGAACGTCTGGGCGTCGTTGCGTTCGCCAGCTCAAGCGTTGCGCGTTTGCGATAGGATCACGACGCCTTCTCATTCAGGAGTCCGTGATGCAAACGGAACGTCGATATCAATGGCTGTCGATCGTCATGGCGTGTGCGGTCGTCGGCGCAGTCACGAGTGCGCTTGTCGCACAACAGAACACGGTGCTGCCGCAGCCGGTCGCAAGCAAACTGCCGCCACCCGGCAAGGCCAGCCCGAAACCGAGTCGCGGATCGACGCGGGCCGAGGGCTCGATGCCATCGGTGCCTGCGGGTTTCACCGTCACTGCATACGCCGACCTGCCGTCGCCTCGAATGATGGTCTACGCGCCCAACGGCGACCTGTTCGTCAGCTCACCAGGCACCAACAGCATCACGGTGCTGCGTGATGCCAACAACGACGGCACGTTCGAAGCGCGCGGCACCTATGCGCAAGGCGCCGCAGCACCGCCCCGTGGCGGTGGTGGCGGTGGCGGCGGCAATCGCGGCGCCGGCGCCGGCCGCGGTCAAGGTGGAGCTCCGCCCGGATTCGGGCAGCCTCCGGCCGTGCTTGGCAGCTCGGCGCCGGCGTGCGCGCCTCCGCCCAACTTCGTCGAGCGCGCTGCTGGCACGCTGGCGGCGCCGTTCGGGATGGCGTTTCACGATGGCTACCTCTACGTCGGCAACACCGGATCGCTCGTGCGCTACAAGTACGCGAACGGCGATCTGCAGGCGCAGGGCGATCCCGAGAAGCTGATGGATCTGCCGACGGGCGGCCACTCGACGCGTAACGTGATCTTCAATCGCGCCGGCACGAAGATGTACGTCGCCGTCGGCTCGCAGTCGAACAACGATGCCGGCGAAGACTGCCGCCGTGCCGCGATCCTCGAGTTCAACCCCGACGGCACCGGCTATCGCGTGTTCGCATCGGGCATTCGCAACCCGGTTGGCCTCGCCTTGCAGCCGGGCACCGACGTTCTCTGGACCGCGATGAACGAGCGGGACAATCTCGGTGACGACCTGGTGCCCGACTACGCCACCTCGGTCAAGGACGGCGGCTTCTATGGCTGGCCGTATTCCTACATCGGGAGCAACTACGACCCGCGCTATGTCGGCGCGTTCCCGGATCTCGTCAAGCGCACGATCGTCCCCGACGTGCTGTTCCCAGCGCATTCCGCGGCGCTCGGCATCACGTTCTACACCGGGACGCAGTTCCCGCAGCGCTATCGCAACGGCGGCTTCGTCGCGCTCCACGGATCGTGGAACCGATCCGTCGCCTCGGGCTATCGCGTCGCGTTCTTCCCGATGGTCAACGGCAAGCCAGGCCCGATCGAGGATTTCCTGACGGGATTCCTTTCAGAGGATGGCACGAACGGCGCGCCGATCACGCAGTGGGGACGTCCGGTCGGCGTGCTCACCTCGCGCGACGGTGGGTTGTTGGTGTCGGATGACACGGGGAATCGGATTTGGAAGGTGGTCGCTAAATAGCCATTTGTGATTAGTGAATAGTGATCTTTGATTCGTTGTTGATTTGTGATTCGTGATTGTCGATTTATCGGCGATTGGCGTGAGTACGCACGCCTCCGTTTCTCGTCCTTCAATCAACAATCAGCGATCGTCAATCAACAACGAATCACTGATCACAGATCACTAATCACCAATTGACGGTTACGTGCCAGGCTCCAATCGCAGTAAAGCCCCATCGTCTTCATCGGTAATCACATACAACAATCCGTCCGGCCCCTGCCGCACATCGCGAATCCGTTGATGCAGTTCCGATAGCAACGTCTCGCGGCGCAGTTCTTCGAGCTTGTCGTTCAGCACGACGCGCTCGAGGCTGCCCGTGCGCGGCACCTCGCCGCGGCGTGCGCTGCCGACGAAGAGATTGCCCTTCCAGGACGGGAAGCGATCGCCGGTGTAGAACGTCAGCCCCGTCGGCGCAATCGAGGGCACCCACAGCACCAACGGCTGCTCGATGCCAGGACCCAGCGGCGTCTCGGAGATCCGCGGCCCCTCATAGGTCCGCCCGAAGCTCCACTTCGGCCAACCGTAGTTGCGCCCCGGCTGGATCAAGTTGACCTCGTCGCCGCCGTTCGGGCCGTGCTCGGCCGCCAGCACGCTGTTGGTCGGCTGATGCACGGTCAGCCCGAGCTGATCGCGATGACCGTACGAGTAAATCTCAGGCCGCATGCCCGGCTTGCCGGCATAGGGATTGTCGGCGGGCACCGTGCCGTCATCACGCAGGCGCAGCACTTTGCCGTAGACGCTGTTCAGGCTCTGCGCCATGTCGTTGAACGGCGCGCCCGTCGTGATGTAGACGAACCCGTCGTTGGTGAACGCGAGCCGTGATCCGCTCGCGCCGTTCTGCATCTCGCCGCTGAACAGTTCCTGCAGGCCGGTCAACGCCTTGCCGTCGAACTTCGCGCGCGCGAGCGTCACAGCGCTCTGGCGCTGCTGCGGATTCGCGCCCACCTCGCCTGCCTTGTTGTAGGTGAGGTAGACGAACCCGTTGCTCGCGAACTTCGGATGGACCGCTACTTCCTGGAGACCACCCGTTCGGAACGACGGAATCTGCGGCACACCGGCGACAGCCTCGGGCTCCAGCTTCGCGTGCGCGCCGATCGCATCGCGCACGATCCGCAGCCTCGCACCGCGCTCAGTGATCAACGCGTCGCCGCTCGGCAGGAACGACAGGCTGAACGGGTGCACCAACCCGCGCGCCACCACGACGACACGCAGCTTGTGCTGCTCCGCCGTGTCAAAGGTGTACGGCCCCACGGTCAGTGTGACGGGCGCAATCCCGATCTGCGGCTGCCCTTGTTGCGCCACGATGACGGCCGTGATGGCCACGCTGAAAAGAACGACTGTCAAGATGACAACGCGCAACATCCCTGAATCCTCCAGCCTGACACCTCTGACCTGGCCCAGGTCTGATTCCTGATTCCTGATTCCTGATTCCTATGATTTCTATACCGCCTCCGACAACGACGATCTAAACCGCATCTGACAACGAGGTGAAATTGAACCCTCGAATCCGCAACGCGGGCATCATCCGGCCTGCCGTCGTCGGCTCGGGCTTGCCGATCTCCTCGAGCCGATTCAGCATCAGCAGCGGACTCTCGTTCCAGCGGAAGTTCTTGAGCGCCCGCGTCACTTTGCCCTGCTCGATCAGAAACGCGCCGTCGCGCGTCAGTCCGGTCTGCAGCACCGTCCGAGGATCGAGCGCGCGGATATAGAAGAAATGCGTCACCAGAATCCCGCGCTCGCACCCGGCGATGAGCTCCTCGGTGCTCTTCGAGCCGCCCGCCAGCGTGAGCCCGCCGGCCAGCGGCGGCGCGGTCGGCTGCTTGCCCTGCTTCTGGGCCCAGAACCGCGA